>Ga0209415_10012625_pt1 | contig 14045 bp, 12 predicted proteins | sample PeaSoiSIISIP2007_FD_187696 | JGI IMG/M metagenome (GOLD analysis project Ga0209415, IMG submission 187696) | Peat soil microbial communities from Weissenstadt, Germany - SII-SIP-2007 (SPAdes) (version 2) | ecosystem: Environmental > Terrestrial > Soil > Wetlands > Peat | place: Germany... | reverse complement strand
GGACGGGCATGTCCGTTCCGAACCGGTCCGAGTAGAGGGATCGACACGCCGCGCATCGGCAGGCCCATTCCCCGGCACGACCCTTCCGGAAGAAGAAATGGGGCTCGTCCCAGAAGACGGTGTCCACTCCGGCCGCGCACACGGTGTCGATCCATCCATCCATGTACTCGACGAACGCGGGGTGGTTGGGACAGATGGCCGCCACGGGTTCCCCCGTGGACATGATCTGGCAGGAGCCCGGATTGCGCGCGGAAAGTTCCGAATTCGCCTCGCCCCCGAACACCCGGCCCACCCCCCAGGCGTTGGCGTAGACGTCGAGTCCTAGGAGATGGCTTTCGTCGACGATCCTGGCCATGGTCTCGCCGTAGTAGGAGAGGTCTTCCTCGCTCCAGGTATGGAGGACCTGGGTGCAACCCTCTTCCCGCATCGCCGCCAGATCGGCGCGCACATGTTCGACTCGCCTCACTCCGAAGTAGGAGAATCCGGTCTTCATGGGCCGAGAAGTCTAGTTTGTCAGGCGATGCTTCGCGTCGTCCTGGTCCAGCCGGAGATCGCGCCCAATACCGGCAATGTCGCGCGTCTGTGCGTGTGCAACGGACTCCAGCTCCATCTGGTCCATCCTCTGGGGTTCAAGATCCTGGACCGGACGCTCCGGAGGGCCGGTATGGACTATTGGCAGCACTTGGACCTGATCGAGCACCGAGACCTGGAGGGATTCCTGGAGGCCCTCCCCGACGGAGCCAGGATGCGGTGGTTTTCCACCAAATCGGAGACATGCCACTGGGATGTCGACTACGGGGACGGGGATTGGCTCGTTTTCGGCTCCGAATCCCGTGGACTGCCGGACCGTCTGCGACTCGACCATCCCGATGGCTGGGTGAGGATTCCCATGGAGGGACCGTTCGTCCGCTCCCTGAACCTCAGTTCCTCGGTGGCCGTCGGAGTCTACGAAGCCCTGCGCCAGGTTCGCCCGAAGCCACGCGGAGAATTCGCATGATCGCCTTGATGCTCGGTCTGTTCCTGGAGGGGTCCGTATGCGCCGCAACCCCTCCGTCCGGAGCCTTGCGCCCGATGGAGGTCCAAGACCTCCTTCTGGTGAAGCGCACGCCCCGCTGGTACAACGAGGTGTGGAGTTGGCAATTCCTCTTCGACAACGGAACCCAGGCGACCCTCAACTACACCTGGGCGCGGCTCGGTTTCAAGGACCCGGTTTGCGGTGCGGACCTCGCGTTCGCCGGATTCGAGGGGCGCAACTATTCCGTGGGCAGGGAATATCCGCAGGATCGGTTCCGACAATGGTCTTCCCCGTTCCGGATCCAGATCCATCCCGAGATGTCCGCCCAGGGGCTGCCTCCAGTCTCCCATCATGTCCATTTCGAGACGAACAAGAACCAGGGATTCTACCTGGACATGGACTTCTCCCACATGGTTCCCGGAGTGGTGTGGGGCAACGGGACCTGGACCGTGGGAGACGACGACCTGACCATCGTGCTCGCCATCCCCTCGGCCAGGGTCAAGGGCCGGATCGCGGTGGGCAAGGACACCATCGAGGTGGAGGGTTGGGCGGTCCTGGAGCACGTTCGCCAAACGGCCCTGCTGGCCGACATCTTCACCAGCAGCATCCGCGCCTTTTCGCCGGGAATCGAGCCTTCCTACTTGAACGTGTTCAGGGAAAAGGGAGGAGATTGGACGGGATTCGGCGTGGAGTGGACGCCATCGGGCCCGCACCTCGTGGCCCCCGGGCGGGTCTTCGTGCAGGAAGGCGGCGACCTGCCTCCGCTATCGATTTCCGTCACCTCGCCCGACGGCAGGAGGCTGGCATTCCGGAGGACGTCGGTGGCCCAGTCCGGATCCCTCCTCGACGGGATGGAGGGAATGACACGCTGGGTCGTCAAGCAGTTCGTGGGGAATGTCGTGCTGCAAAGGGGGCTGCTGGACAAGCCCAATTCCTTCTACCAGGCCACTTCGGTGCGCTGATCGACGGACGTTTCCGCGAATGGGTCACGGACACGCGGATGGATCACCCCCCAGGCGGACCAGGGTGGCCGTGGTGCTCCGACCGTCCAATAGCGGCACCAGGACAAGTCGACCTCCCCAGGATCGGACGTCATCGGCTCCAACCACCTGGTCGGGCCGGTAGTCCGCGCCCTTGGCCAAAATGTCGGGGCGCAAGGCTCGGATCAATTCCAGCGGGGTTTCCTCGCCGAACAGCACCACGGCATCGACGCTGGACAGGGCCGCAAGCACGATCGCCCGGTCCTCCTGGGAATTCACCGGGCGGGAGGGCCCTTTCAGGCGCCTCGTGGATTCGTCCGTGTTCAGGCCCAAGAGCAGGCGGGTACCCTCGCTCCTCGCGCGTTCCAGGTAGGTCGCGTGCCCCGCGTGCAGGATGTCGAAACAGCCGTTCGTGAACACCACCGTCTCGCCGCCCGCCTTCCAGGACTCCACCAGTTCCCGGGCAGCGGCCCAGGATGGGCAGATCTTGTCCCGAAAGGAGGGACGTTCCCCGGACAGGGCCTTCTCCAGGTCGGAAACCTCCACGGGCGCGGTTCCCAGCCGACCCACCACCAGGCCGCCGGCGAGATTCGAAAGCCTGGCGGCCTCCGCGAGATCCATCCCGCCGCAAAGACCGGCGGCCAGGACGGCGATCACCGTGTCACCGGCACCCGTCACGTCGAAGACCTCCCGTGCGGAGGCAGGTACGTCCAGGTGGGATGTCCGGGTGACCAGGGTCATCCCCTCTTCGCTGAGCGTGACCACGATGTGTTCCAGTTCCAGCCACTCCAGGACCTTCCTCGCCGCCAGGGGAAGCGGCAACCCGTCGGCTCCCGCCGCCCTGGCCAGAACGGCGAACTCGCCCCGATTCGGCGTGAGGCAGGTCGCCCCACGGTATTTGTCCATGTCCGATCCCTTGGGATCCACCAGCACCGGGATCCCGAGTCTCCGGCAAGCGGCGATGACCGATCGGCAAAACGCCGGGGAAAGGACGCCCTTGTCGTAGTCGGAGAGGAGGACTGCCGAGAACCCGCCCGTACCGATGGAATCCAGCACGGTCCGCTCCAAAACCCCCGCATCCGCCAAACCCAGGGGGGAGCCCACTTCGGTGTCGATGCGCAGCATCTGCTGGTGCCCGCCGATCAGGCGGGTCTTGACGATGGTGGGGCGATCCGCGACCCGGAGGACGCACTCGGCTCCGACCCCCTCCCGCGCGAGTTCTCCCAGGACGATCCCGCTGTCGGAGTCCGTTCCCAGCACCGCCCCCAATTCGACCTGGCAGCCCAACCGGGCCAGGTTGCGCGCCACGTTTCCTGCGCCTCCGGCGGCCTCGGTCTGGCTGGAATAGCGGAGCACGGGCACCGGCGCCTCCGGGGAGATGCGATGCACCTCGCCGAAGATGTGGCGGTCCAGCATCAGGTCGCCGAGGACCAGGATGCGCGGGTGCCCGAATCCCCGGCCCAGGGCTTCCAGGACCTTGCTTGGATGTTCGAGGCTCATCGGTACCATCCTCCGGTGTGCTCCAGCAGGGACGCGTAGCTTTCGATCCCTTCTTCCAGGGACAGGAAGGTCCGGTCGTAACCAGCGGCGCGAAGCTGCCGGAGCTCGGCCCTCGTGAATGCCTGGTACCTGCCTTTCAGGTGCTCGGGAAAGGGGATTTCCTCGAGCTCGGCTCCCGGGAACCGGTCGACCAGGATCCGTCCCACCTCCAGGAACGACCGGTCGGTTCCCGTGCCCACGTTGTAGATGCCGAATCCGCGCGCCGAGCCCAGGAGCCAGAGGTTCACCGCGACGCAGTCGTCCACGTGGACGAAGTCGCGCCGGAAATTGTCGCTCCCGGCGAACAGGCGCACGGTGCCTGTTTCCGAAAGCTGCCTGTGGAAGCGGAACACCGGGCTGACCATGTCCTTCTTGTGGTTCTCCTGCGGGCCGTAGACGTTGAAGTAGCGCAGCCCGGCGACAGGTGATCGGAAGGTTCCCGAATTCCGGCGCGCCCACTGGTCGAAGGCGAACTTGCTCCACGCGTATCCGTTGATGGGCCATTCGCAGGAGACCTCCTCCGAAAAGCCTTCGGCCCCATCCCCGTACACCGCAGCCGACGACGCGTAGAAGAAGGGGACGTTTTCCGACTGGCACCAGAGGCAGAGGTCGCGGGTGGTCTCGTAGTTGTTCCGCAGGAGGTACCTGCCGTCGGTCTCCGTCGTCGCGGAACACGCCCCCTGGTGGAAGACGGCGTCCAACCGGGCTCCGCGGAGCTTTCCCAGGAGCGACGGAAGATCGGACTTGTCGGCGATGTCGGAAAAGCGCAGGCGGTTGAGGTTCCGGTGCTTGTCGACGTTCGCCAGGTTGTCCACGACCAGGACGTCTTCCAGTCCGAGTCCGTTCAGCCCGCGGACGAGGTTGGAACCGATGAACCCGGCCCCTCCGGTGACGAGGATCATGGCAGTTCCTTTCCGAGGATGCGGCCGGCCTCGCGGGCGACGAGCTCCGGAGCGGGCTGGAAGCCCCATTCGTCCAGGACGAACGCCGCGGTGCCCAGTGGATTCCAGGTTCGTTCGTACTTGACGCGATTGGTGAGTCCCCGGGCGTAGCGCGCGCGATCGGTCCAGACCAGGTGCGGCGTGCCGCACAGGGAGGCCAGGTGCATGGGTCCGGACGACGGCCCCACGACCAGCCTGGCCGAAGCCATCAGGTCGAAGGTGTCGGCGAGGGGGCGATCCCGGAAATCCGCGAAGTTCCCAGACAGATCCTGGGTGGCGCTTCGCAGCCCGATGCAGCCGATGCGCAATCCCAGCGGGGAAAGGAGGGACAGGAGCCTCTCCCAGTTTTCGCGGCTCCAGTTCCGGTCTGAGCCGTGGCCCCTTCCCCTGGGGTGGAACAGGATGTCCGTGGACGACTCCTCGTTCGGCGTTCCGAATCTCCGGAAGAGCTGGCGTCCGTGCGGCTGGGCTCCCAGGGGACGCAGGAGATCCGCCCCCGCCGGAACCAGTGCCAGCACGCGCCGGAGTTCGTCGGGGTTGTCCACCCGAAGCAGGCGGTTGCAGTCGGCAGTTCCGCGGATGTCGTGGATGACGAACTCGTGGGCGAAATCGGCGTAGAGGGCTTCCTGCCCCGCTCGGCAGGACACCACCACCTTGGAGTAGCGGGGGGCCAGCTTGCGCAGGAATCCCTGCCAATGCATCAGCTCCCAACCGAACTCGCCCACCCAGGGTCCCGCGAACAGAATCTGCGCGGGTTTCCCCCAGGGTTGCAGGAAGGAAGGGCGCAAACACCAGCTCAGAATGTCGCGGCGGATCATGAGGAATGGAAAAGTACTGCCGCGACGGGATCATCCCGGTGGATTCGTCGCCGCCCCCCCTCCCGCTGGGTGTGGCACTTCGCGGAATCCAGACCGGAGCATGGGTTCCTACATTCGGCTCCATGTGGTTGACCCTCCTCGCGTGTCTGGCCGGGGCTTCGCCGGACACGACTTTCCCCGAATGGAGGAAGCCCGCTGCGACGGATTCGACGTCCACCGCCGCGAAGCCGCCCGTCGCCCCGCCCCAACAGGAGCCGGGATGGATCGTGGAACGCCAGCATCCCGCCCTGGGGAGGGACTCCACCCTGACCATCGAACTCACGGAAAACCCGGTCGCCACCGTTCTGCTTTGGCCTTTCGATCACATCCTCCGGCCCACGGTGCGCATGGCCCTGATGCCGTTCCACTCCGCGGTGGACTACGGCGAAAACAACAACGTCGTCGACCGCGGCCTGCGGCTGGTCCATCCGACGGGCGACGAAAACGTCTGGTTCTACCCGGTCACGACGCTGGACGGGACCGATGGATCCCGCTGGGGCTTGGTCTATCTGGACCACGATTTCCTGTCCCGAGGTTGGACCTTCCGCAGTTCCGGGGCGGTCTCGGTCGCGCAGAATGCATCGGGGAGGGTGGAAGTGAGGACGTCGCCGTTCCTTCCTTTGGGAATCGGGCTGAGGGCGGAAACCTTCGCCGGGCGATCCCGGGACATGACCATCAGGGTCCCCGGAGAAGTGGATGTTTCCGATCCCACCGTCACGGGTGGGGTGTCCCTGGAGAAGGTGGGTGCCGATGTGGGCATCCTCGGGAAAGGGGTGAGGGGCTCCTGGTGGGATCTTACCTACAACTGGACGCAGAATTGGGCGGGCCTCCCCGCCCGTCAGGACCAGGAGTTGCCTCCGCTGGACTCCATGCCGTGGTTCCGCGACGGTCCGCGCGGGACCAAGGGAACCGAGACAGACCAGACCATCTCCATCGGGGCCGGGTGGTCGGATCAGAACATGGCGGGGGCTCCCACCTCGGGTGGGCCCACCTGGGGACGGTTCTGGACCACCTTCGCCGACGAAGGGGGCAGCGTGTCGGGGATCGATGTCTCCTCCACCCGTTGTTTCCTGTTGGGGAACCAGCGCTACGTCTACCGCGTCGAGGATCTCCGACCCTACCTGGATCTGGACCCCAGGGAGATCGTACGCATCCTGGATCCCACGACGCTCATGGAACGACTCACCCAGAGGAAGATCCTGGTCGTGAGCTTCCGGTACACCCACATCTGGCAGCCGGACCCGACGGGGGCTCCGCCCTCCTTCTTCCTGTATCCCAATCTGGGGGGCGATTCCCCCGCCCGCGCCTATCCCTCCGGATACCTGTTGGACAAGACCGTGGGAGGAGGTTCACTGGAATACCGCTGGCCCATCTGGAAGTACCTGGACGGGGTGGCGTTCACGGAGCTCGCCTGGTCGTCGCCGGGTTGGATCGCGGAATCTCCCGGCAAGCTCGCACCAGGCGCGGGCGGTGGATTCCGCGCCCGCCTGGACCGCTTGTTCCTCTTTCGAGGATACCTCGCCTGGGGCCGCGCTGGCGCACAGTATTCCCTGACCACCAGCAGCGAGTTCTGACCGCCGCGCGATGGGCGAGGCGTCAACCTGCCGCGAGCTTCTCGACCATCTCCAACAGAAGGGCTTCCGTCGCGGCCGCCGCCGCCGCCCAGGTGAAGCGCTCGGCCCAGGATCTCGCCGCCTCGCCCATCGATCGTCGTCGCGATGGGTCCCGGCAAAGGTCCTCCAGCGATCCAGCCAAGGCCGCGACGCTGCCGTGCTCGTTGTTTTCCACCAGGATTCCGGTCTCGCCGTCGCGGATCGAGTCCTCGGTGCCGTCGGTGCGGGTGGCCACCACGGGCAGGCCCCGCGATTGCGCTTCGATGGCGGCGATGCACCAACCCTCGAACCGGCTGGGGACGCAGAAGATGTCCGAGCCTTCGAGGAGGGCGTATTTCCGGGCCTCGTCGGGGTTGGGGACCACATGGATCCGTTCCCTGGCGGGGTGGGATTTCAGCTGGTTGGAAAGCCACGCGTCCATGGACCTGTCGCTGCGGCCGGCAAGGACCAGTTTCGCGGACGGCACCCGTTCCGAGAGGATGGCGAAGGCCGGTAGAAGGCGGTCCAGGCCCTTCATGCGGTGGTCGAATCGTCCCAGGAAGGAGACGACCGGCCCCGGTCCGAAGCGCTCGGGCACGACCGCGGCCGCTGGTGGATCGAAGCCGTTGGGGATGATCTCCACCCTGGCGTTCGGATTGACCGCGAGGATGCGCGAAGCCGTGGCACGGTTGGGAGTGGCGTAGAACCGCCCCCGGGAAAGGACCCCCTGCTCGAACCGCAGGCTGGAGGGCCCGAGCGGCCCGAGTCGTCGGAGGATTTCGTCGCCCGCCACGTGGTGGACCACGTGCAGCATCCGGTCGGGATGTTCCAGGCTTTCCCAGACGGGAGCCCATGCCGAGGCCGACTGGCTGGCGACCCCGCCGAGAGACAGAAATTGGCGAAGGTGCCTTCCGGCGGCGGGAGCCCACGTCCTGCGGGAGACGAATTCCCCCAGGAAGCCGATGCCCAGGTCGGTGCGGGCGAATTTCCACCTCGGATGCTCCCCCGGATGCCTTCCGGTGCAGACCGAGCGCTCCCAGCCGTCCAGAAGGTCCAGGATGCGCCAATCCCGCAAGGCGCCACCGCCTCCGCACCAGGGATTGTCCGGGCTGTCGTAGCTCAGGTGCAGGAGACGGTTCACGCGATCGCGCCCGGAAGATCCTCGGGGCGGAGGATCTTCCCGTCGCCGAGCCGGACGGATTCGATGGCCGTTCGCCCGCGGACCATTCCAAGGTGGACGACTCCCGCCCGTCTTCCCGCCTCCAGATCGCTCTCCTTGTCGCCCAGGAGGACGCATTCGGAAAGGGCCAGGTCGAAGTCGTCCCGGGCCTGGAGCAGCATCCCCGGATGGGGCTTGCGGCAGTCGCATTCGCCGGTGAAGTCCGGATGGTGGGGGCAGTGGTAGATCCTCGCCAGCCGGATCCCGTGGTCCGCGAACCGATCGGTCATCCAGTCGTTGAGGCGGTGCAGGTCTTCCAGGGTGTACAGGCCTCGCGCGATGCCGGCCTGGTTGGTGGTCACCATGAGCAGGAATCCTTCGTCCTGGAACCTTCCGCAAAGGGGGAAGATCCCGTCCATGAATTCGAAGTCCTCGATCCTGTGGACGTAGTTCTTCTCGACGTTGACCACTCCGTCGCGGTCCAGGAAGAGGGCCTTGTTCAGGGGAGTTCCTCCGTCGCCGCGCGGGCCGTCGGATGTCCGGGACGCGCGATGGGAACATGGAGGATCATCGCCCGGCACCAAGGACGTCTTCGACGATCCGCGCCACCTCTCCCCGGTACCTGGTGTCCGACGCTTCCTCCGACACGGCGGCGCGCGCCGCGAGTCCCCGGCTCCGCCGGAGTTCGGCGTCGTTCCAAAGTCCGACGCAGGCCTCCGCGAACGCCTCCTCGTTCCCGCAGATGGAGCCGTTGATCCCGTGGCGGATCGGCGATTCCCGCGCCGGCCCCGAGAGCGCGACCACCGGTACGCCGTGGGCCATGGATTCGACGATCTTGACCTGCTGGCCGGTGCCGCCGAAGACCGGACAGATGGAGAAACGCGCGTCCCGGTAGATGTCGGAGATGTTCTCGACGAAGCCCATGGGTACGACTCCGTCCAGCGGGGAGAGGGAAGGGCAGAGCGCTCCCGTGATCCCGAGCTCGAACTCGGGAACCTTCGCCCTGACCAGAGGCAGGACCTTGGCGGCGAACCAGAGGTAGCCCTGGGCGTTGAACGAGTTGGGTCCGGTGGCGAGGATGGCGCGCCCGGACCAGGAATTGTCCAACGGCACGGGAGCCATGGACACCGGAAGGTGGACGGCACTCCCGCCTCGGGCGTCGACCAGGTCGGCCTCGCGCCTGGATACGGAAAGGACCCGTCCATAACGGGCGCATATGTCCACCTCCTCGGATCCGGCGCCGGCCTCCATCCCGGCGAAGCACTCGAGATCCAGGATCCTGTCCGGCGCCGTGGCGGGATCCAGGGGGCCCGGCGGAAGGTTGCGCGACAGGAACCGGCGCATCGCCTTGTTCACCAGGACGAGATCGGGCAGGTCCAGGATGCATCGGGACCGGTCGAAACCCGATGCTTCCACCAGGGTGTCGGAGCTCGCGTAGTTCACCACCAGGATGTCGGGCCGGATCCTCGCCGCGAGGCGTCCGAACCACTTCCGGAGGAGGGGCGGCGCGTACGCCCACGAGTCCAGGGGGCGAACTCGCCCGGTGCGTTCGTCCCGCTTGCGCAGGGCCAAGCCGATCATGTCGTCCAGCATGCTGCGGTGCACATGGACGCTTTTCACTCCCGCGGCTTCCATGGCGGCGAAGCCTTCGGAATTCCACTCCATCCCGGAACCGACAGGGTACGTCCCCGAAGCGATGTGGATTTCGTGGCCGGTCGAGAGAAGTCCCTTCAGGAGCTTCATCGCCCCTTGCTGGGATCCCATCCTCTGGCGATGGAACGCGTGGGGGAACCAAAGGAGGATCCTCGCCATCAGGAAATTCCCTCCCGGGGTGCCGCGGTCGCTTCGAGCGTCATTTCGTCCCCTTCCGAGGATCGGAAAATTGCTTCAAGCCTTGAGTCTCCGCGGTGCGAACCAGCCCCAGACTCCGATCCCAGCCGCTCCCAGGATCCATGCCGGCCATGGGGGACCGGTGCGCGACCAGAATGTCCATGCCGCGGTGCAGACCGCGGCGAACAGCAGGGTCGTCGCGACGACGGTCCTGTAGCTTCCCGGGAAACCCGGCAGGCCGGCGTGCTTGCGGATCTGGAAGGCCCCGACCGATGCCGTCGCCAGGGTCGACAGACCCTGCGCCGCGCAGGCGCCCACCAATCCCCATCGGGGGGTCAGGATCCCGAGGAACGAGATGGTCGCCGCGGTTCCGAAGAGGGTGTTGAACAGGAGTCTCGGGGAGTTTCCGAGACCCGCAAGGACCTGCTGGCCCAGCGCCGGACCGGTGCCGACGAAGTAGCAGGCGATCATGCAAAGGAGTCCCCAGTGCTCCCTGTCGCCACCCAGGTGCGGGGAGATGAGATGCAGGATCGTCCCACCGGCGCTCGCGGCGACCAGGACCAGGGGGGTTTGCCACAGGAGGGCCCGATGGACCACCTTGCGGTAGAGGACGGAAACCTCCGGGAGCGAGGTGCGGATGCTGGCGACGAGCGCCACCAGAGGCGTCTCGAAGGCGCGCCGAGCCAGGGAGGTGGTTTCCAAGATGCTCTGCATCACCCCGAAGGCGCCCACCACCCCCGGTGCCGCCACGCGGGAGAGCATGAGCACGGTCGCGCGCATCCCGGCGGAGTTCACGCTGTCGGCCATCCACATCGGCACGCCGTAGCGGAGGAGGGCTCGGGAGGGCACCAACGGGCCGTGCTTTGAATCGCGGCTTTCCCTGGACCAGAACCAAGCGGAGAGGAAGGCGATGGTGAAATGCCCCGCCAGGAAGCCGATCCCGAGGCTGACCGGTCCCACCGAGAAGAACAGCGAAAGTCCGAGGGCGACGGGAGCGAAGAACGCCGACGCCCCGAGGTCCCGCAGAAGCGGCCGGTAGTGGAACTTCTGCACCCCCTGCAAGGCGCCGATGAAGACCTCGCTGGCACAGAAGAAGGGGATGGCCAGGACCACGAGTCTGGCCAGACCCATTTGGGTTTCCCGAGGAAGGATCCACCGCAGAAGAGGCCAGGCGAAGAGAATCGCCGACGCGCTGCCGACCAGGGCGGCGATCAGGGCGGCCCCCCAGGCCGGACGGCGGATTCCCCGTCCCTCCCGGGCCATGCCGGGCAGGTACCAGAGCATGGCCTTGTCCATGCCCATGCAGCTCACCCGGCCCACGACCATGACCACGGCCTGGGCGGCCAGGAACTCGCCCCAGACCGCCAGCCCGAACTTGCGCAACAACGCGAGTTCCAGCAGAGCCGGAACGGCGTTCATGATGTTTCCGACCAGCGTCCAAGCGGCCCCTCGGTCGATGCGACGCAGTTCGTCCACCGCAGTCAATCTAGAACCCGGAAAGCCGGGTGGTAAAATTTGGGCTCGACGGTTCAGGACGGGTCCAAAAGGGAGCGTCCGCCCATGCGAAATCGCTTCGAGAAGTAAGTTTCCCCACAGGCCAGCCCGATGGTTGCCACCTGCACGCCGAAAGTCTCCCGATTGGTCCAACACCGCAGAAATTGGACTTGCATCTATCCCGATGCGCGCAATGTCCACCTGGTCAAGGACATCGGCATGATCGCGAATGTGATGGCGCGATCCTGCGGATACGAATCCCACTTCGTATGCCTAGACCGCGAACGCGATTTCTCCTACGCCCGGGACGAGACGCGATGGTTGGCGTTGCAAAGGCTCCCCGACGAACCGGGCTACCGGCAGTTCCGTTGGCCACCTCGCGCCGTCATCCGCCATGTCTGGAAAAACGCCAGACGGATCCAAGTCCTGCTGCTGTTCAACCACACCCGGGAGACCATGATCCTCGGGCTCCTGTACAAGCTGCTCAACCCGCGCGGTTTCCTGTACCTCAAGCTCGACGCCAACGAGACGTGGCTCGAAGGGGAGGTGCGCAGGAAGGAGTCGAGCTGGTTCGTGTTCATGCACGATTTCCTGCTTCCGCAATTGTGGGCCACGTTCGTCCCCGATCTCCTGACGGCGGAGAGCGAAGTCTCGATGCGCAACTACCTGCGTCTCCACCCTTGGTGTCGGAAGCGTCTGAAGCTCCTGCCCAACGGGGTGGACGACACGTGGCTTTCCGCCAACGGTTTCGGGGAGATCGACCGGGAGGGAAAGGAGGACTTGATGATCTACGTCGGCCGCATCGGTACCGAACAGAAGAACACGGAAATGCTCCTCGACGCCCTGGAGTTCTGCGATCTCGGGAGTTGGAAAGTGGTCCTGGTGGGGCCGGTGGAGGAATCCTTCCGGGAGCGTGTGGAAGCGTTTTTCCGGCGCAAACCGGAACTGCGGAACAAGGTGGAGATGGCGGGGGACATCCGCGACCGGCGCGACCTGTACGCCTGGTACCGAAGGGCGAAGGTGTTCTGCACGACCTCGCGCTGGGAAGGCTTTTCGCTCGCGTTGATCGATGCCCTCCACTTCGGCTGCCACATCGTTTCCACCCCGGTCTCCTCGATCGAGGACATCCTGGACCATGGGTCGATAGGGAAGGTCGTGCGAACCGGGACCGATCTCGCCGGGGAGCTTGGCGCCATCTTCTCGGGAGTCCGGGACCCTCTGGAAAAGTTCGACGAAATCCGTGCCCACGCCGAGAATTTCCGGTGGAGCGCCCTATGCCAACGCCTGGCGGAGTGGGTCGAAACCGCCCGATGAGAATGCGCGCTTCGGATGGATGCCCGACGTGGGGATGAAACGGAACCTCGTGCTGGTTCGGGCGGGCGACACTTCGCTGCACCCGACATGGCTGGTGCCCGAGACCGAAAGGAACTGGGATCTGGTCGTGAGCTACTACGGCGACGATCCCGAAATCCACAAGGACGGCTGCCTCGCGAGGTTCGATCGCAAGGGCACCGAGTTTCCGGCCTTCCACGAGATCCTCGCCGGAGGCGGTCTGGATTGGTCCGGATACGAGCACATCTGGCTTCCCGACGACGACTTGGCCGTCGACGGAAGGAGCATCGATCGGTTTTTCGAATTGTGCTCCGTACATCGCCTGGCTCTGGCGCAACCCTCCTTGGATCCCGCGAGCCACATCAGTTTCCCCATCACGCTTCGAAACCCGAGATTCATCCTGCGCTGGACGAATTTCGTGGAGATCATGGCGCCTTGCTTCCAACGGAACGCGTTGCTGGCGTGCCTGGACACATTCGTCCGGACCCAGAGCGGGTGGGGGTTGGATTTCCTCTGGGCCGCGCGGATCGGCGGCGATCGTCGGATCGCCATCGTCGACGAGGTGTCCATCCGGCACACCCGGCCCGTGGGCGGACCTCTGTACGGGCTCCTGGATTCGATGGGCGTGGACGTGCAGGTGGAACACCGGGAATGCCTCCTCGAACTGGCCGTCGACCGTGCGGTTCCGCGCATCCACGCCGGCTTGACGAAATCCGGCAAGATCGTCACCTTCGAATCCCGGGCCCCGGGTGTCGGGGAGGTTCTCCGGCTCCTGCTCCGCGGCGAGCCCGTGGCGGCCCATATCGCGCGCGAACGGATGCGCGGAACCGGACGGAGGGACGTCCGGACGTTCCTGGTCGACCAGGTTTTCCACACCCTCGGGTATCCGGAACGCTGGCTTCGGCCGCGGACCGCCCTGCCGCCCTCCGGTCCGGCGGCGAATTGAGCCTGGAGCACCTGCCCCGGAGGGGTTTGCCCAAGCTATTTTTGCGCGCTTGGTCGCGCGACATGCAGGGAAATTCGGAGGCGTGGTGAGGGAGCAAGAGGGGCGGAATTGGATCCTGATCAGCGCGCGCGGCAGCGGATGGACACGTGCCGCGCGCGAGCTGTTGCAGGCCCGGGATCTCTTCCTCCTGCTGGTCCTGCGGCACCTGAAGATCCGATTCGCCCAGACCGCCATGGGCGCCTTCTGGGTCGTGCTGCAGCCGCTGATGACAGCCGGCATCTTCAGCATCCTGTTCGGCGTTTTCGTGAAGGTTCCCTCCGACGGACTGCCCTACGTGGCGTTCTCCTATCCCGCCATGGT
>Ga0209415_10012624_pt1 | contig 14045 bp, 11 predicted proteins | sample PeaSoiSIISIP2007_FD_187696 | JGI IMG/M metagenome (GOLD analysis project Ga0209415, IMG submission 187696) | Peat soil microbial communities from Weissenstadt, Germany - SII-SIP-2007 (SPAdes) (version 2) | ecosystem: Environmental > Terrestrial > Soil > Wetlands > Peat | place: Germany... | reverse complement strand
GGTGGGCGCCGTCCCCGTCGCCCTCGGTGCCGTCCGCACGGCGCCGGACGCCGGCGCCACCCACGCCTTCGACCTCCTCGAGCTCCCCCGCCCGTCCTCCCGCGCACCGTGGGCCTACGTGAAGGTCGCCGAGGGCTGTGACCGCATCTGCGGCTTCTGCGCCATCCCGTCCTTTCGGGGCAAGCAGCGCTCGCGGTCGTCGCGGGAGGTGCTGGCCGAGGTCGATGCCCTCCTCGCGCCTGCGCCAGGCGCGCCTCCGTTGCACGAGATCGTCCTCGTCGCGCAAGACCTCGCCTCCTTCGGGCGGGACCGCTCCGGTCCCGGACGGCGCACCCGCACCGCCAACGGCACGTCGCCCATCGCGGCGCTCACCCGCGCGGTCTCGGCCCGGGTCGAGCGGACCCGGCTCCTCTACCTCTACCCGTCCGGCCTGACCGACGAGCTGATCGAGGCCGTCCTGAGCACCGGCGTGCCCTACTTCGACCTCTCGCTGCAGCACGTGTCCCGCCCCCTCCTCGCCCGCATGCGCCGCTGGGGCGACGGCGAGCGCTTCCTGCGCCGCATCGCCGACATCAGGGCCGCCGACGCGGGCGCCACCTTCCGGTCCTCGTTCATCCTTGGTTACCCGGGCGAGACCGAGCGCGACCATGACCTGCTGCTGCAATTCCTGCACGAGGCCCAGCTCGACTGGGCCGGTTTCTTCCCCTTCTCCAACGAGGTGGGCACGCACGCCGCCGGGCTGGAGGACCAGGTCGCCCCCGAGCTCGCCCTCGAGCGCCTGCGCGAGTGCGCCGAGTTGCAGGACGCCATCACGGCGGCCAAGCGGGACGGGATGATCGGTGCGGTGCGCCGCGTGCTGGTCGACGCGCCGGGCCGTGGCCGCACCGTGCACGAGGCGCCCGAGATCGACGGCATCGTGCGCCTCCCGGCCGACCTCCCGGTCGGCGGCCTCGTCGACGTGGTCATCACCGGAGCGGAGGGACCGGACCTCCACGGCCGGCCCGCCCTCGTCCGGGAGCTCGTATGAGCGACGCCACCCACGAGCACCCCGGCCACCCCGGCCCCCCGGGCCACCCCGGGTTCACCTTCGGGCCCAGCGCGCTCGTCACCCCCGCCAACGCGGTCACCGTCGCCCGGCTCCTGGCCGCGCCGGTCTACGTCGTGATGCTCGTGGCGTGGGGCGCGTCGTGGATCAACGTCGTCGTCGGCCTCGTGCTCGCCGGCAGCGACGGGCTCGATGGCTACATGGCCCGTCGCCACGGCACCACCCGCTCCGGCGCCTTCCTCGACCCGCTGGCCGACAAGGCGTGCGTCCTCGGCGCCATGTTCACGCTGGCCGCCCAGGGCCACCTGCCCTGGCTGCCGGTCGTCCTCATCGCCGTCCGTGAGGTCGGCATGCAGGTCTACCGCTCCTGGGTCGGCCGGCGGGGCGTGTCCATCCCGGCCCGCAAGTCGGCCAAGGTCAAGACGCTGGTGCAGGACATCGCGATCGGCACCGTCATCATCCCGCCGCTGGCCCACCAGCACACGCTGCAGGTCGCCATGATCTGGTTCGCCTGCGCCCTCACGCTCTACACCGGCGCCGAGTACCTGCTCGACGGCCGCCGCGCGCTGCACCGCCCCACTGCCCCATGAGGTCACGCCCATGAGGATCGAGATCGTGGCGGTGGGCACCGAGCTGCTCCTCGGCCAGATCGCGGACACCAACTCGGCCTGGCTGGGCGACCGCCTCGCGGCCAACGGCGTGGCCTCCCACTTCCACCAGGCGGTGGGCGACAACCACGGCCGCATCACCCTGGCGCTGCGCACCGCGCTGGCGCGCAGCGACGGCGTCATCGTGTGCGGCGGCCTCGGGCCCACCCAGGACGACATCACCCGGGAGGCCATCGCGGAGGTCATGGGCGTAGAGCTCGTCCGTGACGCCGAGATCGTCGCGAACATCGAGGCCTTCTTCGCCGCCCGGGGCCGGCCCATGTCGGCCAACAACGCCCGCCAGGCCGACGTCCCCGCCGGGGCGACCGTCATACCGCAGCAGGGCGGCACGGCCCCCGGCCTCATCTGCCCGCTGGGGAACAAGGTCGTCTACGCCGTCCCCGGCGTCCCCTACGAGATGGCCGAGATGTTCGACCGCGCCATCCTGCCCGACCTGCGCGCCCGCATGGCCGAGGCGGGCGAGGAGGGTGTCATCGCCAGCCGGGTGCTGCGCAGCTGGGGCGCGAGCGAGTCCGGGCTCGCCGAGGCCCTGCAGGACCGCATCGACGCGCTCGATACGGGCGGCGACGTCACGCTCGCCTTCCTCGCGTCGGGGATCGAGGGGATCAAGGTGCGCATCACGGCGCGAGCGCGCACGACGGCGGACGTGGGTGCGCTGCTCGACAAGGAGGAGGTCGAGGTGCGCCGCGCCATTAACGAGCGCCTGGGCGACATCGTCTTCGGGGTCGACGACGAGTCCATGGAGGTGGCGGTGGCGCAGCGCCTCGTCGCACGCGGCCTGACCTTCGGCGTGGCCGAGTCGCTCACGGGAGGCCTCATCGCCTCCCGCCTCGTCAACGTGCCCGGCGCCTCGGCCTGGTTCCGCGGCGGGGTCGTGGCCTACGCCTCGCAGGTCAAGTTCGACGTCCTGGGGGTGCCCGCCGGGCCGGTGGTCACCGAGCCGGCCGCGGCGGCCATGGCCGAGGGCGCCGCCCGGGTGACCGGGGCCGACGTGGGCCTCGGCATCACCGGGGTGGCCGGGCCCGACGAGCAGGAGGGCGTGGCGCCCGGGACGATCTTCGTGGGCCTGTCGCTCCCCGGCGCGCCCACCCAGACTCGCCAGCTGCGGGTCCCCGGGGACCGGGAGCGCGTGCGCCAGTACGGGGCCATATCAGCCCTTGACCTGCTGCGACGCGCACTCGACGCCCACATCGCCTGAGCGCCCGCGTTCACAGGAACCCCACAGCGGGGTCACACTGGACGGGGAGTCGGTAGCGCGACCCTGTGATGGCAGGGAGGTATGACAAGTGAAGATCGACAACGGACCGCGCGTCCTGGTGGTGGATGACGAGCCCTCGATCGTCGACGCGGTGGCGACGTCGCTGCGTTACGAGGGGTTCACCGTCGACGAGGCGATGACCGGCCGCAAGGCCCTCGCCCAGGCCCAGGAGGACCCGCCCGATCTCGTGATCCTCGACGTGATGCTGCCCGACCTCGACGGCCTCGAGGTGACCCGGCGCCTGCGTGCCGACGGGCTGCGGGTGCCCGTCCTCTTCCTCACGGCCCGGGACACGCTGCAGGACAAGCTGGCCGGGCTCACCGTCGGCGGTGACGACTATGTCACCAAGCCCTTCGCTCTCGCTGAGGTGATCGCCCGGGTGCATGCCATCCTGCGTCGTACGGGCTACGAGCCCGAGGACGACGGCATCCTTCGCTTCTCCGACGTCGAACTCGACGAAAGCGCGCACGAGGTGCGCCGCGCCGGGAACCCGATCAACCTCACGGCGACGGAGTTCAACCTGCTGCGCTACTTCATGCTCAACCCGCGCCACGTGCTCTCGAAGGCGCAAATCCTCGACCACGTCTGGCACTACGACTTCGGCGGCGACGGGAACGTGGTCGAGACCTACGTCAGCTACCTGCGCAAGAAGCTCGAGAGGTTCGGGCCGCCGCTCATCCACACCATCCGTCTGGTCGGCTACACGCTGAGGGAGTCCGAGTCCGCCAACGGAGCAGCCTGAGTGTCCCTGCGGCTCCGGCTTCTGCTAGCTGTCGGAGCCATCGCGATCATCGCGTTGGTCGTCGCCGATTTCGCCACGTACTCGGCGCTGCGCTCCTCCCTCTACAACCAAGTCGATCAGGAGCTGGCGCAACACCTCGCCCGCGTTGTAGTCGATCCCACGACTGGCAACGTCGTATGCCCGTCGCCGCAGAGTGGCGCAGGCGGGGGTCCCGTGGACAATGGAGGCGCACCGGGAGGTGGAGGCGGTGGCGCCAACGGAGGCGGCGGGTTCCCCAACATCTTCGGCATCAGCTACATCTCCGTCGTCAAGCAGAGCGGCGCCGTCGTCGAAGGTCTCGAGTGCCCCGCCTACGTCGGCGATCATCCGTACCGTCCGCAGCTGCCGGCACAGATCAGCGGGTTCTCGACGCAGCCGGACGGCACGCAGGTGGCCTACTTTACGACGGGATCGATAGCCCCGGACGGGCCCTCCTTCCGGGTACGGGCTCAGAAGGTCCAAGGGGGAACCTTCAACGGGGACGTGCTCGTGCAGGCACAGGCGCTCGTCGACCAGACCAGCACCCTGCACACCCTCTTCCTGATTGAGCTGGCGGTCACCGCCGGCGCGCTGGTGTTCGCCCTTGCAGCAGGGTGGTGGCTGGTTCGGCTCGGACTGCGGCCCTTGGAGGACGTCGAGCGGACGGCGGAATCCATCGCCGCGGGAAACCTCGACCAGCGGGTCCCCGGCGCGGAGCAGTCAACCGAGGTCGGCCGCCTGGCCCGGGCACTCAACGTCATGCTCGAGCGGATCCAGGTGGCGTTCTCGGCACGGCTCGCCTCCGAGGCGCGCCTGAAGGAGTCCGAGCATTACCTCCGCCAGTTCGTGGCTGATGCTTCGCATGAGCTGCGGACGCCCATCGCCGCGGTGTCGGCGTACGCCGAGCTGTTCGAGCGGGGGGCTGCCGTGCACTCCGACGACCTGCCCCGAGTGGTGTCGGGCATCCGGACGGAGACCGCACGGATGGACCGTCTCGTCACCGACCTGCTCACCCTCGCCCGGCTGGACGAGGGTGTGCCCATGGAGAAGGCCCCTGTCGAGCTGGTGTCGCTGGCGTCGGAGGCCGTACGCACCGCCACCGCCGTCGGGCCCGAGTGGCCGGTGCGGTTCTGGGCCTCTCGGCCGGTCGAGGTGATCGGGGACAAGGACCGCCTGCGCCAGGTGGTCGACAACCTGCTCGCCAACGTCAGGGCGCACACGCCTCCGGGGACGACGACGACCGTGCGAGTGGACCAGGTCGGGGACCAGGCGGAGGTGGAGGTGCGTGACAGCGGGCCCGGCATTCCCGCGGAGGAGGCCCGTCGCGTCTTCGAGCGCTTCTACCGGGTCGACCCGGCGCGAGCGCGCACGACCGGTGGCAGCGGCCTGGGTCTCTCCATCGTGACGGCCATCGTGGCGGCGCACCGGGGCACCGTCTCGGCGGCATCATCACCGGGGCAAGGCATGACGGTGACCGTGCGCATCCCGATGAGCACGTTGACGCTGGACCAGGACCAGGACCAGGACGAGGACGAGGCCCAGGTCGCGGCCGGCGAGTCACCCGGATCCGCGGCCTGAGTCCGGTCCGATGCGGCGCCCGCGATTCACACCGGGCCCACAGCCGACCTTCATGGAGCCCGGAGCCGGGACGGCCATCATGCGTGACATGACAGCGCTGGCGCCCTTCGAGGCCGACGTGGACCCCCGCTCGGTCCCCGTGGACGTCGAGATCATCGTGCCCGTGTACAACGAGGCGGCGCAACTGGCGAAGAGGATCACGGCGCTGCGCACTTTCCTCGACGAGTCGTTCCCCTTCCGGGCGCTCGTCACGATCGTGGACAACGCGAGCACCGACGACACCTACCGCGTGGCGAGCCAGCTCGCATCCAGCGTGGCCGGCGTGGCAGCCATGCACCTGGCGCGCAAGGGACGCGGGTACGCCCTGCGCTCGGCGTGGTCAACCAGCGAGGCCCCCGTAGTGGCCTACATGGACGTCGACCTCTCTACCTCGCTCCCGGCGCTCCTCCCACTGGTGGCTCCGTTGCTCTCGGGTCACCGGGACGTGGCGATCGGGTCGCGCCTCGCACGCGGGGCGCACGTGGTACGCGGGCCGAAGCGCGAACTGATATCGAGGGCTTACAACCTGCTCCTCAAGCTCACCCTGCGGGGCCGGTTCAGCGACGCCCAGTGCGGCTTCAAGGCGCTGCGGCGCGACGCGGCGGAACGGCTGCTTCCGCTCGTCGAGGACAACGAGTGGTTCTTCGACACCGAGTTGCTGGTCACCGCCGAGCGGTTGGGCCTGCGGATCGGTGAAGTCCCGGTGGACTGGGTCGACGATCCCGACTCGCGGGTGGACATCGTGTCGACCGCCGCCGACGATCTGCGCGGCGTGTGGCGAATGCTGGTCCGGCGTCCCAAAGGCTTGCGACGGGTCCGCTCCAACGAGGTGACGGCCGATCAGCTCCTGCGCTTCGCCGGCGTGGGCGTCGTGTCCACGATCGGATACATTTTCCTCTTCATCGCCTGGCGCCCGCTCATCGGCGCTTACGGCGCCAACGCCGTCGCCATGGCGATCGCCACCCTGTTCAACACGGCGGTGCACCGCGAGCTGTCCAGCACCACCGACGGCCAGACCCGGCGCGGTCGACTCTTCGCCGTCGCCGGCGGGGCGTACGCCGTGAGCCTGGCCTTCACGACACTGGGCCTCCTCGCCGCCCAATGGATGGCTCCGGGCGCCCTGCTCCCCGAGCTCGTCGCGATCACCGTGGCCAACGTGGTCGCTGCTGTCTTCCGGTTCGCCGTGCTGCGGGCCTGGATCTTCCGCCCGAGCGGACGCCCGGGCGCCGACCCGACGGAGGTGTCACGATGACGGACCTCACGCCCGCCCCCGACGCCCCCGTCGGGTTGCTCGACCCGCCGGCGCAACTCGACGCCGTCCGCACGGACGCCCTCGAAACCGGCGCGCCCGCCGGATCCGAGTGGCCCCCCGGCCCGCGGCGCGGGCACGTCGCGCGCTTCGTGCGCGGCAAGGAGAGCGATGCGCCCTGGGTGCGGCCCACACTGATCGCGCTGCTCGCAGCCACCGCCGTCCTCTACCTGTGGGACCTGGGGGCGAGCGGGTGGGCGAACTCCTTCTACTCGGCGGCGGTGCAGGCCGGCACCAAGAGCTGGAAGGCCTTCTTCTTCGGGTCCTCGGACTCGTCGAACTTCATCACCGTCGACAAGCCGCCCGCCTTCCTGTGGCCGATGGAGGTCTCCGCCCGGATCTTCGGGCTCAACTCGTGGAGCGTCCTCGCGCCGCAGGCCTTGGAGGGCGTGGCCACCGTCGGCCTGGTCTACCTGTCCGTGCGGCGCTGGTTCAGCGCGCAGGCGGCGCTCCTCGGCGCTGCCGTGGTGGCGCTCACGCCGGTGGCGGCCATGATGTTCCGCTACAACAACCCCGACGCCATGCTGGCGCTGCTGCTGACCGGCGCCCTCTACGCCACCATCCGCGGCCTGGAGCGGGCGCAGACCAAGTGGCTCGTCCTCGCGGGGACGCTCGTGGGCTTCGGCTTCATCACCAAGATGATGCAGGCGTTCCTCATCATCCCCGTCATGGCGGTCGTCTACCTGCTCGCCGCGCCCACCGGATGGTGGCGACGGGTGTGGCAGGTCGCCGTCATGGGCGTCTCCGTGCTCGTCGCGGCGGGCTGGTGGGTGGCCGCCGTCGCGCTGACGCCCGCCGCCGACCGTCCCTACGTGGGCGGTTCGCAGAACAACAGCATCCTGAACCTGATCTTCGGCTACAACGGCTTCGGCCGGCTCACCGGAAACGAGAGCGGCAGCGTGGGCGGGGGTCGGGTCGCCGGGAGCATGTGGGGGCCCTCCGGGTTGACCCGGCTCTTCAACAGCGAGTTCGGGAACATGATGTCGTGGCTACTGCCCGGCGCGCTGCTCATGGGCGCGGTCCTGATCGGCATCACCATCCGGGCCCGCCGGACCGACCGCGAGCGTGCCGCGCTGCTCCTGTGGGGCGGCTCACTCGTGTGTACCGGCCTCGTCATCAGCCTGGCGCAGGGCATCATCCACCCCTACTACACGGTCGCCCTGGCGGCGCCGCTCGGTGGTCTCGTCGGGATCGCCACCATGGGCCTGTGGCAGCGCCGCGAGAGCTGGGCCGGAAGGATCGGTCTCGCCGCCGGTCTCGCCGCCACGGTGGTCTGGAGCTACTTGCTCCTGGGACGCACGGCGGACTGGTTCCCGGCCCTGCGGCCCTTCGTCGCGGTGGTCGGATCGCTCGGTGTCGTCGCCATCCTCGCCCTCCCCCTGCTCCGATCCGTGCCGAAGCTGGCGATCGGCCTCGTCGCGGCGCTCGGCCTCGGGGCCGCCCTCGCCGCACCTCTCTTTTCGACGGTCGCCACGGCGGCCACCCCGCACAACGGGGCCATCCCGTCGGTCACCCCGACCTCGGCCGGCGGCCAGGGTGGTCCCGGGGGCGGGTTCCCCGGCGGCGGTCCGGGTGGTGGGTTCCGGCGTGCCTTCGGTGGCGGCTTCCCCGGTGGCGGCTTCCCCGGCACCGGCACCGGCACCGGCGGCGGATTCCCCGGCGGCGGATTCCCCGGCGGCGCGGCACCCTCGTTCGGTGGCGGCGCCGGAGCCCGCCGTGCCTTCGGCGGGGGTGCCGGCGGTGGGTTCCTGAGCTCGAGCCGGTCCAACCCCGCGCTGAACAAGCTGCTCCAGGCGGACGCCGGCCGCTTCACGTGGGCCGCCGCCACGGTGAACTCGAACAACGCCGCCGGCTACCAGCTCGGGAGCGGCGAGCCGGTGATGGCCATCGGCGGGTTCAACGGGACCGACCCGGCGCCGACGCTGGCGCAGTTCGAGAAGCACGTGTCGGAGGGAAAGATCCACTACTTCATTTCCGGCTCGGGCGGCTTCGGCGGCGGTGGTGGGCCCGGCGGAGGTAGCACCAGCGACGACGCCTCGCAGATCACGTCGTGGGTCGAGTCGCACTACACCGCCGAGACCGTCGGCGGGGTGACCGTCTACGACCTCTCGTCCTGAGCGGCGCCCGGGCGCGTCACCTCACAGCAGCTCGAGGTAGCGCTCCAGGGTCGCGGCGTCGAAGGCGACGAATCGGATCAGGGTGACGTCGGTGTCCGCCGCGCGGACGGTTGTCACGGCGACCTCGGCGGCCTGCCCCGGCGGATAGCCGAACACACCGGTCGAGATGGCGGGGAAGGCGACGGAGCGGGCGCCCACCTCGTCGGCGACGGCCAGAGCGCTGCGGTAGCACGAGGCGAGCGTCTCCGGCTCGCCCGCGGCACCACCATCCCAGACTGGGCCCACGGTGTGGATGATGAAGCGCGCCGGCAGGCGGAACCCGTCGGTCACCACGGCCTGGCCGGGCGGGCAGCCGCCGATGGCCCGGCAAGCGGCCTGCAGCATTTCGGCGCCTGCAGCGCGGTGGATGGCGCCATCGACCCCGCCGCCACCGCGCAGGTGCTGGTTGGCGGCGTTGACGACCGCGTCGACCGGTTCGGCTGTGATGTCGCCCAGGGCGGCCTCGAGCCGCGGGGGCACGCGACCTACCCCGAGGTGGTGGTGGTCGTGGTCGCGCCCGAGGTGGAGGCCGGCACCAGCTTCAGCAGCGACACTGACGTCTTGGGCGCTGACTCGCTGGTCTTCTCGCCCCAGTTGGAGAAGACGACGGTGCCGTGGATGGCTGAGGAGCCGCCCGTGCCGCCCGGGTTGGTGACCTCCTCGAGCGGATCCGCCGTGCCACTGGCCGGGAGATAGATGATCACGGGCACCTTGCTGGCGGTGGCGGTGGTCACGTAGCCGCGCACGGCGACCGCACGCTTGCCCTGCACGGTGGTGGCGGTGCCGTAGCTGTAGGGGCCGCTCATCTGCAGCTCGGTGCTCACCTGCGAGTTCAGGAGCCCGCTGACGAGCTCGCCGAGGGAGCTGTTCGACGTCGGGAAGGACAGCCAGACGCCGGCGTACTTGCGGGACTCGGCGTTGGTCAGGCCGATGACGTGGCTGAGCGCGGTTGCGTTGCCCTTCACGTATCCAGTCGACCCGACCACCATGGCGGTGACGTGCTCCGAGGCCGACCCCTTCTTCGACACCGTGAGGGTCTGCTCACCCGAGGTGGCACCGGTATCGCCGTCCACCTGAATGGTGACGCCGCTCTGCTTGGCCGAGGAGGCGAAGTGCACGCCTTGGGCGCCGGCTGCGTTGATGGCGGACAGGTACTTGCTCTGGGCGCTCGGGGTGGTCGCGGCGCCCGCCATGGGGGGGAGCGCGGCCAGGGCGGTCAGGGCGGTGATGCCCGCGACGGCGGCCGCGGCGCTGCGTACGTGAATGGGGCGCATGGAGCGCATGGAGTGCATGACCTTCACTCTCTGGGGTCGCCGGCCCGGAGGCGCGGGCGCCCGCTGGGGTCGGGTGTGACGGGACGGGGATATTTTCGCACGCCCCGGGCCGGAAACGGCGTCGGGGCGTGCCGCCGCAGGTCAGGCGCTGCTTATCGGACCGATGGAGATCGTGGCCCGCGGCGCCTCCGGCCGCACGATCTCGCCCCACTTGGAATAGGTGATGTGCTCGGCGGAGGTGGGCTTCCCCTTGGCGTTCAGCGAGTCCTCCTCCACCGGGACGTGGGTCCCCTGGGCGCGGACGTAGAGCACGACGTGGAGCGTCGTCTTGCTGCCGAAGGTCTGCGTGCCCTCGATGGCCTCGACCGCGGAGCCGTCGATGGTGCGGGGGCTCCCGACCGAGAGCGGGCCCTTGAGTGCCAGCTCCTTCGCGAGGTCCTGCGAACGGACGCCCGCGACGACCTGGGAGAACGCGGTGTCATCGGTCGCGAACTCAATCCACTGGCCCGCGGCGACGGTCGCCTGGGCCGCGCTCATGCCGGCCAGGTTCTCGAGCCCACCCACGTTGCCCTTCACATAGGTGATGCCACCGATCACGTCGATCGTGGCGTTGTCGGTGGGGGACCCCTTCCCGGTGAGGACCGTCTGGGTACCCGACGCCGGGCCGGCGTCGCCGCTCTCGAGGAGGGTCACCTTCGACTGGATCGACGACGAGGCGTAGTGGACCGACCACGAGCGGGTGGTGGCGATGGCCTCCCGGTAGAGCGTCGACACGCTCGGCGTGGGGGCCGACGCCGCAGCGGCGGGCGTCTGGACGGTGCCGGCCAGGGTGCCGGCCAGGAGGGTGCCGGCCAGGAGGGTGCCGGCCAGGAGGGTGCCGGCCAGGAGGGTACCGGCCAGCACCGTGCCGGTCACCTGCCTTCTCTCGAGCACCGCAGCTCTCCCTTTCTTCCCGCTTCCCGCCGGCGGACCTGTCAGCTTCGCACGCGACCGGCTCGCTGCTCCGTCACTCCCGGCCTCTCCGTCTCGGAGACCCGGGGCGGGTGAGCGACCGTTCTCCGGCGGCCTCCCCGCCCCCGTCGGAGGATCCACGGACTACGAACACACGTTCGTTATGATGCGAACAGGCAGCGCCGGCGGGGCCGTCACACCCCCGCCGTAGGGTCACCGAAAGACACCGGTCGAGGCCGGCACAAGTCGCAGAGCACACACGAAGGAGAGACAGATGGCCGAATCAGAACGGGAGAAGGCGTTGGACGCCGCGCTGGGCCAGATCGAGAAGCAATTCGGCAAGGGCTCGGTCATGCGCATGGGCGACAACCTCTCAATGAACATCGAGTCCATCCCCACCGGCGCGCTCTCCCTCGACCTCGCGCTGGGCATCGGCGGGCTCCCCCGGGGCCGCATCGTCGAGATCTACGGGCCCGAGTCGTCGGGCAAGTCGACCTTGGCGATGCACGCGGTGGCCGAGGCACAGCGCAACGGCGGCATCTGCGCCTACGTCGACGCCGAGCACGCCATGGACCCGGTCTACGCGCGGGCCATCGGGGTCAACGTCGACGACCTTCTCATCTCGCAGCCTGACACCGGCGAGCAGGCACTCGAGATCGCCGACATGCTCATCCGCTCCGGGGCGCTCGACGTCCTGGTCATCGACTCGGTGGCGGCCCTGACGCCGCGGGCCGAGATCGAGGGCGAAATGGGGGACACCCACGTCGGCCTCCAGGCGCGCCTCATGTCCCAGGCCCTGCGCAAGCTGACGGGCACGCTGTCGAAGTCCAGCACCATCGCCATCTTCATCAACCAGCTGCGCGAGAAGATCGGCGTGATGTACGGGTCACCCGAGGTGACCCCCGGTGGCCGCGCGCTGAAGTTCTACTCCTCCATCCGGCTGGACATCCGCCGGATCGAGTCGATCAAGGACGGGGCCGACGTGGTCGGCAACCGGACCAGGGTCAAGGTCGTCAAGAACAAGTGCTCGTCGCCGTTCAAGCAGGCCGAGTTCGACATCATGTACGGCAAGGGGATCAGCCGCGAGGGGTCGATCCTCGACGTCGCGGTCGAGCTCGGGTTCGTCAAGAAGTCGGGTGCCTGGTTCACCTACGAAGGGGAGCAGCTCGGACAGGGCCGCGAGAACGTCAAGACGTTCCTCTCGGAGAACCCGCAGCTGATGGCGGAGATCAACGACCGGGTGCGCGAGTGCCTGGCCCCCAAGGACCCCGAGGACGCCCTCTCCACCGAGATCGCCGTCGACCCCGACGATCTGCCGATCACGCTCGACTCCTAGCTGCACCCCCGCCCCTCACGGCGCCGAAGCCTCCGGGCCGTCTCCGCCACTCCCGCGGGTGACCGGTCCGGAACGCTTTGCGTTCGGGACCGGGAGGGTGCGAGAGCAGCGGCCACAATGGTGTGATGCCGGCCAAAGAATGGAAAGAGCGGGCCTACCGCGCCTTCGATCGCTTCGTCCCCACGATTCCCTTCCGTTACCTGCCGCCCAAGCAGTCGGTGCGCATGGCGTTCAACGTGATCCTCGACCGCGAGCCCGACCCCGAGGGTGGCCCCGACTACACCCGCAGGCTGGCCGGGGGGCAGCTGACCCGGCGGGGCGTGGCCGAGGCCCTGGCCCACTCGGAGGAGTTCCGCCGCCGCGTGCCGATCCGTGACGTACTGCTGTCCATGCACGTGAGCCGGAGCGAATTCGTGGCCGGACTGCCGCGCGCCGCCCGCATCCTGGACCTCGGAGGGACCCACCAGGGGCTGCCCGACGGTGCCCTGGTGCACCTGGGCTATCCCTACCCCTTCGAGCGCCTGGTGGTCGTCGACCTCCCGGTCGAGGATCGCCACGAGATCTACCAGGGCGGCTCGACCGGTGCGCCCGTGCTCTCCGAGCTCGGCCCGGTCGAGTTCGCGTTCCACTCAATGGTCGACCTTGGCCCCTACGAGGACGGCTCGTTCGACCTCGTCTACAGCGGCCAGTCCATTGAGCACGTCACCGAAGCGGACGGTGACGCGGTCGCGCGCGAGGCGTTCCGGGTGCTGGCCCCAGGCGGGTGGTTCTGCCTCGACACGCCGAACGGCCCGGTGTGGCGCCTGCGCTCGGATGCGCTGATGAACGAGGACCATGAGATCGAGTATTCGGCGGGCGAGCTGGTGGCCAAGCTCGAGCGGGCCGGTTTCGAGGTCACCGAGTGCAAGGGCCTCAACCTGATGCGCCAGGGCGCGGCTGCCGGCGTGTTCGACGAGGCCGAAGCCAGCGCGCATCCGGGGGTGTTCGCCGCGGCGGAGGACTGCCTGTTGCTCGCCGTCGTGGCGCGCAAGCCAACGGCCTAGGAACAGCAAGGCGGAGCAGCGAGGCGGCCGGGCCTAGGGGGTCGTGGTGGCGATGATGGAGTTGGGCACCAGCTCCACCCAGGTCTGGCCCGGCGCTATGGGGATGGGGTTGCCCGCCGCGTCCACGTACTGCGTGGGCGACCCGAGCGTTGTCCGGTGCCAGGTGGCAGGTATGGCCATCCCGTTGCGGAAGACCGTGGCCGTCCCGCTGGCGTTGGGGTACAGGTCGGCCTGGACCTCGAGGCCGCCCCCGGAGTTCTCGGCCCAGGGGCCGTAGCTGATCTGGACGTACTGCACGACGACGTTGGCGGCGGCGTTCTGGACACCGTCGGCCAGCATGTCGGGCGTCAGGTCGTTGTAGTAGCGCTGGAACGTCTTGGTCGTCGTGTTCCACTTCCAGGTCACATTCGACGTGCCCGAGAAGTCGATGTGCACGAGCGAGACCGGGGTGCCCCCCGCCGGCGCCGCCGCCGTGTAGGTGAACAGCGGCTGGGGTGGCGTCGTCATGGTCGGGTGCGTGCCGTAGACGATGGCGGTCGAGGTGTAGTCGGCGTCGGGTGGCACATGGTTGGGGGGGTGGATCATCAGCGAGTTGCTCGCGCCGATGTCGACGTTGACGATCGGGGAG
>Ga0209415_10012623_pt1 | contig 14046 bp, 16 predicted proteins | sample PeaSoiSIISIP2007_FD_187696 | JGI IMG/M metagenome (GOLD analysis project Ga0209415, IMG submission 187696) | Peat soil microbial communities from Weissenstadt, Germany - SII-SIP-2007 (SPAdes) (version 2) | ecosystem: Environmental > Terrestrial > Soil > Wetlands > Peat | place: Germany... | reverse complement strand
GGGAGGGGGAGTAGAGGTACATCTCCACCACCATCTAGGAAAAGCCCCGTAAGCCTCTCATGCTGATCGATTCCCACTGCCACCTTGACTACTACACCCCGGCCGAACTCCCAGCCGTACTGGCGCGTGCGGCCGAGGCCGGGGTCGGCGAGATGGTCACCATCGGCACCACGCTTGAGCAATCCGCCCGCCTGCCGGCCATGGCGGAGGGGCACCCGCACGTCTGGTGCACCGTCGGCGTGCACCCGCACCACGCCGCGGAAGCCCCGATCCCCGCGCCAGAAACCCTGGCTGCGATGACCGGGCACAAAAAGGTCATTGGCATCGGCGAATCCGGCCTGGACTACTTCTACGACCGCGCCCCCCGCGACGTACAGCAGCAGAATTTTCGCGCGCATGTTCGCGCCGCGCGCGTGGCCGGTGTACCGCTCGCCATCCACGCCCGCGACGCCGACGACGACATCGCGGCAATCCTGCACGACGAGCGCGATAGCGGAGGAGAATTCGCCTTCCTCCTGCACTGCTTCAGCTCCTCCCGCCGGCTGGCGGAGGCGGGCATCGCGCTCGGCGGCTACGTCAGCTTCTCCGGCATCCTGACCTTCCCGAAATCGAGCGAACTGAGAGACATAGCCCGCGATATTCCCACGGAACGTCTGCTGGTGGAGACCGACGCGCCCTACCTCGCCCCGGTCCCGCTGCGCGGCAAGCGCAACGAGCCAGCGTATGTCGCCCACACCGCCCGCGTGCTGGCGGATATCCGCGGAATGACCCCGGAAGCCCTGGCCGACCTCACCACGGCGAATTTCCGCCGCCTCTTCCCCAAGGCCGCCTAGAACCGAAATGCGCATCACCTTGCTCGGAACCGGCGCCTCCGCCGGCGTGCCGCTGATCGGCGGCGCGGACGGCGCCGGCGACTGGGGCGCATGCGATCCGGCCGAGCCACGCAACCGGCGCACGCGCGCCAGCATCGTGGTGCAAAGCGGGGAGGGGACTCGCCTGCTGGTGGACACCGGCCCGGACCTGCGCGCCCAGCTTCTCGCCTGCCGCATCCCGCGCGTCGACGCCGTGCTCTACACCCACCCGCATGCCGACCACATCACCGGCATCGACGAGGTGCGCATCCTCAATCGCCTGGTGAACCGGCCGCTGGACGCCTTCGCGACCCGCGCCACGCTGGACGAACTGACCCGCCGTTTCGCCTATGCGTTCCGCCCCTGGAAACCGCCGGGCTTCTACCGTCCCGTGCTGGTGGAACGCGAGGTCGCCGCAGGCGACACGATCGAGACCGCCGGCCTGACCGTGCGGCTGTTTGCCCAGGACCATGGGCGGATCGAGTCGCTCGGGTTGCGGATCGGCGGGTTCGCCTATTCCACCGACGTCGTTGCGCTGAGCGACGCCGCCTTCGAGGCCCTGGCCGGCGTCGATACCTGGGTCGTCGGCTGCTTCCTGCGCCAGGGTCCGCATTGGACCCACGCCGATCTCCTGACCGTGCTGCAATGGATCGCCCGGGTGCGCCCGCGCCGCGCCGTGCTGACCCATATGGGCACCGACATGGACTGGGCCTGGCTGGCCGAACACCTGCCGGCCGGCGTCGAGGCCGGCTATGACGGCATGGTGCTCGAGGTCACGCCAGCCGCTTCCACGGCCGCCAGCCCGGCAGTTGCAGGATGACCGCCGAGAACAACAGGCGAACATTGCGCACGACGCGGATTTCCATGCCGACCGGCGTGCCGTCCGGCCGATAACGCAGTCGCGCACCGCGGCCTTCGTCCAGCGGATCCGCCATGACTTGCTCGATCTCGACATGTGTGCCGCGACGGCGGTCGTGGCGCAGCAGCTTCCACTGGCCCGCGCGCGTATAGGCGTCCGACGACGTGCTGACCTCGAATTTTCTGTTCCGCTCGTCCTCAACCTTCACATTGCCGACACCCGCGGCAAAACCCCGGGCCGAGCCGCCGGACATCTGGCCCTTGGCTCCGATCTCGATCCATGGCACGCGCTTGCGCGGCAGTGCCTCGAGCAAGATGAGCGCGTCGTCGGCGCTGAAGGTGTCTGGATCGCCGTAGATCAGCCGGTCCACCATGGCGGTGATCAGCAGGCGGTCAATGGCGCTGGCTTCCGAGGTCATAGCGGATTGGGGTGCCACGGACGTGGTCAACGAGGCAATCACGATGCGGTGGCGCTATTACTTAACATAATATTCCTTATGCGGCAATCGTGTGTAGCCGCAATATACAGATGACACCCCTCTGCAAGATAGAGGTGACACTCCCCCGGGTTCTGGGGTCCCGGGAGGTGCGCCGTGGCGGTGGGGTCGATGAGCACGCAGGAGATCGGGCGCCTCGTGGTGTCGCCGCGCACGCCGGAGCGCAGGCTACCGAGAGCAGTCGCGGCGGAACCGGCCTACGTCACGTCGGGCTGCTAAGCGAGGCCACCGGTAAGATCGGGCTCCGGAAGCTCCAGATACTTGCGCAGTTCCTCGTCGGAGACGCTTTCGTCGATGACCTTGTTGAGGTCGGGAGGGTCGAAATCGTCCTCGGTGCAAGACCCTGAGATCGTGGACCAGTAGCCGTCGGCGCCCTTTCGGTAATTGACCATGCAGGTCTTGTATTTCGGATCGCCGAGGGGGTCTCGGCCATCCGAGGTTTGCCAGGGACATTTGTAGATGTCCCCCGGCATTTTCTTGGCCGCGGCATCCCGTATGGTCTGTCTCCATTTGGACATGATGAACCGCTGATTGAAGGGCACGCTGCGTCCGCCCTCGTCCGTCGGATCGAGGATAAAGGTGCCGATGTCGGACAATGTGTCTCCGGTCGGTCCATAGGGTGCCCAGCCGGTCTTGTTCCTTTGTTCTTCGAGGCGCTTTAGGTTGGCTCGTGCATGGATGAAGCCCATGGCAATGAAAGCCGCGGTCATTCCCACGGCACCGGCCGCCCCCTTCCATGCTTTCGGGCTGAAAAACGGTTCGGGCTTTTCCTGAGGTACGAATATGTCCCAGCCTTTGCCGGGTTTTTGCAGTCGGGTCGAGGCTGCACCCTCCCCCTCGGAAATAACCTGAGGCAGCGCTGAACTTCGGGGTACGGCAGTATTTCCGACCGGCGCAATGACCGCGCTCTCGGAGCCCAAGGCGGCCAGACGATTCGCGACATTCTGGGCGAACACGCCCTCATCGGCCCCGCACAGTCCCGTCTTGCAGATAACGAGCCGGACCGTTCCCCCTTTCCAACCCGAGTCGACCAGTGCCTGCGCCAGGTCGTCAGCCGAATAGGCTTCCGTACCGATGCGTGCGTGGACCCGGGAACCATGAGCGATGATGGTGACCTCGTCGATGCCGGCGAGATTGCCCTCGCCGAAGGTTGTCGGGTCGTGGCCGGTCTTGAGCGCCATCCGCGTGGCGGCCTCGACCACGTCGTCCTTTTCCGCGCCCTGGACGATCCTGGGGCCGCTTTCCGCCGCCGGCGGATTCGTGATCTGGGGCGACGATCTGGGTGGCGGCCTGGTCGCGACCGCCACAAAGGGACCCAGGTTGGCGACCGGAATCCCGCCGGTGACGGTGCCATCATCCTCCATGACCGGCTCGCTCGGATCGGGCGATGCCAAAGGCGCGTAGATGTCTTCATCCGTGAAGCAGCCGTTCGGACCGCACATTTGGTTCGGGTCGAGCAAGGACAGGGTTATCGGTCTCGGCGGGGCAATCCCCGCCATGGGGAGCGGTTCGTCCTCGCGAGGCTGACGGCGCACCGCCGCGCCGCCCTGGAAAACATGGGCCAGCTCGTGTGCCAGCAGTCTGCGGCCCTCGCCGCTGTGCGGCGCATATTCGCCCGCTGCGAAGCCGATATCGGCGCCTGCCGTGTAAGCGCGCGCACCGATCCCATCGGCGGTGGCGGACGCTTCGGCGTCGTCGTGAATGCGCACCGTGGAAAGGTCGCCGAAATGCGGTTCGAAGAAGCTACGAGCGCCCGCATCGAGCGGCCGCCCGGCGCGCGCGCCGAACACGTCGCCCCGCGCCAGACGGGCCTGGCCACCTTCCGCCGGCTTGCGCCGCAGCACGGCGTTCCCGGCCTGGCAGGACGAACACCGGCCGCCGCAGGCACACGGGGATTTTCCGCCCATGATGCCGTCGGCGATCCGGTCGGCCTGCGCCTCCTGCCAATCGTGGGTGTCGCCGATTTCGAGCTTGGCGCGTAGCGCTCCGGACCGAAAGTGGTGTTGCAGCAATTGGTTTCCGACACCGGCAATCTCGTGCGCGCCGGCCGTCGGGCCGCGCATCGCGGGCGGAGGATGGCGACGCGTGGTTTGCATCCTCCTGGCGGGAAGCGCGAACATGGCATCATCTCCAGTGCAGTCGCCGGACAAGGCTAATCTGCCTTGTCCCTCTTTTGCCAGCACTATGCGCAACGACGAAAAGCGCAGCGCATTCCACCGCCGCCAGTGCCGCAACCCGCCACGGCTTCCCCGGCATCGCGCCACCGGATAGCATCCGGCCCGCCCCCCAGAGATCGTGTATGTCCGATCGTCCTCCCGACATTTCGGCGCGCCTGTCGCCACGCCTCATTGCCGTCGCCAACCAGAAAGGCGGGGTCGGCAATACGACGACCGCGATCAATGTGGCCGCCGCCCTGGCGGCCGGCAACGAGCGTGTGCTGCTGATCGACCTGGATCCGCAGGGCAACGCCTCGACCGGCCTCGGCGTGCTGCGCGCCGACCGGCCGCGCCGCAGCTACGCGGTGCTGTTCGGCGGGTTGCCGGTGGCTGAGGCGGCGCAGCAGACGCTTGTCCCAAATCTCTGGCTCATTCCCGCCGAGACGGACCACGCCGGCGCCGAAGTCGAGTTGATGGGCACCCCACGGCGTGAGTTCAAACGGCCCTGCCGGTAAGCCGCGATCGCAGACCGCCACGGTCGTCCGGCTGCCGCGATATCGTGCTACAGCCCGCCCAGGTAGCGCGCCATTGCGTCGATATTGTCATCCGAGAACGCCTTCAGCAGCGCCGTCATCCAGGGATTGTTGCCGCGGATGCCGCTGCGGAAATCCCGCATGGTCTTGCGCAGATACTCGATGTTCTGCCCGGCCAGGCGTGGGTTCGTGCTGTCGCCCAGATATCCGCCGAGATGGCATTGCGTGCACTGCCCCGACACGGCAACCGCCTCGGCGCGCGCCGCGACATCTGCTGCCGCCCTGGGCTGCCCGAGATCGGGCCACGGCTTCGTCTCGAAATATTCCCCGAGCGCCAGCATGTCGCCGCTGCTCAGCGGCTTGACGAACGGTTCCATCTGCTCGTTCTTCCGTGCACCGGTCTGCATGTCACGGAGATTGAGGAAAATATAGCCGGCGTGCTGGCCCCACATGACCGGGATCTCCTTGCTCACCGGAACACCGTCGGCACCGTGGCAGCCGCTGCAAACGGCAGCCTTGTCCTCGATCGATCCGGTGCCGGCGGTCTGCGCGATCGCCGTTGTGGCGGTGCCGCCGGCAAGCATCAGGCAGGCCAGGAACGCACCGATCAGATGTTCTGCTCGCATTCCCTGCCCGGCGTGGTCTGGGACGCTGCCGACGGGCCCCGGCGGGGCCTGGCGGCTGCCTTGTTTCGCTCGCGGCCAATCAGTCCAGCGTGAACGCGATCACCACATTGCCGCGCTTGAAGTCGAGCTGTGTGTTGCCGCCAGCGGCCACAACGACGTACTGCTTGCCACTGACGGTATAGGAGGACGGCGGCGCATTGACGCCGGCACCGGCCTGGAAGCCCCACAGTGCGGCCCCCGTCTTGGCGTCATAAGCCTTGAACTGGCCGTTGCCCTCGCCGGTGAAGACGATGCCTCCGGCGGTCGCGAGAATCCCACCGATCATTGGCTGTTGGGTTTTCACCTGCCAGGCGATCTTGCCGGTGTTGTAGTCCACCGCAGTAACGTTGCCCGCTTGTTGCGCGCCCGGGATTACCGTGAATGCCCCGCCCAGCCAAAGCTTACCACCCGGATAGGGTGCCGGGGTCACGGTGTAGGTCATTGGCTGGTGCAGGTTGATGGCGTAGCTCAGCCCAAGCCCGGGATTGACCGCGATCGGTGACCACTCGACGCCGCCATTGGCGCCCGGCAGCATGACCGCCCCCTGCGGGGTGGGCAGCGTCCACATGTTCTTTTGCTCTACCATCGCCGCGGAGAAGCGGATCAGGCTGCAATCATCCGCCTTGTTGACATACACGTGCCCGGTCTTGCCAGCCTGCAGCACGCCCTCGACCAGTTTTCCTCCCTTGTCGCGCACCTGCACCAGCACCGGTGGGCTGACCGCATCGAGATCCCAGATATCATGCGCGATGTACTGGAAGTGGCAGAGGTATTTCCCGCTGTCGAGATCGAGCGAGACGAGCGAGTCGGTATAGAGGTTGTCACCCGGGCGAACCGAGCCGTCGAGGTCGGGCGACGGATTGCCGACCGCGAAATAGATCCGGTGGTGCGCCAGGTCCACCGCCGGGTTCTGCCACACGCCACCGCCAAGCCGCTTGAAGGGATCGCCATCCTTGGCCAGCGCCGCCTTCTCGGCCGCAATGTCGCGGTGCATGTCGCGGCCCGTGGCGTCGGTGGTCGCCCAAACGCCGACCGAGTTCTCCGAAATGGTATCGAAATTCCAGATCAGCTTGCCGGTCTCGGCATCATAGGCGCGCACGAAACCGCGAATGCCGTACTCGCCGCCATTGGTGCCGATCAGGATCTTGCCGTCCACCGCGGTCGGCGCCATCGTCTCACTATAGCCGAGCGTGGGATCGGCGATCTGGGTCTCCCAGACCTGCTTGCCGGTCTTCGCGTCCAGTGCGACCAGCTTCGAATCGAGCGTTGCCAGATAGACCTTGTCGCCGGACACCGCGACACCGCGATTATTGGGACCGCAGCAATAGGTCGTCAGCGGTCCCAGTTTCTGCGCATAGTACCAGATTTGCTCACCGGTGCGCGCGTTCACCGCATAGACATGGTCGAACGATGTGGTGACATACATGACGCCGTTGACGACAATCGGCGAAGTCTCCATCGACTCCTTGACATCGGTCTGGAAGATCCAGGCCGGGTGCAGATGCGCGACGTTGCCGGCGTTGATCTGCCGGTTGGGATAGAAACGAGTCTGCGCGTAGTTGCCGTTGGTCAGCAGGAAGTTGTTGCCGTCGGTACCTGCGCGGCTCAGCATATCCTGTGTCACCGCCGTGGTCTGAGCAGATGATCCGTGCGACGAGGCGGCGAACACGGCAAGCGCGGCCGCGCCGAGTGTAGTGGTGAATCTGGCAGTACGGTTCATGACGTCCTCCACGATTATTCGTTGCCCGCCTTGCACGCAACGTTGCTCCGCCGAGGACCACAACCCTAGGCTGCCGAATTGGTTGTTGTAAAGCCGCGGCCGAATCCAGGATTTCCGGGCAAACCGTCGGGCGCGGCGGCGAAACCCGCTTGCGCCGCCAGCCGAACGGCGAGCGCCCATGGCCACGGCAATCGCCATCCTGGAGGTCGCCCGCCAGTTTGGCACCCACCAGCGCGCTGGATCAGTGTCGCATGGGCGCGCGGGCGAGCTACCGGGACTGTGGAGTGCGCAAGCGCGGCGGCCGGATTGCGCCGTGGCACCCGGTGATGCGTCGTGACGGCCGGGAGCCTGCGTCTCCGCCCCCTGCCCCATCGTCATGACCGGAGCCGGCACTCCCCATGACGGCGGACGGCGACGGTGGACCGGACGATGGACGCGGACCGTGGACAAGCCACGCCGCCAACGCTTCCCCGCCACCGCCGCACCGGGTACCATCCGGCCCGACCTCCCAGAGTTCGCGTATGTCCGAGCGTCCCCCCGATATTTCAGCCCGTCTGCCGCTTCGCGTCATTGCCGTCGCCAACCAGAAAGGCGGTGTCGGCAAGACCACCACCGCGATCAACCTGGCCACCGCTCTGGCTGCCGGCAACGAGCGCGTGCTGCTGATCGACCTGGATCCGCAAGGCAACGCCTCGACCGGCCTGGGCGTGTTGCGCGCCGACCGGCCACGCGGCAGCTATGCCGTGCTGTTTGGTGGGCTGCCGGCAGCCGAGGCGGCGCGGGAAACGCTGGTCCCGAATCTTTGGCTGATCCCGGCCGAAACCGACCTCGCCGGCGCGGAAGTCGAATTGGTGGGCACGCCGCGGCGCGAATTCCGGCTGCGGGAGCGGCTGACCCAGGTGCGCCGCGACGCGAGCTACAGCTTCGTGCTGATCGACTGCCCGCCCAGCCTGGGCCTGCTGACGCTCAACGCGCTGGTGGCCGCGGATTCCGTCCTGGTGCCCCTGCAATGCGAGTTTTATGCTTTGGAGGGAATCAGCAGCCTGTTGCATACCCTGGAGGTGGTGCGCAGAAACTTTAATCCCCCGTTGCAGTTGCAGGGTGTTGTGCTGACGATGTTCGATCGCCGCAACCGGCTGTCCGACCTGGTGGCGAGCGACGCGCGCAGCCATTTCGGCGACTGGGTCTACGACACCGTCATTCCCCGCAACGTCCGTATCGGCGAGGCGCCGAGCCACGGCCAGCCGGTCTTGCTCTACGACCCGCGGTCGCCCGGGTCGCAGGCCTATATCGCTCTCGCTGCCGAATTGCTCCAGCGCGAGCGCGCGACGACACGGCGCAAGCTGCGGCCGGCGTCCTGATGGCCGCGAAACCCACCCGCCCGGCGCTCGGCCGTGGACTGGCATCCCTGCTGGGCAACATCGTCGTCGCGCCGCCCGGGGCGCCATCCAGCAACCAGCAACCAGGCCTGCGGCATATTCCGCTGGACCTGCTGGACCCCAATCCGTTCCAGCCAAGAGTGGCGTTCCCGCAGGAGAGCATGGACGAACTGGCAGAATCCATCCGCGCACGCGGCATCCTGCAGCCGATCCTGGCACGGTCGCATCCGACGCAACCGGAGCGCTTCTATATCATCGCCGGCGAGCGCCGCTGGCGCGCGGCCGGGATCGCCGGCCTGCACGAGGTGCCGGCGATCATCCGCGAGATGTCGGATGCCGAGGCCGCCACCGCCGCGCTGATCGAGAACCTGCAGCGCGAAGACCTCAATCCGATGGAGGAGGCCGAGGGGTATAGCCGTCTGCTGGACGAGCTGCGGGTGACCCAGGAGAAGCTGGCCGAGGCGCTCGGCAAGTCCCGCTCCCAGGTCACCAACGCGCTGCGTTTGCTCAACCTGCCGCCGGGGGTACAGGACGAGGTGCGCAAAGGCACGATCTCCTTCGGTCATGCCCGCGCCTTGCTCGCCCACCCGGACCCTGAGGCGATGGCCGGCGTGGTGCGCGCGCGCGGCCTGACGGTGCGCCAGACCGAGGCGCTGGTCTCCCGCGGCGCCGCGGGCAAGGCCAGGTCCGGCGACCGCCGCCCGGCCGCCGACGTGGCGGCGCTGGAGCGGCTTCTGGTGGAACGGCTGGGCTTCCAGGCGCGGGTTACCACCGACCGGCAGGGCAAGGTCTCGGTCATGCTGGAATTCGCCGACGTCCACCAGCTCGAGGCCTGGGTCGCCGGATTGGCTTTGTAACCTCTTCCGGAAAGTGGGAGCAGTCGGCGGGTAGCGCGGGGTGAAGGTGCCGCGTGCGGCCCCGATCCCCCTCACCGCTGGCGCGTCTCGACCTCTGCCGTGGGGCGGGACAGGTGCAGTATCACAAAAACGTGATGCTGCACCTGCTAAGAGAATGTCAATATTCTTGCCGTATCCTATCGTTGTCGCTGTGCCGGAAGAGCGCCGCGGCGTCCAAGGGGCAGAATCTGAAGCAAGTCCCGAGGCTCCGCCATGATGCTTTCACTCCACCGTATGTTCAATTTGCTCAATAGCTTGTCGTACCCGTCACGCCACCCCCGGTGGCCAGTCGAGACGTCTGACCGGCAGCCGCCAACCCGGGCGCTTCCGGCCGGAAGCCCGAGCTTCCTGCACCCGGAATTCGCACCATTCGAGCCTGACCTGACGCAGGAGATTCGCCAGGCGCTCGGCGAGCAAGCGGCCCGCAGTGCGGGAGACGTGCCATGAAGCTCCCGAAGCGGCAGCCCCGCGACAAGGAGGCGACAGCAGACACCATCGACAGTCTGCTGACCGCATGCACCGTCGTCCTGCTGCTTGCCAGCCTCGGCGGGCTCACCGCACTGTTCACCACCCTGCATGTCGGCCTGCGGGTCGGCGACATCCTGGTGTTCAAGCCGCAGGCCAACGTGGCCGACACACTGCCCGTCACCGCCATCGCCACCCGGTCCGCCCCCCTGCCCCAGCAATCCGCGTCAGCGGCGACCTGCACGCTCGATCCGGCGGTCATGGCGCATGATGGCGGCAGCATCGTGGTCGAGACGCGGTCGCTCACCCGGCCTGTCTATGGCGTGCATTGGGCCGGCACGCATACCAGTACGGGCGTCGGGGATTGCGGCAGTTCGGCGGACCTGACCATGACACGCATGGATCTGCAGACCCTGGTCAACGCGATCGGCGGATTCAGCTTCAACAGCCAGGGCAACGTCTTGTGACGCAAACCCGGCGCTTGCGCCGGACCCCCTGCCCGCCTTATCCGCCCCGCATGTCCTCCTCTCCCGCCTCGCCCGAGGCCGAACTCCGCCGCTTGCTCGACATCATGGCCGCGCTGCGCGACCCGGTCAGCGGCTGCCCTTGGGACCAGCAGCAGGACTTCGACTCGATCGCCCCGTACACGATCGAGGAAGCCTACGAGGTCGCCGATGCCATCGCCCGGCGCGATTTCGCCGCCCTGCCGGACGAGCTCGGCGACCTGCTGTTCCAGGTGGTCTATCACGCACGCATGACCGAGGAGTCCGGCCGCTTCGCCTTCGCCGACGTAGCGCGCGCCATCGCCGACAAGATGATCCGCCGCCATCCACATGTGTTCGGCGATTCGGCGGCACGCGACGCGGCGGCGCAAACCGCCGCCTGGGAGGCGCAGAAATCCGCCGAACGGGCCGCACGCGCGGAGTCGGGCGTGCTCTCTGGAGTGCCGACCGCCCTGCCCGCCCTGGTTCGCGCCGCCAAGCTGACCGCGCGCGCGGCTCGCGTCGGCTTCGACTGGCCCGACGCCGAAGCGGTGCTTGAGAAACTGGACGAGGAAGTCGCCGAACTGCGGGCCGAACTGGATCAGGCCGACCCGGCGCGGCTGACGGATGAGGTGGGCGATCTGCTGTTCGTGCTCGCTAACCTCGCACGCAAGTTGAACCTCGATCCGGAAGCCTGCCTGCGCCACGCCAACCAGAAGTTCGCGCGGCGCTTCCAGGCAATGGAACAACGGGCTGAAGTTGCGGGAACTACGCTGGCCGAGATGGCGCTGGAGGAGATGGAGGCGGCGTGGCAGATAATCAAGCAAAATCAGAGAAGTGCCGTGTGATTCGAAGTCGCAGCCCGGCCCGCCGTCCTCAATACGGTGCCGGAGCACCGCCGCCGGTGCCGGGGCTGGCCGCGGAGCTGGGAACGTACCTGCCGATGTTGCCGAACAACTGCTGAAAGAAGCCCGCTTCGGTGCCGGGTGATGGCGTGGTGCGGGCGATCACCGACACCGGCATCGCATCCGCCCTGTCCTTCACGTCGATACGCTGCAGCACGCCGGCGTCGTTGAATGTGACGGCCACGACCTTCTGGCTGACCACCGCCGGGACCTGGCCGACACGCTTCTGGGTCAGCAAGCCGATATAGAGCCAGGTGTCGTCATCGAATGTGGCGTGCGCCGTGGGCGAGCCGATCAGCGCGGTGACGTCCTGCTTCGTCGAGGTGCCCGGCACCAGCTCCTTCAACTGGTCCGCGTCCGGGTGATTGCCGCGCACCGTCGGCGGCGGCGCCAGCCAGCCGCAGCCGGCCAGCAATAGAATGCTTCCCAGCGCGGCGGCGCGGACGATGGACGATCTGGCCATGCGATTCCTCAAGATAGGGCGACAGCTTCGGCTGGACGCGAAACCGCTGCAATCCTAACTCTGCGTGTCACGTCCGCGCCAGCGCTGTCAATCGGCGAAGCTGCCGGCGCAGGCATGACCGGTTCGGAAAGGAACAGCGTTGGCTGCCTTCTTCGGTCTGGCACGGCGCGGCCGTCATGAGCGTGCCGGCTTCCGCCTCTATGGCGCGGCGGTGGCGGCGGCGCGCGAGCCGTTCCTGTATCAGACGCTCGGCGTGGCCGACACGCTGGACGGCCGATTCGACCTGGTGTGCCTGCACGCCTTCCTGCTGGTCCGGCGGCTGCAACGCGAGGCGGAACCGGGGCCGGCCCTGGCACAGGCGGTGTTCGATGCGATGTTCAGCGACATGGACGTGAGTTTGCGGGAGATGGGTGTCGGCGACCTGTCAGTCGGCCGGCGGGTGCGCGCGATGTGGGAGGCGTTTCACGGCCGCGCCCACGCCTATGACGCGGCGCTGGCGGCGGGTGACGCGGCGGCGCTGGAAGCCGCGCTGGTGCGCAATGTCTGGCGCGGTGCCGCGCCGCCGGAGGGCTGCGCCGCGGCACTGGCTCGGCTGGTGACCGCGCAGGCGGCGTTCCTGGATGGACAGGGCTTTGATGCCGTCGCCGCCGGCGAGGCCTTTTTCGTGCCCGCGGCGGAGGCGGCGGCGTGACGGCGGAGCTGCATCGCCTGGTGGCGGCGGACCGCGTCGGCGCGGCCGGGCTCGACGTGACCGTAGAGGCGAACGCGGCGGAGCGCGCAGCGCTGGCGCGGAGGATGCATCTGCCCGACGTGCTGTCACTGCGTTGCACGTTCCGGTTGGTGCGCCTGACCGCCGATTGCATCCTTGCCGAGGGCCATCTGCTGGCCAAGGTGGTGCAGACCTGCGTCGTCTCGCTCGATGATTTCGCAGCGGAGATCGACGAGCATTTTCGCGTCCGATTCGTGCCGGCCGGGCAGGAAAGCGACGATCCCGACCCGGAGGCGGACGACGAGATCGCCTACACGGGCGGGGCGCTCGACCTGGGCGAGGCGGCGGCGGAGCAATTGGGGCTGGCGCTCGATCCGTATCCGCGCGCGCCGGGGGCGGAGCTGCCGGAGATCGAAACGGGCCCCGACGAGCATCCGTTCGCCGCGCTGCGCCGGCGGCACTGATCCGCCTTCCGCCGATGCGCGCAGCAAAGCGGCAATGCATTGACAAATATGGATACAAACGCCTATCTTATCCGAGGTCGCGATCATGGAATTCGACGGCTTCGACTGGGATGGCGGAAACCGCGAAAAGTGCCAAAAGCATGGCATGCCGATCGTCGCGATCGAATCAATGTTCGAACGGCCGGTCGTCATCCTGCCCGATAGGGAGAACCCCGTGGGCGAGCGGCGCTATCGTGCGATGGGAACCACGGCAGAAGGCCGCAAGGCATTCGTCGTGTTCACCTTGAGAGAGAGAGACGGCGCGACGCGGCTGCGCCCGATCAGCGCACGTTACATGCACGGAAAGAGGTGGAAGTTCATGAAAAAGCCTATCCCGACGTTTAACACCGATCAGGAAGCCGAGGATTTCGTCGCCGGGGCGGATTTGACCGAATACGACCTGTCCGGCGGCCAGATCGTCCGTTTCGAGTTGCGGCCCAAGGACAAGACCATAAATCTCCGCTTGCCGGAATCGTTGCTGAACGCGGTACGGCGGCAGGCGGAGAAAGCCGGTATGCCCTATCAGCGTTATATTCGCATCGCGCTGGAACAGGCTGTCGGCGGCGGTAAACCGTAGGCGTCAGCGGGCATTCGTCGGAAGCCGGACACCCGGTCCGACTGATGTGAAGCGCAGATGCGCATGGCCCTCTGGTGATGCCCTTGTTGGGCAATTCTTGATTGCTGCCCGGGCGCGTGCGATCCCGACCCCCTTCCCGCCTCGCTTGTGCGGCGCACTCCACCGCCGTAGGCTCCGCGTAACGGAGTTCTGCGCATGGGCGAAACTAACCGCCGTCTGGCCGGCGTCCTGGCGGCCGATGTGGTCGGCTATTCCGCCATGGTCGGCGCGGACGAGCCGGGCACCTTCGCGCGCGTGCGTGCACTGCGCGCCGATCTCATCGAGCCGCTTGCGGCCACACATGGCGGCCGGCTGTTCAAGACCATGGGCGACGGCTTCTTCCTAACC
>Ga0209415_10012622_pt1 | contig 14046 bp, 7 predicted proteins | sample PeaSoiSIISIP2007_FD_187696 | JGI IMG/M metagenome (GOLD analysis project Ga0209415, IMG submission 187696) | Peat soil microbial communities from Weissenstadt, Germany - SII-SIP-2007 (SPAdes) (version 2) | ecosystem: Environmental > Terrestrial > Soil > Wetlands > Peat | place: Germany... | reverse complement strand
TATGCCGCCGCGCATTGGAATCGAAAGGCGAGATGCGCACCAGCCGGTGCACGCCCGATTCGGTTTTCGCCCAGCCATGCGCGTTGTGGCCCTTGACGAGCAATGTGCCTGATTTGATGCCGGCCTCTTCGCCCGGCGTCTCCTCGATGACCTCGACCTTGAATTTTTGCCGCTCGGCCCAGCGGATATACATGCGCAACAGCATGCGCGCCCAGTCGCAGCTCTCGGTGCCGCCGGCGCCGGCATGGACCTCGATATAGGTGTCGTTCTGATCGACCTCGCCGGAGAGCAGCGCCTCGATCTGCCGGCGCTCGGCCTCCTTCCTCAAAGCCTTGAGCTGGCCGATGCCTTCCGCCTCGGCGGCCGTATCGCCTTCCGCCTCGCCGAGCTCGACGAGGGTGACTGCATCCTCGAGCTCGGACTCGAAACGGGCGAGCGAGCCGAGCTTTTCTTCGAGGTCGGTGCGCTCGCGCATGATCTTCTGCGCCGGCTCGGCATTGTTCCAGAGGTTCGGGTCTTCGGCCTTGGCGTTCAGCTCGGCGAGCCGGCGCGTGGCGGCATCGACGTCAAAGATGCCTCCTCAGCAATCCCATGGATTGCTTGATCGATTGGGTGAGCGCTTCGGCTTCGGCGCGCATATTTGTTCCTTCGCGGAGATTGGTGGATGCCGCTCGACTTGAAAAGTAGATAGTGAGCCGCGGCTCAGCTGTAAACCACGGGCAACCCGCGATTAACGGGTTCGGCCGTTGCGCGCATCGCGCGCGTGCAGCTGAAAGTTCAGACGGAAATCCAGGCTTAGTAAAGGCCGCCCGTCCCGGTTCCGAGCGTGCGGTCGGCATCCGGATCGACCGACAGGACATTCGGCGCTTGGGTGCCGTAATTGAACGTATCGGGCGGTGCGGTGCCCGGCTTGAAGGCCTCGAGGATGGTGCCGGGCCCGGTCGAGCGCACGCCGGTCTTGAGGTCGACCGAGATGAGCTTGATGCCGGGCGGCACCCGGAACGGCACGTCGGGCTTGTCGTTCAGCGCCATTTTCATGAAATCGCGGAAGATCGGCGCGGTATAGAGCGCCGCCTGGGCGGAATCGCCGAGCGAGCGCGGCCGGTCATAGCCCATGAACACGCCGACCGTGAGATCGGGCGAATAGCCGACGAACCACAGGTCCTTGGCGTCATTCGTCGTGCCCGTCTTGCCGGCGAGATGTTTGCCGACCGCGAGGATCGCCTGCCCCGTGCCGCGCTGGATGACGCCTTCCATGATCGAGGTGATCTGATAGGCGGTTAACGGATCGATCACCTGCTCGCGATCGTCGATGATCTTCGGCTCGTCCTGATTTTCCCATTTCTGCGCGTCGCAGCCTTCGCAGATGCGCTCGTCGTGCCGATAGATCGTGTGGCCCCAGCGGTCCTGGATGCGGTCGATCAATGTGGGCTTGATCCTCTTGCCGCCGTTGCAGAGCATCGAATAGGCGGTCGCCATCCGCATCAGGGTGGTCTCGCCGGAGCCGAGCGACATCGAAAGATAGGGCGGCAGGTCGTCATAGATGCCGAAGCGCTCGGCATAATCGGAAATGAGCGGCATGCCGACGTCGCGCGCAAGCCGCACCGTCATCTGATTGATCGAATGTTCGACGGCATAGCGCAGAGTATGCGGGCCGCTCGACTTGCCTTCGAAATTCTCCGGCCGCCACATCCCGAGGCCGGCGCCTTGGTCGATCTCGACCGGCTCATCGAGCTCGATGGAAGACGGCGTGTAGCCGTTGTCGATCGCCGCCGCGTAGACGAAGGGTTTGAAGGAGGAGCCAGGCTGTCGCAGCGCCTGGGTCGCTCGGTTGAATTCCGACTGATCGAAGGAGAATCCGCCGACCATGGCGAAGACGCGGCCGGTGAAAGGATCCATGACCACGATCGCCCCACTGACTTCCGGAATCTGCCGAAGCCTATATTGCCCCGGCTTGCCGTCCAGAGGTTCGGCATAGATCACGTCGCCGGGGACCAGCGCGGATCGCTGGTTGCCCTTGCGCGCCCAGCGAAGGCCGACGGGAACGAGAGTGCCCGTTTCCCGCTCGGGGCTGACTTCCCCCGACGGCTCGCGTTTCGGCTGCAGGCCGATGCGCAGCTGCGTGTCGTTGCCGTCGAGGACGACGGCGAGCCGCCAGGGTGCGACATCGCCCAGCGCCGGCACGTTGGCGAGCGGCGGACCCCAGTCCTGGCCGATGTCGATGTTGCGCATCGGTCCGCGGAACCCGTGCGCCTCGTCGTAGCGCACGAGTCCGTCGACGAGAGCCCGGCGCGCCATGAGCTGCACCTTCGGATCGAGCGTGGCGCGCACCGAAAGGCCGCCCTCATAGAGCTTGTTCTCGCCGTAGCGGTCCAAAAGCTCGCGCCGAACCTCCTCGGCGAAGTAGCCGGCGGCATAGGTATTCGGCGAAAGGACGCGGGGATTGACGCCGAGCGGCTCGGCCTTCGCCTTCTCGCCGGCCTCGGGCGAGACGTAACCGTTCTCGACCATGCGGTCGATCACCCAATTGCGCCGTTCGATCGCCCGCTCGCGTTTCAAGAACGGATGATAATTGTTCGGCGCCTTCGGCAAGGCCGCGAGATAAGCGGCCTCGCCGATGGTCAGCTCATGCACCGACTTGTCGTAATAATTCAGCGCCGCCGCGGCGACGCCGTAATTGCCGAGACCGAGATAGATCTCGTTGAGATAGAGCTCGAGAATTTTTTCCTTCGAATAGGTGGCCTCGATCCGGAAAGACAAGAGCGCTTCCCTGATCTTGCGCTCGAACGAGCGTTCGCTGGTCAGGAAGAAGTTTTTGGCGACCTGCTGGGTGATGGTCGAGGCGCCCTGCACGTGTCTGCTGCCTTGAAGGAAGACGATGCCGGCGCGAATGACCCCTTCGAAATCGACGCCAGGATGGGTATAGAAATTCTTGTCCTCGGCGGAGATGAAGGCCTCCTTGACGAGCGGCGGAATCGCCGAGCTCGGCAGATACAGACGCCGTTCCTTCGCATATTCGGCGAGCACGGAACCATCGGCCGCGTGGACCCGGGTCATCACCGGCGGCTCGTAATTCTTGAGCTGCGTGTAGTCCGGCAGGTCCTGCTCGAATTTCCAGATCAGGATCCCCGCGGCGCTCGACGCGACGACGAAAAGAATCGCGCAGGTCGCGAAGGCAAATCCGAAGAACCGGGCGATCAACCGCATGATGAAATCAAGCCCTCTGGCGCCGCGATTCGCGGCTCTCCCCATGCCTCGCCGAGACCAAATTGCGCGACAAGGCCAGCCGATCGGCGGAGTCGGGCCGGAGCATTACGCTGGCTCGTGGTGCGGTGCTTTTGTGTTGATAGTTTGACGTGCCGGCCGAGCCCGGCGCGGCGAGGTGCAACCCTGGCGCATATAGCGTGATCATGGGCCGCCCGCCACAGCGGATGCGCGCATTATTTGGCTTCGCTAGGCGGCGGCGCTTCGAGCGCGGTTGCCGCCTCCGTTGCGGCCGGCTGCGCAGGCGATTGAGCGCCGAAATTGGTCCCGCGGACGGCAAAAAAGGCGTCGATCGCCGCGGCAAGCTTGCTGGAGGTCGCGTCGCGCCACTCCGGCGAGAGCAAGGATGCGGCATCCTGCGCATTCGAGAGATAGCCGAGCTCGATCAATACGGAGGGCACGTCCGGCGCCTTCAGAACCCGGAAACCCGCGGCGCGCTCGGGATTCTTGTTCAACCGCCCCGCGACTCTCCAATAGTTGACGAGCGTGCGCGCGAAAACGTGGCTGTAGGCGCGCGTCTCCTGGCGCGTCAAATCGGCCAGAATATCGGAAACGCCGTTCGCCTTTTCATTGCCGGCGACCCCGGCGACGGCATCGGCTTGGTTTTCCTTTTCAGCCGTGCGCTCGGCTTCTGCATCGGTTGCATGATCGGCAAGGGTGTAGACGGTGGCGCCGGAAACGCTCGCCGCATCGTAGATCGTGTCGGCATGGATCGAGACGAACAGCGCCGCTCCGGAGTCTTGCGCGATCCGCACCCGCTCGCCCAAGGAAAGGAACACGTCGCTGTCGCGCGTCATGACGACTTTGTAGTGGCCGCTTGCCGCGAGCTTTCCCTGAAGCGCCTTGGCGAAGTCGAAGACAATGTTCTTCTCGACGAGCCCATTGACGATCGCGCCACTGTCGACGCCGCCGTGACCCGGATCGATGACGATGAGCGGCAGATTGGGATTTTTCTCAGCCAAGTCCTTGACCGGGGCGGCGCGCTCGGCCTCCTTCGCGGCCGTCTCGGCGGCCTGAACGGCATCGTGCGCGGCAGCTTGAAAGGCCGCATCATCCGTCTTGGCAAGCTCGACGACGAGGCGGGATTTCGTGGTGTCGACATCCGGCTCGGCCTCGGCCCGCACGACGCGGGCCGGCGCGGCGAGATCGATCACGATCCGAGATTTGCCGGGCGCGAAAAGGCCGAAGCGGAAAGAAGCGATGAGGCCCGAAACCCGCGGCCTTCCCGGACGGTCATGCACAGGTTTTGCGCCGCCAACCTGCGGATCGATGTGAAAATCAATTTCCGGCACATCGATGACGATCCGGTCAGGTGAGGCGAGTACGAAGGACATCGCCGCCACGGGCTGCGTCACCTCGAAGGTGAGCTTCGCCTGGTCGGTGCCGTTTTCGAGACTGACGCCGCTTGCGATCACCGGCGCTGGGGGCTGCGTGAGCGCGGTTCGAATGCCGACCAGACCACGGCTTTCCGCGTGCAGGTGACGCATAGTCACGCTCAAGCCTGCTAACGCGAGACCCGCCAGAAACGCGGCCGAGCCAAGCTGGAGCGGGGCTCGAAGACCCGGCTTTCGGGTGCGCCCGGGGCGTGATTCGCGCTGCGTCCCCGTCATGAGTGTGGCAATCCCCAGCAGCCGCTCGCCGCCCGATCGATCCCGAACCCAGAATGAATCTGGGCGGTTAACGTTGGATGACCATGCCAGAAGAAAGGTTCGATTGCCGTTGCCGATTAGCCACACATTGCGGAAAACTTGCCAAATCCATAGGCGACCCGATAGAAAGAGATGTTCGTGTTCGGGTGCAAAGAAGGATCCCCCGATCCACCGGACATTTTCGGGCTTTCGGCACTTTACCGCCCTTCGAGCGGCGATTTGCGAGAGCGCGTCCGAACGGCACAGATGTGCCGCCGTTCACTCGAACCGAATTTTCGACCGGCTCCGCCTGAGCCAGTGCGCGGATAACGAGGACATGGTCTGCCCTTCGACGGGTGATTATCCCAAGCCCAAAGTTTCGAGGCTGCGTCCGAGAGTTTGGACGCAGGCCGATCCGCGCATGCCGACGTTTTGCTGCGGCCGGGGTCGCCGTTCCCGGGCCTTGTCACGGCGCTTCGTCATTCACCGGTTCGCGCCTCGCGAATCGTTCGTCTTCCACCCCCTTTTGCAGATGGCGCCGTTCGTTCCGCCCTGCCGCACCCCGGCCTCCTTCGCGAGAGCCATTGGCGGCAGCGGTCAAGCGGGTGCCACGCCTCAACGAGTTCCACATGCCCAACAAAATGCTCATCGATGCTTCCCACCCGGAGGAAACCCGGGTGGTCGTGCTGCGCGGCAACCGCGTCGAGGAATTCGACTTCGAATCAGCGGATAAAAGACAACTTCGCGGCAATATCTATCTCGCCAAAGTGACCCGCGTGGAGCCTTCGCTCCAGGCCGCCTTCGTCGACTACGGCGGCAATCGTCATGGCTTTCTCGCCTTCTCGGAAATTCATCCGGATTATTACCAAATCCCGGTGTCCGATCGGCAGGAGCTCCTCGAAGAGGATGCTCTCGCGCATCGCGACGAAGAAGAGGACGGCCGAAGACGCAGCCGTCGGCACCGGCGCGGCGAGCGGGGCGAAAGAGCCGAAAAGCGCCGCGGCGACAAAGACGAAAGACTTGCCCAACCCGCCGAACTCGAAAACGCCGGCAAGCCGGAGCAGCAGCAGCCTGAAGGCGCCCCGGAACAGCAGCCGGAGGCGAAGGCAGAAGGCCCAGCAGAGCCGGAACACACGCTCGAATCGGGCGTGGTAGCGCCACTGTACGACGTTGCGGAAGACGCCGACGCCGCGCCGGTCGAAATCCAAAATATCACCCCGGTCCACGAGACTGCCGCGAGCGGGCAGGATCACGCCGAGCCGGACCATACGCGCCATCGGCTCGCGACCGATCCGGAGGGGTTTGCCATCGTCGAAGACGAGCCGCCGGCCTCTCCCGAGCAAGTCGAAGCCGAGGTTGAGACGCGGCTTCGCGAGAAACCGCGCATCGAGGACGACGAAGACAACGACGAAGAAGACGAGCAGATCGAACAGATCGGCGGCGACGCCATGGAAGAAGTGCCGGCGCGTCCGCACCGGGCGCGTCGCCAATATAAGATCCAGGAAGTCATCAAGCGCCGGCAAGTTCTGCTGGTCCAGGTCGTGAAGGAGGAGCGCGGCAACAAGGGCGCCGCGCTCACCACCTATCTGTCGCTCGCCGGCCGCTATTCGGTGCTGATGCCGAATACGGCGCGGGGAGGCGGAATCTCCCGCAAGATCACCGATTCCACCGATCGGCAGAGGTTGAAGTCGATCGCCCAGGACCTCGAAGTGCCGGAAGGCATGGGGGTCATTTTGCGCACCGCCGGGGCGTCGCGCACCAAGGCCGAGGTCAAGCGCGATTTCGAATATCTCCTGCGCATGTGGGAGACGGTGCGCGAGATGACGCTGAAGTCGACCGCGCCGACCCTCGTCTATGAGGAAGGCTCGCTGATCAAGCGGTCCATCCGCGACCTCTACAACAAGGACATCGACGAGGTGATCGTCGCGGGCGATGCCGCCTATCGCGAGGCGAAGGAGTTCATGCGCATGCTCATGCCGAGCCATGCCAAGAACGTCCACCCTTATCGCGATCCGCAGCCGGTGTTCACCAAACTCGGAGTCGAGGCGCAGCTCGACGCCATGTTCACCAATCAGGTGACTTTGAAATCCGGCGGCTATCTCATCATCAATCAGACCGAGGCCCTGGTCGCCATCGATGTCAACTCCGGCCGCTCCACTCGCGAACATGACATCGAGGACACTGCGCTGCGCACCAATCTCGAAGCGGCCGACGAAATCGCCCGACAATTGCGTCTGCGCGACCTCGCCGGGTTGATCGTCGTCGATTTCATCGACATGGAGGAGAGCCGCAATAACCGCTCCGTCGAGCGGCGGATGAAGGAAGCTCTGAAGAACGATCGGGCGCGCATTCAGATCGGCCGGATTTCGCATTTCGGCCTTCTCGAAATGTCCCGCCAGCGGATCAGAACCGGCGTTCTCGAAGGCTCGACCATCATCTGCCCACATTGCGGAGGCTCTGGGACGGTGCGCTCGACTTCATCGATCGCCCTTCATGTCTTGCGCGTGCTCGAAGACGCCTTGATCAAGAGCGCTGCGCACAACATCATATTGCGTACACGTTCCGAGGTGGCGCTCTACATCCTCAATCAGAAGCGCGCCAATCTGCGCGATCTCGAGCAGCGCTTCGGCGTCAGCATCACGATTACCGCGGACGACACTTTGACCGGCACGGCCTATCACGCGATGGAACGCGGCGAGCCGGCCGTTGGCGTCGTGGAACCGCCGCGGCTTGAATCGGTGAGCCCGGCACAGGCCGAGGAAGAACTCGGCGAGCAGGCCGAAGAGCCAGAGCTGGCGGGCAGCGGCGAGAGCCCCGTCGAAAGCGCGGAAAGCGCAGAAGAGGCCGCACGGCGCAAGCGCCGCCGGCGGCGGCGGCGTGGCCGCGATCGCGAACACTCGGGCGTCTCCGTCAATGCGCCGCAGCCCTCCGACGATGCTCTGGCCCTGGTCGCCGGATTGGGCAATCTCAGCGGCACCCAGCCAGCGGAAACGGAAGCTCAGCAGGATTCGGAGCAGGGCGAAGTCAAACGCGACGGCGCACGGCGCCGGCGTTCGCGCCGTAGTAGGGGCCGCGCCAGGCCCGAAGCCGCCGTGAGCCACGCGGGCGAACCGGCAAGTGAAAGGGCCCTCGAACCCGTCGCAACGGCGCGCGCGGCGCCTCCGGCGCAAACCCGCGCCATGGTCGAGGCGGCGTTCGCAAACCCAGCCGAGTCGCAAGGACAGGAATTGCCCGAAGCGGAAGCGCAGGCCGGCGATATTGCGGCGGCCGCCCCGGAGCGGCCGAAACGAACCGGCTGGTGGCGGCGCGCCAAGGCGGGCCTGGGCGGCTGATTTCCTCACGAACGGTGCGCCAAATAGCTGCAGATAAGCGCGGGCGCCGGCCCGGCCGCATGCTGACCTGTGGGTCGACTATACGACGCCTGTCGATCGCGTGCGCGAAAACGAGATCGTCAAGGACTCGAAGTTGTGGGATGGCTGAGTCGTCAATCTGCAAGTGACCGATGCCTCGGAACATTCGATCGCGCTTCGCGCGCTGGCGAGCGCCCGCAATTCGCAGCAAGTCTGGGACCTGCGCTGCGAGATTCGTGAGAAGCTGATCGGCTAGGAGAACTATCCGGATGCTCTGCCGAAGCACCGTGCCGAATTGCGCGGGCTCAGGCACGCGGATATCTCTGGCTTCGCGTCAGGCGATCACAACTTCACGCGGGATCCCACGGCTGATCCGGCCCTGCCCTCACTCGCCTTCTTCAGCGGTGAGCCAAGTCTGCCACTCTTTGGCCGAGCCATAAAAGGCGTTGCGGTCGACATAGCCGTTGATGCCGGGGACGCGGCCTTCGGCCGTGTGCTGCCAGAAATTCCAGCGCAGGTCGCCATATTTGACTGCAGGGTAGTATTTCACGCTGCGCACCCACATCTGGTAGTCGCTCAATTCACCCTCGAGTACATCGTGGTAGAAATCGATCGACGTATAAAGGATCGGACGCTTGCCATAGGCGCGTTGCATCGCGTCGAGTATCGTCTGGATTGTCGCGAGGGCCTCTTCGCGCGGCAAGTGCCTAGGGCAGGTTTTCGATGCGGCGTTCCATTCGACATCGAGAACCGGCGGTAACGCGCTCGGGTCGTTCGGCACGTTCGAGATAAACCAAGCGGCCTGTTCTTCGGCCGGCCGGCACCAATAGGTGAAATGATAGGCGCCGCGCGGCACGCCGGCTGCCTTCGCCATTTCCCAATTCTGGGTAAATTTTTCGTCGACGACGTCGCCGCCTTCGGTGGCCTTGATCCAGGCGAATTTCACGCCCGAGTCCCGCACCGCGTCCCAGTCAACATCGCCTTGATATTTCGAGACGTCGATCCCGTGGATCTCGAACTCGTCCGGGCTCGGATAGACGTCGGGCATGCCGCCTGCGCAACCGGTCAGCAGCAGCGGCACGCACAGGCAGAGCGACAGCAAGAGGGTGAGCCTGGAACTCCGGAAATCCGGGCTCGGACTTCGGCAAGGCCGCGGGAGGAGACGAGGACGTCGGATCATAAGGTCGATTTATCCGATGCCGGGTAAGGACTCGTTAACAAGCCAGACAGCGGCTGTCCACAGCAGGAGCGGAATTGCGCTCCAGCATTCAACCCCGGTGACCGCTCCCCGCCTTTTTGCATCGTGTTGCGGCAAAGCAGTGGCAAGGCTCAACGCGGACGCCAAATTGCGCAGCTCTCGCCGTCCATTGGCGAACCCGAAAGGTCAAATCCCGATCCTAATGGCTAACAGGCGCGCGAAGCGGAGTCTCGAACAGGAGATCCTCAGCTCGTGCCCCAGTTCCCTCAAGCCGTTTCAGATCCGGCGGGGTCGCCTTGTCCGCGAGAGCCCGCAAGGCCGCTTCAAGACCGATGTTCGTCTGCTCCGGCGCGCCGAGCCGGCGCAGCGAGACCGTGCGCTCCGCCGCTTCGCGCTTGCCGACGACCATGAGGACCGGAATTTTCGCAAGCGAATGTTCGCGCACCTTATAGGTGATCTTCTCGTTCCTGAGATCGGCTTCGACCCTGAGCCCCGCCTCGCGCGCCGCCGCCAAAACTTCGCGGGCATAATCGTCCGCATCCTGGGTGATCGTGGCGATCACGATCTGCACCGGGGCGAGCCAGAGCGGCAGATGGCCGGCGAAATGTTCGATCAGGATGCCGATGAAGCGTTCGAGCGAGCCGAACATGGCGCGGTGGATCATCACCGGCGTCTTCTTCTCGCTGTCGGGTCCGATGTAGAAGGCACCGAGCCGGCCGGGCATGTTGAAATCGACCTGCGTCGTGCCGCATTGCCATTCGCGGCCGATGGCGTCGCGCAACGTATATTCGAGCTTCGGCCCATAGAAGGCGCCTTCGCCCGGATTGACCGCGATGTTGAAACCGCGCGCCGATAATTCATCGAGCACGCGCGTGAGCGCCGCCTCGGCCTTGTCCCAGGCCGCATCCGAGCCGACCCGCTTCTCCGGCCGGGTCGACATTTTGATGACGATGTCGTCGAAGCCGAAGTCCTTGTAGATCGACAGGATGAGATCGTTGATCTTCAACGATTCCTGCATGATCTGGTCCTCGGTGCAGAAAATATGCGCATCGTCCTGGGTGAAGGCGCGCACCCGCATGATGCCGTGAATAGCGCCGGACGGCTCGTAGCGATGCACGATCCCGAATTCGGCGATCTTGAGCGGCAGGTCGCGATAGGACTTGAGGCCGTTCTTGAAGATCTGGATGTGGCCTGGGCAGTTCATCGGCTTCAGCGCGAAGACCCGTTCGTCCTCGGTCATGGTCGTGAACATGTTCTCGCGATAGGTCTGCCAATGGCCGGACATTTCCCACAGCGCGCGGTCGAGCACTTGCGGCGTATTGACCTCCAGATAGGCGTCGGCCTGCTGGCGGCGGCGCATGTAGGAGATCAGCGTCTGGAACAGCGTCCAGCCCTTCGGATGCCAGAAGACCGTGCCCGGCCCCTCCTCCTGGAAGTGGAAGAGGTCCATCTCGCGGCCGAGCCGGCGATGGTCGCGGCGCTCGGCCTCGGCGAGCTGGTGCAAATAGGCGTCGAGCTCGGCTTGCTTGGCGAAGGCCGTCGCGTAAATGCGCTGGAGCATCGGCTTCGACGAATCGCCGCGCCAATAGGCGCCCGCGACCTTCATGAGCTTGAAAGCCGAGCCCACTTTCCCGGTCGATGTCATATGCGGCCCACGGCAGAGATCGAGCCATTCGCCCTGCTTGTAGATCCTGATCTCCTGGTCGGGCGGGATGGCGTCGACGAGCTCGACCTTGAAGGCCTCGCCATGCGTTTCGAACCAGGCCTTGGCCTGCTCACGCGTCCAGATCTCCTTGGTGAAGGGCCGGTCCTTCGCGATGATCTCGGCCATCTTCTCTTCGATTGCCGGAAAATCCTCCGGCGTGAAAGGCTCGGCGCGGTAGAAATCGTAATAGAAGCCGTTCTCGATCACCGGCCCGATCGTCACCTGTGTGCCGGGATAGAGCGTCTGCACCGCTTCGGCGAGGACATGCGCCGCGTCATGCCGGATGAGTTCGAGCGCGCGAGGATTCTCACGATCGATGAACTCGACGTTTGCGTCGTCCTCGATCGGCTCGGCGAAGTCGGCGAGCTTGCCGTTGACCGCCATTGCGACGGTGCGCTTGGCGAGCGAGGGGGAAATGCTTTTGGCGATTTCGCTGCCGCGGGTGCCGGCCGGATAGGAGCGCGAGGCGCCGTCCGGAAATGTCACGGAAATCATCTTCGTCTCCTTCAGCTCACTCGCCGATACCAATCGGCGTAAGCGCGGGAAAATTTGCCTGCCAAAGAGCCTGGCTGCGATGGGCCTTGGCAGGCCGGCCGCCCATAGCACGGCTGACCGCATATTAGAAGCGGCACCAGCGGGATCTCCGTGTCAGCCTGGGGCGATGCGTGCGATGATCGCCTCCCGCGCCTGGCGCAAGGCCGCCAAGCGCGCTTTGGCCACGGCCAGCACGTTTGCGGAGGCCGTTTCCGGTGTGCCGGAATCGAAGGGCGGCGCCGGCGCATATTCGAGCGCAAGCTGGATCGTCTCGGCTTCCGTTTGTCCGGCGAGTTCCGCGACAAGCGCCAGGCCGAAATCGATCCCCGCCGTCACTCCGCCCGCGGTGATGAGATTGCCGACCCGCACGACGCGGCCCTTCGTGGGGATCGCGCCGAAATGGGCGAGCAAGTCATGCGCGTTCCAATGCGTCGTCGCCCGCCGGCCCCGCAGCAGGCCGGCGGCGCCAAGCGAGCGCGCCCGCGCAGACGGACGTGATATAGCGCGCGCGTTGCGCCTGCTGCCGTACGAATTCGATGACCTCGCCATCCTCCAGGAGCACGTTGATGCCGACGCCGCCCGCAATGCACAGAACATCGAGCGGCGGACAGGTCGCAAAAGTCGCCGTCGGCGAAAGCCGCAATCCGGTCGAAGAGGCAACCGGGTCGAGCGTCTTCCAGACAAGATGGTTGCTCGCGCCCTTCAGAGAGGCGAGCACCTCACAGGGTCCGGTGAGATCCAACTGCTGGACCCGCGGAAAGACCAGAAAGCCGATTTCGAGCGACATGAGCGCAATTGCCATTCAGCGCAGGCGCTGTCTAGCCGAAGGCTGCGGTGCACGCAACGCGCGGCGCGAGACGTTGCATCTGCCGCGCACCGATGCCCCGACAGATGGCGCACAAGCGGCCAAGCCCGCATTGTCGTCAGCCGCGCCGAAAAACGCAAGCGCGCCCGCGCCCGGTTTTCATTATCCGCCGCGCCGACCACGCGTTGATGTAGCGGCGCATGGCGACGATGAACCGCCGCCGCCGAAGGTACCCCCGCACCGCCCTGCCGAGCCCTGCGCCGGCGCCGACCGCGCGGCCGAACGCGAAGCAGCCCTTTCAGCTCGATCTTGCCGAGCGGATATTTATTGGCCGCGATCCGCGATGGCGCCATCCTCGACGTTGAATTTCTCGATGGCGCAAGCCTTCGCGGCAGGCCGAGCGCGTTCGGCCTCTACAGCATCCGTCTGCAAACCGACGACGGTTCGGAGGCCATCGTGTTCAAGCACGGTCTGCGCGCGCTGCGGCGCTGCGCGTAACCCGGCCTGATGCGGTTGATCCGATGCCTACGCCTTATTTACGCAGGCTCAGAAGATAAGCGGCCACGTCCTTCACTTGAGAATCAGTCAAGTAAGGATACGGCATACCGTTTGGGTTATCCAAACCCCTATGCGTTGTGCTTATAAAGTGTTGTAGAGAATCCGCATTGATATCCGTGCGTTGCGCTATTGATTCAAATGACGGCGCCGGTGGGTTCAAAGTGGGTATGAAAGGCTGGTCGGGCGCCGCTACATGACAAATTGCGCATACCGTGGCCGCCAACTCGTGGCCTTTGCGCACATCCTCTGCCGTATTACCTTCTTGGCCCCAGGCTGAGCAAACAGCCATCCAAAAAACAACCAACCCTATTGACGCAGTCCGCATAGCCAAATCCTGAATTTTCTCATATGTCACGTTTAACACCGAAACCCACATGAATGGTAGTCGTTGTCACTGATCATCAGCCCCTCCTGTCTCAAGCCGCTTCCCGGTCATCGTCGCTTATGCCACGCGCGGAGGATGACGCGATGCGGACGCGCGCACATCTCAGTTTGATTTCCGCTCATGACCCCACTCGTCAACTCTCGCCAAGGCTTTCATGGCGCGCAACACCGTCGCAATCTCGCGCCGATTCGCAATCGTTCGCCGGGCCCGCAACGCTCGTTCGGCATAACGTCCCATCCCGACAGCACGATGCGCACGCCAGTCCGGCATGACGTTCACAGCCCTTGCGCCGCATTGCGTGCATATGAATCGCGTCGTGCGACTACCCGGAACCGCAGATCATCGGGCAGGTCGAGCGCCGCGAAAGTGAAGGGCGCGGAGTGAAGGCAGCCCGCATTCGTGCATGACGAAGAGGCCCACGAGGCCGTGGCCTTTCAAGTGCGCGATGGTCGGAGATTCTGGCGTCACGTGAACCCAAATTGCCGAAGCTCTAAAACCCCAAGTCTAGTGTTAGAATATGTCTTTGAACTTGTTATTCTTTTTGGTCGGAGTGGCGGGATTCGAACCCACGACCCCTAGTCCCCCAGACTAGTGCGCTAACCGGGCTGCGCTACACTCC
>Ga0209415_10012621_pt1 | contig 14046 bp, 12 predicted proteins | sample PeaSoiSIISIP2007_FD_187696 | JGI IMG/M metagenome (GOLD analysis project Ga0209415, IMG submission 187696) | Peat soil microbial communities from Weissenstadt, Germany - SII-SIP-2007 (SPAdes) (version 2) | ecosystem: Environmental > Terrestrial > Soil > Wetlands > Peat | place: Germany... | reverse complement strand
GGTGCTGGATGCGTCTCGAATGATGAGCCAATCCTCAAAGTCTTGGCGTGAAAACGTCTGGCCGCTCCATTGACGACCGCAGGGCTCTGGCAAGGAGCCCGTTGCGGAGAAGTGCGCCACGCAGTCCCGCAGGAGATTGAGGCTGGCGTCCTCGGCCCGCGCGAAGATCGCCTCGCAGGAGTCGCCGGGCTCGATGGGGAATTCCTCGAGGGCAAGAATGATTCCGGCGTCGACCTTTGGCGCCATCACGTGGCAGGTCGCGCCGTAGTGCGAAACCCCGTCATAGAGCGCACGACTGGCCCCGCCACGGCCCGGATAGGTGGGTGGAGCAGGATGGAAATTCACGTTCGGCTGCTGCAGCGCGCGCCCGCGGATGATCCGCTCGCTCAGGAAGGACACGAGCAAGTCGCGCGACATCTCGGCGAGCGTCGCGTCGTCGACGGAGGCATCGTCCTGGTCGATGACTGTCACGTGGTCGAAATGCGCTCGCGCAATGGCTTCCGCCGACGCGGCCAGCCGGTGCGATGTCCTCGTGATCAGCACGCAGTGCATGCGCGGCTTGCCGAAAGCGCTGTCTTTATGACGCTGGCGACGCGAGCAACGTCGCTTTCGCTCAGGCCGAAGTTCGACGGGAGCCACAGGCCGCGGTCGGAGATGTGCGAGGCGTTGGGAAACCGCGCCGCGTGCTGCTGGTAAGGAGCCTGGCTGTGCAGGGGGAACCAGAAGGACCTGCATCCGATCCTTTCGGCCTCGAGCGCGGCGCGCACCTCGGAGCGCCTATCGATGAGCACGTCGGTCCATTGCCGCACCTCACCCGCTTGGCTGTCCATGTCCGGGAAGACGATGCCGTCGACGTCTGCGAGCGCCTCGCGATACCAGGCGTCGCGCCGCGCGGCGCCTGCGAGCCGCGCATCGAATGCGTCGAGTTGCGCAAGTCCTACGGCTGCCTGCAGATCGGTGAACTTGAAGTTGAAGCCCATCACGGGGTGGAGATCGTCTCCCCCCGAGCCGCGTACGCGGCGCCCCTGGTCTTTCAGCTCGTACAGCCGGTCCGCCATTTGCGCGGATTTCGTCACGATAATGCCGCCTTGGCCGGTCGTCAGCGTCTTGTTGGGGGAGAAGGAGAAGCAGGCGGCATCGCCGTAGCTCCCCAGCGGTTTACCGGCATAGCGCGAGCCGAGCGCCTCGGCAGCGTCACAGACCATGACGAGGCCGCGCTCGCGGCAGATTCGCTCGAGCTGGCCGTAATCCGCCCCGCGACCGTTGACGTCGACGGGGACCACGGCGCGCGTGCGCGACGTGATCGCGGCTTCGACGGCGGCCGGCGAAAGCGTCAGGCGCGCCGGCTCGACGTCGGCGAGCACCACGGTGGCACCGGCAAGGCGCACGGCGTTGGCGGTGGCGATGAAGGTCAGGTCGGGAACGATGACCTCGTCGCCGGGCTCAATGCCGAGGGCCAACAACGCAAGCGTAATCGCGGCGGTGCCGCTCGTCACGGCGATGCCCTGGTCAACGCCGGCGCGCTGCGCGATGCGGGCTTCGAACTCGCGCGCCAGCGGCCCATCGTTGAGGAAATTGCGCTCGAGCACGTCGGCGAGTCTCGGCAGCTCGCCGCCGGTCATCTGCGGCTGGAACCAGGCGATGGCTTCGCCGGGCTTGCTCACGAGGGATCTCCCAATTGCATCGCCTGAGGCTTCAGCCCACCATTGCGCGCAGTCCGCGCGCGATGCGCGAGGGCCGGTAATCCTCTTCGTAGGTTGCCCGCCCGGCCGCGCCGAGCCGCGCGCGCAAGTCGGCGTCGCGCGCCGCGGCGGCAATGTGGTCGGCGATCTCGTGCGGCGTTTCGCCGAGCAAGCAGTTCTCGCCGTGCACCAGCTCGGGCATCGATTGGGTGAGGCGCTTGTGCGCGATGAGGCATGAGCCGGACGAGAAAGCGTAGATCACGCGCGTGTAGCCGCCGGTGTAGGGGCCCGCGTTGTTGAGCAGCAGGAAGATACCGTTGCCCGCCACCTCGTCGTCGATGTCGGGCACGAAGCCGCGCAGCGCAACGTGCGGCTGCTGCTTCAGCGAGGCGAACTCCGGCGGCAGCTCGAAACGCCCGCAGATGTTGATCACCCAGTCGATCCCGCGGACCCGCTCGGGCAGCAGCGGCAGCACCTCGTCGGCAAGGTAGCGCATGCCGAAGCGGTTGCCGGTGGCGTTGAGCCCGCCGATGTTGCCGAGGATGTGGATGCCGGAGCGCGTGGCCTCTGCGGCCTTGCGCTTCTCGCGCCAGTGTGAACCGAAGCTGTCGGGCCAGGTGTTGGGCAGGTAGCAGCAGGGTACATGGTGGGTGTCGTACCAGGCCGCATCGACAGCGCAGACGTTGCGTGCTGCCTGAATGCACCGCATGCGGGCGATGTGGCGGCGCTCATGCCCCGCCATGCGCGCTTCGCCGACGATTTTGTTCAGACCTTGCAACCGCTCGGCGGCGTACGTCGCACCGGCTGCGAATGGAGGGCGCGCGAGATAGCCATACAAGTCGAGACCCAAGGACGCGAGATGCGGGAGCAGGTTTTCGTAGCAGGTGTCCCAGAAGAGAATCGCGGCGTCGGGCTTCCAGGCAAGCACCCGCTTAACCTCGCGCTCGGGCTCAGCGAAACTTGGCCGGTCCGACGTCTCGCGCCAGTCGACGGCCTCTCGTGCGTACAGCAGAGCGCGGCCGAGCCGGCTTGCGGGGAGTGCCGTATTAGCGAGCTTTGGGTCCTCTCCCGCGATCGGACGAACGCCAGCAGCCTCGAGTTTCTCTTTCGTCGAAGCGTCGGGGGCGTGTTGCGTGGCAACCGCGTAGCCAACGTCGGCCCCCGTAGCCGCAAGCTCCAAGAGGATGTGCGCAATCACCGTCTGCGACGCCTGCAGATGTCCGAAGTTCGGCATGTCCGATGACAATAGGAGGATGCGCTTCCCCGTCACGCGATCACTCGCGGCTCTGGCAGCGGAACGATGAAGCTGCCCTTGTAGCCGCGCTTCTTGAGGTTCGCCGCCAGCTCATCCGCGATGTGCCAGGAGAGCAGCAGCGCGTAATCGGGCTGCTCGGCGTAGAGCTTGGCCTCGTCGAGCACGGGGATGCGGGTGCCCGGCACGTACTTGTCGAGCTTGTGGGAGCCCGACACCTCCATGACCGCCTCGACGATACCGTCGTCCAGCCCCGTGTAGTTGATGAGCGTGGACGCGCGCGAGGGCGCCCCGATGCCGAAGATGCGCTTGCCGTCGGCCGCGAGCTTCGACAACAGCGCGTAGAGCGCGACCTTGGAATGCACGACGCGCTCGCGGAATACGGCGAGCGCGCGGCCGTCGGTGAGACCGAACTGGCTCTCGTGGCGGCGGCGCTCCTCGACCGAGGGCCGGATGGGATGTTGGCCGGGGCGCCCCGCATAGACGCGGATCGAGCCGCCGTGCGTCGGGATGCGCTTGGCGTGGAAGACCTCCAGCCCGTGGCGCTTAAGCAGGGCTTCCAGCGCGCCCAAGGCGTAGTAGCGCAGGTGCTCGTGATAGATGGTGTCGTACTGCAGCGTCTCGACCAGATCCAAGAGGTAATGCGACTCGGAGATGAACACGCCATCGGGCGCCAGCAGCTCGACGATGCCGTCGGTGACCGCGTGCACGCCGCCGATGTGTGCAAACACGTTGGCGGCGGTGACGATCTTGGCCGGGCCCTGCTCCTTGCGCACGCTCTGTGCGGTCTCGAGCCCGAAGTAGGCGGTCAGCGTGTCGATGCCGTTCTTGCGCGCGACCTCGCCCGCCTGCGAGGGCTCGATGCCGAGCACGCGATGGCCGCCCTTCTTGAAATTCGACAACAGCGTGCCATCGTTGGAGCCGACGTCGATGACGAGGTCGTCGGGGCCGAGCGGGATGATCGAGCGGGCCTCGGTGTAGAGATCGGCGAAGTTGTCGCGCAGGATGCGCGTCGTCCCGCTGAGGTAGGGATACGAATAGGGAAACAGCACCTCGGGCGATACCTCGAGCCCGATCTGCACCAGGCCGCAGTCGTCGCAGCGCATCAGTTCCAGCGGGAACGCCGGCTGCTCCACCGCGCGCTCGCCGACGGGCGGCATTGTGTTGACGGGGGGCACGTAGCCGAGGAAGAGCAGCGAACGCAGGTTCTTGGAGCTGCACACCTGGCAATCCACGATCGGGTGCGAGTGGGTTGCGCTCGCGCTCATGGGCGGTCTCCCCGTTGGGCGTCCGGTTTGAGGTGCCGGTTCGATCGGTACCAGGCGACGACGCCCGGCAGGCCCTGGCTGAGCGAGATGCGCGGCGACCAGCCGAGCGCCTTGATCTTGGCGATGTCCGGGCAGCGCCGGCGCGTCTCGCCGGCGAAGGCGGCCTCGTGCATGAACGCCGGCTCGCGTCCGAATTCGGCGAGGATCGCGCGTGCGAGGTCGGCCATCGCCAGCTCCTGCGGGTTGCCGATGTGGTAGATGCCGAGGTGCTGGCCTTTGTCGATCATGGCGAGGAGCCCCTCGGTGAAATCGTCGACGTGGATAAAGGCGCGCGTCTGCAGGCCGTCACCCTTGATGGGGAAGGGCACGGCGCCCGTCTTCGGCGCGACCGCCACCGCCGCTTCGGCCTTGAGCACCAGCTCGGGGATGACGTGCTCGAAGCCCATGTCGGGGCCGTAGACGTTGTGGGGGCGGAAGATGGCGACGCGATTGAAGCCCGAGCGCCCGTAGTTGATGGCGATCAGCTCGCTCGCGAGCTTGGAGCCGCCATAGGAGTAGCGCGCGTTGAGGACATCGGGGACGACGAGCGGCACGTCCTCAGGCGTCGGCACCAGCGGCGGCGACTGGTAGGCCTCCGAGCTGGAGGCGACGACGAGGTCGCCGACGCCGTGCTGGCGGCAGGCGTCGATGACGTTGAGGATGCCGCGGATGGCCACGTCAATGACGAGCTCGGGCTGCTCGTAGAAGAAGCGGGTGCCGTTGACGGCGCTCATGTGGATCACGGCGTCGACGCCGTCGACCGCCCCCGCCGCCGCGTCGGGATCGCGGATGTCGCCGACCACCATCTCGATGTCGCCCGCGATCTCCTGCAGCCGCCGCGGGTGGCCGCGCCAGTGGTTGTCGAGGACGCGCACATCGGCGCCCGAGCGCACGAGGCGTTTGCACAGCGCCGCTCCGAGGAAGCCGCTGCCGCCGGTGACGAGATAGCGCTTGCCCACGGCTAGGCGCTCACGGGGAGAAGGGCGCAGCCATGGCTGCCGAGCGCCATGTAGCCGGTGCCCGGGGCCAGCCGCAGCGCCCGGCCGTAGAAGGTGTTCCAGAAGTCGTAGATCATCGCGGGCTTGGCCATCGTCGCCGACAGCCTCTCGACCGGCATGCCGCCGAACACGGAGTGGTTGTTGGTGATCACCGCGATGTTTGCGCCGGCGACGGCCTCGGCGAGGCTTGCGGCCGGTTCCAGCCCGAAGTCGCGGATCGCTTCGGGCGCGACCACGGGATCGAAGCCGCGGAACGTCGCGCCGGTAAAGCGCTCCTTGAGCGCCTTCAGGATCGGCCGCGCCATGGTCCCGCGCAGGTCGTCGGTCTCGGGCTGGCCCTTGAAGGCGATGCCGAGCACCGCGATGACGGGCTTTGCCGGGAATCCGTCCAGTCCATCGACGACACGCTTGAGCGCCGCGATCGACTGGCTCGGCTGCGCCTCGTTGAGGCGGCGCGCGGCGAGCGTGATCTCCGGCACGAAGCCCAGGGCCTCGACTCCCTCGACCATGATGTAGGGGTCCTTCTCCAGGCAGGGGCCGCCCACGGGTCCGGGTAGCGCCAGATTGGTGCGCGGATAGCCGAGCTTGCCGGCGTTGATCACCTCGGCCGCGCTGACGCCGATGACGTCGCAGATGCGCGCCACTTCATTCGAGAAGGCGAAGTGCACGTCGCGCTGAGTGTTGTCGACGAGCTTGATCGTCTCCGCGGTTTCCAGGCTGGCGACGCGAATGGTCGTCACGGTGATGAACTGGAACAGTTGCGCGGCGCGCACGGTTGCCTGCAGCGTGGCGCCCCCGACGATCTGCGGCAGCGTGCGCAGCTCCTTCATGGCCGAGCCCTCGAGCGTGCGCTCGGGGCAGAAGGCGAGATCGTAGGCGCGCCCCTTCGCCGCGAGGATGGGGGCAACGATTGAGCGCGTCGTGCCGAGGCGAACGGTCGAGCGCAGCACCACGAGCGCATCTTGACGCATGACAGCCGCCACCTCGCGCGAGGTGTGCTCGATCATGTCGAGGCGGGCGCGTCCGTTGGGGCCGAGAGGGGTGCCGACGGTGATGATGAAGACGCTGGCGTCGCACTCGGCGGGGATGCTCTCGTGCACCGTGAGCGCGCCGCTCTCGACCGCGCGGCTCAGCTGGTCCTGCAGGCCCGGCTCGTGGAAGTGCGGGCGCCCCTTGCGCAGGTCGGCGACAACCTGGGGACGGATCTCGATGCCCCACACGCGGAAGCCGATGCTCGCCATGGTCGCGGCAAGGGTGAGGCCGACGTAGCCGAGGCCGAGCACGCAGACGGAGCGGTCGGGGAAGTTTTCCGGAACGAGCATGGGTGAGGAGGTACCTGGGTTCGGAAGGCTGGAATTGCTTTTGAGACGCTACCGCACTTCGGGTGAATCGAGATTCACCCGAAGCTGCTGCCGGCTTGAGCGCCAGCGCCCGTCAGACCGCGCCGATACTCGCGGCGGGGATATGCACGCGCACCTCGCGGCCGAGCAGGCAAAGGAGAACGGCAACGCGGCTTTCGCCCGCGATGCGCTCCAGAATTCCGCGTGCCTCCGCGAAGATGCCGTCGGTCACGCGCACCGGGCTGCCCGGCGCGATGCCGGCCGCAAGCCCCAGCTTGACGAAGCCCTCGCCGTCCTCGCGCGCGCGGATTTCCGTGACCACCGCGTCGGGGACCAGCGCCGGCATTTCTCCAGCCAAAACAAGGTGATTGACGCCGAATGTCGAATGTATGGCGCGCCATTGGTCGCGCGCGGAATCGAGCCGCACGAACAGGTAGCGCGGGAACAGCGGGCGCGGCACCATTTCGGTCTTGCGGGCGTGGCGGCAGCGGCGCAGGTGGCGCGGCAGGTAGGTCTCGAAGCCCTGGCGGGCGAGGTTGATCTCGGCACAAGCCTCGTGGTGCGGTTGAGTATGCACAGCATGCCAGGTGCGGATTGCGGTCATCGGGCGCCGCCTTCCTTGGCCTCGGCCCCTGGGCGCGACCGCAGGCGCAGGAGCTCCGGGGCATGCACGCGCTCTGCGCCGAAGGCTACGACGGCCGCCTCGCAGATCTCCCGGGCATCGATCATCGCGGTTACCATGACGGCATCGACCGGCCCGAGTGCCGCAACCGCGCGGTGAAGGGCGTCGGCATCCGTGCCGGCGGGCAGGGTGGCGGCGATCTCGACAGGGTGCTCGGCGGCAACGAGGCTGGCGATGTCGGCAAGGTCGCCGGCGCCGAGCAGGGCGAAGCGGCGCTGCCCGCGCGCTGCCGCGGCTGCAAACAGCTCGCCGAACTGCACGCGGGCCTGGTGGAAGAGCGAGAAGGAATGGCGCAGGTAGGCCGCCGTTAGGCGCGATTTCTCGGCAAATCCCTGCGGGGTCAGGTAGTAGGCATAGCGCCGGGTGGGGGCCTCGCTGACCTTGATCAGGCCCTTGCGCACGCAGCGCTTGAGGTAGGAGTTGGCGAGGCCGAGCGCGATCCCGAGCTCGCTGGCCACCGAGCGTTGGGTGACGGCGGGATTGCGGTCGACGACGTCGAGCATGCCCAGGACGATCTGGTCGCCGGACTGGGCGTGGCGCTCCTCGCGCGCTTTCACCGAGGCTTTGGCAGAGGCCATGTGGCCGGTCCCCGTTGAGCCAAGAACGCCCCTCGCGTTCATTGCGTGAACGCTTACTACGTTCACAGCGTGAACGTCAACTCGGCACCGGATCACCCACAGGATTGGTTGATGGCCGGAGCCGGAGGCGCCCGCCGGGGCTGCCAATCCTTAACCGGGGCCAAAACCTGTTGCCAGCAGGGGCTCGCGCGCTGATAGAGCTTGGGATCTATTTAAGCAGGGGGACGCCGCTTTCCATGACTGAGACCGCGCATGCCTGGCAGGTCGTGGGCGATCTGGCCCCCATCGTATTTTTTGCCGCCTTCGCCATGTCCGCCGCTCTGATTGCGCTGATGCTGCCCATCTTCCGCCGCTTCGCGCTGGCGGTGCCGAACGCGCGCTCCTCGCACAAGGCGGTGACGCCCCAGGGCGGCGGCCTCGGCGTGGTCGTTGCCACCCTCGGCATGCTGCTGGCGGTGGACAGGCTCGGCGCCTCGTTTCACGAGGGGTGGGTGCTCGTGGCGGTCGGCGCGACGTTGCTCGCCGCCGTCGGCGCCCTCGACGATGTCCGGCACCTGAGCCCCGCGCCCAAGTTCGCCGCTCAGGCGGTCGCGGTCGTGCTGGCGATCGCCGCGCTACCCGAGGGGATGCGCATCTGTCCGCTGCTCCCCTTCTGGATCGAGCGCGCGGCGCTGCTCGCCGCCGGCCTCTGGCTCGTGAACCTCGTCAACTTCATGGACGGCATCGACTGGATGATGGTCGCGGAGGTGGTGCCGGTAACGGCGGGTGTGGCCCTCGTCGGCTGGCTCGGTGCGCTGCCGCCGGAGGCGCTGATCGCCGCTCTCGCGCTCAATGGGGCGATGTTCGGCTTTGCTCCGTTCAACCGCCCCGTGGCGCGGCTGTTCCTGGGCGACGTGGGCAGCCTGCCCATCGGGCTCTTGCTGTTCTGGATGCTGGCACTGGTGGCGAGCTCGGGGCATCTCGCGGCCGCGCTGCTGCTGCCGCTCTATTTCGTCGCCGACGCGAGCGTGACGCTCGTCCGCCGCGCGCTTGCGGGCGAGCGCGTGTGGGAGGCGCACCGCACGCACTTCTATCAGCGCGCGCGCGACCACGGCTTTAGCGTCTGGGGCATCGTCGGGCGCGTGTTCGCGGTGAATTGCGCGCTCGCGGCCCTGGCGGCATTGAGCGTGGTGCACGCGTCGCCGACAGCGAGCCTCGCGACGCTTGGGCTTGGAGTGGCGCTCGTCGCTTGGCTGCTCGCCACGTTCGCGCGGAGGCGGGGTTGAGCGGCCGCATCCTCGTCACCGGCGCGTCGGGTTTCGTGGGCAGAGCGCTGGTCGCGGCGCTGGCGCAGGCGGGGCATCGGGTGCAGGCGGCGACGCGCCGGCCGAGTGGGGTAGCGTTTCCGGCGGGTGTGGAGGCGGTCGCGGTCCCCGACTTCCGCGCGGTCGTCGATTGGGCGCCCCTGCTCGCCAATGTCGATGCCGTGGTGCACCTCGCCGGCATCGCGCACGTCGGCCTCGACCTCGATCCCGCGATCTACGACCGCGTCATCCGCGCCGCCACCGCAGAGCTTGCCTCCGCCTGCGCGCGAGCGAACGTGCGGCGTCTCGTGTTCATGTCTTCGGTGCGGGCGCAGAGTGGTGCTTGCGCCCCGGCAACGTTGCGCGAGACGGATGCGCCGCAGCCGGCCGAGAGCTACGGCCGCGCCAAGCTTGCCGCCGAAGGCACGGCTCTGTCCGGCGCGACGCCGGCGACGGTGCTGCGCCCCGTGATGGTGTACGGGCCCGGCGTCGTGGGCAACCTCGCTACGCTATTGCGCCTCGCCGATACCCCGTGGCCGCTGCCGTTCGCCGCGTTCGCGAACAAGCGCTCGCTCGTGAGCCTCGACAACCTCATCGCCGCCGTCATGTTCGTGCTCGGCTGCGAGGCGACGGCGAACGAGACCTACCTCGTCGCCGATCCCGAGCCCGTCATCTTGGCCGAGATTGTCGGGTCGCTGCGGCAGGGGCTCGGCCGCCCGCCGCGCCTCTTTCCCGTGCCGCCCGAGCTCTTCGCCGTCGCGCTCAAGGCCCTCGGGAAGGGGGAAACGTGGGAGCGGCTCGGCGGCTCTCTCGTCGTCGATCCAGGCAAGCTGCTGCGGGCCGGCTGGCAGCCGCACGGCGACACCCAGGCCGGGCTTGCGCGCCTTGCCGCAGCCTCACGCGCGGCGGGTTAGCTCCTCGTACACGGCGAGCGTGTCGCGGATGACGGCGGCGAGCGAGAACTCGCGCTCCACCATCCGCCTCCCGGCCGCGCCGTAGCGGGCGCAGACCTCGGGCCGCGCAATCGCCTCGCGCAGGGCGGCGGCCAGCGCCGGCACGTCGCGCGGCGGCACCAGCCAGCCGTTCTCGCCCGGCCGCACGATCTCGCGGCAGCCCGGCACGTCGGTGGCGACGATGGCGCGCGCGCTGGCGGCGGCCTCGAGCAGCGCCTTGGGCAGCCCCTCGCCGTAGAACGTGGGCAGGCACACGATGCTCGCCTGCGCGAGAACGCGCGGTATGTCCTCGCGCCAGCCCCAGTACTCGATGTCGCCCGCGGCTACGGCGCGCTCGATCTCCGCCATGGGCACGGCCGCGACGTTGTCGGCGTCGGGCTTGCCGACGAGGGCGAAGCGCGCCGCCACCCCCTTGGCGTTGAGCAGCGCCGCCGCCTGCAGGAACTCGCGCACCCCCTTGGCGATCAGGAGCCGCGCCGGCAGCACGACGAGCGGCACGCCCGCGGGCGGTGGCTTGGTCGAATATTTTTCGGGGTCGACGCCCGAGCCGCGGATCAGGCGAATCTTCTCAGGCCGGGTCAGCCGCCGCTGCGCCAGCAGCGCGGCATCGTCCGCGTTCTGCACGATGGTGCGTGTGCTCGTCCCCGCAAGGGACAAGCGCAGCGCCGCCGTCACCAGTGGCCGCAGCGCGCGCGCTTTGGCGCTGTCGGAGCTGAACACCCAGCCGAGCCCCATGAGCGCGTTCACGACACCTTTGACGCCGGCCGCGCGCGCCGCCAGCGTGCCGTAGACGACCGGCTTCACCGCGACGTTGTGCACCAAATCCGGCGCGATGGCCCGGTACTGTCCGACGAGCTCGGCGACCGACTGCAGCTCGCGCAGCGGATTGACGCTCGCCCGTCCGATGGTCACGGGCGCGAGCTTCAGACCGGCGTCGCGGATGGCGTCGCCGTGCTCCAGCACCTGCGTGACCACGGTCACGTCGTAGCCCGCATTCTGGGCGGCGACGGCGAGGGGGAGCCGGTGCGAGACGAAGTACCAGTCGACCGATACGAAGTAGAGGAGCTTGCGCCGCGGTGCCACGTCAGGGGCCCCGCGCATGCGCCGTACCGGTCGCGGCGCAGGAGGGTGCGCAAGACGGTGCGCCTGACGTTGCGCGCGGCATAAAGGCTCCAGGGTTAACTCGGCCGCGGGGCCGCTGCGGCGCGAACCATAAGCATCTCGCGCCTCGCGTGCCAATGCGCCGCAGGACGGCCACCGCAAAAAATTCGCCGGATTGTTCAACATCGCGGGCGAGAACGATTGAGTTGGGCATCGCGGCGACCTAGCGTCGGCGCAAAAGAACCGGCGCCTGCATGCGCCGGGGAGGGGAACGCCGGGGTGGGAAATGTTCTCGAACGTACTCGATAGGGTGCGCTACCCGCTCAGCGAGCGGCGCTGGGGCATCGTCCTCGGCTCACTGCTGGTGCTCGCAGTGGCGGCGCCGCTGGTGAGTGCGCGCACGGTGCCGTTCGTGTTTGCCGTGCTGGTCGCGGGCTTTCTCGTCGCCGCGGCTGCGCGCGGCCACCTGAATACTGCCCTGCCGCGGCGCGGGCCGGTTGCCGTGCATCTGGCCGTCTTCCTCATCTACGCGCTGGCGAGCGTGGCCTGGGCCATCGACGTGCCGGGCACGCTGCTCGCGGTCTCGCTCGCAATCCTCGTGGCGCTCGCCACCATCGCCCTGATGCAGCTTTTCGCCGACGAGCCCTACGCCAATCTCGTGCACATGGGCGAGGGCGTGTGGGTGGCCTACCTGGTGGCGCTGCTCTACCTCCTCGCCGAGATCGCGTCCGATCAGAGCCTCAAGCTCTGGCTCTACAATCTCATCGGCATGAGCAAGGCCGATCTTCCCCATCAGGGCCTGTTCGAATGGTCGGGCGGCCGCCTGGTTTCGATCTCGGAAGAGGACCTGAAGCGCAACATGGCGCCAGTGACGCTGTTCCTCTGGCCCGCGGTGCTGTGCGCGCTCGGCACTTTCACGCGCGAGCGGGGATGCGCCGTCGCGATCGCGATCGTTGCGCTCGCCGGCACGGTGGTGGCGCTGGCGACGCACGGTACCTCCAAGCTCGCCTTCGCCGGCGCGCTCCTCGTGTTCGCGGCCGCTTGGCTGGCGCCGCGGCTGACGGGCCGGCTCGTGGTGTCGGGCTGGGTCATCGCCTGCGTCGCCGTGCTCCCGGCGGCGCTGATCGCGCACCGCATCGACCTGCACAATGCAAAATGGCTCGAGCCCTCGACGCAGCACCGCATCATCATCTGGAACTATACTGCCGAGCAGGTGCTGAAGGCGCCGTGGCTCGGCGTCGGCGCACGCACCACCTACGTGCTGGGGCCGCAGCTGGAGCAAACGCTCAAGACGCCGCCCGACGAACGGTTCCGGCGCACGCTGTCGACGCATTCGCACAGCGTCTACCTGCAGACGTGGTTCGAGCTGGGCCTTATCGGCGTGACGCTGCTGACGCTGTTAGGGCTCGCGATCCTGCAGGCGATCCGCGCGCTCGCCGTCCCGCTGCAGCGTTACGCGTACGCGACCTTCGTTTCCGCCGCGATCATGGCGGCGTCGAGCTACGGTATGTGGCAGATCTGGTTCATTGCCATGTTCGGGCTGTGTGCGGCGCTGTTTGCGCTGGGCGCGGACCTGTGGCGCAAGCGCGAGGCGCCATCCCAGGTCAGCGCTTGATCGAGGCCGTCTCGATGGGGCAGCCCTTGCGGACCATCGTCGCGTCGAGCGCAGCGGATTCCGCTTGCGCCTCTTTGTATTGAGCAATTGCGGGGACGCCGTCGCCGGGCTGGCCGAACAGGCGCCCCCAGGCGGCGACCATGGTGCCGGGCAACTGCTGCACCTGCTCGAGCGCGCTCTTCGACAGCTTCTGCATCTGCTCCTGCAGGCCCAGGGAGCGCTCCTGCAGCGCGCGGCAGCCGAGCCCCTGCTCCTGATCGGAGAGGACGTAATTGCCATCCTGCTGGTAGCCGGGGTGGGGCGCGCCGGCAAGGCTCTGCATGCTGGAGCAGCCTGCGAGGGCGGCAGCGAACGCGCAGAGGCACACCAGCGCGCCTAGCCTGCTGATCGCGTTCCGGATTTCCGCCATCTCTGCGTTGTCCCCCAATCGCAGTGCAATATCTACCCAACCGGCACGACGGCGACACCCGAGTCGGGAACAAAAATCCCTCCTGTGCCCAATCAGCCACGCCCAGAAAAGCGCACGTGAACAGGGCCTTACAACTCGACGATGAGCCTGCGATCAGCCGCTTTTCGAGGCCGCGATCAGCTCGCGCGCCTCCAGCAGCGCAACGACCAGGCGCGCAAGGTCGGCTGCCGCTGCCGACGTCGTATCGAGCACGAGGTCGGGGCTTTCCGGCTCCTCGTAGGGCGAGTCTATTCCCGTGAAGTTGGGCAGCTCGCCGGCCCGGCTCTTGGCGTAGAGGCCCTTCGGGTCGCGGCGCTCGCAGACGTCGAGGGGCGCGCGTACGAAGACCTCGATGAACTCCCCCTCGCCGACGAGGTCGCGCACCGCGGCGCGCTCGGCGCGGAAGGGCGAGATGAACGAGCACAACACGATGAGGCCGGCGTCGACGAACAGCTTCGCCACCTCGCCGACGCGGCGGATGTTCTCGACGCGGTCGGCCGCGGTGAAGCCGAGGTTCTTGTTGAGGCCGTGGCGCACGTTGTCGCCGTCGAGCAGGTAGGTATGGGAGCCGCGCCGGGCGAGCTGGACCTCGACGAGGTTCGCGATCGTCGACTTGCCGGCGCCGGAGAGGCCCGTGAACCACAGGATGCAGGGCGCCTGACCCTTCAGCGAGGCGCGCGTCGTCTTGCTGAGCGTCAGCGGCTGCATGTGGATATTGACGCCGCGCCGCAGCACGAAGTCGACGGTGCCGGCCGCGATCATGGCGCGAGTATAGCGGTCGTAAAGCGCGAAACGGCTGGTCTGCGG
>Ga0209415_10012620_pt1 | contig 14047 bp, 14 predicted proteins | sample PeaSoiSIISIP2007_FD_187696 | JGI IMG/M metagenome (GOLD analysis project Ga0209415, IMG submission 187696) | Peat soil microbial communities from Weissenstadt, Germany - SII-SIP-2007 (SPAdes) (version 2) | ecosystem: Environmental > Terrestrial > Soil > Wetlands > Peat | place: Germany... | reverse complement strand
GCTCGCAGTGGCTGCCGCGTTGTGCGCGGCGGACGCGTTCGCTGCTCGGCTACCGTTGCGGGGGCAGCGTCGGAATGACAGGACCCGAAGGCCCGGTACCACCGACTTCCCGTTTCATCCCCGGCCGCACCCGTGTGCCGCCGGGATCACCTGACGGCCCGCACTCTGGCGATGGCGCCGGACGCTGTCAAGCATTTGACAGCGCGTGCTCCGGCTCGGATAAAAGGCAACCATGAACCACAGCGCCGAGCTGCGCGCCGCACTCGAGGCCGCCGCGGCCGCTGCCCGCGTGATCCGCGAGCGGTACGCGAAAAACCTCGCCGTGCACCTCAAGGAAGACCACTCGCCCGTCACCGAGGCCGACCTGCGGGCCGAAGAGGCGATCCGCGCCGTGCTTGCAGCACGCTTCCCCGGGCACGCCATCTACGGCGAGGAAACCGGCCGTACCGGCTCGGGCGACTCGCTGTGGCTGGTTGATCCGATCGACGGCACGAAGGCTTTCGTCCGCGGCTATCCGATGTTCTCGACCCAGATCGCGCTGATGCGCGCAGGCAAGCTGGTCCTCGGCGTGTCGAGCGCGCCGCTCTACGGTGAACTCGCCTACGCCGAGCGCGGCCACGGGGCGTGGCTCAACCACCGGCCGCTTAGGGTGAGCGAGGTCGCGACGATCGAGGCGGCGGCGCTGTCGGCCGGGAACCTCCGGACGCTGGCCTCGGGCCCGGGCTGGGCCCGGTTCGGGGCCGTCGTCGCGCGGGTCAACCGCATCCGCGGCTACGGCGACTTCCTTCACTATCACCTGCTGGCGGCCGGCAAGATCGACGCGGTCGTCGAGTCGGACGTCAACATCCTCGACATCGCCGCGCTCGTCACGGTCGTCGAGGAAGCGGGCGGGGTGTTCACGGCGCTTGACGGCACGCCGATCGGTCTTGGCACCACGACCGTGCTCGCGACGAACTCGCGCCTGCATGGCGCGCTGCTGACAGCCCTCGGCTGACGACGACTCGCGATGAGCCTGACCGCCCAGATTGCGCTGCTGCTCGCCGCCGCCGTCGTTGCGGTGCCGCTGTTTCGCAAGCTGCGTCTCGGCGCGGTCCTCGGCTATCTCGCGGCGGGCATGCTGGTGGGGCCCTCCGGCCTCGGACTGATCAGCAACGTCGACGCAATTCTGAGGCTGGCGGAATTCGGCGTCGTACTGCTGCTGTTCGTGATCGGGCTCGAGCTGCAGCCCTCGCGCCTCGTCACGATGCGCCGCACGGTGTTCGGCGTCGGTTCGCTGCAGGTTCTGGTATCGACGCTCGCGCTTGCGGTCGCCTCATGGGTATGCGGCGCGACCCCGGCCAACGCGGCGCTGCTCGGCTTTGCGCTGTCCCTGTCGTCGACCGCGCTCGTGCTGCAGGTGCTCGCCGAGCGCGCCGAGCTCAAGGCCCAGCACGCGCGCGCGGCCTTCGGCACGCTGCTGTTCCAGGACATCGCGGCCATGGGCATGCTGACGATACTGCCGCTGCTGGGCGCTTCGAGCGCGCCGGCCGCCGGCGGCGTGCGCGGCTGGCTCACGGGTCTTGCGGCGCTGGTCGCGGTGATCGCCGGCGGCCGCTATGCGCTGCGCCCCCTGCTTCGGGTCGTGGCCGACAGCCGCCTGCGCGAGACCTTTACCGCGACCGCGCTGCTCGTCGTGGTCGGCACAGCGCTGCTGTTCTCGGCGACCGGGCTGTCGATGGCGCTCGGGGCATTCATCGCCGGCGTGTTGCTCGCGGATTCGGAGTACCGGCACGAGCTCGAGGCGGACATCGAGCCGTTCAAGGGTCTGCTGCTGGGCCTGTTCTTCATCGCGACCGGCATGTCGGCCAGCATTGCGACGCTGATCGAGCGGCCCTCGACAGTGCTGGGCCTTCTGGGGCTGCTGCTGATCCTTAAGTGGGTGAGCGGCTGGCTGGTCGCGCGGCTCACGGGCTACGTGGGTGCGAACGCCCGGCGCTTCGCGACCGAGCTCTGTGGCGGTGGCGAGTTTGCCTTCGTGCTGATCGCGCTCGCGGCCCGCAGCCGGCTGCTGGACCCACTGACCGGGGATCTCGTGGTGATCGTCGTCACGCTGTCGATGATCCTGACGCCGCTCCTCATCAATGCGCACGCGTTCCTCGAGGCGCGCCTCGCGCGGGCGGCGCCGCCGGCGCCGTTCGATACGCCGGAGCCGACGGAGCCGCGCGTGCTGATCGCCGGATTCGGCCGATTCGGCCAGATCGTGGGCCGGGTGTTACGCGCCAGGGGCATCCGCTTCACCGCCCTCGAGATCAGCCAGTCGCAGGTCGACTTCGTACGGCGCTTCGGCAACAAGCTGTACTACGGGGACGCCTCGCGCGTGGAATTGCTGCATGCTGCCGGCGCCGGCCAGGCCGAGGTGCTGGTGATCGCGATCGACGATGTTGAGGCATCGGTCCGGACCGCCGCGATGGCGCGCCGCCACTTCCCGACCCTCAGGATCCTGGCGCGCGCCCGCAACCGGCAGCACGCGTTCCGGCTGATGGATCTGGCCGTCCCGGTGGTGATCCGCGAGACCTATGCCTCGAGCCTCGAGGTGGCCCACGAGGCGCTGGTGGCGCTCGGCGTACCGCCCGCGGAGGCGCGCCGGAGCGTCAAGCTGTTCCGTACGTACGATGAGCGCACACTCGCCGCGCAACAGGAAATCAAGGAGGATCAGGAGAAGCTGATCGCCGCCTCCAAGGAATCTGCGGCCCAGCTCGAGCGCCTGTTTCAGTCCGATCTGAACCGCGATCTCGACCTGCGGCCGGCGTCAGTCGCTGAGGAACAGCCGCCGCCCCTCGACCACGATCTCGCGCATCGCGACCCGGTAGATCGCCGATAGCGACTCGGCCGTCAGGACTTCGGCGGTCGGGCCGTGCAGCCAGCGGCCGTCGCCGAACAGCAGCAGCGCCCGGTCGGCAAATCGCGCCGCGAGCGCCGGGTCATGGAAGGTGGCGAGTACCGCGCGCCCGGCGTCGGCACGCGCCCGCAGGAGCTTCAGCACGTCGAGCTGGTGATGCGGATCAAGGTGGTTCTGCGGTTCGTCGAGCAGCATCACCTCTGGATCCTGCGCGAAAACCGCTGCCAGCGCCACGCGGCGCCGCTCGCCACCCGACAGCGTATCGATCGCCCGGGCGTCGAAGCCGACGAGGTCGCATTGCGCGAGCGCCTCGCGGGCCACCGCGATATCCCGGGCCCCTTCCCACTGCCACAGCTCGAGGTACGGGTGTCGTCCGACCAGCACCGCATCGAGCACGGTCCCCGGGAACGGGTCCTCGGTGACCTGGGTCAGAAGTCCCAGGCGCCGCGCCCGCTCCCGGCGCGGCCAGTCGGCGAGCGCCCGGCCGCCGAGCGAGACCGTGCCCGAGGCCGGTGCGCGCAGCCCCGCAAGCGTGTGCAGCGTGAGCGACTTGCCGGCGCCGTTCGCGCCGAGCACGCAGCCGAACTCGCCTGGACGTGCCGCAAAAGTAAGGCCATCGACCAGCCGGCGGCCGGTCACGGACACATCGAGCGCGGCAGCCGCGAGCATCGATTCTCCGCACCCCCGGCTCAGGGCTGCAGCCGCTGGACGTGCCAGGGCGTCCCCGCGAACGAATGGCCGTCGCCGATGGCGGCGAGCGAGCGCGTCCAGCGGGCGCGGTCATGGATCCGGTACTCGCCCTCGACCCACAGCTCTACCGCCTCGACCCACAGCCGGTAGCCCCCCCAGTGGGGCGGCCGCGGAACCTCGACCCCCTGCGGATCGTCGTTCGCCTCGTCCGCGTCGGGCCCGACGGGCGGGGTGTCGAAGCGCGTGGCGGCGGAGCGCAGCGCCTCGATCAGCTGGTGCCGCGTTCCGATCGGCCGGCTCTGCTGGCTGGCCCAGGCGCCCAGCCGGCTTTGCCACGGCCGGCTCGCGAAGTAATCATCGCTCTCTCGCGCCGGGGACTTGACCACGAAGCCCTCGATCCGCACCTGTCGGTGCAGCGCGTCCCAGTGGAACAGCGCCGCGACCCGCGGCTCCGCCGCGAGCTCGGCGCCCTTGCGCGACTCGTAGTTGGTGAAGAACACCAGATAGCCCTGCGGCAGCACGATGTCCTTGCAGAGCACGACGCGCGAGCTTGGCTGGCCGTTGGCCGCGACGCTCGACAGCACCATCGAATTCGGATTCGCCTGGACCTGCTCGTCGAAAGCCTGGCGCAGCCAGGTCTCGGCGACCTGCAACGGATCGGGCGGCAGGGGATCGGGCAGCCACTGGGCGGGGAAGGCGTTCATGAAGCAATGTTAAGGCTTCGGCGAGCCACACGTAATCAGGGGCCAGCCGCAGACCAGCCTCGCCGATCCACTATGGGGCCGTACGAGGCGCGGGAGAATTGCGGTGGTCGCGGCCCGGACGACCTATCGAAGCACGCTCGTCGCCGCGGCGCTCGCGGCCGGCTCCGGCGACGTCCTGCCGGCGACCGCAGCCAGGGGCGGATTGCCGCGGGGCTGCCACGGCGGCTCCCGCCGTTCGGCGTGCCGCTGGCGTGGCTGCTGTCCCCATTGGCAGCACACGCAGCGACTCCCAGCCGCCCCACTCCCGCCGACAGCGACGTCGCGGACGGGGCGCTGACGCGGCGCCCGGGAAGCTGACAGAATCGTCGGCGGGCCCCGGCCGTCGCCGCGGCCAATGAGGAGACGACGTGCCGGACCCACAGACCCTGCAGCAGCTGCGCGATCGCCTGACCGAGATCGACCGCGAGCTGATCGCGCTCATGGCCGAACGGCAGCGCCTGTCCCGCGAGGTCGAGCGCGCCAAACGCGCCACCGGCCATGCGACCCGGGATTACCGGCGCGAACGCGAGGTGATTCTGGGCGTGCGCGCCCACGCCGAGCGTCAGGGCGTGTCGCCCGAGGTTGCCGAACAGATCCTGCGGCTGCTGATCAGAAGCTCGCTTGCGACCCAGGAACAGGCCCGCGTCGTCGCTGCAGGCCAGGGCAGCGGCCGGCGGGCGCTGGTGATCGGCGGGCGGGGCAAGATGGGCCGGTGGTTTGCTGACTTCCTCGCATCGCAGGGCTTTGGCGTCGAGATCGCAGATCCCGCGGGACCGGTCGAAGGCTACCCGCACATCGCCCGATGGGAGGATTCGCCGCTCGAGCAGCACCTGATCGTGGTTGCCACCCCGCTCGGCATCACCGCCGGCGTCCTGCATGCGCTCGCCGCCCGCCGGCCGCGCGGACTCGTCTTCGATCTCGCCTCGGTCAAGACGCCGTTGCGCGCCGGCCTCGACGCCCTGGTTCGCGCCGGCGTGCGAGTCACCTCGCTCCACCCGATGTTCGGCCCGGACACCGACCTACTGTCCGGGCGCCACGTGATCTACATCAACCTCGGCGACGCCGGGGCGCTCGCCGAGGCACAGGAGCTGTTCGCGCCGACCATGGCCGAGCAGGTCGTCATGGGCCTCGACGAACACGACCGGCTGATCGCCTACGTGCTCGGCCTGTCGCACGCAGTCAACATCGCGTTCTTCACTGCGCTCGCCGAAAGCGGCGAGGCCGCGCCACGCCTCGCGCGCATGTCGAGCACGACCTTCGACGCGCAGCTCGAGGTCGCCAATCGCGTCGCCGAGGACTCACCGGCACTGTATTTCGAGATCCAGGCGCTCAACGAGTACGGCACCGAGTCGCTGACCGCCCTGCTGTTCGCCGTCGAGCGGCTGCGGGCGACGGTGCGCTCGCAGGACAGCGCCGGCTTCCGCCAGATGATGGAGCGTGGCCGCAGCTACCTGCACACCCGGCCGCAGCCGGGCCGCGAGCCGGCGTGAGCGAGTCCGGCGGCGAGCGACGCGGCACCAGCGAGCGCGGCGAGGCGGACGAACTCCGCGCGCGCTTGCGCAGCCAGCGCGATGCGGCGGTCGCCAACGAGCAGAAGTGGCAACGGACGCGCGAGCGCGAGCTCGAGCTGCTCTCGGCCGAGACGCTGCCGGACCTGTTCAGGCTGATGACCAGCGGCATGGCCGCGAGCTACGCGCTCGATGCCGTGCAGCTCGTGCTCGAGGACCCGAACCACGAGATCCGCCACCTGCTGCTTGGCGGCGGCGACCGGCCTGAGGAATTTCCCAGCGTGACGTTCGTCGACACGCTCGCCGGGCTTGCGCCGCAGGTCGGCGCGCTGCGCCAGCCGTGGCTCGGCGCCTGGGTTCGCGCCGACCACGATCTGCTGTTCCCCGGCCAGCGCGAGCTCAAGTCGCTCGCGCTGCTGCCGCTCAGCCGCCAGGGACGCCTGGCCGGCGTGCTGTGCTTCGGCAGCCGCGACCAGCAGCGCTTCACGCACCGGCTCGGCGCGCATTTTCTGCAGCACCTGGCGAGCATCGCGGCCGTCTGCCTCGAGAATGCCGCCAATCGCGCGCGGGTGCTGCGCAGCGGGCTGGCCGACTACCTGACGGGCTGGCACAACCGGCGTTACCTGCAATCGCGCCTCCGGGAGGAGCTCGCCCGCGCACAGCGCGTCGGCGCGAGCGTCGCGTGCCTGATGATCGACGTCGACCATTTCAAGTCCGTCAATGACAGCTGCGGCCACCTGGGGGGCGACGAGGCGCTGCGCGAGATCACGGCGCGCATCGAGGTGCAGGTCCGCGCCAGCGACACCGCGGCGCGTTTCGGCGGCGACGAGTTCGCGCTGCTGCTGCCGGCGACCTCGCTCGAGGACGCCGTGCGGCTCGGTGAGCGGATTCGCACCGCAATGAAGCCGCCGATCGGCGTCGGCGGCAAGGCAACCCGCAGTATCACGCTGTCGATGGGCGCCGCGGCCGTGTCGCCGAGCCGCACCGACGGTGACCTGAAGGCACTGGGCGACCGGCTGCTCGCCGACGCCGATGCGGCGCTGTACGCGGCCAAGGCCGCCGGACGGGACCGCGTGGCCAGGACCGCCCCGGCCAGCTGAGCGTCCGACGTCAGGTCGCCGGTTGCGCGCGGCGCATCAGCGCGAGAAACAGAGGCACGCCGACGATTGCCGTCAGCGCACCGACCGGCAGCTGGCGCGGGGCGAGCACGGTGCGCGCCACCAGATCGGCAATCACCACCAGCGTGCCGCCGGCGAGCGCGGCCGCTGGCACGACCCGCCGGTGATCGGAGCCGACCAGCAGGCGCACCAGGTGCGGCGTGACGAGCCCGACGAAGCCGATCGCCCCGACATTGGTCACCGTGGCCGCCGTCAGCACGCTGGCGGCGACGAACAGCGCACCGCGCAGCGGCGCAACCGGAACTCCAAGCAGCTGCGCCTGCACGTCACCCCGCGCCAACACGTTGAGCGGTCGGGCCGCGAGCACGCCGAGCGGCGTTGCGATCGCTGCGAGCGACAGCAGCGCCACCGGCGAACCGGCCCACGACAGGTCGCCCATCAGCCAGAACACCATGCCGCGAAGGACCGTCGGATCTCCCGCCGCCAGCAGCAGGCTGACGAGCGCACCGGTGCCGGCGGCGACCACGACCCCGGTCAACAACAGGCGGGTCGGGGTCCAGCCACCTGGTCCCTTGGCGAGCGTGAACACCACCAGCGTTGCCGCAAACGCACCGCCGAAGGCCGCTCCCTGGACTCCGAAGGTTCCGGCGCCGAGCAGCATCGCAGTCAGCGCTGCGACCGCCGCTCCGCCCGAGACGCCGAGCACGTAAGGATCAGCCAGCGGATTTCGGAGCAGCACCTGCATGCAGACGCCCGCGAGCGCGAGCAGTGCGCCGGCGCCGAAGGCAGTCAGCGCGCGCGGCAGCCGCAGCTGCAACACGAGCGAGCGGGCGAGCGGATCGGTCCCGGCAGTGAGTCCGCGCCAGAGCCCCAGTGGGCCGGGTCCGGCGCTGCCAATCGACACCGAGGCGATGAGTGCCGCCGCGGCCAGCAGCGCGAGACCGACGAGCACCAGCCAGGGACGACGAACCAGGGACGCGAACACGGAGGGGCCTCGGCGAGGACGCGGCGGGCGCCAGCGTACCCGGAACGGGGCGTCCGCGGCAGGTTGGCCCGGCCGGTACCCTGTGAAAGAATCCTCCGCCGAGGCATTCCGGGGAGGCCATGAGCGACTGGATCGACGAGGACGGCTATCGCGCCAACGTCGGCATCGTGCTGATGCGAGACGACGGGCGCGTATTCCTCGGCGGTCGCCCCGGCGGTCGCGGCTGGCAGTTTCCTCAGGGCGGCATCCGCCGTGACGAGTCGCTCGAGCAGGCGCTATACCGGGAACTCGAGGAGGAGATCGGACTCGCCGCGGCCGACGTCACCTACCTCGGCGAGACGCGGGACTGGCTGCGCTACAAGCTGCCGAAAAAGTACGTGCGGCGCCATGGAACGCCGTTGTGCATCGGCCAGAAGCAGCGCTGGGTGCTGCTGCGGTTCCGGGGCGGCGACGAGCGTCTGCGCTTCGATGTCACGACCGAGCGCCCCGAATTCGATCGCTGGCGCTGGGCCGAGTTCTGGGACCCCGTTCGCGAGGTCATCTTCTTCAAGCGGGACGTGTATCGCCGGGCGCTGCACGAACTCGGCCGGATTGCCTTTCCGCAAGGCTTGCCGCCGTACCCCGCATGGTGGGACGCGGAACCGTCGGCGCCGGGCGCCCAGCGCTGAGCCGGCGCCGCATCGGCTCGTTGACTTCCAGCATCCGGATCGCGATCACTGGCGCCGGTATTCCCGTGGATCAGCTTTTCCGACGCCCCGAATGTCCATTGCCGAGGTCGTGGAACCAGGACACTGGCCGGCCGCACCAAATGTGGTACACCACGAGCCCGGGGACCACTCAGGGCCCGGCCGGCGGCCGACCCGTCGGTGGCCGCGAAACCTGCATGCAGCGCCCTGATCCACAGCTAGAGCATTCGAGCATCTCCTGCCGGCCGAGGGGCCCGAGTTCACTCTAGGTTCGTCGCGAGCTTCATGCCCACCGATACGCAACGCCTGATCGTCAAACGCCATGCGCCCATCCGGGCGGCGCTCGTGTGGGCGATCGTGGTCGTCGGCGGGATCGCGTGCCTGGTCGGCGCCTTCGAGGCCGGAGGCATCCGCGCCGGCTATTCGCTGCTGGCGGCGCAACTCGATCGACGCGCGAAGGCGGCGCAGATCGAAGAACTGACGGCACAGCTCCGGTCGACCCAGGCGCGTCTTGCCGAGGCCGAAGTCGCAAGACGCGTTGATCGCGAGGCATACCAGCAGGTCGAGAAGTCCCTCGCCGATTTCGAGGCGCGGCTGTCCTCGCAGAGCCAGGAGCTGACGTTCTACCGCGGCATCGTCAACCCTTCGGACGGGCTGGCGGGCCTGCGTATCCAGCGGCTGCAGATCCTGCCCGGCATCGCCCCGCACAGGTTCCGAGTGCGCCTCGTGCTGATCCAGGCCGCGCGCCAGGACGCGGTCGCCAGCGGCACGGCGGACCTGTCGGTCGACGGGCAGCGCGGCGGCCGCGCCGTCAATCTCCCGCTCGCACAAATTGGGACTTCGTCGAACTCCCTCAACTTCTCGTTCCGGTACTTTCAGGAAGTGGAGACGGAGATCGAGCTGCCCGAGGACTTCCTGCCGGAGCGCGTGGTCGTCGAGGTCCGTCCCGCCAAGGCCACCGCATCCATTCGCCAGACCTACCCCTGGAAGATCGAGACGACCTGACCCGGAGGATTCCGATGTTTGGGCGACGCAAGCAGCCTGCCGCGCAGATCGAGACCCTGATTGCCGCGGGTACGCGCGTCGAGGGCAACCTGGTCGTCACCGGGGGCGTGCAACTCGAGGGCTACGTGCGGGGTAACGTGACCTGCGATGCGGGGGCGACTGCAGCGCTGTCGATTGCGCCGAACGGCGTCGTCGAAGGCATCGTCGAGGTCCCGCGGGTCGTCGTGCACGGCGAGGTGCGGGGTGACATCAGGGCTACGGACAAGGTCGAGCTGGGCCCGACCGCGCGCATCAGCGGCAACGTGACCTACGGCTCAATCGAGATGGCGGCGGGCGCGGTGATCCGGGGACGCCTGTTCGCTGCCTCGGGTCCGGGCGCGGTGGACGCGGAGCCGCCGCCGTTGCCGCCTGTCGCGGGCGGGTGAGCCGAGTCCGCAGGGCTCACAGCAGCGCGACGATGTCCTTCTCGATGCTCTCCGGTTTGTCGTTGGGCGCGTAGCGCGCAACGACCGCGCCATCCTTGCCCACGAGGAACTTCGTGAAGTTCCACTTGATCGCCTCCGTCCCGAGCACGCCCTTCGCCTCGTGCTTGAGGTACTGGTACAGAGGATGCGTGCCGCTGCCGTTCACCTCGATCTTGGCGAACATCGGGAAACTCACATCGTAGTTGACGCTGCAGAAGTTTCGGATCTCGCTCTCGTCTCCCGGTTCCTGGTGTCCGAACTGGTCGCACGGGAAGCCGAGCACCGCGAAGCCCTTCTTCCCGAGCTTGCGATACAGTGCCTCGAGGCCCTGGTACTGCGGCGTGAAGCCGCACTTGCTCGCGACGTTGACGACAAGCAGCACTTTCCCCTTGTACTTGGTCAGCGGCTCGTCCTTGCCATCGATGCTGCGGGCGCGAAAGTCGTGAATGCTCGCCATGGTGGTTGCCTCGCATCAGAACGATGATCGCCGAGCGCCGTCGGCGGCGACCCGGGCGCGCCGGATTATAATCCGCGCCCGCCTCCGCGCTGCGACGACCCCAGACAGTGACCGTCAGCCAGGAATTTCTCGACTTCGTGGCCGATCAGTTCGCCTGCGCCGGCCCGGTGCGCGTCAGGCGCATGTTCGGTGGCGCGGGGGTCTATGTGGATGAGCTGTTCTGCGCGATCGTCAGCGCCTCCAGCGTCTATCTCAAGGTCGATGAGCGCAATCGGCCGTCGTTCGAGCAGGCGGGCATGGGTCCGTTCCGCCCGTTCGCGCACGACCCGGGCTTCGCGATGGACTACTACCAGCTGCCGGACGGTGCGCTCGAGGACACCGACGAGCTCAGGCCGTGGCTGCGCGGCGCGCGGGCAGCAGCACTTGCGGCACAGGCCGCGCAGGCTGCGAAGCGTCGGCGCGCACGACCGCGGGCGGCGGGCCTGCGACCGCGCCGTCGTTGACGGCTGAAGGCCACGCACCGGGTCGCGCTGGCGGTCGGTCTCTGCCCTGCTCGTCCGGAGGCTGAAAACTCTTTTCGTACCTGATTCGCACCCCGTCGTTCGGCGCTTTGACGGGGGTCCGGGCGGGGACTAGACTCGCACATAAGTGCTTGATTCAGGATGTGAGTATGAGCGTTTCCTCCAGTTCTGCCGGATCGGGACCCAGCGATGCGGCCGGTGACCTGCCGCCCCCGCCACTGCTGTTCACGGATGCCGCGGCGCACAAGGTTGGTGAGCTGATCCGCGAGGAAGCGAACCCGGCCCTGAAACTGCGCGTGTACGTGCAGGGAGGCGGCTGCTCGGGGTTCCAGTATGGCTTCACATTCGACGAGAGCATCGAGGACGGAGACCTGACGGTCGCCAATCAGGGCGTCACGCTCGTGGTTGATCCGATGAGCTTTCAATACCTGATCGGGGCGGAGATCGACTATCGCGAAGGTCTGGACGGCGCGCAGTTCGTCATCCGCAACCCGAACGCCAAGACCACTTGCGGCTGCGGGTCCTCGTTCTCAGCCTGACGTGCCCCGAGTCCTGACGCGGCCCTGAGGCCGCCTGCGGCGACATGACCAAGTCCGCGCGCATCCCCGACGTCCTGGCCGCCGTCGACCTCGGATCGAACAGTTTCCACATGGTGGTCGCGCGCTACTCGCACGGTCAGGTCACCATCGTCGACCGGCTCCGCGAGATGGTCCGTCTCGCCGCCGGGCTCGACGAACGCGGGCGGCTGTCGAAAGAATCGACCGACCGGGCGCTCGCGGTCCTCGCCCGCTTCGGCCAGCGGCTCCGCGACATGCGCGCGGAGAGCGTGCGGGTCGTCGGAACGAACACGCTGCGCAAGGCGCGACACAAGGCGGGCTTTCTCGAGCGAGCGCGCGAGACGCTCGGCCACCCGATCGAGATCATCTCCGGCATCGAGGAGGCGCGCCTCATCTACATGGGCGTGACACAGACCATGCCGCTCGAGCAGGGCCGGCGGCTGGTCGTCGATATCGGCGGTGGCAGCACGGAGTGCATCGTCGGCGAGGGCAACGAGCCGCGCATTCTCGAGAGCCTGTACATGGGGTGCGTCGCCCTGAGCGCCGAGCATTTTCCCGACGGGCGCATCGCAGCGAAGCGCTTCGAGCGCGCGGTCGTCGCCTGCGAAGTGGAGCTCGAGCCGATTCAGGTGCCGTTTCGTGGAGTCGGGTGGGAACATGCGGTCGGCAGCTCCGGCAGCGTGCGGGCGGTCGGCGACGCGATCCGCGAGCTCGACCCGAACGCCACCGCGATCACCCGCGACGGACTGTCGGAACTGACCGCCCGGCTGGTGCGGGCCGGGCACGTGCGAACCGCGGGTCTTGCCTCGATCACCGACGAGCGCGCGCCGGTATTTGGCGGAGGGCTCGCGATCCTCACCGCGGTCTTCAACGCCCTCGGGGTCGACTCGATGCGCGTCGCCGAGGGAGCGCTGCGCGAAGGGCTGCTGTACGACATGCTCGGCCGGTTCACGGACGAGGACGCCCGCGCGCGCAGCGTGCGCTCGATGGCGGCCCGCTTCCACGTCGACAAGGACCAGGCCGCGCGGGTCGAGGCCACCGCGATCGACTTTCTGCGCAACGTCGAGGAGGCCTGGGGCCTCACCGACCCGCTCGCCGAGCAGTCGCTGCGCTGGGCCGCGCACCTCCATGAGATCGGCCTCGATATCTCCCACTCCGGCCACCACAAGCACGCGGCATACCTGCTCGAGAATGCCGATCTGCCCGGCTTCCCGCGCGAGGAGCAGCGGCTGCTCGCGTCCCTGGTTGGCTGTCAGCGCCGCAAGGTTGTGCTCGAGCGCAGCGAGGACCTGATACCGCCATGGCACGGCAAGGTGCTCTACCTGATCGTCGTGCTGCGGCTCGCGGTGCTGCTGCATCGCGGCCGCTCGCGCGCACCGCTGCCGGCCATCCGGCTGGCGCCCAAAGGGCGATCGCTCGGCGTGCGGCTGCCGCGCGGCTGGCTCGGCGAGCACGAACTGACCCGGGCCGACCTCGTCCAGGAGGTCGACTTCCTGAAGGCGGTCGGATTCCGGCTGCGGGTGCTGTAGGCGAGGTGGTCAGCTCTCGGCGTACCGCCCGAGCAGCACCTGCTGCGAGGCGCACACCGGCTCATCGCCCGGCCGGGCGCGCTCGTAACTGCCGTCGGAGCGCAGCAGCCAGGCATTCACATTGTCGGCGAGCCAGGTCTCCAGGTCCCGCAACACGCGGTCGCGCAGCTTCTTGCGTTCGATCGGGAACGCGACCTCGATGCGCCGGAAGAAATTCCGCTCCATCCAGTCGGCGCTCGAGCACCACAGCACCTGCTCGTCGCCATCCTGGAAGTAGTAGACACGCGAGTGCTCGAGGAATCGCCCGAGGATCGAACGGACGCGGATGCGGTCGGAGACGCCCGGCAGGCCGGGCCTCAAGGCGCAGATGCCGCGCACGATCAGGTCGATCTCGACGCCCGCGTTCGAGGCCTGATACAGCGCTTCGATGATCTGCGGCTCGATCAGCGAGTTCATCTTGGCGATGATCCGCGCCGGACGGCCGGCGCGCGCGTGCTCGGCCTCGCGCGCAATCGCCCGCATCAGCGTTTCGTGCAGCGTAAACGGCGACTGCAGCAGCTTGCGAAGCTTCGGCGTGCGCGTGAGGCTCGTCATCTGCAGGAACAGCTCGTGCAGGTCCTGGCCGATCGCCTCGTCGGCGGTGAACAACCCGTAGTCGGTATAGGCGCGGGCGGTGCGCGCGTGGTAGTTGCCCGTCCCGATGTGGCAGTAGCGGCGCAGCTGCTCCTCCTCGCGCCGCACGACCATGATGAGCTTGGCATGCGTCTTGTAGCCGACCACGCCGTACATCACGTGGGCACCGGCGGCCTGCAGCTTGGTGGCGAGCTCGATATTGGCGGCTTCGTCGAATCGCGCCATCAGCTCGATGATGACCGTCACGTCCTTGCCGATGCGTGCCGCCTCGAC
>Ga0209415_10012618_pt1 | contig 14047 bp, 14 predicted proteins | sample PeaSoiSIISIP2007_FD_187696 | JGI IMG/M metagenome (GOLD analysis project Ga0209415, IMG submission 187696) | Peat soil microbial communities from Weissenstadt, Germany - SII-SIP-2007 (SPAdes) (version 2) | ecosystem: Environmental > Terrestrial > Soil > Wetlands > Peat | place: Germany... | reverse complement strand
CGAGGAGGCGGCGGGCGCCGGCGGAATGCAGGCGCTGCCAGTGCAGACCATGGTCGTATCCATCGCCCCGGTGCCGGACGGGTCCGACTATGTGTCCACCATCAAGTCGCGCCGTTCGGCAACCTTGCAGCCACAGGTGGATGGGCGCTTGACCCAGATCGGCGTTGCCTCCGGGGACCACGTGAAGTCCGGACAGGTGATTATGCAGATCGACCCGCTGCACGAAGCGGCGACCGTGGCCTCGGCCAAGGCGACGGAACAGCAGAAGAAGGCTGTTTACGACTACAACGTGACCGAGGTCGACCGGCAGAAGAAGCTCTTTGAGGCAGGCGTGACCAGCCGCGATGCCTACGACCAGGCGCAACAGGCCTTCGACAACTCCAAAGCGGACTACGAATCGGCTGTGGAGACGCGCAAGACGGACGAAGAGCAGCTTGCGTACTACACGATCCGGGCGCCCTTCGACGGCATGGTGGGCGATATTCCGGTGCACGTGGGCGACTACGTTTCGCAAAGTACGCTGCTCACCACAGTGGACGAACGCAAGGATCTCGAGGCCTACATCTACATTCCCACCGAGCGCGCCGGCGAGGTTCGGCCGGGGCTGAGTGTGGACTTGACCGACAACTCCGGCAAATTGCTGGAGAAAACCAAGATCGATTTCGTGTCGCCGGAAGTGGACAGCGGACTGCAGGGAATTCTGGCCAAAGCCCCGGTGTTCGACGCCGCCGCGCTTCGCAATGCGGAGGTGGTGAATGCGCGAGTGATTTGGAACACCACACCGAGGGCCGTGGTGCCGGTCCTGGCGGTGACGCGGCTCGGGGGGCAAACATTCGTTTATCTGGCCGAGGGGCAGGGCGGCAAGTTCGTCGCAAAGCAGCAGGCCATCACCGTGGGTGACACGGTGGGCAACGATTATGCGGTTCTGAGCGGTCTGAAGGAAGGCGACAAGGTCATCGTTTCCGGAACGCAGATGCTGATGGATGGCGCTCCGGTTATGCCGCTTCCGCCGAGCCAAGCCGCGGCGCCGCCGGGCGGCGGTTCGGCCTCCGGCGCCGGAATGTAGGCAGCTCCAGTCCAAACCCAACCAGTCCGTACTTGAATGAAGCCAAAGACGCGAGGTCGCCGTGGTTGATTTCTTTATTCACCGGCCGGTATTTGCAACGGTCTGCGCACTGCTCATTATTCTTGCCGGTGCGGTGTGCATCCCCACGCTGCCCATCTCTCTTTATCCGCAGTTGGCTCCGCCGCAGGTGACGGTGACGAGCAACTACGTGGGCGCCAACTCGCGCGTAGTCGAATCGGCCGTCACCATCCCGCTGGAAGAGGCGATCAACGGCGTTGAGGGCATGCGCTATATCTCGTCGGCCAGCTCTAACGACGGAACCAGCGCGATCACCGTAACGTTTCGCACCGGCTACGACCTGAATATCGCCGCCGTGGACGTGCAGAACCGGGTGGCTTCGGCTGAGGGGCTCCTGCCTCAGGCGGTGAAAAACACCGGCGTGGCGATCTCCAAGGCGAATTCGAATTTCGTCTTTGGCGCGGCTTTCGTCTCCGACCCGCCGGGGCGGTACTCCGATTTGTTTATCAGCAACTATATCGACGTTTATGTGAAAGACGCGCTGAAGCGCGTGTCCGGCGTGGGCAACGTGCTGATCTTCGGCGAGCGGAAGTATGCCATGCGCATCTGGCTCGATCCGGACCGGCTTGCCGCGCGCGGTCTTACGGCGGCCGATGTGGTGAGCGCGCTTTCCGAGCAGAACGTCGAGATTCCGGCCGGCCAAGTCGGGCAGCCTCCTTCCGACCCGACGCAGCGCTATCAGATCACCGTGAACGTGGTGGGGCGTCTCAGCGATCCGGCTCAGTTCGACAATATTGTGGTCAAGAGCACGCCGTCCGGCATCGTCCAGGTAAAGGATGTCGGGCGCGTCGAACTGGGCGCCGAGACCTACTCCACCGACCTGCGCTACAACGGGCAGAACGCCATCGGCGTCGGCGTGCAGCAACTGAGCAACGCCAATGCGCTTCAGGTGGACTCGGACGCGAAAGCCGCGCTGGACAAGCTGGCACTGTCCTTTCCGCCGGGCCTGAAATACATCATCCCCTTTGACACCACGACCGTGGTCGGCGACTCGATCCGCGAGGTGGTAACCACGCTGGGCCTGGCGATCGTCATCGTCATTGTCGTCATCTTCCTGTTCTTGCTCGATTGGCGCGCCACCGTGATTCCGGCCATTACGATTCCCGTCTCGCTGATCGGTACCTTCGCGTTCATTAAGATCTTCGGCTTCTCCATCAACTCGCTCACGCTGTTCGGCGTCACACTGGCCACCGGCCTCGTCGTCGACGACGCCATCGTGGTCATCGAGAATGTGCAGCGGCACATCGCCACCGAGCACTGCAACGCCCGCCGGGCAACCTCGGAGGCGATGCGCGAGGTGACGAGCGCCGTGATCGCCACGTCGCTGGTGTTGATTTCGGTATTCGTGCCGGTGTCGTTCTTCCCTGGAACCACGGGGATTCTCTACCGCCAATTCGCCATGACGATTGCGTTCTCCATCGCCATCTCGGCGTTTAACGCCTTGACGCTTTCGCCGGCATTGGCGGCCTTGATTCTGCGCGGCGACACGGAGAAGAGCGGCCTTTACGGCTTCATCGATCGCACCATTCAGTGGACCACGCGGGTGTACGGCCGGTTCGCGTACGGAGCGGTGCGGCTGCGGTACGTGCTGCTGGCGGTCTTTGTTGCCGGCCTTGCGGCCACGGTGTTCATGTATCGCGCGGTGCCCACGGCGTTCGTTCCCAGCGAAGACCAGAACTATCTGATCTGCGTCGTGCAAACTCCGCCCGGCGCGTCGCTTACCTACACGAGCGAAGTGGCGAGCCGCGCTACCGCGCTGATGGATTCGGATCCCGATGTGTACGGCACATTCGCCGTTATGGGGTTCAGCCTCAGTGGCGGCAGCGCCTCCAACTTCGGACTCATCTTCGTGCCTTTGAAGTCGCAGGACGAGCGCAAGAAAGAGGGTCCAGGGCACACGGCGGCGGACATTCAGAGATCGCTGTCGCCGAGGCTATTCATGGTGCCGGGCGGGCTGGTCATCTTGCAGGAGCCACCGGCAATTCAGGGCCTGGGCTCCTTCGGCGGGTTCGCCTTTGAATTGCAGGATCTGGGGCGGAACACGCTGTCGGATCTGGATCGGGTGGCGCACACCATCGTTGGCGCCAGCCAGCAGTCCAAGCAGGTCACCAACCTCTACACCAGCTATACCTCGAACGATCCGCAGTTGCTGGTCTCGATCGACCGGGAAAAAGCCAAGCAGATGAATGTGGGCCTCGACCAGATCAGCTCCACGCTAGGCGTCTTCATGGGCTCAGCCTATGTCAACGACTTCGACTTCAACAACCGCTCCTATCGCGTCTACGTGCAGGCCGATCAGAAGGACCGCATGGCGCCCGCCGATCTGCGCAAGTTCTATGTGCGCAGCGGCTCGGGTGCGATGGTTCCGCTCGACAACCTTGTCACCATCGAGCAGTCGTCGGGCCCGCAGGTGATCTCGCACTATAACCTGTTCCGCTCGGCGGAGATCGACGGCTCGGCGGCGCCCGGCGTCAGCTCCGGGCAGGCGCTCCAGGCGATGCAGGACCTGTCGAAAAAGTCCATGTTGCAGGGCATGAGCTATGAGTGGACGGGCCTTTCGCTCGAAGAAGTCGAATCGGCGGGCAAGGCAATTCTGATCTTCGGCCTGGGCATCATCGTCGTCTATCTCACCCTGTCGGCGCAGTACGAGAGCTTTGTACTGCCCTTCATCATCATGCTGTCGGTGCCCATGGCCGTTCTCGGCGCGCTGGGCTTCGTCGCGTTGCGCGGCCTGGCCGACGATGTCTACTGCCAGATCGGCCTCGTGATGCTCATCGGCCTCGCCGCCAAAAACGCGATTCTCATCGTCGAGTTCGCGGAGCAGATCCGCTATCAGGGCAAATCCATCGTGGAATCGGCCATCGAGGCTGCCGAGCTACGCCTGCGGCCCATCCTGATGACCTCGTTCGCGTTCATCCTTGGCACCTTGCCGCTGGTCTTCGCCACCGGCGCCGGCGCCTTGGGCCGCCGATCGGTAGGAACCACCATCGTGGGCGGAATGCTGGTCTCAACGATCCTCAACCTGGTCTTCATCCCCGTGCTGTATGTGATTGTGAAGACGCTGCTCGAACGGCTTAGCCCCAAACCGCGAGCGCTGCCCGAAGGATGCGAGGAAGATGCGGTGGTGGTGGGTGCCGGGGAGACCGTGGGCCGGTGAAACCGCTTCGCAGTGCGCTTAGGCAAGCTATCCGGCTTTGGCTAGCTCGGCCGGGCCTGCGGGAATGGCGGGCAGGTCGCCGAGTTGCTTGGCTTCGGCGACCACGGCGTCGAGGTGGTCGAGCACTTCGGCCACGGTCACGGTGTAGACCTCGCGGCCTGCGTCGTAGCCTTCTTCAATGAGCTGCTTCAGGTAGCGGCCGGCAATCTGCGCGGCGAGTTGGTCGGTGATCACTTTGCCGGACCGCTTCTTCTGCTCCACCCATGCCAGGCAAGGCAGCGCGATCCACATGGGGCGGCCGTTCACGTCGAAGCGCACGTCCACGGCGTCGGCGTGGCGGGTGGCGATGGCGACGATGGTGCCTTTCCATCGGCAGTGCAAGTCCTCGCCGCTCCAGCGGTCAGTGACGTGGAAGTCCTCGTACATGCTGTTAGGCTACCGTTCCCGGCGTGATGCGGCAAGCCTTGTACGTTGCCAGCAGCGCTCGGGCCGCCGCGCCGGTGGACCCTGCGCCAACCGCGCTGATAGACTAATCGGGTTGCAGTGGCGCATCCCTTACCGTTTGTTCCCGCCTGCAAGTCACTCCAAGAAGGACAAAAAGAGGCGGCCGGAAGACGCCCCAAAGAGAAGCTATGGATACGCAAACTCGCCATGCCCTAAAGCAAGATAAATTTGCCCAAGCCGCCGCGTCGAGCGCCGACTGGCTCGGCACCCACAAATCCGGCGTTCTACGCTGGGCCATGATTACGGGAGCCGCTCTTGTATTGATCGCTGGCGCGGCGGTCTATTGGAACCAGCGGAGTTCGGCGGCCGATGCCGCTCTTGGGCAAGCCATCGACCTCTACGACACGCCGCTGGCGCAACCCGGCGCTCCCGCTGAAGCCGGCGTGTACTCGACCGCCGCAGACCGCGCCAAAGAGGCCAATCGCGAGTTTGTGGCCGTGGCCCACAATTTCGGCTGGTTTCCGGAGGGAACGCAGGCACGCTACTTCGCCGGCGTCAGCTACATCGAATTGGGCCAGAACGGCAATGCGGAGACCGAACTGACGGCTGCGGCCGGCTCGTGGAACCGCAACCTGGCCAACCTGGCTAAGCTCGCGCTGGCCGGTCTCTATCACCAGACGAATCGCGACGGCCAAGCGACAAGCCTGTATAACGAACTGGCGGCGAAGCCCTCGGCGACCGTGTCGGCAGCCGTGGCGCAGTTGGACTTGGCCGATCTTTACGTAGCGGAAGGTAAGCAAGACCAGGCCCGCGCCCTTTGGGCCAAGGTGAAGGACGCGGACAAGGACGGCGCCGCGGGGCAGATCGCCGAGCAGAAGCTGGCGGCTAAGTAAAGGCGGGCGTTGAACCCCGTGCGGCGAAATCGACCCTTCGATGACTCAGCGGCTGGTGGAAGCGTTGAAGCGATCGGAAACTTCCCTCAGGGGCTAAGGCCCCAGTGTTTATGCCGCTTTTACGGCACGGCTGAAGCCGTGCCCCTTCAAAGCCGGGGTTATGCAGCTAGTTCATCGAGGCAGCTGCCGACTGGCAGCTAACCGCTGGCTTGAGCGCTTTCTCGCTTGCCTGCGTCTGGTTCTTAATGGGCACCAGCCAGGTCATATACGCAGGTTGGATGGAGATTCCGAACAGCGCAGTCGAAGAGCACTCCCGCCGGCGCACGGAGGATGTTGCGCTCGCGGCGCTGGTGGAGCAGTACGCCGCCGCCCTCTATCGCGTTGCCTACTCCGTGCTGCGTAATCCAGCCGACGCCGAAGACGCCGTGCAGGAGACATTTCTGCGCGTGGTACGGCACCGCGACTCGCTGACCGAGGTGCGAGACCACCGCGTTTGGCTCATTCGCATCGTTTGGAATATCGTTCTCGACCGCAAGCGCCGTGCCAAAACGCGGCCTGAAACCGACGACGTGGCGGAACTGGCGCGTGTGCTGCCTTCGACCGGGCTTTCGGCGCTCGATCGTGCGGCGGCGGCGCAACATCATGCCCATGTGCTGGCGTGCGTGGAGAAGCTGCCGGCAAAGGAGCGCGAGGTGCTGATGCTTTCGGCGTTCGAGGAGCTGACGAGCGTGGAGATTGCCGAAGTGCTTGGCATCACCGAGTCCAGCGTGCGCTCGCGGCTGTTTCGCGCGCGGAATCTGATTGCCGGCCTGCTGGATCACGCGAGGAACTCGCAATGACCACGAAACTTCACAACTCGAACCCTTCCTCATGCGGTTCCGGATCCGCGGAAGAGACCCTGCGGATGGTTGCGAACCTTCCGGCTCCAAGCGGGCTGGAAGACCGCATCCACGCCTCGCTGCGTTCGGCGCCGCGGCCCGCGCGGGTGTTGGCTTGGCCTGCGAGACTGAAGCCCGAGAGCAACTGGATGCGCAGCGCCGCGGCTGCGGCGATTGTGTTTGTTGTGGCGGGCGGCGGATGGGGCGTCTACACGCGAGTGGAACAGAGCCGGCCCGGTAAAGTGATTGCGATGCCGCTACACGCCGCGCCCGGAGGATTCTCGGGCGCCGGCGCCGTGCGCACGCCAACGACGATTCCCGGGCCGGCCGCGCCGCGGGCTACGCAGATGAAGGATGAGAAGAAGCCCGCAGCGAAGGCTGCGGACAGGGCTGCGGACAAGGCTGCGGACAAGGCGGCTACAAAAGGCGGCGTGAGCAGCCAGATCGCCGGGCAGAAGTAGCTAGCGCGCTACGCGTCCTTCACAATAGCGCGGATCAACATGCCGAGCAGAGCCAGGATGACCGCGCCCCAGAATGCCGGCACGAATCCGTAGACGTGGAAGCCGGGCACGACGGCCGACGCGAGCAGAATCATTAGCCCGTTCACCACCAGCAGGAACAGACCGAACGTAAGGATGGTGAGCGGGAAGGTGACAATCTTCATGAAAAGGCCCACCGTCGCATTCAGCAGCCCAATCACCACGGCGGCGATGAGCGCCGGAAGCAGGCCGGAAACGTGAAATCCGGGCACAAAATGCGAAACCACCATCAGCGCGATTGCGCTCAGTATCCAATGCAGGATGAGTCTCAATTGATTTGGCCTCCTTCTCGCTCCCTAATCCGCAGGCAGCCCATCTAAACGGTATATCATGGCGCGCAAGATGCTCTTGGAGAGTCTTCGTCCCTTGGCCGCCTCCGCTTTAGTTGGATGCGGTTCCATCTTGCTTGCGCAGACGCCCCCGCCTGTTCCCGACATTCGCCAACTGATGAAAGACGTGCAGGCTCATCAAAAGCAAGTGGAGAAAGAGCGCGAGAACGATACTTACACTTCGCTCATCACTACCCAAGATATCGACGCGGATGGCCGCGTGACCAAGACCGAAACGGAGGAGGAGGAGAACTTCTTCGTCAACGGACACTTGATTGCCCACGCGGTGAAGAAGGACGGCAAGCCCCTGAACGGCCACGAGGATCAGAAAGAGGCTGAGCGGGTGGCCAAGCTGGTGGAGAAAGCGCAGAACACGCCTTCCGATCAGCCGCTCGAGGGGCAGACGATTCGCATCAGCCGGCTGCTCGATATCATGGACGTGCGCAATCCACGGCGCGAGATGTATGGCGGTCGTGCGGCGATCGTCTTCGATTTCATCGGGCGCAAAGATGCGAAGACGCACGGCATCATAGAGGACGCATCGAAGAAGCTGCAAGGCACGATCTGGATCGACGAGGCCGATCGCCAGGTGGCGCATCTGGAGGTCAGCTTCAATGACAACTTTCGCGTGGCGGGCGGCGTGTTCGCGACGATTCAGAAGGGATCGAACTTCCACTTCGAACAGGCGCCGGTGGGCGGAGGCGTGTGGCTGCCGACGGGCGGAGAAGGCGCGATGCAGGCGCGGGTGCTGATGGTGAAAAGCGTACGGCAACATTACACCGAGCGCGACTACGGCTTCAAGCGCTTCGGCGTAGAGGCACAGCAAGCCACGGACGCGAAGGTAGTATCGAAATAATCTGGAGCCGCCCCGCGACGATGAGGCATGGCGTGCGCTGGCAGCGCGGCCCGATCCACCGGGATTCGGCGCGGCCCGGCGCGATACATTCAGAGTATGTTTGCGCGGCGGATTTCCATCGCACGGGTCGATACGGCCGGACAGCGGCACGCCGTTCCCATCCGGCAAATCGACAGCTTCGCCATGCGTAACTTCACAAATGACGCGATCTTCGACGATACATTTCCCGCGGGCGATGGAGTGCTTGAGGCCGGCCATCGTGTGCCGCTCGATCAGCTGCAAGCGGCGATGGAGAATTGGTTCCGACGCAAGGGATATTTGAAGGCCGAGGAGCGGCTGGAGGCAATCGAAGCGGCCGCGATCGACGCTACGTCTGGCGCAGCTGCGGGCAATTCCTAAGTTGCCGTAGCCGCCTTTTGTCGCGCCACTGCCTTCTCACACCGCCAGCATCTCGGTGTACACAGCCATGCCCACCACCGCATCGGCCCCTAGCGCGCCGAGTGCATCCACTTCCTGCTGACTGCGGATTCCGCCCGCGACGATCAACTGCTTGCTGGTCAGTTTGCGCAGCCGCGCGGCGGTTTCAATCGGGAATCCTTGCAGCGTGCCTTCGGTGTCAACGTGTGTGTAGAGAAATGCGGCAACATGCGCCTCGAGCTGCGGAATGGCGTCGTCGGGCGTAAGCGACACCTGCGCCTTCCATCCCTTCACCGCTATGCGGCCGTTCTTGGTGTCGATGCCGGCGACGATGCGTTCGGCGCCGACCGCCTCCGCCAACATCGCAGCGAAATCAGCACTCACCGCGCCTTCGGCCGAAAACAACGCCGACCCGACGATCACGCGTTTGGCTCCTGCGTCGAGCACTTGCTTCGCGCGCTGGACGGAGTGAATGCCGCCGCCGGCCTGTACGGGAAGCCGCTTGGCAATCTGCTCGACGAGCGCCGAGTTGTCGCCCTGCCGCATCGCCGCATCGAGATCGATGAGCTGTACCAGCGGATACTTCGAGAATTTCGCGATCCAATATTCGAAGTCGTCGAAGGCCAGGCGCAGCTTTTCGCCTTGCACCAGTTGCACGATGCGCCCGCCCATAAGGTCGATCGAAGGAATCAGCATGGCAGCCTCACCGGAACGCCCGCTTCCGCCAACTCTTCTTTGAGCGAACGCGAAGTCGAGACGCCAAAATGAAAGACGCTGGCCGCGAGCGCCGCATGGGCTTTGCCGCGCGAGAAGACGTCGGCAAAGTGCGCCACGGTTCCCGCGCCTCCCGAAGCGATTACCGGGATGCTCACAGCTTCGCTTACCGCCGCAGTTAGCTCGCAGTCGAATCCCGCGCGCGTGCCGTCGGCGTCCATTGACGTGAGCAGAATCTCCCCGGCGCCACGGTCTTCGGCCTCGCACGCCCACTCGACGACCCGCCGCCCCACCGGCTTGCGCCCGCCGTGCACGAACACTTGCGCCTCGCGCACTGGATCGGCGGCTTCGGGATCGCGGCGCGCGTCGATGGCGACAACGACGGCCTGCGCGCCAAAGCTCGCACCGATGGCGCTGATCAGAAATGGATCGGCCAGCGCAGCCGAGTTGATGCTCACCTTGTCGGCCCCGGCTTCGAAGACTTGCTCCGCATCGCGCGCCGACTTGATGCCGCCGCCCACGCAGAAGGGAACAAACAGCTCCAGCGCTGTGCGCCGCACCGTATCGAGCAGTGTCTGCCTACCCTCGTGCGTTGCCGTAATGTCGAGCAGCACAATCTCGTCGGCGCCCTCGCGAGCATGCCGCGCCGCCTGCGTCGCCGGATCGCCCGCGTCAATCAGATCGACAAATTGCACGCCCTTCACCACGCGTCCCGCGTGTACATCGAGGCAGGCGATGATGCGCTTGGTCAGCATCAGTTCGTCTCCCACTCCAGAAAATTCCGCAAAATCTTCAGCCCCGTCTCGCCCGACTTTTCCGGGTGGAACTGCACGCCCATTACATTGCCCCGCTCGACAGCCGCCGCGAACGGCTCGATGTAGTGCGTTACCGCTGCCGTATCGCTTGTAACTGGGCCTTTGTAGGAGTGCGTGAAGTAGACGAACTCGCCGGGCTCGACGTTCTTCAGCAACCTAGAGCCATTCCGAACCGCCAGTGAATTCCAGCCGACATGCGGGACTTTTTCTGAGCTTTCGGCAAATCGGGTGCAGGACTCTACGAAGCATCCCAACCCCGGCTGTTGAGGCGCTTCGGTCGATCCCGCGTAGAGCCACTGCATCCCGACACAGATGCCGAGGAACGGCACGCCGCGCGCAATCGCCGCGCGAATCGCGCCTGTCAGCCCCGTCGCGTCGAGTCTCTGAGTTGCCGCGAAATGTCCCACACCGGGTAGCACAATCCGCTCGGCCGACTCGACCAGCGACAGATCGCCGTCGGTGACAATCGCTTCCGCGCCCAGATGCTTGAGCGTCTTCAGCACCGAGGTCAAATTGCCGGCCTTGTAGTCGATGACTGTGATCATCCGCCCACCGCCATGAACCACCAGAGAACAATTTCGACGGCAGCGCCGAGAATCAGCGTCCAACGATGAGCGCCTTCGCCGGCAATCCCGCATACTAATGAACTGACACCCAAAACAATGCCGCTGACTATAAAGTTGCCATATCTTTTGTCTGAACGAATGAGAGAGGAGCCAAAGTTCAGTCCAATTACGAAATAGACGGGACTTAGCAAGGCGATCACGATTCCCACGCTGAGTGTTATTCGGCGCCAACGAGGAATTTCGCTCATAGCAATCCTTTGGTGGATGGCAGCATCTCGCCCAACTGCTTATCCCTCGAACACGCAACGCGCAGGGCTCGCGCGAATGCTTTGAAGATGGCCTCGATTTTGTGATGATTGGAGCGGCCGTACATGGTCTTCACGTGCACATTGGCCCGCGCGCCGCGCGCAAATCCTTCAAAGAAGTCAGTTACTAACTCTGCCTGTAAGTCGCCCACGATGCGAGCGCGAACCTTGGTGTCCACCGCATACGCCGCGCGCCCGCTCAAGTCAACTGCGGCGACTGCCAGCGTCTCGTCCATCGGCATCACGAAATATCCCGCGCGCAAAATGCCGCGCTTATCGCCGAGCGCCTTGTCGAAGGCCTCGCCCAGCGCGATGCCCACGTCTTCGACGGTATGGTGCTGATCGACATCGAGATCGCCTTTACAGGCGAGGTCGAGATCGAATGCTCCGTGGCGGGTGAACAGCTCCAGCATGTGATCGAAGAAGCGAATTCCCGTCGAGATTTTGTATTGCCCCTTACCCTCAATCGTCAGCTCGAGCTCGATGCGTGTCTCCGTGGTGTTGCGCACGATGGTTGCGGTGCGGACTTTAGACTTCGTTCGCGAAATGGATTTCGAGGTTGCAGGCATCTCTGACGCTATCTCCCTTTGTGGTGCGGGTCTGGAGACCCGCACTACAGCCGGCCTGGAGGCCGGCGCTACACTTTCTGCCGCAGCGCGGCCAGTGTTTCGTTCAACGCCGCCGCAGCCATCTTCATCTGCTCGCGTGTGCCAATCGTGATGCGCACACAGCCGTCGCAGCCTGGATCGCTCGACCGGTCGCGCACCAGTACGCCGGCGGCCCGCATCCTTTGCGTAAATTCCGCGTGTCGCGCGCCGATCTCCGCCAGTACAAAATTGGCGCGGCTCGGCCAGCGGCGCAGCCTCGCCGCATCGAGCGCCGCGTCGAATTCGCTCCGGGCAGCAAGAACTTCCTTAACATACCAGTCGAGATACTGCGCATCTTCGAGTGCCGGCGGCAAGCAAGCTAATGCCAGCGAGTTGACGCTGTAAGGCGAAAGCACGCGGCGCACCCAGCGCATCAGCTCCGCCGATCCGGCCAGCAGACCGAGGCGCAGTCCCGCCAGTCCGTATGCCTTGGAGAAAGTGCGCGCTATGAAGAGATTCGGCGCCTTACCCACCAGGTCCATCACCGTCTCGCCGTGGAAGTGAAAGTAGGCCTCGTCCACCAGCAGCGCGGCCTGCGGGGCGTGTTCCGCCAGTTGCAACAGTTGCGCACGCGTTGCGACTGAGCCCGTTGGGCTGTTGGGGTTGGCGATGGCAATCACCTTCGTGCGTGGCGCAATTGCATTGAGCAGCCTCTCGAACGGAAACTGCAAGCCGGCATCGGCCTGCACCGTGACCACGCGCGCATCGGTCGCGGACGCGTACACCTCGTACATCGTGTACGTCGGCACGGGCAGCAGCAGTTCATCGCCGGCATCGAGAAACGATTCAAACAGCACATGAATCGCTTCGTCGACGCCGTTAGTGAGAACTACCTGCTCCGGCTTGAGTCCCAGATGCGCGGCAACGATCGCCTCGACTGGTTCCCGCTCCGGATACTTGGTGAGCGAACCGGCCGAGATTTGCCCTAGTACCTCGCGCACCTTCGGCGAGCAGGCAATCGTGTTCTCATTGAAGTCCAGGCGCAGCGCGTCACGGCCGCCGAGCGGCGGATGATACTCCTTCATCGTCTGCACACGCGCGCGCGGCGCCGGAGACGCTGTTGTCACACCGTCAGCCACGTTTCCTCCTTGCCTCTGCTGGAGTTCTACCGAGTCTTGTGCGGATCGCTTCGGCATGACCGGTCAAGCCTTCGGCTTCGGCAAGCAAAATAGCCGGGCGACCCAAAGATCGGATTCCGCCCGCCGAACACTCCTGCACCGTGATCAGCTTCACGAAGTCGTTCACGCTCAAGCCGCCGCGCACGCGCGCCATGCCTCCCGTCGGCAAGGTGTGATTCGGTCCAGAGATGTAGTCGCCCATGGGCTGCGCCGACCAGCGGCCGATGAAAACGGAGCCCGCATTTTCCACCCAATCCAGATCGCTCGCCGCGTCCACCGTCAAGTGCTCGGGCGCGAGACGATTCGTGATGGCGTGTGCCTCGTCCACTGAGCCCGCCACAATCGCTACGCCGTTGCGTTCGAGCGACTCGCGCGCCACGGGGTTGTTTTGGCTGCGTGCTTTGGTTTCGGCTATCACGGCGCGTGCCAGTTCCTCGCGCGTCGTCACAAAGATCGCCAGCGCCTCAGGGTCGTGTTCCGCCTGGGCAACAAGGTCGCTCGCGATGTCGCTCGTGTTCCCGCGCTCGCTGGTGACGACAATCTCGGTCGGCCCGGCCAGCATGTCGATGGCGCAGTCGAAGGCCACCATGCGCTTCGCCGCTGTGACGTATAGATTTCCGGGGCCAACGATCTTGTCGACACGCGGCAGACTCTCGGTTCCGTAGGCCAGCGCCGCGATTGCGTGCGCGCCGCCGAGGCGGTAGAGTTCACTGATGCCGAGCAGATGCGCCGCGGCAAGTGTTTCCGGCGCCGGCTTCGGTGAAACTACCACGATGCGCTTCACGCCGGCGACTTGTGCTGGAATCGCCGTCATCAGCAGCGTGGAAGGCAGCGGATGCCGCCCGCTGGGCACGTAGCAGCCAACAGAGCCGAGCGGACGTACAAGTTGACTAGTCGTCAGGCCTTTGACCGGAGAAGCGCTCCACGATTTTGGAAGCTGCCGCTTTGCAAAGGCACGAATTTGTTTGGCCGCCGTTGAAAGCGCATCGCGCAAAGCCGGATTGAGCGCCCTCCACGCATTCGCCATCTCAGCCTGCGTCACGCGGAGCGAGTCGGGCCCGGCCAGGCCGTCGAGCTCCTTCGCGTAGAGCAGCAGGGCCCGGTCGCCGCGCTTGCGTACATCGGCTACGATGCGATTCACTGCCGGCATGACCGAGTCAAGCGCTGCTCCGCCTCGCCCCTCGAGCGCCGCCAGCGTTGCAGCTGCTGCTTGTGCGCCTCGCCC
>Ga0209415_10012617_pt1 | contig 14049 bp, 11 predicted proteins | sample PeaSoiSIISIP2007_FD_187696 | JGI IMG/M metagenome (GOLD analysis project Ga0209415, IMG submission 187696) | Peat soil microbial communities from Weissenstadt, Germany - SII-SIP-2007 (SPAdes) (version 2) | ecosystem: Environmental > Terrestrial > Soil > Wetlands > Peat | place: Germany... | reverse complement strand
GGTGTGTTTCGGGTGATGCGAAACGACAGCAGCACGGCCTTCTTCAGCCACTCGTTGACCCGCCATCCACCGCCCGTCTTCTGCGCCACCCGCAGCTTTCCCGCATCGAGCAGCCCGAGAGTGCTCTCGACCGCGGCGCGGATTGCCGCAGAGGCGGTTTCGGGCGTGATCTCGGCCCGCGATTCGTAGGCGCTCTCGATGAGGCTGCGCAGTTCTTGCATGTCCGGGGTCACAACCGCGCCGCCGCATCGCGCCGATCGAGGGCGCGCACCAAGGAATCGTGCACCCGCTTGCAAGCCTCCTCCTGCAAAACGCCGCCGTCGTCGTCGGTGATGTAGAAAACGTCCTCGGCTCGTTCCCCGACGGTCATAATCTTCGCGCCGTTGATCGCAACACCTCCGGACTTGAATACCTTGCCCACTTCGGAGAGCAATCCGGGGCGGTCGGCGGCTATCAATTCGAGAATGGTGCGATTATTGCGGCTGTCCAAGCTGAAATTGACCTGGGTCGGCGTCGAGAACATGCGCACTTGGCGCGGCGCGCGGCGAGTCACGTGCAACGGCGAATCCTCCGGCTGCTGCAGATTGCGCCACAGTTCGCGCTCGATTTCGCTGATGCGCGCCGGGTCGGCGATCACCGCGCCGTTGTCTTCGAGAACCACGTAGGTTTCCAGGCTGAAGCCATTGGCGCTGGTAACCAAACGCGCATCCACGACGTTGAGCCCCATCTGATCGAGGACCGCGGTGGTGCGCGCGAAGCTGTGCACACGATGCGGCGTATAGGTGAGCACGACGGTGCCTCCGCGGTCCGTCAATTGCCGTACGGCGACCAGGGGGGTGTCATCGCCGGGATCGCGGCTCGCCAGCACGCCGGTTTGCCAGGCGATCTCTTCCGGCGTGTAGCGCAAGAAGTACGCCTCGGTCCACTGCGACCACACTTGCGCGATCTGCTCCGGCGGTATCGCCGGCATTTTCACCCGCGCCTGCTCTTGAGTTTCGCGGATCAGTTCCTCCTGATCGACGGGTGTTTCCAGCCCGCGGCGCAGCGCGCGCTTGGTGCGCTCGTAGAACTCCTCGAACAGGCGGGCTTTCCAGGCATTCCACAGTTTAGGGTTCGTGCCGCGGACATCCGAGACCGTCAACACGTACAAATAGTCCAAGTGCGCTTGATCGCCGACACGTTGCGCGAAGTCATGAATCACGTCGGGATCGCTGATGTCCTTCTTCTGGGACGTGATGGACAAGATCAAATGATGGCGGACCAGCCAAGCGACAAGGCGCGCCTCATAGCGGCCGAGCCCCTGCTCCAGGCAAAACGCTTCCGCATCGACGGCACCGAGTTCGGAGTGATCGCCGCCGCGGCCCTTGGCGATGTCGTGGAAAAGCGCCGCCAAGTAGGCGAGTTCCTGCCGCGGTAGGGATTGCATGATTTGGCTCAACGCCGGCAATTCATCGTTGAATTTTGGAATCGCCAATCGCCGCAGATTGCTCACCACGAACAGCGTGTGGGCATCCACCGTGTACGCGTGGAACAGGTCGTACTGCATGCGCCCGACGACCCGGCCGAAGGAGGGAATATAGCGGCCGAGAACCCCGTATAAATTCATGCGGCGCAGCTCGTGCGTGACTCCGACGGGGGCGCACAAAATATCCATGAAAAGCCGGTGGTGGCGCGGGTTTTGCCGGAATTCCTCGTCGATCAGCCACACGTGGGCGCCGATCAAACGGATGGTCTCGGCGCGCACGCCGCGCAGCGTCGGATTCTGCTGCAACAGCACGAACAACTCCAACAGAGCCGACGGATAGCGGGCGAAGACCTCCGGATTGGTTACTTCCAGGTAGTCGTTGCGGATTTGGAAGCGTGAATTGATCGGCACCGGGGGCCCGCTTTGCGTGAGGATCGCCTCGCGAAACAGCTGCAACAGCATTTCGTTGAGCAAGCTGATATCCATGACCGTGCGGTAGTACTTCTGCATGAGCTGTTCGACCGCGAGGGTGAAGCTTGCATCCTCGTAGCCGAACAGTTTCGCGAGTTTGATCTGATAATCGAACAGCAAGCGGTCCTCGCGCCTGCCTGTGAGCACGTGCAGGCCGAATCGCACTTTCCAAAGGAAGGATTGACCGGCCTTGAGATTTCGCAGCTCGTCGCGCGTCAAAAAGCCGTGCGCCACCAGTTCGTCGAGGGTATCGGTTCCAAAATGGCGCTTCGCGACCCAGCCGATGGTTTGAATGTCGCGCAGGCCGCCGGGACTCGATTTGACGTTCGGTTCGAGGTTGTACGCCGTATCGAAATAGCGGTGATGGCGTTCGGTTTGCTCCTTTACCTTGGCTTCGAAGAAATCCTGCGACGTCCAAAGCCGATCGGGCGCGAGCGCACGGCGCATGCCGGCGAACAACGCCTCCGGCCCGGCCAGCAGACGCGCCTCGAACAGCGTGGTCGCGACGCTGATGTCCGCGAGGCTCTCGCGCTGACAATCATCGATGGAGCGAACGCTGTGGCCGACCTCGAGACCGATGTCCCAGAGAAACGTCAGGAATTTCTCGATATCGGGTTGCCAGTCGGCCGAGTCGCTCTTCGGCAGCAGCACCATGATGTCGATATCGGAACTCGGATGCAGTTCGCCGCGCCCATAGCCGCCCACCGCCACCAAGGCCAAGTCCTCGGCGAATTTGCCGGCGTGGCGCACCCACGCGGTGCGCAACGCGATATCGACCAGACGCGCGCGGTCGCGGACCAGATCCTCGATCGCGTCGTCGGCTAGGAAGCGCTCCTGCAGCAATTCGCCGCCGTGATCCAGCACCTGGCGAAACGCAGAGGGAGAGAATTGGCCGCCTTGCAGCGCCTCGGGCACCGTCCCCAAATAGGCCCAATCGGCCGCGGACTCGAGAAATCTAGCCCCAGCGTTCAAGAGGCCGCCGCGGCGGCGGGCAGCGCCGCGGCCGCGCCAAGGGTGAGCACTTCATACCCGTCCTCGGTGACCAAGATCGTGTGTTCCCACTGGGCCGAGAGCGACTGGTCCCTGGTCACAACCGTCCAACCGTCGGGCAGCAGCCGCACATCGCGGCGTCCGGCATTGATCATGGGTTCGATGGTGAAAGTCATGCCGGGCAGGAGTTCCAGGCCGGTTCCCGGTTTGCCGTAGTGCAGCACTTGCGGGTCCTCGTGATAGACCCGGCCGATGCCGTGCCCGCAGTACTCTCGCACCACCGAAAAACTGTTGCTTTCGGCGTATGTCTGGATCGCATGGCCGATGTCGCCCAGGCGCGCACCGGGTTGTACCGCGCGAATGCCGCACCACATGGATTCGTAGCAAGCGGCCGTCAGGCGGCGGGCGAGCACCGGCGCGGTGCCGGCGAAGTACATGCGGCTGGTGTCGCCGTGGAATCCGTCGCGGATCACGGTGACGTCGATATTGATGATGTCGCCGTTCTTCAAGCGCTTATCCCCCGGGATTCCATGGCAGACGACATGGTTGACCGAGGTGCAAATGGTCTTGGGGAATCCCCGATAATTGAGGTTTGCCGGAATCGATTTGAGCTCATCCACGATGAAATCATGGCAGCGCTGGTCGAGTTCCTGGGTGGTGACCCCGGGTTGAACGAACGGTTCGATCATATCGAGCACGCTCGCCGCCAGGCGCCCGGCCTCCCGCATTTTGTCCTGTTCGGCGGGGCTCTTGATGGTCACGTTCATATGAGGCTTAGGCTTTGTTTCTGATAAGGGTTCATGGTATAAAGCGCGGCTATTTTTAACAACCCCGCACGCGTGTCGTCACAATCGGCCGGGTGCCCGGCGCGGCTTCTAGAATTTGCAGGCTCGACCTGCGATTTCAAGGCCTACCGGGTTGCCGATTGGGATACGCGGAGGCTCAACCCGACAGGAGATTTACATATGACCAGCGTGTCAATGCGACAAATGCTGGAAGCGGGCGTCCATTTTGGGCATCAAACCCGCTTCTGGAACCCGAAGATGGCGCCGTTCATTTTTGGCGAGCGCAACAAGATCCACATCATCAACCTCGAGAAGACTCAACCCCTGTACGCGCGGGCGGCTGCATTCATCAAGGGTGTGGCGGCCGAGGGCGGCAAGGTGCTGTTCGTCGGCACCAAGCGTTCGGCCCGCGATGCGGTCGAAAAGGAAGCCACGCGCTGCAATATGCCCTATGTCAACCAGCGCTGGTTGGGCGGGATGTTGACCAATTTCAAGACCATTCGTCAGTCCATCAAGCGGCTCAATGAGCTCGATGAAATGGCGCAAAATGGCTCGCTCGATCGCCGCGGCAAGAAAGAGGCGCAGATGCTGCGTCGGGAAATGGACAAACTGCTGCGCAGCCTCGGCGGCATTCGCGACATGACCGCGCTGCCCAATGCGCTGTTCGTGATCGACGTCGGCCACGAGGAAATCGCCATCAACGAGGCACGTAAGCTCGGAATACCGGTGGTTGCGGTGGTCGACACCAATTGCTCGCCCGACGGCATCGACTATGTCATTCCGGGCAATGACGACGCCATGCGCGCGATATTGCTGTATGCCGGCGGTGTCGCGGATTCGGTGCTGGAAGGCAAGGCGTCGCTCCCGCAGGTACCGGTCGGCGAAGACGAATTCGTGGAACTCGACGACGAGGGCAATCCAAAGAAGCGGGCGGCGGCTGGGCGCCGGCCGCCGCCATCCACCGGACGCGGCAAGAAGCCGGCACCGCGCCGCAAGGTCCCGGTGACGATCATTCCGGGAGCGGCCGCGGTCGCCGCCCAACTCGACGAGGTCGAGATCGATGGCGACGAGGTCGACGCACCGGACGCTGCGCCGGCCGAAACGCGACCCGCGAGCGCGCCGCGGCGCCGACCCGTGGGCCGGCGTACACCGGCGCGGGGCGCCTAAGGTTTCGGGGGAAACTGCCTACTACGGCCGTTTTGAAAGACCATGAATATTACGGCAGATACCGTCAAACAGCTGCGTGAACGCACCGGCGCCGGCATGATGGAGTGCAAAAAGGCCTTGGTCGAGACCAACGGCGATTTGGACGCGGCGGCCGAGCTCATGCGCAAGAGCGGCCTGGCCAAGGCCGATAAGAAGGCCGCCCGGATCGCCGCCGAAGGCACCGTCGTCGCGGAGCGCGCCGGCAACAGCGCGGTTCTAATCGAAGTCAACTGCGAAACCGATTTCGTGGCGCGCAGCCCCGAGTTCCAGGAGTTCACGCGCGACCTGGCAAAGGCGGCGTTGGCGCATGCGCCCGCCGACGTGCAGGGACTGCTGCTGCTTAAGCATGGCTCCGGCACTTTGGAAGACCGGCGCCGGGCCTTGATAGCGAAAATCGGCGAGAACATCGCCGTGCGCCGGTTCGTGCGTATAACCGCGCCCAAGGCGCTGGGTTCCTACGTTCACGGCTCGCGGATCGGCAGCTTGGTTGCACTCGAGGGCGGAGATGAGGCTCTCGCGCGCGACCTGGCCATGCACGTGGCGGCCGCAAATCCCGCCTACGTGGATGCGTCCGAAGTGCCGGCCGCCGTGCTCGACAAGGAGCGCGAGATCCTGACCGATCAGACCAAGGGCGAGAAAAAGCCGCCGGATATCATCGCCAAAATGGTGGAAGGGCGGCTGCGCAAGTTCTTGGCGGAGATTACCCTGCTCGGTCAACCGTTCGTCAAGGATCCGGAAACCACGGTCGAGAAGCTGGTCAAGAAGTCGGGAGCCAAGGTGGTGCAATTCGTGCGCTACGAAGTCGGCGCCGGCATTGAAAAGAAGCAGGACGATTTCGTCGGCGAGGTGATGGCGCAAGTGAAGGCGCAGGACAAGGCCGCGCAGGGCGGCGGCGGCGGGTTCAAGAAACACTAGTCCCCGTTGCAAAGGACCCCGCGCCGGCGGGGTCTCTTATAGTAGGGTACGGAATCATGACGGACACAACGCCGACGGCACGCTACCGCAGAATCTTGGTCAAATTGTCCGGCGAAGCATTATTGGGCAGCGAGGATTATGGAATTGATCCAAAGATCCTCAAACGCATCGCGGGGGAAATCAGGGATCTGACGCAAATGGGCGTGCAGGTCGCCGTGGTGCTCGGCGGCGGCAATATTTTTCGCGGCGCCGGGCTCGCGCGTGCCGGCATGGATCGGGTCACCGCCGACCACATGGGCATGCTGGCCACCGTGATCAATGCGCTCGCGATGCAGGACGCGCTCGAAAGTCTCGGCACCTATGCCCGTGTCATGTCCGCGCTGCGCATCAACGAGGTGTGCGAAGACTACATTCGTCGCCGTGCGGTGCGCCACCTGGAGAAGGGCCGCGTAGTCATATTCGGGGCCGGCACCGGCAATCCTTTTTTCACCACCGATACCGCGGCGAGTCTCCGCGCCATCGAAATCAATGCGGATATTTTGCTGAAGGCGACCAAGGTGAACGGCATTTACGATTCCGATCCGCTGCACAATCACAATGCCAAGCGCTACAAGCGTTTGACCTTCGACCAGGTCCTGAACGACCGTCTCGACGTCATGGACGCCACGGCGATCGTGATGTGCCGCGAGAATAACCTGCCGCTGCAGGTTTTCAACCTGTTCAATGCGGGCGATCTTGTGCGAATTGTTCAAGGCGAAGACGTGGGCACCGTCGTCTGCGCCGGGCCTTAAAGGGGGAAGCAATGCTCGAGGAAATCAAGAAGGATGCGGCCCAACGCATGCAGAAATGCGTATCGACATTCAAGGATCAACTGAAGAAGCTGCGCACCGGCCGGGCGCACACCAGCCTTATCGAACACATCAAGGTCGATTACTACGGTTCGGAGATGCCGTTAAACCAGGTGGCGAACATCGCGGCGGAAGATGCGCGCACGCTGACCGTGACGCCGTGGGAGAAGGCGATGGTGCCGATCATCGAGAAGGCGATATTCAAATCGGACCTCGGACTTACGCCGAATACGGCCGGGCAGCTGATCCGAATATCGATGCCTGCCTTGACCGAAGAGCGGCGCCGCGACATTACCAAGGTGGTGCGATCCGAGGCCGAGAGTGCCCGCGTGTCGGTGCGCAACGTGCGGCGCGAGGTTATGAACCAGTTGAAGGAAATGCTCAAGGAGAAGCAGATCGCACAAGACGACGATCGGCGCGCCCAGGACGACATCCAAAAGCTGACCGACAAGTACGTCACGGAGATCGACCAGGCGATGGCCGACAAGGAAAAGGAATTGATGCAGGTCTGACCTCGGCGAGACCCGCATAACCCCTTAATACAATGGCCGACACGCCTCAGCATGTCGCTATCATCATGGACGGCAACGGTCGATGGGCCCGTTCGCGCGGCCTGCCGCGGCCGGCCGGTCACCGCGCCAGCGTCAAGGTGGTACGCCGGGTGGTCGAGGAGTGCGCGCGCCGCGAGGTTCGCTACCTGACGTTGTTCGCCTTCAGCAGCGAGAATTGGCGCAGGCCGCCGGACGAGGTCGGCATGCTCATGAATCTGTTCCTCGACGCGCTGTCGCGTGAGGCGGCGAATCTGCATCGCAATCAGGTGCGCATACGTTTCATCGGCGACCGGGAACTATTGGGGGGTGAGCTCAAGCGGCGCATGGTGGATGCGGAGTCGCTGACTGAAGGCAATTCGGGGCTTGGGCTGGCGGTGGCGATGGCTTACGGCGGTCGTTGGGACATTGCTCAGGCCTGCCGCTCGCTCGCACGCGACGTCAGCGCCGGAGTTCTGTCGCCGTCGGAAATCGGCGAAGCCGAGGTCGCGGCGCGGCTCGCACTCGGCGGCATAGCGGATCCCGATCTTTTGATTCGTACCGGCGGCGAGCAGCGCATCAGTAATTTCCTGCTGTGGAATCTCGCCTACACCGAGCTGTACTTTACCGATGTGTTGTGGCCGGAGTTCTCGGTGGCGCATCTCGATGCCGCTTTCGCGTTCTTCGCCCAACGCGAACGCCGCTTCGGCAAGACGTCCGCGCAGCTCGCGGTGAAAGCAGATGCTTAAGGTGCGCATCTTGTCGGCGGTGGCCATGAGCGGCTTGATGCTGCTGGGGCTGTTCGTGCTGGCGCCGCAGCGGATGGTATTGGTATTCGCCGCGTTGGGGATCATAGGAGCGTGGGAATGGGCCCGCTTCGGGGGATTGCATAGCGGGGCGGCGCGATTGGCGTATGCGTGCGCAATCGCGCTCTTGCTGCTGTTGAGTTGGCTGTGGACGAGCGATCCGAGGCATCTCTTGATTCTGCTGGGCGGCGCCTGTGTGTGGTGGGCAATCGCCTTCCTGTGGCTGGTGCTGGCGCCCGAGCGGCATCCGCCGCGCCTTGCGCTGTTGTGCGGCGTGCCGGTGCTGGTGCCCGCGTTCGTGGCGCTCTCGAGGCTCGCGATCGCCGGCAACGGATTTGCACGTGGCCCGCAGATCGTTTTGTGGCTGATCCTGTTGGTGATCGGCGCGGACATCGGCGCGTTTTTCGCCGGCCGCAATTTCGGCCGGCGAAAACTCGCGCCGCGCGTGAGTCCGGGCAAGACCTGGGAAGGTGTGATCGGCGGACTCTGCGCGGTGACGCTGGTCGCCTGGAGCGGAGCGCTGTATTTTCATTTGCCGGCGCTGCCGTGCGTCGCATTCGGTTGCGCCGTGGGTATTTTTTCGGTGGTGGGGGATTTGACCGAGAGCATGTTCAAACGCTCGGCCGGCCTCAAGGACAGCGGGGCGCTGCTGCCGGGGCACGGCGGCATCCTGGATCGTATCGACAGCGTGACGGCCGCGGCGCCCTTGTATGCATTGGGATTGTTCGGCTCCGGTGTCATCGCGTGAGTGCGCCGTGCGGCATTGCGATCCTGGGTTCCACCGGCAGCATCGGCCGCAGTACCCTTAAGGTCATCGAGTTGCATCCACAGCGATTTCGGGTGGCCGTGCTGGGGGCCTACGGAAGCTGGCAAACCGTGGTCGAGCAGGCGCTCAAGTTTCGGCCCGATGCCGTGGTCATGGTCGATACCGAGGCCGCAGCACAGGCTCGGGCGGCATTGAAGGCTTCCGGGTCGTCAACTCAGGTGGAAAGCGGGGTCGATGCGCTGGCGGCATCGGTGACCGGCAGCAACGTGCAGGTGGTGATGGCGGCGATAGTGGGTGCCGCCGGGTTGCTGCCGACCCTCGCGGCGGTGCGCGCCGGCAAGCGCGTGTTGTTGGCCAACAAGGAAGCCCTGGTGATGGCGGGGCGGTTGCTGATGGACGAGGTGCGTCGGTCGAGAACCGAGCTGATCCCCATCGACAGCGAGCACAATGCGATTTTTCAATGCATGCCGGCCGGCTACCTACCCGGAGAAGCCGCGCGCGGAGTCGTGCGCGTGATTTTGACCGCGTCGGGCGGCCCGTTTCGCTTGACGGAACTCGCGCGGCTCGACAGTGTGACCCCCGCGGAAGCTTGCGATCACCCGAAGTGGAAAATGGGCCGAAAGATTTCCGTCGACTCGGCCACCCTCATGAACAAGGGTCTCGAGGTCATCGAAGCGACCTTGCTGTTTGCCTTACCCGAATCGCGGGTCGAAGTAGTGGTTCACCCGCAAAGCCTGGTGCATTCGCTGGTCGATTACGCCGACGGCTCGATGCTGGCGCAACTCGGCGCACCCGATATGCGCACGCCGATCGCCCAAGCCCTCGCCTGGCCGGAGCGAGTGGATTCCGGTGTACAATCCCTCGATCTAGGTCAGATCGGCCGGTTGGATTTCGAACCGCCGGATCATGCCCGTTTCCCCAGTCTCGGACTTGCCAGGGCGGCGGCGCGCGCCGGCGGTACGGCGCCGGCGGTATTGAACGCGGCCAATGAGGTAGCGGTTCAGGCGTTTCTTGACCGGCGCTTGAACTTTACCGGCATTGCCGCGGTCATTGACAGGGTGTTACAGCGCCTCGATTCGCGTTCGGTAAGTGTATTGGGCGATGTATTGGACGCCGACGCCGAAGCGCGACGCATGGCGCTCGCGTTGATCGAGCCTGCGAATGGAGCTCTCGCATGAAGATGTTGATTTTTGCCGCCGCCTTTTTGGTTGCGATCGGGATATTGGTTGCGGTTCACGAGTTCGGACATTATTGGGTCGCGAAGAAGCTCGGCTTCAAGGTATTGCGCTTCAGCATCGGCTTCGGGAAACCCCTGCTGATGCGCATCGGCCGTGACGCCGATCGCACCGAATACTGCCTGGCCGCCATACCATTGGGCGGATACGTGAAGCTGCTCGATGAGCGCGAGGGCGCGGTGCCGCCCGATGAACTGCCGCGCTCCTTCACGCATAAACCCATCTTGCATCGCATAGCGGTGTTGCTGGCCGGCCCGGCCATGAATCTCATATTTGCGTCGCTGCTGTATGCGATTTTGGCGATGGCCGGCACCGAAGTCGTCAAGCCGGTTATCGGGCAGGTACGGCTCGATAGTCCCGCCGCCGATGCCGGCTTGCGCCGAGGCGATCAAATCGTGCGAGTCGGCGATCGCGACGTCGAGAACACCGAACAGCTGCAGATGGATCTGCTTCGTCAGGTCGCGGATGACGCTGTGATACCCATGCGCGTGCGTCGCGACCGCGCCGAACTTGCGCTCACAATGCGCGTCACCTCGGATAGGCGTCCGTTGACGGAGCCGGGCAAGTTATTGCAGGGTCTGGGCTTCGATTTGGCGACCTGGAAGGCCGAATCGGTGGTGCAGTCCGCGCCCCAGGGCAGCGCAGGAGCGCGCGCGGGCTTGCGCGCCGGCGATCGACTGTTGGCGGTCGACGGCCAGCCGCTCGGCAACAGTTCGGATTTTATTTCGGTGGTGACCGGCTCGGCCGGGCGAGAGATTTCGATCGACGTTGAGCGCGCCGGCGAGCGCGTGCGGATCGTCACTGTGGTGCCGCGGGTGACGGAGCAGGGCAGAATGGTCGGCCGGCTCGGAATCACGCTCGCGGAAGGCCCGCGGGTCTGGCCGCCGGGATTGGTCGAGATGCGCCGATCCGGACCGCTCGCCGCTCTCGGCGTCGGCGTGCAGAAGACATGGGAAATGTCATCCATCACGGTGCAAATGCTCTCGCGCATCGTGATGGGGCAGGTCTCGGCGAAGAACATCTCGGGTCCGATCAGCATTGCCGAATTCGCCGGCATCAGCGCCTATTTGGGAGCGACGGCGTTCATCGGTTTTTTGGCTATCATCAGCGTGAGCTTGGGAGTGCTCAATCTGCTGCCGGTGCCGCTGCTCGACGGCGGTCAGGTGGTGTATCAGTTGGTGGAAGCCGCGAAGGGCAGCCCGCTGTCCGAGCGCGCCCAGAATCTCGGGCAGCAAGTAGGGATAGCCCTGCTGGTCGTGTTGATGAGCCTGGCATTCTATAACGATATATCCAGACATTTTAACTAATGGGGAATCATGATCTACCTGAAGTTTGAGCCGCCGGAGCGGCGCTGCGTCGCGCGCGCCGCCCATCGAGATTGCATGCGGTCGACGTCGCGTGCGGCTTGAATTTCGGTTGATTTGCTTGATGGCGCTTGCCATCCAGCCGCTCGGGATGCATCTGCATGCGCAGGCCTTGCAGGATTCTTCGTTCACCGTCGGAGATATTCGTGTCGAAGGATTGCAGCGCATATCCGAGGGTACGGTATTCAATTATTTGCCGGTCAATATCGGCGATCACCTTGATCAGCAGCGCATCGGCGAGGCCATGCGCGCACTATACGCAACGGGTTTTTTCCGCGACGTCGAGTTGCGGCGCGATGGCAACACCCTGCTGGTGGTGGTGATCGAGCGGCCGTCGATCGCCAAGTTCGAGATCAAGGGAAACAAGGATATTAAAACAGAGGATTTGCAGAAGAGCCTGCGCAACGTCGGCCTAGCGCAAGGCAAGACATTCGACCGGTCGGTGCTCGATGAAGTCAAGCAATACCTCACCGACCAATATTTCAGCCGCGGCAAGTACGCGGTGCGCGTGGATACCAAGGTGACCGATTTGCCGGGCAACAAGGTGGATGTGCTCGTCGATATCAAGGAGGGCAAGCGCGCCAAGATTGAGATGATCAACCTGGTCGGCAATTCCAAATTCAAGGACAAGGACGTACTCGAAACGTTCGAGTTGCATACGCCGAACTGGCTGTCCTGGTACAAGCAAGACGACCGCTACTCGCGCGAATCGCTGACCGGCGATCTGGAAAAGCTCCGTTCGTATTTCATGGACCGCGGCTACGCCAACTTCCAGATCGAGTCGACGCAGGTCACGATCGCTCCCGAAAAAGACGACATGTACATCTCCATCAATGTCAATCCGGGAGACGTTTACAGGGTATCGGAGATCAAGCTCGCCGGTACCATGGTGGTCCCGGAAGCGCAGCTGCGCAGCCTGCTGCTGTTCAAGCCCGGCGATATCTATTCGCGCAAGCAGGTGACCAGTTCGCAGGAACTGATGAGCTATCGCCTCGGTGCGGACGGCTACGCTTTCTCCAAGATAGATCCGGTGCCGACAACCGACAACGAGAAGAAGACCGTATCGCTGACCTTCTTCATCGAGCCCGGTAACAGGGTCTATGTGCGGCACATCAATTTCAACAATACCACCGCGATCAACGACGAAACGCTGCGTCGCGAAATGCGCCAGCTCGAGGGCGGCTGGCTGTCGAATTCAGCGGTGGAGCGTTCGAAGGAGCGTCTGCAGCGCCTGCCGTACATAGAGAAGGTTGAATTCGAGACCAAACCGGTCGCCGGTAGCGCGGACTTGGTGGACGTGGACTTCAACATCAAGGAAGGCCTGCCGGGACAATTCGGCGGCGGCATCGGCTACTCCGAAGCCCAGAGATTCAGCATCAACGCCAATTTCGTCCACAGCAACTTCATGGGCACCGGCGATCGCATCGCGCTCGAGGTCAACGCCGGCAAGTTCAGCAAGACCTACACCATGGCGCGCACCGAGCCGTATACGACGATCGACGGGGTGGCCCGGACCGTGTCTCTGACCTACCGCGACATCATCCAATTCGTCGCGGCGGCATCGAAGTTCTCGACCAAGCAATTGACGGCGGCGGTGAACTGGTCCTACCCGATCACCGAGTACCAGTACGTGCAGGTTGGCACCGCCGCGAACAAGAACGAGTTGGTGGTCTCGCAGGGTTATAGTTCGCAGCAATCTATCGATTGGGTGAAGAGTAACGGCAATACCTTCACGAGCTATCTCGACGACACCAACGGCGACGGGCAGATCAACTCGCTGGACAACCCCTACACCGTCTACGGTACGAACTTTTATACTTACGAGCTCAGCGCCGGGTGGAATCTCGACACGCGGAACCGTGCCTTGTTCGCCGATCGCGGCATGCATCTGGCGGTGTCGGGCCGATACGCCCTGCCTTTGAGCGAAGTCCGCTACTACGCCCTCAATTCGCAGTACCTCCAGTACATTCCGGTCTGGCACAAATGGCTGCTGGCGTACAACGCGAGCGTGGATTATGCCGCGTCGCTGGGCAATACCACGTTCTTGCCGCCTTACTTGAATTATTTTGCGGGCGGTCCGGACAGCGTGCGCGGCTTTCGCGAGAGCACATTGGGGCCCCGGGACAACATCGGCAACGGCAATCCGTTCGGCGGCAACCTCCGGGTGGTGAGCCGGTTCGAACTGCTGTTTCCGGTGCCGGACAAATGGAAAAGTGCCGCTCGGGTCAGCTGGTTTTATGACATGGGAAATGTCTTCTATACCGGGAACAAGGTCCAGTTCCTGGGAGTGGACGACATCACGCCGGTCAACTATCACTTCAGTTATGCTAATCTAAAGGAATCTACCGGCCTTGCGGTTCAGTGGCTTGCGCCGTTGGGTCTGTTCCGCTTCTCATACGCTATTCCGTTGAATGCGTATCAGGGCAACACAGTGACTTTCGGCGACCAAACAGAGCGGTTTCAGTTTTCTATCGGTCAGGCGTTTTGACCCATTATTTTTCGAGGTCTTAGAAATCAACATGTCGACTTTCAATCGCAGTATTCCATTCCTGGCACTCGGCCTGTGCGGTCTCATGATGGCCGGCACGGCGAGCGCGGAAATCAAAATGGGCGTGGTCAATTTCCAGAAGCTCTTGGAAGAGGCGCCGCAGACCAAGACCGCCATGCAGGC
>Ga0209415_10012615_pt1 | contig 14050 bp, 9 predicted proteins | sample PeaSoiSIISIP2007_FD_187696 | JGI IMG/M metagenome (GOLD analysis project Ga0209415, IMG submission 187696) | Peat soil microbial communities from Weissenstadt, Germany - SII-SIP-2007 (SPAdes) (version 2) | ecosystem: Environmental > Terrestrial > Soil > Wetlands > Peat | place: Germany... | reverse complement strand
TGAAAACTTCGGCGCGGAAGAATCTCCTGGCGATCCAAGGACAACTCGACCTTCTCGAGCGCGAGTCACAGATTCTCCCTGGCCTTTCCGCCATCCACGCGTTCGGACATTCTCCGGGTCAAATGGCTCTTGAGATATCGTCGGCCGGTGATCGCCTCCTTTTCGTAGCCGACGCTCTCATCCTTCCTCTCAATCTTCAGTTTCCAGAGACTGTCGGCGTGACTGACCATCTGCCAGAAGCGATGGTTGCTACCCGGCTTCGGCTGCTTGCAAAGGCCGCGGCTGAAAAGACCCTCGTTTCAGTTACTCACTTTCCGTTTCCTGGTCTTGGCCACGTAGTTCCAAAGGGAAAGTTCTGGGAGTGGCAGCCCATCTCGGCCGCGAACGAATCCCGCGCTGCACGATCGAGTTGAGTGCTGTCTCCATTAGCGGCGTTCAACTCGAGCCGTCTTGGAAACGGCGCTCCACACCAATTTCACACCCGAGGTGGTTGCTTGTCCGAATCACGATTTGCATCGAGACGAGAGCGCCCAATCTACACTTCGGCCATTCGCCCAAAATAACGCCAATCGTGCTGCCCCAAATCATTTCTTTTTGAGGCGGGCGACACGCGCTCTTGGGCAAGCGGATTTCTCAAAGTTTCGGTACCTTTAGAAAATGGGGATTCTGGGCAGGCTTGGATTTTTGGACATGACCTGATGCATCGCGCCTAACGCCGAACTGAGCTAAGCATCTTGGCATCTGGCCGTAGCGCTTTTCGGACGGGCGTTCGACTCCCCCCGCCTCCATGATTACTAAACCTAGTAAAGCCGGCTTTCTGCAATATGAGGACACGGCCAGAAAGCCACCAATGGGGACTTCACAGGAGTTGGCGTCAGGAAATTTACTCCCACGATCGCAACTTCTACAGATAAGCGCATTCCGATACTAGCAGTCGTAGGACTTTAAAGGGATTGCCCTGGGGCCTTCGCTTGATATAGAAACAGGTGCCTGCCTGAGCAAGTCGGGGCGCATCAGGTTAAATCGGGCGCCTCATCCAAGTTCCAACGCGCGCATCGGGCCTGGCTCAATGTGATTTTCCAGAGTGCGGAGTCTTAATATGAGACGAATCTTGCTTGCTGCCACGATGACTCTTGCGCTTAGTGCTTTTTTTGCTGGTTCAGTTTTGGCGCAGAACATAAACCACTTTTTGTGGAACCTCGACAGGGATAATTACGGCCGCGGTCTCCGAATTGGGGCGACCTCGCCTGCGGGTTGCTCGATCGACAAAAGCAAAGACCGCGACGACAACAACAACTCCAGCGACAAAGACTCGGACGTATACAAAGATGCCGGGGTCGATAAAGACATAGACAAAAGAACGCCCGTTAGCCCCGATGTTATCGTGAATTTCGTCACAACCGGTGCCACGCCACTCAATCCGGGGTTCAACGGATTCAATAACAATTTGAAAAATGCAGTGGAATACTACGACCCCAATTTCCAGAAAATTCTGAGAACACTTTCGCCGGGTTGGCTGCGGTTTCCGGGGGGTACTGACTCCGAGGCTTTTGATTGGGTGTCTGGGGAGATTGTGCCGGAATGGGTCACGGCTCTGGCAACGAACCCGGACTCATACCAACATGATATCAATGCAGCGGCTCAGCCAATCGTCGCGGGCAAGGGAGGTTCGTCGTTTTGCGACTTTGCAAAGATGGCCGACAACCTCGATGACGCGAAAATAATTGTCAGCGTCAACGCCTTCACAGACACCCCGCGATCCGCTTATGCCTTCGCCCGGTATGCGCTGGAAAACCATATTCCGGTAGCAGCGTGGGAGTTGGCCAATGAACCCTACACATGGACAATGGGTCCAATGCCATTCTTTACGGATGGGGCCGATTATGCCGCCAAAATGAAACCTTACCGGGACGCAATCAAAGCCGCGGACCCGGATGCCGTGGTGGCACTGTATTTCAGCGAAGCAGGCCATCCAGATGCCGCTTGGGACAACGCTCTGTCGAACTACAAGCCGAGATACTGGGATGCGGTGACCTATCATGAGTACGTCTATCCTGGGAGGCTGACATCCTTCGACGACTTGATGGCCGCGGCGAATGGAAATCTATTTTCCAATACGACCAGCCATGTAACAGATTATTTGATGCCCCTGAATAATCCCGGTGTGCCGTACATAATTACCGAAGTGAGCCCCTCAGCCGGACATGGCGGGCTGCTGCTTGGCACACTCTATGGTGGAATTTACTCCGCCGAATTCTCATTGCGCATGTCCACGCTTCCGCAGGTTAAGCATGTCGCCTCATTTCAAATGCTTAGTAACGCCGGAATTGACGAACTAAACAACAACCTGGATGTCGTGATGAGCGCCTACGAAAACCATACAACGACAGATACTTCCGGCTTGGATTTTGGTTTCTTCGTCAGCGCCCAGGCGGCAGGCGAAGCCGTTGCCTATGGAGCGCTCCATAACTCCACTAAGGTTTACACGACAACGACCACCGGCGGTCCGACAGCGCCCACGGACGGAGGCGGAAACATCCCGGCAGTTTACGCGCAAGCCTACGAAGGTAAAGACGGCAAGCGTTATGTTGTGCTTACCAATAAGAGCGCTTCCAATGCAGTGGCGCAAATCATGCAGGATGGCGTCGTTCAAACCCATTGGATGCTTATGACCTTTGTGACGGGAGCCCATCCCCACATGGTCAACAGCGGGGTGGTGCCCGAAAATGTGCAGATTCAAACCCAGACGGTTCCCACACCAGGAGCAGTGACGATTCCTCCCTACAGTGTGGTGCGGCTCGAATGGTGAGGTTGGGCCACCGGGAAATACAAGGGAAGGGAACTGCCTGCTGAGATCCCCCCATACCGCCGCTGCCGCGCGTAGACTTTACGTTATCTTCACAGGTGTTTTGTTAGCGGTTCAATCGCAGGCAGAATTTTTTCCTACAGGATCGTAATCACATTCATTGACCACGGCTCCAGCGTAACGGTCAAAGGCAGAGTAACTGTACCAAGATTCTGAGTTGCAGGCCCGGCCCAGACACCCGTCTGTGATTGATCGTAGATTGCCTTATTGTAGGTTGTCATGCTTCCGGAATATGACTTCACGGGCACGTTCGCAACCCCTACGGTAATTGTCGTCGCGTTATTTTGGTCGAGATTGAAAAGCATCAGCGTATATCCAGCGCCTTGTTGGGCTGCATAGACGGCCACGTTCGGCAACGCGCTCGAAACCGTTGCGGCGAGCATATGATTTCCTGCAACGCCGAACTGCGCACTCAACGCGAATGCTCGCGCCTCAGGAAAGGGAGTTCCCGGCGTGACGCTGGCCGGACACCCCGAAGAAGTGTCAGCAAATAAACTGTCCGAACCAAAGTTCTGCCACCCGTACAACGTCGCGGAATTATTTCCGCCGGTGATGCAGCCGCCTCCCGTGTCCCTGTGGATCACGGCGCGGGAAATGCCTGCCTTCATGATTTCACCCTGTACCATTCCTACGTAAAGCGCATTCACGATTGACACCGTTTGTTTTCCAGGAGTGTTGCTCACGGAGTTGTACTCGCCGAGGAAAATGGGAGTGTTGGGATGGCCCGCAGCAGTCAGTTCCTGCTGAATCGTCGTAAATACAGTTGCCAGACCCGCAGGCGCCTGCGTGAGCAGGAATGAATCGCTTTCGGACCCGGGCGGCTGCGGATAATAGTGCACCTCAACGTAATCATATTTCGCCGCTGCCATTACAATGGGATCCCAGCCAGCCAGTCCCCCAACACCCGGCACGCCGCCGGCATTCACGACGATGCCAATTTGCGCCAATGGATCTTGAGCCTTTATCAGCGGGTAATATTGTGCAGCCACGATACCTGCGTATGTGCCTGGATCATGGGCCGGTAAATTCAAGTCCGGTTCGAATTTGCCATAGATTTCATTTCCCACGGTCCAGTGGAGAATGCCGTAATTCATCAGCTTCGCATGAGCAACCAGCAGTGCGGATTCATTGGGGTCGGCCGCTCCGGTACATTGCGCGTTTGTGCTGTAGTTCAATGTGACAGTCATATCGAAATGTTCGGGGGCAACAAGCATGCTTTCAAAATTATCAATGGCGAATGAACTGGCCGGCGGTGTAGGCTGCCCACATAACGGCGTAGTTCCGCTCCAGGTATTTGTCTGCCAGTGATATTCATCTGCAAGAGTTCCCGCAGGCCAACGTATAAGGTTTACCCCCACGCTTTTCAGGCTCGGGCCAAGCGAAGGCGGAACGTTTATGTCACAGCCTCCGCACATGTTTGAACCGAACTGATCTAGGTTAATCACCGCTCCCACCGCGGTTGCATCAGCCAGGACATGGGGATTCACCGCCCACGTTGCAGATCCGCTGGTACTGCCTCCGGCTCCAGTGCACGTCAGAGTGTAGGTGTAGTTCGCGGGCACATTTTGCACCACGCTCAGAGTGCCACTGATCTGCTCGGATCCGCTCCAGGCTCCGCTAGCGCTGCATGTCGCAGCAGCAGTTGAGGACCATGTGAGCGTGGCGCTTTCACCAGCATGAACCGTGGTTGCGCTCAGAGAAATGCTAACGCTAGGAGGCGTAGCCTGGATGCCGCCGCCATTGCAGCTCTGAAGCCCAAGACACAAGGTCAACGCGAAACACAGAAAAGGTTTTCTCGAAGGTCCGCAGACGCATCCTCTCGCATCAGGGTCAGCAAGGGAACGGTGAGACCTCGGGAAGGGAACCATCCGAACCTCCAAGCCTTTATGCCGGAATTTCTGATTTGGATATCTGGCTCGCACAACATACGCTCCTTCTGTCCTGGACTCAACGAATTTGCCACCGAATCAGCCCATTCCACACCGCTCGTTATCGCCTGTCGGTCTTGCGTGAGAAACTCTATTTTGGTTTGATAGTTAAACTATTGTTTTGCGCGAGTTGTGATTGGCATCAGACTTGAATAAGGCTTTGAAGGAATGAGGGGGTCAAATGAGCAAGAGCCTGGTGGTTTTTGCATTTCTGACCGCGCTTTGCTGCGCGGTAAGCCCAACCGATCAAAACCCACGCGATCCTCACGTCTTTATTGTTTCAATCCCTGCTGCAGGTTCGTCGGCAAACGCGGGCTCTTGACTTTGCCTTACTCGGAAGCAATCACTAAGCTTTTCGATTCCAGTTTGACGTCGGCCGTGGCTTGGCCATCAGGAAGCCTGCTCAAAAACCCCTGCCTGCGCAGAATCCCCATTTCCTGAAGGTACCGAAACATTGAGAAGCCCGCTTGCCCAAGAACGCGTTTCAAGCGACTCATAAAGAAATGATTCGGGGAAGTATAGCAATCGCGATGGTCTCTTTCTTGGGGTTCAGTCCTTCAGAATTCGGCCGACTCGCAACCGTCTTGCATTTTCGCCAAGGACAGGCATTACTCCCGCTGCATGAATACCATGATATAAGTGCAGCGGTGTCTCACAGACGGAGACTTGCGCTATCCGCGATCTGCAAACATCTGACTGCGAAGCCGCGTGCACGGCGAAAATGCCAAGCTTACACCGGTAAAAAGTGACGGTGATCAATCCATGAAATGTCGACGCTTGATAACGATCATTGCTATCGTTGCCGTGTCGCAGTGCGTCCATGCGGCGCCGGTTACCGTGGATGATTTGATGCGCCTGCGATCGATCTCCGACGTGCGCATTTCTCCAGATGGGCAGCAAATCGCTTACGTCGTGTGCACGCCGTCCTTTGAAACGGCCGCCCATGAAGGGATCCTCTACCGGATTCCCGCAGCTGGCGGCACCCCCGTGCGATTAACGTTCCGCACGCGCATCTTCAACCGGCCGCTGCCCGCCCCGTGGCTCCGCTGGTCGTCCGATGGATCAACCCTTTCCTTTGTGGCCTATGTGGACGGAGTACCTCAGGTCGTAGCGATGGCTGCTACTGGGGGCGAAACTTGGACGGTCACATCGGTCAAAGATGGGGTCATGCGTTATGAGTGGGCACCGAACGGGAAACAAATCGCCTTCTTGGCTCCCGATCCGATCTCATCCGAAGAGGAGCAGAGCCGAAAAGACAAAAGCTTTGTGATTCATGTTGACAGGAACCAGCGGCCGCCCCGCCTTTGGGTCATGGACGTTCCCAGTGGAACTCCCCACGCCGTCTCGACGCCTACCCAAACGGTCGTGGATTTTAGTTGGGCGCCAGATGGCAGCGGGCTGGTTTATACGGCCTCACAACAATTTGGTTTCAACGCGTCGTATGATTCGAATATTTTTACCGTCGCCGCTGGCGGTGGCGAGCCCCGGACAATTGTGCGGCGCCCCGGCACCAACCGCGCACCGCAGTACTCGCCGGATAGGCGATTCATCGCTTTCATCTCATCCGGTGGTAACGCCAGCATGATGAACGCGCAGGATCTTTACGTCGTCTCGACGGACAAGAGTGACCAAATACCCCGGGGTCTCACGGTCGCACGGGAAGTGTGGGTTGGCGAATTTGTGTGGGCGCGCGACAGTCGCTCGATCTTCTACATCCCGAATGAAGAGACAAGCGACTCGGGAGAACACATGTTCGAGCAACCCATCAATCGCGCTTGGCTCGAGGGCAATCGTACCGACATGGTGACCCCGGGGCGCATCGTCAATTTTTCGCTTAGCCTATCTGCCGACGGCCGCAGCGCCGCTTATCGCTCGGTAGAAAGCCGCACGATGGGCGATGTCATTGTGATGGATCTCGCTGATGGCCGGTCCAAGAAGCTGACCGAAATCAATCCGGAATTGCACAAGTTAAACTTAGGCGAGCTCGAACCTGTCCATTGGAAATCATTTGACGGAAAGGAGATTTGGGGATTGCTGCTCACGCCGCCGGATTATCAACCGGGTAAACGCATCCCCATGATCGTTTACTGTCATGGGGGGCCTATCGGTGGATTCACCTACGGGATCTTCCCACAGTTCGCTCACACATCCGGACAAGTGGATCCCTATCCGAACGAAGCCCTAGCTAGCGCGGGCATTGCCATTCTCTTTCCCATGCCGCGAGGCGGCTCAGGCTACGGGGTGACCGGCTTCCGCGCCATCATCAATCGCTGGGGCGAAGACGACTACAAGGACATCATGGCAGGTGTCGACGCCATGATTGCCCGGGGCCTCGCCGACCCGGATCGTCTAGGCGTAATGGGTCCATCCTACGGTGGTTTTATGACCGATTGGATCGTCACGCAAACGGGGCGCTTCAAAGCGGCTTCGGCCGCGGCCAGCGTGAGCGATCTGGCCGGCCAATATTATTTTTCCGATGCCGGAGATGTGATGGTCGAATACTTTGGCTTTCCCTGGGAAGACGCACCCGCAATGGTCGAGCATTCCCCCATAACCCACGTGCGCAATGTCACGACCCCGCTTCTGATCCAGCACGGAGAAAATGACAACCGCGTTCCGCTCAGCCAGGCGCGGGAGTTTTACAAGGCCCTCAAGGCCCTTCACAAGACAGTCGAATTCGATATCTACCCGCGCGGCAGCCACGTAAATTACGAGCCGCCACTCGAGCGGGAATACATGCGCCGCAATCTGGAGTGGTTCCTCCGCTGGCTCAAACCCGACCCTGCCCCCGCTTCAAACAACTAGCGGTCACTCGCCAAGTCTCTGGGCTAAGGCCTAATTGAAGTATTCCAGCGCGCGCGGCACTTCGCGTAGTTGAATATAGACTTGGCCGATTCCATTCAGCGAGAGAGCTTCTCCGTCAAAATCGTCTTTATTGCTGCAGGAGAGGCCGATTGGGCCACCGGGAAATACGAGGGAAGGGAACTGCATGCTGTGATCCCCCCATACCCACCCAAACCTGCGATCTGAAACTGTGATAAAGGCAATTTTGCAAAACGAAGGTGCCTATTTTGAGTTTCACCTAATGATTGAAAACGCGGGACAGAAGAACGCCATTATAGATCGATTCGGGATCGAAACCACTGAACTTGGAATCAACCGAGACAATCTGCGCCCATTGAGAAAACGGACTAAGCCGTTTATTCGGAGCGACTGTGGAGTTGCGTAGCTCCTATCGGGAGAGACACTAGGAGTGTGTAAATACCCAGAGTAGTTCCTAATGGAATATCGGAGAGCGACAAAAAACTTGCAATGATGGCCATCATGCGGCCTGATCGATTTCCAGCAAGTACGGCCAGTCCAGCCATGATCGCCACAATTCCGCAGACAGCCGACAAACCTATCACTACTGCGTATATGACGTGGAAATCAGTCATCATCGTAAACGGGTCAGGAACGCGGTTGAGCAGAGCGCCAAACATTAAAGTAGCCGTGCCACTATAGATGAACAGGCAGACCGCCATGATCAAGCGAATGACTCCGTACACTATCCAACATCCTGCCAAGGTTCGGAAGTGACGACTTGGGCTCCGCGCAATGGGATCATCCAAAGACATGCCTGCCTCCTGTTGCCTGCTTGGCCTAAGCCGGGATTCAATTTCAGTGTATTAAGAATCTCTTGTAGCGTTGAACAGGCGGACAATCTGTTCACATCTGAACACATGGTCCGGCAGTGCCCGCAAACATGAAGAACGCAAGAAATGCCATAGCGATCTTGATTTTCATCCTTAAACCTCCAACGGTTCACCGTGAGAAGTGGAACAGTAAGTTCACAGGTTGGAGCGAGTGCTGCCTAGATCTTACCCGATCCTTCAGCGAATGTTGGGCGGTGGCGAGGCACCCGGAACTGAATCCACGAAGACCTGCTTGGCTGCGGATGGAAGATTACTCATGTGGCTGAGGAAGGTCACCATTTGCCAAATCTGCTGGTCATTCATGACGTTCTTCCATCCGGGCATGGCTGTCCAGCGGATGCCGTGCTGAAGGATGAAAAAGTTCTGGTTCTCGGGCATGTCGGCCATGTCGGTAACGAACTGTGGCGCTGGAGGATTGAGCGAGTCGGCAAGCAGCGATTTGGGATGCGCGGGATCGCCGTGACACTGCGAACAGTTGTCGCGATACAAGTGAGCGCCTGCCACCAGGTTGGGCTCATCGGCGGCGACAGGGTTTTTAAGTTGGGGAGCCGCGCGTGCGACGCTGGCGTCCACGGCATGCCCGGCCAGAAAGGTTTCTATCTTGGAAGGAGGATTGTCGGCGCGCATATCGACATAGCCCATTATCGCGTATATCAGGCCGACTACGAGAATCACAAACATTGCGAGGATGCCGAAGATGAATCCTTTCATGGATGCCTCCTGTAAATTAGAATGCTCGAGCGTCCTCAAACGGGCTGGATTAGTTTACGCGGCCGCCAGTGGGCGCGACATCCTCTTCGATGGCAAGAATCAATCCCTTCCGAAGATCCAATTCCCATCCAGACCTGATTCGAACTCGCAGGTGAACAATGGATTCGCCGGCGATGCTGCACGGTATCGGAATGTGGCATTGACGGACAGCAACGATTAAGACTACCGGCTGATCTGGCGCTGCTTCTTATTGTCCTGCCTCGCGGCAGCAAATAAATCTCGCGCACATTCTACTGCGCCACTCCGCCAAAAGTCAGACGAAGTCCAGTGCTCAAGATCAGGTCGTTGTTCTTTACGCCCACTGGTGGATTGCTGACGTAAAGATCGCCAAACGACATCTGCCAGCCCAGCCAGTGATTCAGCTTCGTTACCGCATGTGAATCCAGACTGAACCTGTACTGACCGGTGTTTGAAACATTCGGGAAAAAGTCAAACCGCTCGCTGAACGTCATGCGGTTGGAAACCGCATGCGTAAGATATTCGCCGGCCATAATTTCGCCGGTTTGTTGTGTCAGTGGCGTCGAGTAGTAGGACTGGTTGAACGCGCCGCCCCCATAAACATCAAATACCGTCGGCTTTGTGTCAACCACGTGATAGCCCGCGCCACCTCCTAAGACATTTCGCAAGTTGAGCATTTGAAATTGATCGTGGTAGAAGTCCGTAAGCCCGAATACGTAGAGACGCTTCCTGACGTTCAGGTCGACCCGCAGTCCTCCACCGATGGCGTTTGCCGTGGTCAAAGTCGCTCCTGTGGCCCCATTGTTCGCGAAAGTCGAAGTGAAATAAGCAGTGATGGTGTCTCGCGGTGATTTTCGTACCGCGTTTCCAGAAAGGGCGAAATTCAAATTGTTTGAATTGCCGCGTGTGACGCTAAGTCCAGTGTCCATAAAGCCGCTCCAGAAATCGGTCAAACGAGGGTTTCGCAGACGGTCGATCCCGGCGTCGTAGGAGGCTTGTTCAGAGTCCGAACGGATAAGCTGAATTGAATCTTTCGAGGTCGTTACGACACCAGCCGCGAGAGTTGTAATCTGAATCCTGCCATCGCTTGTTGTAACCGATCCCACAATCATCTGCCCGCCGCTCAGGCCAATATGTAGAGGCTCTGAAGAAGAGATTCCCTCAATGGCCGACCACTGAAATGTCACATCACCTGCAGACTCGGTCTTGATGACTAGGGTCTTCGCATCGGATTTAATGATCTTGCCTGTCAATCGATCCCCGTTCTTTAATGTAACTTGGTCCGCCAAGGTGCTAAGGGGTAGAAGGACTGCGGCGACTAACAAGAAGATAATCCTTCTCAATGCGATATCCATTTTTTCCCTCACAGAGTGGAGCAGGTCATGACTCGCAGTAATCGGTCGGCCTTACAAAGCACGGTTGCGCGCGCGAGCCGGTACCCACTAGAAAAGGAAACGGGAGGAGTCTGTCGCCTCCCGTTTCGCTGGTTTTTACCATTTGGCGGCTCTAGTTAGTGCCAATTGGGACGCCAATCACTTCACCCGAAATGATGATTTCGACGCGGCGATTAAGCTGCCGGCCAGTAACCGTGTCGTTGCCGGCGACTGGGTTCGCCTTGCCGAATCCGGTTGACGACATGATGCTCGGATCGAGTCCCTGCTCCAGCAAATAGGCCTTGACGGAATTGGCCCGATTCTCAGACAAGGTAAGATTGAATGCATCGCTACCCGTGCTGTCTGTGTAACCGTCAATTTGCAGGCGCAGTCCAGGGTGACTTGCAACTATGCCCGAGAGTTTTGCGAGGGCTTCGCGGGCATTTTCCCGCAAATCATATTTCGCAGTGGCGAATAATACGTCCGAAATATTCACTTTCAAGCCGCGAGGCGTATCGGTCGTAGGCAGAATGCGATTGAATTGAATCAGAAGCGCGGCGCGCAGTTGCTGCTGCTCCAGTTGAGCACGAGCTGCGGCATCCTGGGCTCTAGCGGCATCGTCTTGAGCCTTGGCAGCCACATCGCGCGCCTGGGCTGCGGCAGCTTGTTCTTGTTGGGCACGCTCTTGAGCTGCGCGACGCTCGGCATCTGCCTGAGCTCGGGCTTGCGCCTCCTCATCCGCCTTCTGCTGAGCCTGCTGCTTCTGCAATTCCGCTTGCTCCCGGGCAGCCTGTTCCTTTTGCTGCCGGGCTTTGGCATTGTCCGCATCGGCGCGCGCCACTTCTTCTCGCTGCGCAGCATCTGCCTTTTCGCGTGCGGCCCGATCAGACTCTATGCGCCGCACTGAGATTTGTCGAGCATCTGCCGCGTTCTGGACGGCGTCGCGGGCGTCCTGAATTACCTGTTTCCGGTCGCTCTTGCGCCCTTCCAGGCTCTCCGCGTTCATGAGGGAGGTTTGGGCTTTGGTGAAAGCATCCGGGGCATATCGCTCAGCGCCAAGATTCCCTGCGATAGCGACGGCATTGCGCGCTTCGTAAACTTCAAGCGGCTCCCGCATTTTCGTCACAACATTTTGATTCTCCTCAGACACTTCGTAGCTGTACTGGCCCCGGTCCAGCAATTCATACTTAGCGGTGATGTGGTCAATCATCCCGACCGTCGAAGGCAATACCACGTTTTCAAGGATGACAACATTGCTTGGTTGCGACACGGCAAAATAAGGCTCCGCAGTCACAAGCAATCCAAATGTTTGAAGTGGAGTGGTTACATCAATCTTGCTGTTCTTGCCATCCAGCAGGACTTCTCCCAGGTTGTTGGTTTTCCCTTCCGGGGTAATTGCCCACAATACATAAGTCAGATACTCCGGGCCAAAGTTCTGGGCAGGCAACAAATCCTTGAATTCGGCATTGATCGAGATACGTCCCTGTTTGCCTTCGACTTTTGCATGCCCCGAAGCTTGAACCAGGAGTGGTGTCCCCTTAAATCCGATTTCAGTGGCTCCACTGCGATGCTGATAGCTGATGGCGGTGACCGAGTTCCCCACCAACTTCATTTGGTAAACAGGGACAACATTTTGACTGCTTGTGGAATCTCCTTGCGCCCCAATTGAATTTGAAAGACCCAACAGGCAAATTACGAGAACCAAACTGAACATCGTTGTTCGCTTCATGATGTTCTCCTCCCCTACCTTTCTTCACTCGCTTCCAATATCTTCCAGGACATAAACCCATAGCCCTGATCAACTTGTAAATGACGGCATTGCGTGACTATCGGGCGGGCAATACCGACGCTGGATTTTAGCCATTAAAATAAGTCATCTTGAGAGATGCGGGAATGAGGTGGAAGCTGTATATGAGAATGAAGGAGGCTGTAGGAGTCCATAGGCCAGAGATTGTCGTTCGATTTACCTCAGTGCTACGGAATCACCGATGATTTTCCAGTAATACGAGGGTAAGATATCTCCACGCCATCTTCCTTTACCTTGAACGATAGATGCGCTCTGAGACTTGCGCTTAAGTTTGCATTCCTAGACTGTCCATACCATCTTCCACGCCGTGGTCTAAAGCCCTCAGCGTATAGACCGAGTTGAAAAGTGGAGGTAGGAATTGGCGGAGGAGGGAGAGGACTATTATGAGGAGAGCTCTAAAGCCTGCGACAATCTTTGCGTTCGCTATCACGATGTCCGTGTTGGCGGCACAGCGCGGAAGCGAACAGCGTCACACCGCCAACGGTGGCCAGGCGCATGATCCCGAGCTCGGGCCGCCCTTGCCATTCGTGCGGTAGTTTAGGTAAGGAATTTTGCAGGGAATTCAGTCTGTCGATCATTTCCGGCCCGGACTTTTGCAATCGCAGAGTAAGCAAACGGTTGGTGAAAGGGCCACAAATGTCGGGAAAAAACTCCGCAGTATTCGGAATCTTTGCGAATCGCGCTGGAATTGCCTACGCACTAGGTTCTTTGAGAGATTCCGGATTTCGTGAATCGGACATCTCCGTGCTAATGCCGGAGGACGCCGAAACCTTAGAATCTCTCAGCTCGACATCGATGGCAATTGAGAAATCCTCAAAAGCCCCTGAGGCAGCGGTTGCAGGTGCGGGATCAGGCGCCGCAATTGGCGGAGCGCTGGGATGGTTAGTAGGAATTGGTGCCGTAATGATTCCGGGATTCGGTATGTTTATAGCTGCTGGACCAATTGTAGCCGCATTGGCAGGAATCGGTTTGGGCGGTGCTATTGGGGGCTTAACCGGCGTTCTGGTTGGCTTGGGTATGCCCGAATACGAAGCAAAGCGGTACACTGGACGGGTTGAGGAGGGGGGACTTCTTTTGTCCGTCCATTGTGACAACTCCGAATGGGCTCTTAAGGCATCGGCTGTCCTTAGCGCCTCCGGCGCGGAAGAAATCTCCTCGACGGGAGAGACAGCAGCGAAGAGAATGTCTACTTCTGCCAAGTCCGGCGGGGCAAATGGATAGCGATCTGTTTCTGGACTGAACCGCAAGTCATTCCTCCTAAGTCTGATCAGGAAATTTCCCCTCATTGGTTTCAAAGGGCTCCGGCAGAACTTCGATGGCGGGAAAACGGGCAGGATTGATATGAAGAAACAATTGGCGAGAGGGGAGGAAACGAGATGCCGGGCGCGAGACGCGAACCCCGGCTCTCGATTCCCCCCTCCCGCGGTGACAATCCGTCAAGCGAGCGCCGCACGCCATCCTGTGTCTACCGTATTTTGAACGCAGAAATCACAGTAACAAATACGAAGTAACTTCCTACAGATTCTCATTCTCAAACTAGGGTGTCGAGGATTCCATTTGAGTTTGAGGTTCGAAAAACGTGCCTCCGGCTAGAAGCGCGTCAATGGCAGCTATGAGGTCCCTGGCCGCTTGTGACTTTACAACATAGCCAT
>Ga0209415_10012613_pt1 | contig 14050 bp, 12 predicted proteins | sample PeaSoiSIISIP2007_FD_187696 | JGI IMG/M metagenome (GOLD analysis project Ga0209415, IMG submission 187696) | Peat soil microbial communities from Weissenstadt, Germany - SII-SIP-2007 (SPAdes) (version 2) | ecosystem: Environmental > Terrestrial > Soil > Wetlands > Peat | place: Germany... | reverse complement strand
GCCGGCGTCACGGTCTACTCGATCTATCACCCCAGCGCCGATTACGCCACTGCGGATTTCTCAAATATCTATTCGGGGCAGGTCCTGCTCTCGCACGTTGCGAATGAGACGGGCGGCGAATCCTATTTTTTGAGTTTTGGGCCGCTACCGTCGCTGGGGCCGTTCCTGGCCGACATCTCCGAGCATCTTGCGAATCAGTATCTGCTGGAGTTTCGGGCGATCCCCGGCGAAACACCTGGGGGCCTCGAGGAGGTGGTCGTGAAGAGCAAGATCCACGACGTTGAGTTAATGGCGCCGTACAAAGTCGTGGTGGCGGGCGATGCCGCGGCAGATCAGAAATCCAAAGCGGCGCCACAGAAACACTAATGCGGGGACGCCGGTAAGAGGAATCCTCAAACCCGCCTGCAAGCTGCTGGTCAATGATGGCCTTGCGTCCAGTTGATGTAAGCCTTGGGCGGGGGCAAGACTTCCAAGTGAATCCGGCGCCGCCAAACCCTCGGAGATGAATGGGAAATAAGGTATTCCGCCTGAGCCCCGTGGATTGGGATTGCCGGAAGCAGGTGCATATGAAGAATCCGATGGCGCCCGGAAGGATTCTTGAGGAATATATCGTTCGCAACAGCCGCTTAGGCCTCGTTCAGTTTGGTGACACCCGGCGGCTGATCTTTCTAAATCTGGTGCCGCGCGCAAAGCCGGGCGACTACATCCTGGCCCATGTCGGCTTCGCAACAACCTGCGTCGATGAGCAGGAGGCGAAGCGGATCCGCGCCTCGCTCGAAAGGGCCGTGAACGCAAAGAAGGAAAGTTGAACCGCGAAGTCGAGGGATGCTTGCCCTCAATTACGCGGCGGCGGAAGCCGCGATCATAGACGGCCCCTAAGAAATGGAGGTGGATTCCATCATGAATGCGGCGTCTCCAGCTGTCGGTGCGGAAGTGCACATCGGGCTGGTATCGCTCGGCGCCCTGATCCATTCGATGACGAAGCGGGGATATGAAGTCATCGGTCCCGTGCTTCAGGACGGAGCGATTTCCTATCAGACGATCACTACGGCCGATCGGCTTCCTGCTGGATGGACCTCGGAACAAGCGCCGGGGAGTTACCGCGTGAAGCAGCGTCCTGATCGCGCGGTGTTCGGGTACGCCACCGGCCCCAATAGTCTGAAGAGTTTCCTACATCCCGCCGAGATCCAACAGTTCACTGCGGAACGAAACAACGCGACGTTTCGAATTATCCCGAATCGAGAGCCGCGGCCTCAGTATGCTTTCCTCGGGGTCCGCGCGTGCGACCTCGCTGCGATGGGCGTGCAGGACCACGTGTTTTGCGGAGAGCCGTATCGCGATACGAATTACCAGGGACGCCGCGACGGATGTCTGGTGGTCGCGGTACATTGCACGGAGCCGGCCGAAACCTGCTTCTGCACTTCGATGGGAGGCGGCCCGCGGGCGCGCAGCGGATTCGATCTCGCGTTGACGGAGACAGACCCTGGAGAATTTCTGGTGGAAGTGGGAACAGCGGCCGGCGCCGAACTTCTGTCCGAGGTGGCTTACGCGCGGGCCACCCCGGAACTACGAGAGCGCTCCCGCACGGCCACCGACCGGGCCGCACGGGGAATGAAGCGCCAGGTGGACACCACGGGCATTCGCGAATTGCTGCAAGAGAATTTTGAAAGTCCACAGTGGGGCGACGTCGCCGGGCGTTGCCTTGCCTGCGGCAACTGTACGATGGCGTGCCCCACCTGTTTCTGTACGGCGGTCGAAGACACCACCGATCTCACGGGCGATCGCGCGGAGCGGTGGGAGAAGTGGGATTCCTGCTTCACGCTGGATTTTTCCTACATTCATGGCGGCAGCGTGCGCCATTCGATCAAGTCCCGTTACCGGCAATGGCTGACGCACAAGCTGTCCTACTGGTTTGACCAGTTCGGCGCCTCCGGGTGCGTGGGTTGTGGCCGTTGCATTACGTGGTGTCCAGTGGGCATCGACATTACGAAGGAGGTAGCCGCAATCCGGGCGGCCGCCGGTCTCAAGGAGGAAATGCATGATTCCGCATGAGGTTTTGGAGACCGCGCAGGCGTACCGGCTCCTGGCCGAACTGGAGCCGCGACAACTGACCAAGCTCCTGCCTTTAGCGCAGGATACCGATTTTGCTCGCGACCAGATCATCTTTCCCGAGGGGGCGCGATCGACGCATCTCTATCTGATCGTCGGAGGCACGGTGGCGCTCGAAACCATGGCGGCAGGCCGCCCCATCCAGGTCCAGACAATCAACGCGGGGGAGGTCATGGGTTGGTCGTCTCTTACCGACGACGGCCTCACGCATTTTCAGGCACGGGCGCTGACGCAGGTTTCGACCATCGCGTTTCCGGGCGACAAATTGCGAGAGGCATGCGAGATCGATCCAGAGCTGGGGTACGCGTTGACGAAACAACTCCTCGATCTGGTGACGGGGCGATTGGACGCCACGCGAATGCAATTGGTGGACATGTACGCTAAGCCCGAGCCTCGGAGAACATGATGCTCGCCTCGCTGCCTGATGGGGGCGAACTCGCGCGGCCCACCGCGGCCCTGGTATCAGAAGTCTTTCAGGAGACGCACGACAGCTACACGCTGAATGTGCGTGCGGAACGGAGGGAGACGCTGCCGGCCTTCGTCCCCGGGCAATTCAGCATGGTCTACGCGTTTGGCGCCGGTGAGATTCCGATCTCCATCAGCGGCGACCCGGGCCGGCCCAATCTGCTGACGTACACTATCCGCTCCGTGGGTAAAGCGAGTGACGCGCTGGCGAATCTCACGCCCGGAAATTCTATCGGACTAAGAGGCCCGTTCGGAACGGGCTGGCCTCTCGATGCCGCCAAAGGCGGCGATGTCCTGATCATCGCGGGTGGAATCGGACTGGCGCCCCTGCGGCCGGTCATTTATTACGTTCTTCGTCACCGGAAGGAATTCGGCCGCCTGACGGTTCTCTACGGGGCCCGGAGCCCGAAGGACGTGCTCTATCGCTCGGAATTGAAGGCATGGAGCGGCCTGGCTGGGACCAAAGTATTGACCACCGTCGATCGCAGTGGAGGAAGCTGGCGGGCGCACGTGGGCATGGTGACGAATTTGATTGATGCCGCGGTGGTTCAGCCTGACCGGACCACAGCCATGATGTGCGGTCCGGAAATCATGATGCGTTTCGCCGTCCGCAATTTGCAAATCAGAAAACTCGCTAGGGACAGGATGTACCTGTCCATGGAACGTAACATGAAATGCGCGATGGGGCTCTGCGGGCGCTGTCAGATGGGGCCATACTTTGTCTGCAAGAACGGGCCCATCTTCTCCTACGATCGCGTCCGCGCCTGGATGGAGGGACGAAGTGAAGTCTAGCGCTCAAGCTCCAAGACTCGCGGTCTTCAAATTCGCCTCCTGTGACGGCTGCCAGCTCAGCTTGCTCGATCTTGAGGACGATCTTCTGACGCTCGCCGGAGCGGTCGATATTGCATTCTTTCCCGAAGCCTCGAGCCGTATGAAGAAGGGCCCTTATGAGGTCGGCCTGGTGGAAGGCTCCATCACAACCCACCAGGACGCGGGACGAATCCTTCAGATTCGCCGGCAGTGCAAGACGCTCGTCACCATCGGCGCGTGCGCGACGGCCGGAGGTATTCAAGCTCTGAGGAACTGGAACGATACCGCGCAATGGGTGGCGCAGATTTATCCCAAGCCGGCCTACGTACGCACTCTCTCGACGTCGACCGCGATCGCGCAGCATGTGCCCGTCGACTACGAGATTCGCGGGTGTCCGGTCAATAAGCGACAGTTGGCTGAGTTTCTTTGCGCGCTGCTAGCCAAGCGCAGACCCAACATCCCGACCTACAGCGTGTGCCTGGAATGTAAGCGCCGCGGCAATGCCTGCATTGCCGTGACGGAAGGCGCCGGCTGCCTCGGCCCGGTTACTCAGGCCGGCTGTGGGGCGATTTGTCCGGCCTACGCGCGTGGATGCTATGGTTGCTTCGGTCCCATGGAGACTCCCAGCGCCGCCACCTTGGCGTCGTACATGCAGTCTCAAGGCACCGGCGCGGATGCGGTACAACGGGCGTTCCGTTCGTTCCACATCTTCGCGTGGCCGAATCGGCAAGCCGCGGATGGGCCTGGCGATGAAAGGAAATCACAACCGTGAGCGAGGCGCCGCGGAACCAACCGGCAACGAGAACGATCCGCGTGAACTATATGGCGCGGGTGGAGGGCGAAGCCTCGCTTCTCATCCGAATGAAGGCTGGCAAGATCCACGACGTGAAGTTGAAGATTTTCGAGCCGCCGCGGCTGTTCGAGTCGCTCTTGCGCGGCCGCCACCTTACGGAAGCGCCCGATATCACTGCCCGCATTTGCGGGATCTGTCCCGTGGCCTATCAATTGACGTGCGCGCATGCGCTCGAGCGGGCGCTCGGAATCACCGTCGACCCGATGGTCAGGCTGCTACGCCGATTCCTTTACGCGGGCGAATGGATCGAGAGCCATGCGCTACATGTTTACTTGCTGCATGCACCCGATTTCCTCGGATACCCCGACGCGATCGAGATGGCAAGAAAACATCCGGACGTGATCGCCGAGGCCCTGCGGCTGAAAAAGATCGGCAACCGGATTCTGACGCTGGTGGGGGGGCGTGAGGTTCATCCGGTGTCGGTGGCGGTGGGCGGATTCTACAAGACGCCATCGAAGGCCGATCTCTTGAGTCTGAAAGAAGAGCTGAAATGGGCGCTGGATGCCGCGGTCCGGAAGGTTCCCTTCGTCGCTGCTTTCGAGTTTCCAGATTTCGAACAGGACTACGAATTTGTCGCTCTCTCCCATCCTTCCGAATATCCGTTCAACGAGGGTCGGCTGATCTCGAACAAAGGCCTGGATATTGAGGCCGGCGAATATGAACACTATTTCGTCGAACATCAAGTGAAGCATTCGAACGCCCTGCATTCCCGGCTGCGCGATCGCGGGGCCTATCAGGTGGGTCCGCTCGCCCGCTTCAACTTGAACTATGCCAAGCTCCCGAAAATCGCACGGGAGGCGGCCCAGAGTTGCGGCTTACATATCCCGTGCCTCAACCCTTTTAAGAGCGTCATCGTGCGCGCGGTGGAGATGGTGTTCGCCATCGACGAGGCGCTCCGGATCATCGATCTCTACGAGCCGCCCTCCGTCCCACGCGTGACACTGCCGGAACGCCCGGGCGAGGGATGCGCGATCACCGAGGCGCCGCGAGGCATCAACTTCAACCGTTTCCGGTTCGACGAAAACGGAATCCTCCAGTTTGCCAACATCGTCCCCCCGACGTCGCAAAACCAGCAACGCATCGAGGACGACTTGCGCGCGTTCGTTCCGGGCGTGGTCGCGCTGCCGGCTGAAGAGCTGACGTTACGTTGTGAGCAGGTGGTCCGCAACTACGATCCCTGTATCTCCTGCGCAACACATTTTCTTCGCGTGAACTTGGAGCAGGAGGGCGCGAGCGAGCCCGCGCGGCCAGGAGACGGCGCATGCTGATCATCGGCTACGGAAATACGGATCGAGGAGACGACGCCGCGGGCATCCTGGTGGCCCGGCGACTGCGGGATCTCGGCGTGGATGCGATCGAGCACTTGGGCGACGGCTGCGCGCTCCTGGATCTCTGGGCCGCCGCGGACGGTTTTGCGGATGAAGTCGTCGTGATCGATGCGATGGTTTCCGGGAAACCTCTGGGTTCGGTGCGGGTGTGGGATGCAAGGGAGCTTCGAGCCGCTGAACCGGCCCTGCGTACGTCGACGCATCGGTTCGGGCTCGGGCAGGCCGTGGAACTGGCTCGCGTGCTCGGACAATTGCCCGCTCGATTGACGATTTACGGCATTGAGGGCTTGCGATTCGAACCAGGCGCCGAGCCTTCGCTCGAAGTACTTCGGGCGGTTGAGCGCGTCGCGCTGGAGCTGTTTCGCAAGTCTGCCGCGGTGGTTTCCCTTGGAGAAACCGCTTCGTAATCCCGTCCCGCAGGTCGCACTCAACGTCGCCGATACCCCGCTTATCGCCGGGGCCTTTCCGGCAAACGCTCCCGGCGACCCGGCGAAGATGACTCCCGGGCTCGGGTCCCTCTAGCTCCTGTTCGTTTCAAGGAGCACCGCAAAAGTCTCCGCAAACTCACATCCGCGGGCGCGCGTCGTACCGGCCACTCCCCGAAGCGCTACGGCATCTCGGAACAGAAATTCTTTGAGGTGATCCCGGTGATGGCGGCCAGGAGCTTGCCTCCGGTTCCCCGCGGAACAATCCGCGCGTCCCGACGGCGGCTGAAATCGAACAACTTCATCGACAGGTTTGGGCATAGACTGAGAATTTGAAACAACTCGAAAGAAGGTGAATATACATATGGCAGCTACAATTCCTATTGCTACCCAGGCTTCCCCATCTCCTGCCGAAGCCGTCCCACATTTCATCGGCGGGCGCGTCGTGGAAGGCGCCTCCGGCCGCTTTGGAACGGTTTATAACCCTGCTCTCGGAAAGCCGTCGCGGCGGGTTGCCTTTGCCAGCAAGGCAGAAGTAGATCGCGCGGTGGATGTGGCAGCCGCGGCCTTTCCGGAATGGGCAGCCCAACCGCCGTTGCGCCGGGCGCGCATTCTGAACCGGTTTCGCGATCTTCTTGAGCGAGACCTGGACCGCCTTGCGGGCATTATCACTTCCGAGCATGGCAAGGTTTTTTCGGACGCCAAGGGCGAAGTCCAGCGCGGCTTGGAAGTGGTCGAGTTCGCCACCGGGATCCCCCAGTTGTTAAAGGGCGAGTACACCGAACAGGTCGGAACCGGCGTCGATAGCTATTCGATGCGCCAGCCGCTGGGCGTGGTGGCGGGCATCTCGCCGTTCAACTTCCCAGCGATGGTACCCATGTGGATGTTCCCGGTGGCCCTGGCCTGCGGCAACACATTCATCCTGAAACCGAGTGAAAAGGACCCGTCCCTGGGAATTGAGATGGCGCGCCTGTTGCACGAAGCGGGACTGCCGGCAGGCGTCTTCAATGTGGTCAACGGCGACAAGGAGGCGGTGGACGCATTGCTCGATAACCGGAAGATTGAAGCCATCAGCTTCGTCGGGTCGACGCCGATCGCCGAGTATATCTACACGCGCGGGACCGCCACCGGGAAGCGCGTCCAGGCTCTGGGTGGCGCCAAGAATCACATGGTGATCATGCCCGATGCCGACCTCGACCAGGCCGTCGATGCCCTCATGGGCTCAGCCTACGGTTCGGCGGGCGAGCGCTGCATGGCGATTTCGGTCGCGGTCGCGGTGGGAGATCAGGTCGCCGACGCCCTGATCGAACGGTTGAAATCGAAATTGAAGACCCTTAAGATCGCCCCCGGAGAAGAGCCCGGCGCGGAGATGGGTCCGCTGGTCACGGGCGAGCACTTGAAGAAGGTTCGCGGCTATATCGATCTCGGAGTGGAGGAAGGGGCCGAACTCGTGGTGGATGGCCGTCCGTCGCCGATCGCTTCGGAAGGCTTTTTCCTCGGCGCTTCGCTGTTTGACAACGTGACGCCCTCGATGCGGATTTACAAAGAGGAGATTTTCGGCCCGGTGCTATCCATGGTGCGGGTCCCGGATTTCGATTCCGCCTTGAAGCTGGTGAACGACCACGAGTTTGGGAATGGCACTGCGATTTTCACCCGTGACGGAGATGCGGCGCGCGCCTACACGAACGGCGTGAATGTGGGCATGGTGGGCGTCAACGTTCCGATTCCGGTGCCCATGGCGTTTCATTCTTTCGGCGGATGGAGGCGATCCCTGTTCGGCGACCACTATGTTCACGGCCCGGAAGGGGTTCGGTTCTATACGCGTTTGAAGACCATCACCGTCCGCTGGCCCGCGGGCATTCGCAAGGGCGCTGATTTCAAGATGCCGGTTCTGGGTTAAGCCAGCCCGGTTTTTCCGGGAAGAGTCCCGGCATCCAGCGAGAGGCAAGAGCAGCCGGGAGGGCAAGGCGTAACGTGGTCACACCCGTTCCAATACGTGGGGAGTTCCATCAAGGGTGCAGTTCGAAGCCGATGACCTCGCAACGAAAAAATTGTGCATGGTTGGACCTGAACGGGTATAATGTCAACCGCCGGAAGGGCAAAAAGCTAATTCCGGTTGGTAATATTGGGGCAACGCGCTGCCGTCCTGCCATCGGCGATTATGCCGTAGTTACCGGACTGAGGAGCCGTGTCCAGGATTGCATCTATAACCAACGCCTGAGGAGGCTCTCATGAAGAAACGCTTTTGGATGTCAGCGGTTTGCGCCGCGGCGATGTCGCTTTGCGCTGTCGCGACGATGAAATCGCAGGACGGCGGCGGGCCGGCGGCCAGGCGGGGTGCGCCGGGGGGCGCAGCGGCGATACCGCAACTGCCCTTCCATCTGGTGGAGAATTTTTTTCACTATCCCGCCAACTCTGTCGTGGGACGCGTGAGCGGCATCGCGGTCAGTCCCACCGGCAGCATCGTCGCGCTCAATCGCGGGTATCACCCGGTGCTCGAGTTCAAGCCGGACGGCACGTTCCTGCGCTCCTGGGGCGAGGGCTCCGGCATGTTCGCAGGCGCCCATCAAGTGCGCTTCGATCCCCAAGGCAATCTCTGGTATGTAGATGCGGCCGATGACATCATTTACCGCTTCGACTCCGAGGGCCGCACCGTGGGCACGCTGGGAACCAACCCGGAGCCCTGGACCTGGCTCACGCACGTGATTGAGCGCGCCGCGCGCGGCAAGGCCGCCTTTTATCAGGAGACGGATATCGGCTGGAGCAAGGATGGCAGCATGTTCGTCGCCGACGGATACGGCAATTCGCGGGTCGCCAAGTTCGACAAGGACGGCAATTTCGTCAAGGCATGGGGTGAGCGTGGCGGGCAGCCGGGCAACTTCAATACCCCTCACAGTCTCGTGGTGGACAATAACGACGTCATCTATGTCGCCGACCGCGGCAACAGCCGCGTCCAGACTTTTGACACGGAGGGAAATCTGAAAGAGGTTTGGAATCTGCCGACCGCGCCTTGGGCGCTGTGCCTCACCAAGGGACCCACCCAAGTGATGTTCGTGGGGAGCGTGGGCCGGGTCTATAAGATGGATCTCAACGGCAAGATCCTAGGCGCCTTTGGCCGTCCCGGCCGCATGGCCGGTACCATTGACTCGGTTCACGGGATCGCATGCTCGGATGAGAAGACCGTCTATCTCGCCAACTTGTATGCCTCGCGCATCGACAAGTGGGTCGAGCAGTAACCGTTGTAAGTGCGTCTTCCCGAGTGAACAGGATGGTGGGGCGGACGCCCTCGTCCGGGCCACGTACAATGAGAGCAGCCATGCCGGCCCCGCCGATTCCATCGCCGCTTCAACATCTGGGCCAGCGTCCATTTTCCTTCTACCCGCCGATCGTGAACATCGAGCACAACCAGTGGATCTTCCGCCGCGCGATGTGGGACGAAGTGGAACTCACCAATGCGAAGACCGGTGCGGAATTGATCCTTCCACGCCGATTCCTCGGTGAAGTATCGAGCATTGAAGATCCGGTGATGATCGTGGGCCTGCTGAAGGAACTCGAATACAAGGAAGGGGTGGTGCTCCCGCACATCCGGCGGGTGCTCGAAATGCCCCGCGTGGTGAACGATTCTCCCCGCTTCGCCTTCGCCTCTCAAAAGCCCGAGCGACCAGCGCCGGTAATCGGTATTCGAGTGGAAAGCGGATCGGACTCGCGCGCCGGCAAGTTCGTGCTGGGCGTCATCGCCGCCGGAATCCTGGCCTGTGTGGTGGTTGTCTCGACGGCATCGAAAGTCCGCGTAGTGGAGCAGGCGCGGATGTTCGTCCCCTTGGAAGCGACGGACGATTACAAAACGGTGGTGGCGAAACTCGGCCCGCCTTCGAGCGAACGCTGGCGCACGGCGCCCACCGGGCTTCAGTACCACTTGCTGCGCTACCCGCGCCGGTCCGTGACCATTGTCTTGACGGGCGGCGATCGCGAGCACATGTGCTACTCCGGAGCGATCGACCGGACGGGACGGGTGATCCATTCCGTGGTCCTGCCGGGGGGCGAGGATTCGTCCGCGCTGCTGCGGCAGACGTTCTAGGAATCTGTCCCGGCGATAACATTATTTGAGTTACCACTCCTTCTCATTCCATCTCGGTTTAGCAGCCGTAGACCGCGCCACATCGATTCCGGCCCGCGTGCGTCACGATCACGGAATGAACCGCCTATTCACGGCTCAAGCGGCCGCAGTTGTTTTACGGAGCCGTGACCGTGAGGGAGCGGAAATTTAAACGAAGCGGCGACCGCTAGGGAGCAGCCGACTTCGGTCCGCGTTCGGATCACGGCAGCCTCTCAACCGAACCGCGACCGGTCAGGGGAGCGGTTTCACACGCCTCGTGCGCAAGCGGTTCCCCAAAGTGACGAAATCGCCAAGACAGCTTACTAGACGTCTACGCGGCTTCCTGGGCGCCCGCAAGAACCACTGCGTCGCGTTCCCCTTGCGCGACGTCCACTTTCAGCAAGACCAGCAGACCGGCGATGAAGAAAATGATGAGCGACAAGATCGCCACGCGGTAGCTACGCGTGAATTGTAGGGCCAGGCCGAACAGCGCCGGGCACAGCCAACTGGTCCCTTTATCGCTGACTTCGTACACGCTGAAATACTCCGCTTCTTTCCCGGTGGGCACCAGTTGCGCGTAGAGCGAGCGGCTCAGGGCCTGGCTGCCGCCCAGGACCAAGGCGACAACTGCCGCCATGACAAAAAACTGTAGCGACGTCGTCACCGCGGCGTACATGTAGACCACGACTCCGGTCCAGATCACCAGGCTCAGCACCACGGCGCGCTTGGCGTTGATCGCCGCCGCCAGCCATTGAAATCCAATCGCCCCGAAAAAGCCGACGAATTGCACCATCAGGATCACGAGCGTCAATTGGGACATCGGGATTTTCAATTCGTCGTTCCCGAACTGTGTGGAAAGCAGGATCACGGTCTGGATCGCGTCGTTATAGAGCAGATACGCAACCAGAAATATGGTGGTTTCCGGGTAGCGGCGAACGTCGCGCAGCGTGTGCACCAGTTGACCGAAGGCTACGCGTATCGCGTTTTGTCCTTCCGCGAGTTGACGCGCCGGTCCTCGATTCCGCAGGGCCAGAAGGGTCGGGATGGTGAAGATGGCCCACCATGCGCCGGCTGAACTGAGGCTGATGCGCACGGCCATGGCTTCGCTGATCCCGATCTTATCGGCCCGCAGGTACAAGATCAGGTTCAGCGCCAGCAGCAACCCGCCGCCGATATATCCGATCCCCCATCCTTTGGATGAAACCGCGTCGCGCTGCTCCGGGGGCGCAATCTCCGGAAGAAACGAGTTGTAAATCACCACCGAAGCCCCGAAACTGACGTTCGCTACCAGGAACAGAAGCGCCCCCAACAGGTAGTCGTCCCCTTTCAGGAAAAACATGGCTATGGTCGCGGCAGCGCCCAGGTAGGCGGTCACCGCGAGCACTTCCCTTTTCCGGCGGCCATAATCCGCGATCGCACCGACGACAGGCAGAACGGCCACTTGCAGAGCCACCGACAAGCTGGCGGCATAACTCCATAAGCTTCGGGCATCCACGGCGATTCCCAGCGGATGCACCAAGCCTTGCGCGTCGGAGGCCGCCTTGGCGAGGGAAGTCAGATACGGTCCGAGGAACAGCGTGACCACCGTGGTTGCGAACGCGGAATTCGCAAAATCGTAAAGATACCAGCCGCGCTGCTCCCGTACGCTGTATCCGGAAACGCCGTCTCCGGAGACGCTCGACTCGGTCATCGGTTCACGGTCTCGGCCGTCATGCTTTGCAGTTTGACGTAGTCCTTTTTCCCGTTGCCGAGCAAGGGAAACTTCTCAACGTAGATCACGCGCCGGGGAAGAGCGATTTCCGGTAGGCCGAGCTGGCGAGCCGCCCCCAGCAATTGCTCCCGTTTCAGATTCGGATCATCGGTGAAAAGCGCGATCGACTCCCCTCGCGCGTCGTCTTTCGTGGCCGTCGAAGCGTGCTGGTGCTTCGGCGAAGCCGCGGCGGCGATTCGCTCCACTACCTCGAGTGACACCATCTCCCCGGCAATCTTCGCAAAGCGCTTCAACCGTCCCTGGATGGTGATCGAGCCTCGCTCGCTGATGGTCACGATGTCGCCCGTGTCGTACCATCCGGGTCCAAAGTCCGAATGCGGCGGCTGCAGTACCCCCGGTTCGCGATCGAGAAAATACCCCAGCATCAGGTTCGGACCGCGCACATGCAGTTCCCCGCCCTGCTCGATGCCCGGGACCGGCTTCAACCTGCACTCCATGCCGGGCAGCGGTTCGCCCACCGAGCCAGGCTCGAAAGAGAATGGCGTGTTCGCCGAAACCACGGGCGAGCATTCCGTGACGCCATATCCTTCAATGATCCGAATCCCGAATTTCTCCATGTACAGCCGGCGCACGTCTTCACTGAGCTTCTCGGCGCCGGAGACGGCGTAGCGAACCTTGTAAAAGTCGTAAGGATGAGCGAACTTCGCGTAATTTCCCAGAAACGTGCCGGTGGCGAACACCACGGTGCAGTCACGATCGTAGATGATTTCGGGGATCACCCGATAATGGAGCGGCGACGGATACAGAAAAATATGACAGCCGTTGATCAGCGGTAAAATCGCGCCCACGGTCAATCCAAAGGAGTGGAACAAAGGGAGGGCGGTCAGGAACTTGTCGTCGCAGGAGAATTCGATCACCGCCTTCACTTGCGCGCAGTTGGCCAGGATCGACCGGTGGCTGAGCGCCACTCCCTTCGGCTTGCCCTCCGATCCCGACGTGAACAACACCACCGCGAGATCCTCCGGACCCGCACGCTTGAGCGCCGCGGAAGGAAAACGTAGCGCGAACCCGACCAGCCAGAGCTTATCGGCGAGGCCAAACTGGCTGCGCAGGTCTTCGAGATATAGCACGCTCGCCCCCTCGAAATTGTCCAGCATGGCCGTGAGCTTGGCTTTTTCGACAAACACGCGCGAAGCAAAAATCGTTTTGATCCCGGCGATCCGGCACGCGTTCTCCAGGCCCTCGCGCCCCGACGTGTAGTTGAGCATGGCCGGAACGCGGCGCATCGCCATCAGGCCAAGAATCATGGCCGCCGTCGGCGTAGCCGTGGGCATCAAGACGCCGACCCGTTCTCCTTCGCTGGTCCATTTTGAGGTGAGGCGTCCCAGGGCGAGCGTCATCTTCAGCACGTCGCCGTAGGTCTCCTCCTTCCCTCGAATGTCCTGGACCACGCGGCGCCGGCGGCCGTGAAGCTTCACGGCTCTTACGAAAGCCTCCGGGATGGTCTCGTCTCTCCGCGCCGCAACTTCGTTCTCCTGCAGGATTCGACGGAGTTGATCGCTCGCCAGGCGCCGCCGCTCCCGGGCCCGGGGTGCATGCGGCAGCGGAAGATCGTGCAGAGCGCCGATCGTAAGGGTGATCTTGGGAAACCAGCGCTTCGGAAATTCCCGTTTTACACGAGAGAACGGCGTATACACCGAACCGTCGATATGCACGGGCAGGATCTTCGCCCCGGCTTTGGCGGCCGCAAATGCCGGGCCGTCGTAAAGCTTCATGCGGCTTCCCGTAACCGAGATTCGTCCTTCCGGGAAGATCATCACATGCGCGCCAGATTCAAGAAGCGCGATGACAGCTTTGATCGCCAAGGGGTTCTGCGAATCGATGATCAGATAGCGGATGAAGTACAGGAGGAACTTGAAATGCCACTTCGCGGCTATGGTGGAGTGGACCAGGTAGGTGGGTTCGAAGGGCAAGAACGCGCCCAGCAGAATGCCGTCAATAAAGGACTGGTGGTTCGCGACTACCAGGAGTTTTTCGCCGGGCCGTTGCGGCTCTACATGGCCGCGCACTTCGACGCGAAACAGAAGCCGCAGAACCAAGCGGGCCAGGATCTGAACGAACCGCATGGATTCAGTATCCCCGATCGCTTCGGTGTTTGCTTTCGCCTAGGAGGTTGCTGAAAAAGACTTCTGGCCGCCGATAAACGCAGATGGACGCGGATTCGCGAACGGCAAGGACTTTGTTTTCAATCGG
>Ga0209415_10012612_pt1 | contig 14051 bp, 11 predicted proteins | sample PeaSoiSIISIP2007_FD_187696 | JGI IMG/M metagenome (GOLD analysis project Ga0209415, IMG submission 187696) | Peat soil microbial communities from Weissenstadt, Germany - SII-SIP-2007 (SPAdes) (version 2) | ecosystem: Environmental > Terrestrial > Soil > Wetlands > Peat | place: Germany... | reverse complement strand
GAAATCGACGGCCAGATCTTTTTGACCGGAGCGGCCGAGGTCGGAGACTTCGTTTGCGCCCGAATCGAAAATGCGAAGACCTACGACCTCGACGGGCGTATCATGGGTATGCCTAATTGACGGGGGAGATGGCGATCTAATGCCGAAAAAAGCTGCTGCCGTGAATCGCAAGAAGTTCCTCACCAAGGTTCGCGAGAATCTCGAGGACATGAAGGCCAAGCTCGCCCTAGGAATTGATCTCGAGCTCAAGGCCGAGCGCGAAGCCAATAAGGACGAGGGCATGGATACCTATGACCTCGCCTCCGAGGAACGTGATCGCGAAATAAACTTCATTCTCTCCGACCGCGGGCGGGCCAAGATCAAGTCGATCGGGGACGCGCTGGAGCGGTTGAACGAAGGTTCTTACGGGATTTGCGAATCCTGCGGAATCGAAATCGCTGAGGAACGGCTCGAGGCTTTGCCCTTCACCCGGCTGTGCCGCGACTGCCAGCAGGACCAGGAGCGCGAAGCCCGAGCGCAGCGCCGCTTCGAAGACGAGCGCAGCACCTATCGCAAGCTCGGCTCGACCGAGGGGGACGAAGAGAACACCTAGTCCCGCTTCTCCCGCCGCTCGTATTGGGCAGTGATGGCTGAGCTTGTGCCAGCCTGAATATCGATCGCCCATCTCACTTTGCGCAAGGCCGCAAACCGTGTAATTGTGATTCTTATAGTGTTACGTTGGTTGCTTGCGCGACACAGTGATCCAGTATCCTGACATGTTGTAGAGATTGGTTTTCCGATCATGCGACTTTTTGGCGAGTTCGAAAACAGCACCGAGCCCGAAGGTGGGACGCACGGCGGTAATGAAGTCAGCGAACTCCGGCTGCGTCCGATAAACGTCAAGGCGATGGTGGCGTTGGCAAGCGCGCGGGGCGGAGTTGGCAAGAGCTCGCTGACCGTCAATCTGGCCGTTGCCTTAGCGCTCAAGGGGCGGAAGGTCGGAATACTGGACGCCGATCTCAATTCGCCCTGTATCGCGACGATGCTCGGAATGAGGCGAATTCAAGCATTTCAAGCGGCGGGTGTCATTGAACCGGCGGCTGGTCCCTTGGGCCTGCGCGTGATTGGAATCGACTTGCTGAGCGGCGGCGGCTCCTCTGCCACGCCGGTATTCGGAACGGAAACTACTGCGCCCGCGGCGCAAGCGCCGGCCGCGTCAAGCGAGTCTCAGGCGCTTCGTCGCTTGCTGTCCGAAACCAGATTCGGAGCGCTGGATCTGCTGCTGATTGATCTTCCGTCGGGGCTCGATCACTTCGAGCGGATGGCCAGGCTGGCGGCTCTCAGCGGCGTGTTGTTCGTGACCCAATCGACCGACCTGGCGTTGCGTGGGGTGCGCAGGGCGATCGATGTAGCGGCGGAGAACTCGACGCCGTTACTCGGCATTATCGAGAACATGGCCGGTTTCTATTGCGGGCACTGCCAGTCGGTACGGCCGCTGTTTCCGCAGGGTGATACCATGGGACTGCGGCGTGAGTTCGAATCGTCAATCCTGGGCCGGCTGCCGTTTGACCCCCGCTTGGCGGAATCGTGCGACCGCGGCGTCGCATTCGTACGCCAGTACGCCGATGCGCCCTTGGCCAAGGAGCTGATCGCGCTAGCCGAACGGCTTGAGCATGCGCTCTCGACCCGCGCCCAGAGCGGTCGAGCGTCGGCTCCGCCCTGAGCGGTCGATTGTTTTTCGGCCGCCTTGCCTTTTCAATCGTTTTCGTCTGAAGCGCTGTCGGCCGCGGCCACTGGCTCGGCGCAGCGGGAGTATTCGAACATCCCGGCGCCTTCATGACCGTCGAGGCGGAATCGCGCGAAGCCCAGCGAGGTGTGGACTCGGCTCAGATCCGGACCGGGCCGCGATAGCGGGAGCGAGCTCTCCACTTCGCCAGTCAGGAGCGACTCGGCGCCGTTCGGACGGACGAGGAGCGCGGCGAGCCGGCTGGGCGAGGCCTCCGGTGAAGGAGCCTCGAGCTCGAGCGTTTTTACCGAGCAAGCCAAGGCTTCGGTGTTGGCGAACCAGCGGCCGCAGGACTCCTCGGTGCCGTCCCGATGGGTGAGCAGAAAAGCCTCGACGGCGCTGAGCGTCGGATGGCTAGGAAAATAAGCCCACAACATCCGGCGCGAGCGGAATCTGACGTTGCCGAGAGTGGTGAATGAATGCCCGATACGGCCGATGGCCTCGACCGGCTTGATAAGGCCGTCAACCGCGATCCGGCCGCTAACAGAGCCGAAGGCGGCTGGTGAGGCAAGGATCGGAGCCGGCCGCTGGAGTGCGGCCAACAAACTGCCAAGATTCATCGACGCCGTGCGCGGCTGCAACGAGATTGCGATTTCGGCCGTTTCCTGAAGCGTACCAGCCGCAAGCGAATCCTCGACACTGAGGTACCCGATACTGTCGGGACTGATCAGAGCCGGTCCGTTGAACCCCAGCGCGATCCGATCTCCGTCGTGACGCAACGCGAGCGGCCCACGCGCAATCCGCTCGGAATCGCGAGTGGGCTTGCCCTCGCTGGTGAACAGCGCGACGCGGCGGCCGTCGAGCAGGAGGATGAAGCGTGCTCCGTTGGCGCTGTGTCCAAGGTCGAAGCTCGCCATGACACCGATCCCCGCCGAAGGGTCGAAAAACTCCATCCCGAGCCTGACCGGCAGTGTGGCCGCCGGCCGTTTTGGCGGATGTGGGGACGGCGGTTTGGCCGAGCTTCGCACGATCGTGATCGGCGCGCGCTCTCGCCGCGACGTCGCCGTCGGCCGCGAAAACGCATCGGCTAAGGTTTCCACGCCGCGGCGGCGCAGACTTCCGGGCCATCGCAAGGCCACCGACAGCTCGAGCTGCAGCGCATCGATCACGCCCGTGGCGGCGAGCCGCCCGAGGCGTCTTAGCGGCTCGATCGGGCTTTCGCGGAAGCGCTCGGTGAAGGCCTGCAGCAGGTTTTGACTGCCGCCTGCCGGGTAGCGCAGCCCGACGGTCGGAATGATTCCCTGCTCGCGCAAGCGCTCGGCGAGGTTTGCGAGCGGCCCGTGGATGAACGCATCGCTGGCGGAGACGCAGGCCGCGCCGTGAGCGCGCAGCACACCGCCGCCCGCCTTGAGCCCCAGCCCGAAGTCGATTCTAGGCTCGATCACGTTCCAGCCATGGATCAGCAGCGCCACCGCGCGCCCATGCCGCGCCACCAGTTCTTCGAGCCGTTGCGCAACCATCTCGAGCAGCCACGGCGCGCGAGTCGCCAACTGCCCGAGCCGATTACAGTCCAGCGTATTGCGATCCATGCCGGCGTTGATCAGCGCCGTCGCGCCGAGCCGTGCGGCCAGTTCGCGGGTTATCTCGGCGGTGTGAAGATCGTTAACCTTGGGATGGAGCGCAGCGCTGGCGGCGGGGCCGGCCCGTCCTCCGTGCGGCGCGATCAGCAAAACCGGCGCGGAGCCTTCGGTGATTTCGAGCCACGGCGCCCCCGGCGTTGCTGGGTGAATGGACATCGGAATCAACTTACCGCCCGGGCGCGTGTCATAACAGCCCGGTAGTGGAGAATGAAAGAAGCTACGAAGTAGTAAACTACATAACTGAAGGAAATCGACAGCAGTATTGGATTGGGCGCGGGCAACTGCGGCAGCATCGCCAGGCTCGCGATCGCCCATACCACACCCAAGGAGATGGTGAGCGGACGCAGCGGCTTGGTGCGGTTGGGATAAAGGTATTTGATCGGAACGAACACCATCGCGGCCAATCCGATCACGATCGCGGCGTTGACGGCTGCCGTCAACCGAAAACAGAACAGATAGAACGCGACCAGGTTCCAGTAGGAGGGGAAACCGAGAAAGTAGTTGTCCGCGGTTTTGGCGTCGGTCCGGCAAAGACCGTAGGCGCTGGCCAGCACCGCTATGCCGCCTACTACCAGCCCGGTGTTGCCCGGCGGCAACAGCCCGGCCTGGATCATCAGGAAGACCGGCGCGATTACGTAGGTGAGATAGTCGACGACGTTGTCGAGCGTCGCGCCGTCGAAGAACGGGATGCGCCGGCGGACCTCGAGTGCGCGCGCCGGCGGGCCGTCGGTCGAGTCGATCGCGGTGGCGATCGCCAGCGCGACGAACGCCGCGCGGAACTCATGCTCGGCGGCGAATTCGAGCGTCAGCAGGCCGAGCACGGCGCCGAGCGCGGTGTAGGCGTGGATCGCCCACGAACAGGCGATCAGCAGCCTCTCCCGGGGTCCGGGGTTCTGGAAGGAGTGAGCCGCTCCGCGAAGCGCCAAGCTACTTGTCCGGTCTGAGGTCGCGGGGTCCGAAATACTCTTCAAGGACGGTCATGAACGGACCGCAGGCGCGCCGTTTCTTGACGTGCGCCAAGGCCTCGTCGAGCGACATGCCGCGATAGGCGCGCATGAAAGCGATCGCCACCGTCGGCGCGCGGTTCAATCCGGCGTTGCAATGCAGGTAGACGCGCTCGCCGGCTTCGGTCAGCGCCTTGAGATCGCCGAGCGCGCGTTCCAGATGCAACGAGAATTGATCGGCGCTGCCGTCGGGGATTGGCGTGCGCACCATCCTGATCGAGGCTTGCGCGTAAGTGTCCATCAGCGAGCCGAGATCGAGGCCGTAGAGGCGCAGGTCGTCGTCATCCTGGAGGTTGTGGACGGCGGTTACAGCGTGCGCGCTCTTGAGCCAGTCGATATCTTCGATACGCGGATACTCGCCGATCAGAAGTTCCGGTAAGAGCTCGGTTACCGACGGCGGTCTATCGCCGCGCGTCGAGCGCGCACTCCCGACCGGTCCGGAGATGAAAACTGACCAATCCACGACAACGATTATAGTATGAACGCCGGCGATTTCTAAGCTCAGCCTTTCACGGCGATAGTAATCGGCCTAGAAGGCGAGCGCGGAGGGGGGCGCGCGGTGAGTCAACGGTGAAGCCTGGCAGACGGCGGGGCGGCCGGCGCGCTCCCATTCCTGAAGCCAGATCGAGGCGAGCAGCGCCGCGGCGCGCGAGATCTGACCGGCGATCATCGAGCCTTCGCGGCGCATCAGTTCGCGCTCGTAAGAGCGAAAGCCACCACCGTAACTTTGCGCGCGCGCCGCACGGTCGCCCTCGATTAACGGCATCACCAGGCCGTGCGAATGGCGCAGTTCGGCGATTACCGCGTCCCACACCGAATCGATTGTGCGCATCTCAGAGGCCGGACGCGCGAGTGTTTCGAGCCGGCCGACTTCGTGGTCGGTCGCATTTTCGATTCGATGATGGACGCCGCGGTCCCGAGCGAAGCCGTCGAAATGGCTGGTGGCGTGTAGCGGCTGAGTCGAATCGCCGACGTAATGGCCCAGGTAGCCCGCGAGCCGGAGGATCGTCGCGCAATCGCGCGAGTCGCCATCGCCGCGGTGTTGATAGCTCAGTTGCCGGCCGAGGCGGTCGGCGAATTCTTCGATCGTCCACGGTAGTGTGCCCCAGCGCTCGACGTTGGCCGCACCGAACCTTGCCTCGGTTGCCGCAAGCGACGGGTCGAGCCGCGAGAAGGGATCGCGACCGTAGAAGTCGGCGTCGATGTAATGGCGGCGCCGCTCCACCTCGCCGTAACGTTTTTTGAGCTTGCTGTCAGGCTCAACCGAAAGTCGTTCGAGGCGTGTTTCGTTTTTCGCGAGAAAGGTCTTGAACTCGGACGGCGGCATCGCCTCGACCGCGAGCCGGGTGATCAGCCGATGAGTGTGCGAGTCCCACGCTCCAGCCGGTAAGGCGAGCGTATGCAGCCATAGGGCGGCGACCACCAACGCCACCGTGACGCGAGCCGAAGGTCCGCGAAAAATGGCTCGGATGCCGAACACCGGACTCACTACATCACCAGCATCTCTCAACCCGTCACTGAGCGCACAAGCGCAAAGAAGAAAGGGCGATTACTGCAAGCGCGGCGCCGCGATTTGCTCTGACAGTTTGCCGGTTGAGCGCTCCGGCTTGCGCGCCCGCGATGACGTTGGTACGTGAACCGCCAGATTCGCGACCGCCTGGCGCAGGAAATCGGCGAGCTTGCGATAGGCGCCCGCGCCTTCGTTCTGATCCGCAACTGTGGCGAGCGCGTCGCGTGCGATAACGGCTCCGATTCGCACTTCGACCGGATGCCGGCGAGGCAGGAGCTGGCCTTTGCCGAGTACTTCGAAACTGCCCTTGATGTGGACCGGCAGGATATCGCATCCGCCGCGCAGCGCCAGATAGCCGGCGCCGCTCTTGAATTCGTGAAGCGCACCGTCGGGCGAGCGCGTGCCCTCGGGAAACATCAGAACGCTACGGCCGGCGGCCAGTTCGGCAATCGCCTCGTCCAACGACTCGAGCTGAGCGCGCTCGCGATCGAAGGGAATCAGCGGGCTGAAATTCCTGGCGATGAAGCGCCGGAGCCCCGTGTTGAAGAAGTAATCCTTGGCGGCCAGCACGACCAGGTTGTCGCCCATCCGGCCCAAGGCATAGCGGACCAGCGCGAAGTCAACGTGGCTCGCGTGATTCGCGATCACCAGAACGTTGCGATTGGCGGGAATATTGCCCGCGCCGAGTACGCGCGGCCTAAGCCATCCGGAAAGGATCGCGTCTTGAGCGCGGCGCGCGGCGGCGTCACCGAGACGCTTTAACGGCGGTGGCAGTACGGGAGTGTAGGGTTCAGCGAAACGGGCGTAGGAGGGCAGACGCGGGCGGTTCTGGTTCTGGCTGACGGCCTGCTGGAACTCGCCAACGGTCTTGATGTTGCTGAGTTCCTCGGCGGTGAGTTCGCGGCCGGTGTGGACGGCCAGATGTTCGCCCAGTTCAGCCAGCGCCAGCGAATCCAGACCGAGGTCCTCGATCAGCCGCGTGGCGGCGTTGACGCCGGCGCGGTCCTCGCAGACTTGGGCTAGTGCGTCGGCCAGCCAGGGCTCGATATCGGCGCCGTCGCCCGCGGCGGGGCGGTCTCTGAGCTCGACCATCTGCTGGAGCATCGCGACCGCCTCGGTCCGTTTGATCTTGCGGGTGCGGGTGCGTGGCAACTCGGCGTCGACGAAGCGCAACACCTTGATGCGCTTGTGGGGGCTCAAGCCGGCGCTTACGCGCTCGAAGTGAACTCGCAAATTGTCCTCGACCGCGCGCCGGCTCTCGCCGCGCGAGTAGGCGGGCACCGCGAGCGCCGCGACCTGTTCGCCGTCGCCCACCTTGAGGCCGACCACTGCCAGTTCCTTCAGATAGGGCGAATGGCCGTAAGCTTCTTCGAGCTCGTCGATATAAACGTTGTTGCCGCCGGCGTCGACGATCACCTCCTTGGCGCGGCCGACGATGTAGAGGTTGCCCTCGGCGTCAAGGCGCCCAAGGTCGCCGGTGTGCAGCCATCCGTCGCGCAGCACCGCGTCAGTAGCCGCTTGGTTGCGGTAGTACCCCGCCATCACATTGGGACCGCGGGCGAGAATCTCGCCCACCTCCGCGCCATCTTTGCAGGCCAGTTTGATCTCGACTCCAGACAGCCGCTTTCCCACCGAGCCCGGCCGCAGCGGCTCGTCGGGGCAAGCGGCGGTCAGCACCGGCGCGCTCTCGGTCAGGCCGTAGCCTTCGAGCAGGCGGATGCCGATATCGTTGAAAAATTCGGCCATTCGTTTGGGCAGCGCGGCGCCGCCGCTGACGGCGAGCCTCAAACGGCCGCCCAGGGCCGTATGCGCGGACCGAAACAGGATGCTTCCCAGGTTCAGCTTGAGATCGTGGTCGAGGCGGCGGTTGAAGTCGCGCAACTGATCGAAGGCGGCGTGGAAAAAGACCCCGCGCTCTTCGACCCCGTCGATGATACGACGGTGAATCGCTTGCCACAGCGCCGGGACGCCGATCAGCGCGGTGGGCCGCACCGCGGAAAGCGTGCGCGAGAGGTTGGCGGCGTCGACTCCGAGCGGATAGACGATGGTTGCGCCGCTGGCCAGCGGCAGCAGCATCCCGCAGGTGAATTCGAAGGTGTGATGGAGCGGCAGCAGGGAGAGCAGCACGTCCTGGCTGTCGAGCGTGAACACTCGCGCCAGCATCGAGACCTCGGCGGCAAAGTTGCTGTGCGTGAGCATCACGCCCTTGGACGCGCCGGTGGTGCCGGAGGTGAATACGATCGATGCGAGCGACTTGCGATCGACTGCCGGTTCGGCCTCGGCACCGGAGCGCAACAGGAATGGCCGCCCGAGTTCTTCCAGCTCGATGACGTCGCGTGCCGCTTCGGCGAGCGAAGCGCCGAGGCGGCGCGCGACCGCGGCCGAGCAAAGCGCGGCGCTTGGCGCGGCGATGCGCGCGATCGGGCGCAGCTCGTCAGCCGCGATCAAATGGTCGAGCGGCACCGCGACCGCGCCCGCGTGGACGATAGCGAAGAAGGCCATCACCCACTCGGGCGAGTTATCGCCTATTAGCAGCACTCGGTCGCCCGGCCGGACCCCGCGTCCCGCCAGCATCCGGCCGCCGCGCCGGGCGCCGTCGCGCAGCTCCCGAAAGCTGGTCGCGCGCTCTTCGCCGCCGGGGCTGTGCGCGACCAGCGCGGGGCGCGAATTGTGACGCTCGGCGGCGCTGTCAAGCAGCTCGATCAGGCTCTTGTGGCGGCGCGGCGCACGTACGCGGCCGCGCGCGTGCAGGTCGAGCTGAGGGAAACTGTAGAGGCGCAGCCCCGGCAGGTGGATGTTGATCCAGTAATCCTGCCAATCGATCGCCTCGGGTTTGAACGGATGAAGCTCGGCGTCGGCGGGTGTTAGCCGGCGGTAGAGAGCGCGAACGTTCTTGCAGTGAAAGGTATAAATCAGTTCCTGAATATAGGGCCGGTAGACCTCGACCAGCGAGCGGGCGAGGTCGATTCGGCCGAGTATCGGGTCGAGGCGCTGTTCGAGCTGGCGGGCGCGAGGCGAATCTTCGCCCAGCGCCAGCTTTGCGAGACCGGCGGCCTGCTGAAGCAGGTTCGGCACGGAGCGGCTGGCGAATTCATAGGTCCCCTGCGAGACGATCACCGCTTCGAGATGAGGCGCCAGTTTGCCCATCGAGCCTTCGCCGTTGCGCTGGTCGCGGCGATTGGCGAGACCGGTCAGCTCGACCAGCCGGCGCATCGGCAACGGGTTACAGTCCGAAGTGCCGAGCTGGTAGATCGGATGATGGCGCTTGAGCAGCAGCGCCGCCAGGATCGGAACCATCGCGTGCGCCACCAGGTCGACCGGCATCACGTCGAGCACCAGGTCGGCGCGCGCCGGATAGAAACGATAGCCTTCGCCCGACAGATAGGTGAGCGGAGCGCTGGTGTTGACTCCCTGGTTCCAGCCCGGGAAAGGATCGGCGAGCGCGCTTTCGATCACCGCCGGCCGCACCACCGTGACGTCGAGTTCTTTGCGTGCGGCCAGCACCAGTTGCTCGCCGAGACTCTTGGTGTAGCTGTAGGTGTTGGGCCATCCGAGGCTCACCGCGCGGGCTAGCCCCTCCTGCTTCAGGCGCTCCTCGACCCAGCGTTTGCGCCGTCCCTCGAGTGCGATTTCGCGGCTCTCGCCGCTGGTTTCGGCGGCCGCGAGAAACTCGAACATCAGGGCCTGGTCGTGCGAGGCGGTCTCGATGCGATCGATCAGCGCGCGGGCGTCGCGGATCTCGCGCCGCAGGTCGAAATGCTTGCGCCGGTCGTCTGGGCACCAATCGACCGGCAGGTCGTCCTCGAAGCGATGGCCGTCGGCGCGGCCGGCCACGTAGCAGGTCGAGACGTGGAGCAAGGCGGCGTCGAGTTTGCGGCAGAATTCGATAACGTTGAGGATTCCGAGTGTGTTGACCGCCAGCGCCTTTTCGAGCGACGCTTCGAAGTTCACCAGCCCGGCGCAATGCACCACGGCGTCGAGCTCTCCGCGCTTGAGCTGCGGGCTGTCGGCGATTACCAAACCGTCCTCGGTGATGTCGCCCGCGAGCACAACGATCTTATCTTCGAGGTAGCGGTCGAAGCCGCCGCCCAGGTGACGGCGCAGCGGCTCCATGACCGGCGAATCCAGGATCTCGCGCCGCAAGCGGCTGAGGCTCGAGCGCCGGTCGCCGCGGATCAGCACGTAGACACGCTCGAGCTCGGGATGCCATCGCAGCAGCAGGTACAGGAACACCTTGCCGAGGAAGCCGGTCGCGCCGGTGAGCAGGATGCGCCGCTTGCCGAGCACCTGCTGCAGTGGCGGCATTATCTCTTCCGGGCGGCGCGTCGCCTCGCGCCGTCCATTGCTATTCGACATCGGCGATTACCAGTGGCGGCAGGTGGAGATAGGTGATACTAGCGGAGCGGCCGAGGTCCGAGGTCGCCATCGCGATCGCTTCGTCCAGGCTGTCGGCCGCATCCCAGCCGAGGCGCGCCGCGACCGCGGGATCCTCGCATCCGGCGTCGATCACCCGTCCCACGTGCTGGCGCGCGGGCTCACCCCAGTACCACATGTAGAACGGATGAACGCCGTGGTAGGCGTGACCGTAGCGATACATGTGGATATAAGTCGGGTTGCGGGCGAACTCGGCTTCGAAATTCTTCTCCAGCACGGCGCCTTCGGTAGTTTCGGCGAGGCATCGATGGAAGAACTCAATGTAGCTCGGATGGTGCTCGGGATGGAACTCGTCGCGCAGCGGATGACAGATGATCATCGTGCCGCCGGCTCGCAGCAGCGGTTTGTTGCGATACATGTTGAACAGGTAACCGAGCCCGGTGCACTGCACCAGGATCGGATTCATGATCGAGTTGACGTTGTAGGGACTGATGTAGGGCACGCCGACGATCAGGATGTCGGCCTGGCCGGTGACTGGCACCGCGTACTGCTGGAACACCCGCTCCAGTGCTTTCTTGTGTACCGCCTCGGTTTCGCCGGCCCATACGCCGGTCATCCCGTAGGGCGCGGCGTATCGATGCAAAACCTGGCGGCGCAAATCGTCGGACAGATTGCGCAGCGTCCACTTGAAGCCCTTGAGGCGCGTGCGGTCCCAGTCGGAGAAGCGGTCTTCGTTCTTGTGCAAAAAATCGAGTAGCCCGCCATACATGCGGTTGTTGACCGCGGTTTCGAGAGTGAAGACGTTCACATTGCGGTTGACGACGCGGCCCATCCGGTCGGCGACGCGATGCAAGGCCGAGCGGGTCGGATCCATGTAAGAATGGCTGTCGCGCAAGGTCGCGGCGTTATGGTGATAGCGCAGGCTCTGGTATGGCGCGAGACCGACCGCGACCGATTTGTGGCCGCCGTCCATCGGCACCAGGTTGATGTTCAAGTAAACGACCAGGTCGGACTCGGCGGCACGCTTGGAGAGCCAAACTTCCTCGCCGTGATCGGTCTTGCCGAGCATCGCCAGCTCGGCGCGATTCTCGGCGTCGAAGTTGTAAAGCCGCTCGGGCCAGAACGCACGGAAGGCGCGCTCTCCCACCATCCGGCGGATCTCCGCCTCGGTCATGCGGCGATGAAGCGACGTGGCTATGATCAGATGGACGTCGTCGACGCCGTAATCGGCGAGCGTCTGGAGCACGCTGTTGAGCAGCCGCTCGCGAATATCAGGGCGCTGCATCGGCGGCAGCGGCAGGCTGATGTCGTCGATCGCGATCGTGACCCGCATGTTGGGATTGAGCTGTGCGAACAGCGGGTCGGCGTTCTCCGGATGCAGCAGCGCGTAACGGATCGCGACGTCCGGATCGGGAATCGCGTCCAGCGGCGGCGGCGGATAGATCACCCGCGTGCCGGCCGGCAGCTTCTCGAACAGGAAGTCGTCGCCGTAGGCGATCAGCCGCGACTCGGAGCGCCGGTTGAGCGTCACCACCAAGTCGCGCCGGGCTCCGATGTCGCGCTTGAGCTCGGCGGGCTTGAGTTCTTTGAGTTTGGCCTCCGGACGCGCCATCAGCGGTTCCTCTCGATTAAGAGGCTGAGCGCCGTACGCGCCGGCGCCCAGCCTCGTGCTTGTATGGCCGTCACGCCGGCACCTCCTCGTCCTGATTGTGGTTGAGGGCGGCCCTGGAGAAACGGACGATCGGCCACTGCCGGCTGCGCGCGGAAGCTTCGAGCCGGCGATCGGGATTGACGGCCACGGGATGGCCGAGCGCGGTCAGGAACGGCAGATCATAGTGAGAATCCGCGTAACCCCAGCAGGCGCTGAGTTCGATGCCGCGCTCGGCGGCATAGTCGGCGCACCAGGCGGTCTTCTCATGCCCCGCCATCACCGGCTCTCGCAAACGCCCCGTCGCGAGGTTGCGGAAGTAGAGCAGGCGGTTGGCGCCGAAGCTCGCGATGTTGAGGCGGCGGGCGAGCGGCCCGACCACGAAATCCGGCGAACCACTCACCAAAACCGGTTCGAGCCCGACCTGGCGGTTGCGCTCGATCATCTCAATCGCCTGCGGATAAAGACGAGGCATCAGGGAACGGTCGCAGTATTCTTCGCCTAAAAGCTCGAGCCGGTCGCGGGAGATGCCCTTGAAGGATTCGAACATGGTGACGTTCAGCAGGTGACGATCGCGGAGTTCGGCCATGGCGATGCGGGGCAAGCGGCCGATGAGGCCCAACAGGTAATTGAGCCGCCCTCCCCACTGGGCGAGGTTGGTCACGAAAAACAGCGCCGCATGCAGCAGGTTGAGATCGGTCAGGGTACCGTCGAGATCGTAGAAGGCGGCCCCCCGGATGACGGGCGGAGATTTACGCGAATGGCTGCGCTGCTGAACTGACATGTCAGTCTAGTCGCGAGAAAAAAAATCATCGCCCTTGCCGTCGGCGCCGCCGCCAAGCGCGGCAGCTTCCAGCAGCTCTCGGCGACCAACTCCGCGCAAGCCGAAGTTGAGAACCTCTTCCACCAGGCCGTCGATATCTCGCGGCGTCTGGTGCGACAGTTGGCCCACCAGTTCCTTGATGCCGCCCAGGATGCAGTGGGCGACGCTCTGAGTGTCGCATGCCCTGACCAAGCCCATCTGTACGCCGAGGTCGAGCGAGCGCTGGATCTGCTGAGCGATGCGGCCGTAAAAGTCATGGATGCGGGCGTCGAGCTCGCTATCGAAGCCCATCGAATGATTGAGCAGGATGTCGGTCAACTCGCGCTCCGCCAAGACGAAGCTGAGCACACGGCGCAGATTGTTGCGCAACTGATCGGCCGGGCTGGGCTCGAGCGGACCGAGCCGGATGCGCTGGATGCGGGTGCTGAGCTCGCACAGCACTTGATCCAGTAGTTCCTGGAAGAGATCCTTCTTGTTCTGAAAATAAAGATAGAAAGTCCCCCGCGCGATCCGCGCGTGCGCGATGATGTCCGCGATGTTGGTCTGATGGTAACCCTTGCGCGCGAAAATCCGCTTCGCATGGCGCAACACCTGCGCCCGTCTTGCTTGACGTTCCATCGAAATCAACCTGATCAAACGAAAGCTATAGTCGCCAGGCGCTAGATGTCAATCTCTCGCGGATGGTTCGCGCTCGGTCTGTGTGCAACCCAACCGTTTGAGAACGCGAACCTGACCGCTCGGCCAATGACCGCGCCTGGCGAAAGGCAGTAAAATCGGCGCTTTTAGCCGCGCGTCCTCTCGATGGCGAAGATCTGTCGCTCTTCGGCGTTCATCTTTTCCCGGATGCGAGAGCCCTTGCCCAGATGGCGATAGAGGCCGCCTTCGGAGAAAAACTCCTCGTAGGGCCTGGCGGGAACCGGCTCATCCGGCGGTTGATCGCCGATCTTTACGCCCAGAGCTTCTTCGACCAGTTTGACGTCGTACATCCGGATGGCGTCGTAATCCGTCAGCAGGGCGCAAATTTCGACGCAAATGTAACATCCGATGCATTCCTGGTATCGATCCTGAACCGGTTGCAACCCGCGGTTCGGAACCGACTCGGGCGCCATGTACTCGATGCATCCGACCGGGCAAAACTCCGGACACTTGCCGCATGGGAAGCACAGATTGACGTCCATGAACGCGACTTCGCGCGGCCGCTTCTTCTTGCGTCCCAGCTCGTCCGGAGTGTCGGGGATGCGCTCCTCCTTCAACCTTCGCCTGATGATGTCGATACCGGCCATGCTTCTATGGTGCCTGCTTAGCGGCTGAGGTCAAGAACGTTCGATCGATCATTCACTCACCCTG
>Ga0209415_10012611_pt1 | contig 14051 bp, 13 predicted proteins | sample PeaSoiSIISIP2007_FD_187696 | JGI IMG/M metagenome (GOLD analysis project Ga0209415, IMG submission 187696) | Peat soil microbial communities from Weissenstadt, Germany - SII-SIP-2007 (SPAdes) (version 2) | ecosystem: Environmental > Terrestrial > Soil > Wetlands > Peat | place: Germany... | reverse complement strand
GCTCGCCGCCGTCAAGGACGCTGCGCGCCGCCTTTGGCGGTTGCCTTTGGCCATCCTTGACGGCGACTGCGCGCGGCGCTTGGGGGAGGTCAGGCCGGGACCGAGAAACGGCCCCGTCCAGCCGAACAGAGAAACATCGGCTGAAGGTCTGGAGCGGACGTTTCTACCCGTAGAATACAGCGAGGAAGCGTATAAAGCCGACGGCCGGATCGAGGGGCGGCGCCCATTGCCCTCGAAAACAGGCTGAAGCAACAACACCCAAGGAGGACGACATGCCAACGTCACTGCACCGTGCATCGTTCGGGTTTGTCGCGGCGGTAATTTCCGTGCTGACGTTCCATCAGGGCATGTGGGAGCTGTTGCATCTGATCGGCCTGATGCCGCCCTGGTATCCGACCCGCGGCGTTCCACCGTTTGGAGTGCCACTGATCATCGACCTGTGCTTCTGGGGCGGCGTCTGGGGTGCAGTGTTTGGACTGGTCCTGCCCAGGCTGCCGGAATCCTATCCGATGTGGATCCGCGGATTGGGACTGGGCATCGCGGCGGCATTGGTCGGTCTGTTCATCGTCCCGCTGATCAAGGGTTTGCCGGTGGCAGGGAGTTGGGCGGCCATGACGTTTGTGCGCTCATTTCTGATAAACGGGTTCTGGGGAATTGGCGTCGGCCTGATTTTGCCGCTGCTAACGAGACACGCTCAATCCAAACCAGCTTGAGCGTGTTTCGGAAGGCACGAGGCTTTCTTTCCGGAATTCACGACCGAATATCGCCGCAACGTACCGCTGGTCGGGTCGCGGGTGACGTTGTCCAGGCATAGACTCTGGCCCAGGCGATGAAGCCGCTGTGTTGCGCTCATTGTCTTGCCTCCCTCGTCACCGCTTCTCGAGGTCGCAAAGATCGTGGTTGACCAAGTCTGCTATGCGGTCAAGCTGAATGTCGCCGTGCGGATATTGCGCCAGGATCTCGGGATCGAGGGCGTAGTGGCCCTGTCGCGCAAACACGGTGGTGACGCGATCGCCCCAGATCTTCTTCATCGCATCGAGAATACGAAGTTTGTCGTCGATCATCACGTAATGCCTGGCAGGATAAAGACGCTCGACGTCGTCCAGTTCCTCCTCCTTGTGAATGTAGATCAGGATGTTGCCATCGAACGCCTTCGACAGGCCGGAGCGTTCCACCTTGCGCGGCTGAAACACCGCGTCGCCGTCGGACAGGATGACAACCGGCGCAAATTGTCGCGCGTGCTTCACCGCGTCCAGCGCCCCCGGATACAGCCGTTCGTCGAACGGGTAATCCACCAGCCAATTCGATATCCGCAGCAATCGTGGATCGTGCATCTCCTCCAGCCGGTACCGTTCGAGCGCGCCAAGATAGTCGGCATAACCGAGTTCGCTTCGCAGCGCCTCGAAAATCTCCCAATACCGGTTACGCGCGGCCGTCCCATGCTCCACGCCCATATGGACATCGAGGTCGGCCTGGACGCGATCGTTGTTAAGCAGCGTGTTGTCGACGTCGAACAGGACGACAAGGTCGTGCATCATTTTGAAACCTCCAACGCCCGTTGCGTACTCCGCCAGAGTCCATCACCGCCGATCAGTGCCTCGGCTTCGCTGTTGCCCAGGGCACCAGCCGTCAGTAGGTGGGGAGCTGAGGCTTTTCCAGCGAATTCGACCGGGAACCTGGCCCGCCCCTACAGCTTGGATAGCCGGTTCGCCCCGGCGTGAAGTCCTACCCCCCGAGCACCTCCTCGGCCGCGGTGTAGCCCAGCCCCAGATCGTGCGCGACCGCGGCGTGCGTCACCTTGCCGGCGTGCACGTTCAGCCCGTGTCGCAAATGCATGTCGGCCGCCAGCGCGGCGCGCCAACCCCTCGTCGCCAGTGCCAGAACGAACGGCAGCGTGGCGTTGTTCAATGCGAAGGTGGAGGTATGCGCCACCGCACCGGGCATGTTGGTGACGCAATAATGCACCACGCCATGCTCGACATAGGTCGGAGCAGAATGCGTGGTCGGCCGGCTGGTCTCGAAACAGCCGCCCTGGTCGATCGAAATGTCCACCAGCACCGAGCCCGGCCGCATCGCCTGCACCATGGCGCGTGACACCAGCTTCGGTGCGGCACTACCCGGCACCAGCACTGCACCGATCACCAGGTCGGCGGCGAGCACCGCACGCTCAATCGCCTCAGCGGTGGCGAACAGCGTGGTTGCCCGTGGTCCGAATTGCAGATCGAGTTCCTTCAGCCGCGGCAGCGAGCGGTCGATGATGGTGACCGACGCTTCCAGCCCGACCGCCATGCGTGCCGCATTGGTGCCGGAGACGCCGCCGCCCAGCACAACCACCTTCGCCGGCGGCACCCCCGGCACACCGCCCAGCAGCACGCCCGCGCCGCCTTGCTCCTTCTCCAGGCAGTGGGCGCCGACCTGCACGGCCATGCGGCCGGCGACCTCGCTCATCGGCGACAGCAGCGGCAAGCCGCCATGCGCGTCGGTGACGGTCTCGTAGGCGATGCAGGTGGCGCCCGAACGCAGCAGCCCCTCGGTCTGCGGCTTGTCGGCCGCGAGGTGCAGGTAGGTGAACAGCACCTGGCCTGGGCGCAGCAGCGCGATCTCCTGCGGCTGCGGTTCTTTCACCTTCACCACCAGGTCGGCGGTGGCGAACACGTCGTCGGCACTCGCCACCACGGTGGCGCCAGCCGAGCGGTAGGCGTCGTCGGCGATGCCAATGCCGGCGGCGGCATCATGCTCTACAACCACCTGGTGGCCGTGCAGGATCAGCTCGCGCACGCTCGCCGGAGTCAGGCCGACCCGGTATTCCTGCGTCTTGATCTCCTTGGGAACGCCGACTTTCACGCCAACCTCCTGCACCCTGCTCGGATGGATATGGTGCGCCGTTGCGCTGCTGCGAGCGGCCCACGCGGCATTGACCCGCCGCCACGTGGGGCTATGCAGGGACGCGGAACTTGGGAGGCATACATGACCGAGACCACGCGTCGCGCCTTCAGCCGGCTCGGCCTGCTGCTGCCGGCAGTGTCCCTGCTGCCACGCGTGGCCGGTGCGGCGGACGGACCGGTGCGCATCGGCTGTCCCTATCCGCTGAGCGGCAACGCGGCGTCGGCCGGCCAGGGCAGCAAGACCGCTATCGAGGTCGCGGTGGACATCATCAACAACAAGCATCCCGAGCTGGGCAATCTGCCGCTGGCCGCCACCGCCGGCTTGCCGGCCCTGGGCGGACGCCAGGTGGAGGCGGTGTTCGCCGACCACCAGGGCAACCCCGCCACGGCGCAGAGTGAGGCGGTGCGGCTGATTACCCAGGACCATGTCGTGGCGCTCGCCGGCTGCTACCAGTCGAGTTGCACGCTGACCGCCTCGGCCGTTGCCGAGCGCTATGGCATTCTCTTCATGGCGCCGGAATCGTCCTCCCCCAACCTGACCGAGCGCGGCTTCAAGTGGTTCTTCCGCGCCACGCCGATCGGCACCGATTTCGGCGCCGCCTATGCCGACTTTCTGAGCGAATTGAAGGGTAAGGGTACCAAGGTCGACCAGGTCGCGGTGGTGAATGAGAATACCGAGTACGGCACATCCACCGGCGACGCGATCATCCAGGCAATTAAGGCCAAGGGACCGAAGGTCGATCTGCGCATCCCATACAACGCCAATTCCACCGACGTCAGCTCGCAGGTGCTGCAACTGAAGAGCGCCAACCCCGACGTTGTGGTGTTCATCAGCTACACCTCCGATTCGATCTTGTTCCTGAAGACCATGCACAATCTGGGCTACAAGCCGCCGATCGTGATCGGCGATGATTCCGGATTCTCCGACAACGCCTTCGTCGAGGCGGTAAGCGACCTCGCACAAGGTGCGATCAACCGTAGTTCATTCGACCCCGGCAAGCCGGGCAGCGTGCCCTATCTGGTGAACGCGATGTTCCACCAGACCAGCGGGCGCGACATGGACGACACCTCGGCGCGCGGCATGCAGGGATTCCTGGCGCTGATGGAGGCGATCAACCGCGCGGGCTCGACCGAACCGGCGAAGATCCAGGCCGCGCTGCGATCGCAGGACCTGAAGCCGGACCAGTTGATGATCGGCTACAAGGGCGTCAAATACGACGCGAAGGGCCAGAACGAACTGGCATCGACGCTGCTGGTGCAGCTTGACGGCAAGAAATACGTCGCGGTGTGGCCGGATTCGTCGGCTGTGCAGACGCTGGCGCTGCCTTTCAAGGGGTGGGGCTAGATCCCGTCAAGTCATCCTCCCCCTCCCCTTGAGGGGCCGACTATGCACCTCTTGACTGTCACGGACAATTCCCCTATATTCTGGTTCAGACCTGGGGAGCCTCCCGATGAGCGGCAGTCAGTTCACCCGGCAGATGACCATCCCTGAGTGGGAAGCCCTGTTTCCCACCGATGACGCCTGCAAGGCGTATCTCACGGCCCGGCGCTGGCCCAATGGCGCGGTCAAGTGCCCGCGCTGTGGCAACGATAAGGTGTGGGAACTGAAGGCCCGGCCGTTCCATTGGGATTGCCCCGCTTGTGGCCCTGGGCGCGGCGGCTATCGCTTTTCCGTGCTGGTCGATACCATTTTTGAGAACACCAACATCGGCCTGCGGCAGTGGTTCAAGGTGATCTATCTGATGCTCACCAGCAAGAAGGGCATTTCCAGCCTGCAAATCCAGCGCATCATGGGCTTTGGCTCCTATAAGACTGCGCTCTACATGACGCACCGTATTCGGCTGGCATTCACTGATCCCGAGTTCCGCAAGCTCATGGGGATAGTCGAGGTCGATGAGACCTTCGTCGGTGGTAAGAACAAGAGTCGGCATTGGGACAAGCGCACTCCGGGAACGGGCGGTGTCGGCAAGGCTTCCGTCATGGGTGCGGTTGAGCGCGGCGGGAACGTGGTGACGCGGGTTGTCGCCCGCGTCGATACCGAAACTGCCGATAGCTTCGTGAATGCCGCTGTAGCCGAGAAGGTCGATTTGGTCGCGACGGACGAGTCGGGCGTCTATCGCCGAGTCAACCGCTTCCGCCCGCATGAGAGCGTCAACCATGGCCGCGGTGAGTATGTCCGGGGCAACGTCCACACTTGCACCATCGACGGCTTCTGGTCGCTGCTGAAGCGCGGCATCATCGGCTCGTTCCACAATGTCTCCCGCAAGTATCTGCCACTCTACGTGGCTGAATTTGAGTGGCGTTACAACAACCGGGACAGCCCTGAAATCTTCCGTGATGCCGTAGCGCGGTGCTGAGGCGCAGAAAACCCAACGGGAGGAGGGGGCGCGCTCGGTGAAAAAACGACGCATCAAAAAACACCCGCCGCGAGTGCCGCAAAAAATATCTCCGCGCCCGCCGCAGCCCCCACCAACAAGGCGCCAGCTGGGGTGGCTGTCACTGCTTCAACCCAAGCTTCTTTTGATAGAAATTCCCAGTGCAATTGCCGTTGTGATTGGCTTCGCAGTGATTTGGTGGCAAGCTTGCCCGACGGTCGCGGCGCCTTCCGTCGCTGCCGACGCAGCCCCATTAGCCGCTCCCTTTGTGATTAAGAACGAAGGGAGTCTGCTGGCTTTTCATGACGTGATGACTACCTGTACATTCGACAAAATGGAATGGAACGGCACCGGCATTGGCGGGACGACGCTCTCTCAGATGAGCACCGATCATCCGCAACCGCACGGAGAAGTCGCGCCTGGCCGCTCGGTGGTTGTCGATTGCATGGTCATATCCGCCATGCGCAACTGGACCAAGCTGCATCTCACTGGAGATCTGCTGTCTATGCGCGCGCAGATCGTGGTTAGATACAGAACGCTGATGATTCTGCGCACATTTGTATCCCAACACTTCTGCTGGACCCCGACCCCGCCAGAAGGCCATCAATGGGAATTGTGCGACCAACTGTAGGACAGTGTTCATATGTAGAGGCAATCGCCCGTGACAGTCAAGATCGACATAGTCACCCTTGAGGGAGGGAGTTGGGGGAGGGGTGCGTACAGCCAAGAACCCCCTCCCCCCGACCTCGGTCCGCTTCGCGGCCCAAGCCCACCAGGGGAGGGGGAGAGTCAATTTACCCCGGTAGCGGAAACTGCCGCAGATACGGTGCGTACTCTTCCTCCACATCGATCTGCAGCGTCGCCAGCACGCGCACCACCGCGTTATAAAACCCGATCGTCAGCGTCAGATCCACCACCGGCTCATTACCCAGTGCCGACTGCAACGTCGCAAATGTCGCGTCCGTCATTCCCCCGGCCGTCGTCATCTCGCGCGCCGCCAGCAGCACGGATCGCGTCAACGCATCCAACCGGGTCGGCTTGCCCGCCGTGTCGTCGATCAGTGCCCTGATGTCATCGTCGGTCACCCCGAAATCGTGCCCGATCTTCACGTGATGCGACCATTCATACGGCGACCGCGCCAGCCAACCCACCTGCAGGATCGCCAGCTCGCGCAGACGCGGATCGAGCTTGCTGCCATAGCGGATGAACTGCCCAACGCCGGAAAACGCCCGCGCTGCATTGGGCGAGTTCACCAGCGCCCGCGCCAGGGCGATCGGGCGTTTCAGCAGGTCCTGGTCCTCGGGCGCCAGATCGGCGACATCCAGATACGGCACGCGGGCCATAGAGCATTCCCTCCGATAACGGTAAACGGCGCGGCCGTTCGTTGCTGCGCGTCATCCTGCGCGAGCCGCCGGTAAAGGTCGAGCATCGCCTCCGCTCCGCCCCCATCCGTTAATCCAATTCGTGCTACATCCTCCGCTCCTGCATAGCCGAAACCCGAGTCGCGCCCATGCATCCAGATCCGCTCGAGCCATTCCGCCTGAATGGCCGCACCGCCCTGGTCACCGGTGCACGCCGTGAAATCGGCCGCGCCATCGCCCTGGCACTTGCCGGCGTCGGCGCACGCCTCGCGATCCACCATGCCGGCACCGAGGAAGAAGCTCGCGACGCCGCCGCCGTCGTCGCGACGATCCGTGCGGCCGGCGGCGTTGCGCAGTCATTCCCGCAGGATTTTGCCGAGGACGATGCCGGCACGCACCTCGCCGCTGCCGTCACCGACTGGGCGCGCATCGACATCCTGGTGCTGAACGCCTCGATCGAGATTCCCGAGGACTGGCAGACCATCAGCCGCGCGAATTTCGACCGGCAGATCACGGTGAATCTGCGATCGACTCGCGAGCTGCTGCAAGCCCTGGTGCCGCCTATGGCCGAGCGTGGCTGGGGTCGCGTGCTGACTATCGGCAGCGTGCAGCAGGTCATGCCGCACCCCGCCATGCTGGTCTATGCCGGCACCAAGGCCGCGCAGCTTAACTGGGTGTTAAACTTGGTCCGCCAGTATGGCGGACGTGGCATGACGGTGAACAATCTGGCGCCCGGTGCCATCCTCACCGCGCGCAACCAGGCGCAGATGCAGAATGAGGGCGCCGCGCTGGCACAGCGCATCCCGCTGGGCCGGCTCGGTGCGCCGGACGACTTGGTGGGCGCGGCCCTGCTCTTGTGTTCCGATGCCGGGCGTTACATCACCGGGGCCAATCTCTACGTGGACGGTGGCCGCCACATCGCGTAATTCGACGCACGCTTGATTCCGCGCGCGTCGTGCCCTTGTCATACGGGATCGGAGGACTTGCGTAATGCGCCAAAAGACGAATCCAGGCGGCGGACCAACACCGCTGCCGACGCCGCCCTGGCTCGCCGGGGCAGCGATCGGCCTGACCATCCTCAGCATGGCGAGCAGTGCGATTGCGTTTGGAGCTGGACTGGCGTGGTGCCAGTCCAGTCAAAGCGGGAAGTAGCGCGCGTTACGCCGCACCCATCACACGGCTGCGCAGGCGGTTGCCCTCGCGCTCGCCGAAGAAGATGTCGGGGCCGAGCTCATCCACGGAGCAGCAGCCGGTATAGGCCATGGTCTTGTCCAGCTCGTTGCGGATGAGGCTGATCGCCTTCAGCGCACCGGCCTCGCCGCCGATCGCCGTGCCATACAGCGTGGCGCGGCCGGTCAGCACGGCCTTGGCCCCGAGCGCCAGCGCCTTGGCGATATCGGAGCCGCGGCGCACACCGGAATCGAGGATCACGGTGGCGCGGTCTCCGACCGCTTCGGCGACGTCCGGCAGCAGGTCGATGGTAGCGGCGGCGCTGTCCATGTTCCGCCCGCCGTGGTTGGAGACGATGATCCCGTCCACGCCGTATTCGATCGCCTTCACCGCATCCTCCGGGCGGTTGACGCCCTTGAGCATCAGGATTCCCGGCCAGATGTCGCGGAATTTCGCGAGGTCGTTCCAGTCGAGCGAGTCGGCGCGCAGCGCGTCGCGGCTGCCGACGCCGCTGAGCACGGATTTCTGGTATTCTTCCGGATAGTTCTCGTGCCGCGGCATGCCGATGCTGGTGAAGTATTTCAGCAGCACGCTGCGCGCCCAGGTGGGATGCCGGATGACATCGACGACGAAACGGGGGGTTGCCTTGAACGGGAGCGCAAAACCGTGGGGGGTTGCCTTGAACGGGAGCGCAAAACCGTTATGCGTGTTGTACTCGCGGTTGGGTGAGACCGGCGAATCAACCGTGACGATCAGCGCCTCGAAGCCGTTGCGGTGGGCGCGCTGGATCAACTGGTGCGACAACTCACGCTGCTTCCAGACATAGAGCTGGAACCACAGCCGCCCGCCGACCTCGGGGCCGCCGTGCTGGACGATCTTCTCCATCGCGGTCATCGAGGCGGTGGACAGGGTCAGCGGAATCTTTGCCTTGGCCGCGGCCTTGGCGAGTTCCAGTTCGCCCTCATGCCAGCACAAGCCCGCTGCTCCCGTGGGCGCGATTGCCATAGGCAGGCTGGCCGGCTTGCCGAACAGCGTGGTGGCGACGCTGCGGCCGGATACATCGACCAGCGCGCGATGGCGCAGCTTGATGCGTTCGAACGCGCTGCGGTTGTTGGCAACGGCGAGGTGGTCCTCGGTCGCGCGATCGACGAACTCGAACACGCCCTTTGGCAGGCGGCGCTTTGCGGCATCGCGCAGGTCGTAGATGTTGAGGCAACGGTCGAGGATGGGCATCACACCGTGTCCATCACCATGTCGCGCAGCCGATTGCCCTGGCGATAGCCGAAGAAGATGTCCGGGCCAAGCTCGTCCACTGCGCAGCAACCGGTATAGGCCATCGTCTTGTCCAGCTCGTTGCGGATCAGGCTGATCGCCTTGCCGGCGCCGGCCTCGCCGCCGACCGCGGTGCCATACAGCGTGGCGCGCCCGGTCAACACTGCCTTGGCGCCCAGCGCCAGCGCTTTCGCAATGTCGGAACCACGCCGCACGCCGGAGTCGAGGATGACAGTGCCGCGGTCGCCGACCGCCTCGGCGATCTCCGGCAGCACGTCGATCGAGGCGACGACGCTGTCCATGTTGCGCCCGCCATGGTTGGACACGATGATGCCGTCTACGCCGTATTCGATTGCCTTCACCGCGTCGTCTGGCCGGTTGATCCCCTTGATCATCAGGATGCCCGGCCACTTGTCGCGAAAGATTCTGATGTCCTCCCAGCGCAGCGAGTCCTGCCGCGTCATCTCGGTCGTGGTCGGATCGTTACGCTTCATCCGCTTATACTCGTCCGGATAGTTCTCATTGCGCGGCATGCCGATGGTCGTGAAGTACTTCATCAGCACATTGGTGAACCACACTGGGTGCCGCATGATGTCGAGCGTGAACGTCACGTTCGGCGTGAAGGGCAACAGGAAGCCGTTATGCGTGTTGTACTCGCGGTTTGGCGGCACGATGGTATCGACGGTGACGATCAGCGCCTCGAACCCCGCGCGGTGGGCGCGCTCAATGAGCTGGTACGACATCTCCCGCTTGTTCCAGACATAGAGCTGGAACCACAGCCGCCCGCCGACCCCTGGTCCCGCCTGTTCGGCGATCTTTTCCATCGAGGTCATCGCGCCGGTGGCCAGGGTGAACGGAATCTTGGCCTTGGCCGCCGCCTTGGCGAGTTCCAGCTCGCCTTCGTGCCAGCACAGGCCCGCGGCACCGGTGGGCGCGATCGCCATCGGCATGGAGACCGGCTTGCCGAACAAGGTGGTCGCCATGGACCGACCGGATACATCGACCAGCGCGCGATGCCGCAGCTTGATGCGCTCGAACGCTGCGCGATTGTTGGCCACCGCAATGTCATCCTCGCTGCCGCGATCAACGAATTCGAACACCGCCTTCGGCAGGCGGCGCTTCGCGGCGGCACGCAAATCATAGACGTTCAGGCAACGATCAAGCGCGGACATCGGCACCTCTCCCTAGACAGCGGGATGATGAGGCCGAACAGTTGCTTGTCAAGCGACCGGACCGGCGATGCTAGCGCACCGATGCGGCGGTGGATCAGAAGCCGCCATATTTCAGGCAGATGGACGTATCGCTCAACTTCCACGGCATTGAGATGTACGCGGTCCGCGCGGGATTTTGCAAAACCTGGAACATGCGAATCAGGCGCCCACCCTGAAGCTCCTGCGGCACTCCGCTGAGCAGCGAAACTGTCTCCACGCCGTTGGCTTCAACGGCGCCGCAACAATCGAACTCGGCCTGTCCATAATTTGGGAAGTTGTACAGGGTCTGTTGACCGACAATCCGCGGTCGCTCCACGATCCATTCGGCGGTGGCGCCGGCGATTTCGGGGTACACCGTGCTCTTGTCGGGCAGCGTAACCGGAGGCGCGGTCCCAACGACCGGGGTAACCACAGGTGTCTTACTGCTCAGGTTCACAATTACGAAGACTACAGTCTGTGGATCCGAAGCCGTCAAGACACACAGCACCTGGTCGCCCGGATTGACCACAATCCCGATGGGCAACGGAACGGTGTTCTTGTTGCCGCGCGCCCACCACTGCGTCCATGCGTCTACCGAGAGCGAACCATCGAGCTGCAGCGTCGTGGCGGTCCCGATTTGGGGCAGCGACGAGTCGAGATAAAGTCGCTGCCCATCAAGGCCGATCCAGTTGGAACAGATGTACGGGATATTGGGCGATCCCCCGTACGGAGCCGCCGGAATCTGCAGATTGCCCGGGACCGTCCAAACCCCCCATATCTGCATGAACTGCATGTTCCGGTTCGCGGTAATATAGGCGCCCGACCAATTGGAACTGGTCTCGAAGCGGGTTTCCTCAATGGGCATTTCGTCGGCTTGCCTGTTGAGCATTTGGTAGGACATGGCTATCAGCCGTTCTTCGTCGAACTGGTAGGGGTTGATTATTACCGTCCTACCGAACGCTTTGTTCCAGAGCTGCCGCAACAGCGACTGTCGAACGGCATCTGGCTTCGGCGGCAGACCGAGGTTCAATAGCTGTGTGTTGGACAGGGTTGACGGATTGATCGAATTCCCGGGCGGCACTGGGAAGCCCTTGAAGCGATCCTTCAGTTCCCGAATGATATAGCCAGGGACTTGCCAGGTCGCCTGTACCTTGGCAGGTTCGACTGTCATTGCCATTCTCCCTGCGCGTTGGTGACGGCACTCGAGAACCTTGGAACCGTTATGAGAAGTGGCATGATGCATGTTGCGATCAATACGCCTCCAAGAGTATCACTCGGATAGTGCAATCCCGCGATCTCACGGTTGCGGGCGATGCGGTCGGCAAGCGTCCACAGATCGTCCCCCATTGTGGGTTGCTGCGGTAGGTTCTGGAGCACCTGATTCATGGAAAGCGCCATCAGATGGGCCTGTGTCGAGTGGCCGCTGGGAAAGGATGCGTGCCCCGGCACCTGGATCGGTGGAAGCAGTGCCGGACAGAGTTGCGACGGCCGCGGACGTCCATATAGACCCTTGAAGTACATCGCCACGAACGTGCCCACCAGACTCGCAATGGCCAGCACCTTGGTTGTCTGCGGATAGGCCCCGGGCCGCGCGGTCATCATGTTCAGGAAGTAACTGATGAACTCGTCGGACTGGGACAGTATCTCGGCCAGCGCGTCGGCCCGCTCGTCCATTGCCGCCTTGACGAGACCTTGGATCTCGTCCGCTGCATTGGGCTGTATGGCAGCGCTCGACCAATCCACAAAAGGAACGATAGTGTTGGATGGAGGCGGTGGGGCAGGTATCCAGGCCGGCCACTGCGCCTTGGTGAGCAAGTTCGTGGCCGGGTTGATCGAAGCCCATGCTGTTGTGGTGAACTGATTCAGCGCCAGCCACGAATACCATTCGGCCGACCAGTTGCAATCGGGGAAGTTCTTGATGCCTATGACAGGCAAACTGCCGATCATCACGTTCGGCGTTTTCGTGCCGGGCGCGGTGTCCGGCGCGGTGATCAGGGGCAAGTTCACCCGGTCCGCGAAGAACCAGCCCGCGCTACTGCTCGTGGCGTTGCCGCCGCCGCCAGCATTTGCGCTGTTGCCGTCATTGCCGTCGTTACCATCGAAACTCGCAGGCATGTTGCCTCTCCTTTGACTGAGATTGTTCAGGCACGTAAGCCGGTGCGCCGCTTCAATCGGGCACCCCGGCCTGCCGAAGCCGATCGGCGAACTGGTCGCGCACGCCGCCGCGTAGCGGCGTGCGCGCACGGAACGTGGTCAGGCGAAATGTCGGCACGAGTTCCATGAGCCGCCGCACGATGGTGCGCGCCTCGTCCATCTCTCCGACCGCGACGAGGCTGGCGATCAGCGAACGCAGATTCGAGGTATTAGCGCCCGCATGGGCCGCCGACATCCGGCCCCACGCGATGGCATCGTCATAACGGCCACCAAGATAGTACGACTGCGACAGGTAGTGTTCGAGCCAGAAACTGTCCGCGCCGATCGGTGACAGCCGCACTGCACGCTCGGTCCGCGCTATGGCAGTCGCGATTTCGCCAAGATAGCTGCGAGTGAGGCCGCTATAGGCCCAGGCCCAGGCACAGCTCGGGCCGGCCGCCATGGCGCGTTCAAGATATTCTTGTGCCACGTCATAGTCCTTCAGCAAGTACGACTGAAGGTGCCCATAGATCGCCAGCCCCAGCGCGTCGTTGCGATCCCGCTCGATGGCCATGCGCGCGGCACCGGCCGCCAGCGTGCGGTCCGCGGTTTCATCCGCGGACCACCCCTGGCCGATCCATCGCATGCGCAACGACGCCATGTGCGAGTATGCGGGCGCGTACTCCGGATCGTGCGCAATCGCCTGCTCCAGCAACTCACGCGCTTGCTCCACCGAGTATCGATCCATGCGGTAGAACCGATCGAGCGCCTGGAGGGTAAGGTCATAGGCCGTCATGCTCGCAGGATGCTTGCGCAGCGCACGGTCGAGCTCACGCTCGCGCAATTGCGGAGCGATGGCTGTCGCTACGCGCAGCGCGATCCGGTCCTGCAAATCGAACAGATCGGCAATGTCACCATCAAACCGATCCGCCCAGATAACGCTGCCGGTCTGCGCTTCGCTCAGTTCGACGGCGATCCGCAGCGCGTTGCCCGACCGACGCACGCTCCCGTGCAAGACGTAGCGGACATCCAGTTCGTGGCCGACCCGACGGACATCGAGCGGTAAACGCGCGAAACCGATCGTTGAGCTACGAGAGATTACCAGCAGGTCCTTAAGGCCACCGAGTGCGCGTATGATGTCGTCGATCATCCCCTCGGCGAAATACCCATCCGCCTGGTCTTTCTGCAGGGTGCGGAACGGCAACACCGCGAGCGACGGACGGTACTCACCGTTGGTCTCCGTCGCCGTCACGGCGGGGACGCTCAACCGTGGCAGTGCCGGCATATTGATCCATGACGAGCACGCCGATGCAGGGATGGCGTAGACCATCACGGGGTCACGAATGTTCTTCAGGCGATGCTCGCCGGTCGGCTCGTACGGCGCGGCGACAGTCCGTCGCACCTGTTCGAACACCCCTGCCGACAGGCACACGCCACCTGGCTCGGCCATCGCCTCCAGCCGGGCGGCGATATTGACCGCGGTCCCGCCGGTGCGATTGTCCTGCAGCATGATTTCGCCCGAGTTGATCCCGATGCGGAATCGGATCCACTGATCCGGCGGCAACCTTGCATTGCGCCGCGCGGTATCGGCTTGGATACGCAGCGCGCATTTCAAGGCTTCGATGGCGCTGGGGAACTCCGCCATCAGGCCGTCGCCCGCGAAGG
>Ga0209415_10012610_pt1 | contig 14052 bp, 12 predicted proteins | sample PeaSoiSIISIP2007_FD_187696 | JGI IMG/M metagenome (GOLD analysis project Ga0209415, IMG submission 187696) | Peat soil microbial communities from Weissenstadt, Germany - SII-SIP-2007 (SPAdes) (version 2) | ecosystem: Environmental > Terrestrial > Soil > Wetlands > Peat | place: Germany... | reverse complement strand
GCATCGGTGGCGCGGCGGCGGAATTGCGCGATCCCAGGAAGTCTCGGAGCCTCTGAAGGTCAGCGGCGGCTTCGGGCAACCAGATCGGGCGCCGGGTTGCGGACGACGACCTTCGTGCTCTGTGCCCCAACTCTCCAACCACGCCTCGATAGCTTTGTCGCTGATATGATCGCCGGTAGTCTCGTAGCGCTCCCAGCGCTCCAGGGTCTCGCGTTTGATCTGCTCGGAGCTCTCTTCCCGGTCCAGGTAGCGTTCGATCGCTTCCTTCATAAGCCAATGCTGAGAGCGCTGTCTGATTCGACTCAGCGCCTTCAATCGTGCCCGGGTCCGGCTGTCGAGCTTGATACCCGTGGTCGTCGCGACACTCCGTGCCATAGGCAAAGGTTGCACTTGTTGCAACCCTTTGTAAAGTCGCTCAATCAATCTGGCCGCCTGCGCGCGCGGCCGGGCGGGTGGCGCGTTCCTCGCAGACGCGCGGTAGATGCTCTGCGACCTGCGAGACCATCTCGGCGTCGGAGATCGAGGTGGTGCGGCCGGCGCGATATTGCGCGTCGATCCAATCTGCGATCTGCCGTACCGCGTCCGAATGCTTGTCCACCTGGCGGTCGCGGGGCAGCTTAAAGTAGTCGTTGATCCACCATGCGATTCCCGCGCTGCCCGAGGTCTTGTCGACTGCGACACGCGGCGGCCGTCCGAGCAGCTTGGCCGTGTCGAAGACGTTGTAAATTTCCTCATCCTTGAGCAGCCCGTCGGCGTGAATCCCGGCCCGCGTGATATTGAAATCGCTGCCGACGAACGGATAGGTCGGCGGAATCCGGTAGCCGATCTCGCGCTCGAAGTAGTTCGCGATCTCGGTGATCACCGGCAGGTCGATGCCATTGGTATCGCCCTTGAGCGACACGTAGTCGATCAGCAGGCCCTCCAGCGGCGGGTTTCCGGTGCGCTCGCCGAAGCCGAGCAACGTGCCGTTCGCATACATACATCCGTACAGCCAGGCCGCGGTCGCGTTGGCGAGCACCTTGTGGAAATCGTTGTGCCCGTGCCATTCGAGGCAATCCGGCGGCACGCCGCATTCGCGCCGCAACGCGGTTATCAGCTTGGGCACGCTGCGCGGCAACGCGACGCCGGGAAACGGCACGCCGAACCCGAGCGTGTCGCAGACCCGAATCTTGATCGGGATGCCGCTCTGCTCGCGCAACTCCATCAGGCGCGAGACGAAGGGCGCGACGAAGCCGTAAAAGTCGGCGCGGGTGGCGTCTTCCAGATGGCAGCGGAGCTTGAGCCCCATATCCAGCGCCGCCTGCACCAGCCCGAGGTAATCGTCGAAGGCCTCGCGCCGGGTCTTTTTGAGCTTGTGGAAGATGTGATAGTCGGAGCACGAAGTCAGGATTCCGGTCTCCGCGAGTCCGATTTCCTTTACCAGCCGCAGGTCGGACTTGATCGCGCGAATCCATCCCGTGACTTCGGGAAACCGATAGCCGGTCTCGAGGCATCGATGGACCGCCTCGCGATCGACGTTGGTATAGAGGAAGAACTCGCACTGCCGGATCACGCCGTTGGGACCGCCGAGCCGATGGAGCATCCGGTACAAGTCGGCGATCTGGCCGACCGTGTAGGGCGGGCGCGCCTGCTGGCCGTCGCGGAAGGTCGTGTCGGTCACGTAGAACTCGGGCGCCGGGTCGAGCGGCTCGATGACGCCGTCGAACACGATCTTCGGGACCGCGTCGTAGGGAAAGATCTCACGGAGCAGATTGGGTTGCGCGACGTCACGCAGTTCGTGGCGTGTACCGGATCCATTCGAACTTGCGCTGGTCGAGCTTGCTGAACGTGCGCTTGCGGGTTCCATCGGTTTGCCGCCTCCTCGACTGTACTGTATATAACTCTATATAACTTGATTCACAGGAGACAGCAATAACCACAATGCCGGCCCGGCTCAGACCGCCGCGGGCGCGGGTGCTTGACCAGACGGGCGCGCGATGGCGCAATCTGTCCGTGGCCAGGGGTAATCCGGACGGGGCTGCGATGCTCACTGCGGCGCAGGCCGCCGGCGTACTGGGCGTCAAGCTCGGCACGCTCTACGCCTACGTGAGCCGCGGCTGGGTCAAGAGCTATCGGCGCAAGATCGGCCGCCAGGCGCTCTATCGCCGCGACGATATCGAGGCGCTGCGCGGCGTGGTCGCGCCCGAGCGCGGCCGCCGTGGGCGGAGCCTGCCGCCCGCGACCTCGTGGGTCACGGTGGCGCAGGCGCCCGCCGGCGAGAGCGGCGCTCCCGGCGTGCCCGGTGTGCAAGGCGTGATCGTGGCGGAATCGGCGGTGAGCGCGATCATCGAAGGGCGGCTCTGCTTTCGCGGCTATCCGATCGAGGAGCTGGTCGAGCGCGCCTCGTTCGAGGAAGTATGCCTGCTGCTATGGGGCGGCGAGCGGCCGCGCCCAGAAGAGGCCGCGGCGCTCGCCGCCGAAGTCTCCGGCGCGCGGATTCCCGACTCGGTGGCGTCGGCGCTGCTGGCCGTCGGCCAGGACGCGCCGCCGGTATGGAAGCTTGCAGCCGTGATGCCGAGCCTGGCCGCGCTCGAGCGCCATCAGGGCACGCGCCCGCGAATCCGGCAGGCAATCTCGATCGTCAGCGTGTTGCCGCTCGCGCTGGCCGAAAAAGCGGCTCCGGACGGCGCCGAGGAAGGATCGGGAACGGCCGCGCGGCTGCTGAGCGGAACCCGCGGCGCTGCTCCCGCCGATTGGGAAATCCACGCGCTCGATCACATGCTGGTCGCCTGCGCTGAACACGAACTCAATGCCTCGACCTTCGCCGCGCGGGTGGTCGCCAGCACCGGCGCTGACCTGTACGCCTCGGTGCTCGCCGCGCTCTGCTCGATGTCGGGTCCGATCCATGGCGGAGCATGCGATCGGATCGAGCGGCTGTTCGATGCGCTCAGCGCCGGCGCCAAAATCGATGATCGGCTCGACGATCGGCTCAACGGATTCGCGCGCGAAGAGCAACTGCCGCCCGGTTTCGGCCACGCGATCTACCCCGAAGGCGACCCGCGCGCGGCGTTGCTCAAGAGCAATGCCGCCGCGATCGCCCGGCGGAAGGGGCGCCGCCTGCTCGAGACTGCGCTCAAGGTCGAACAGGCCGTGTGGAAGCGCAACCGGCTGCGCCCGAATCTCGATTTCTACCTAACCGTGTGCGCCAGGATGCTCGGCTTCCCGCAGGGCCTGTCGGCGGCGATCTTCGCGGTCGGCCGCACCACCGGATGGATCGCGCACAGCCTGGAGCAGTATGCCGACAACCGGCTGATTCGTCCCCGGATGCGCTACCGGGGCGCCGAGCTCCGGCACTGGAGTTGAGCCGGGTCTGGCGCGCTACGAACTCACGATGCGCAAGTTATCTGCGGCCGCGAAACCGAACTCGATCCGAATTCGCCGCGCACGACCCGGCGACGAGCGCGAGCTGGACGGCCTCTACGCGCAACTCCACGGAAAAGATTACGCAAGCCCCGGAACCGCAAAGATGCGCCGCGCGATCCGCGCGGTAGAGCGCGAGCGCGATCAAACTCTGCTGGTCGCGGTCAAGGACGGCCGCATCGTAGGAACGAATCATGTGCTGATCTTCCGGCATCTGGCGCGCGGCCTCAGGCCGGCGGCGATCGTGGAGAACGTGGTCGTCGATGCTAACTGCCGCGGCGCCAAGATTGGCGAGCAGCTCATGGCTGAGGCCGTAACAATCGCGCGCCGTCACAATTGCTACAAGGTTGCGCTGACCTCGAACCGCCGGCGCCGCGACGCCCATCGCTTCTATCAGCGGCTGGGTTGGCGCTGGACTCACCTCGGTTATACGCTCGCTTTGCCCGAATGATCGCGACCGTGCCGCCGATCTTCGCCTCTCCCTCCGGGAGAGGCCGCGCGCCGCGCGCGGGTGAGGGCGCAGGCCGAGCTCCTTCGACTCCCAGACTCGCTCGCGATGACAGGCACGCGAACCGGGATGGCTACATCGGCGATCTTGTACTGAAGATCGCGCGGCTTTGACGCCGGGTTCCCCCAGGTCGTATTTAAGAGACCGGGTTTAGCGCGATGGACTTTGAATACAGCCCCGAACAGGAAACCTTCCGCCGCGAGGTTCGCACCTGGCTCGACGCGAACCTCCCGAAAGAGCTCTGCGTCGACGACTCGATGGACGAGCGCGTCGCCCCCAATCGCGAAGTCTTCGAGAAGCGCCGCCGATGGCAGTCCACGATGCATGCGGGCGGATGGGTCGGGCTCTCGTGGCCGCGCGAATACGGCGGGCGCGCCGCGAGTCTGATCGAGCAGGTGATCTTCGACGAGGAGTACGGCCGCGCGCGGGCTCCGGTCCTGCCCGGCTACTCCGGAATCGGGCTCTGCGGACCGACCCTGATGCAATGGGGAACGCCCGAGCAGAAGCGCCGCTTCCTGCGCCGCATCTTGAGCGGCGAAGACATCTGGTGCCAGGGCTACTCCGAGCCGGGCGCCGGCTCCGATCTCGCCTCGTTGCAAACTCGCGCGACCGACGGCGGCGATTACTTTGTGCTCAACGGCCAGAAGGTGTGGACCTCCGGTGCGCAATTCGCCGACTGGATGTTCCTGCTGGCGCGGACCGATCCCGACGCGCCCAAGCATCGGGGCATCAGCTACCTGCTGCTCGACATGAAGACTGAGGGTGTCACCGTGCGGCCGCTGGTGCTGATGAACGGTCATGCGCATTTCAACGAGGTGTTTTTCGAGGACGCGCGCATCGCCAAGCAGAATCTGGTTGGCCCGCTGAACGAGGGATGGAAAGTCGCGATGACCACCCTGATGTTCGAGCGCGGGGGCGCGGGTGGCGGCGGTCACGGCTCGCAGGTGCGCCGGCTGGTCGAGCTCGCGCGCCGCGTCCGGATCGACGGCCGGCCGGCGTGGGAAAATCGATGGGTGCGCCAGCGGCTGGCGCAGTTCGCGATCGAATGCGAGGCCGCGAAGTACACCCGCCTTCGATCTCTGACGCGCAGACTCAAGGGCATTCCGCCCGGACCCGAGGGCTCGGTGCTCAAGCTGTTCGGATCGGAGCTGGGCGTGCGGATCGCGCAGTTCGCAACCGAGCTGCTCGGCGGCTACGCGCTGCTCGGCGAAGCGACCGCCGCAGTGCCCGACGCGCCGCGATGGCAGAACCGCGTGCTCAGCTCGCGCCAATACACAATCGCCGGCGGCACCAGCGAGATCCAGCGCAACATCATCGGCGAACGCACGCTGGGCCTGCCGAAGGGATAATGACAAGCCGCTCGCGTTCTGCCTGGCAAGAGGAGGAGTCACCTTGAAGATTTCGGTATACACCATGGCGATCGAGACGTTCGTGCCCATGCTGCGCTCGCTGTCAACGATTCTCGACAAGGGAGCCCAGCAGGCAAGCGCCAGGAAGTTCGATTCCGCCGTGCTCGTGAATGCGCGGCTCGCACCGGATATGTTTCCGCTCGTCAAGCAAGTGCAGATCGCCTGCGATCACGCCAAGAATTCGACGGCGCACCTGATGGGCCAGGAGCCGCCGCGTTTCGAGGACAACGAGCAGACCCTCGACCAGCTCAAGGCTCGCATCGCCAGGACGATCGACTATGTGCAGAGCGCGCGCGCGACCGCATTCGAAGGCGCGGACGATCGCGACATCAGGATTTCGCTGCCCAATAACCTGGTGCTCGAGATGAAGGGCGTTCAGTTTCTGAGAGATTGGGCGCTGCCGCATTTCTATTTCCACGTCGTTACGGCCTACGACATCCTCCGCCACAACGGCGTCGACCTCGGCAAGCGCGACTATCTGAGCCACGTTGGCGGCGCCATCCGCCAGCAAACCGATCCGAAACTCAAGGCGTGAGCGCCTACTGCGCGCCGACCGGCGCGAGCGCCAGCTTGTCGGCGACGATCGCCGGCACGTAGTAGGCCTCGGGCGAGCCCCAAATCAGCGCCGGATGCGATCGCCTGCCGGCGGCGACAATCGCGTCGAAGACTTGGTCGATATGCGCGTTGATTCGGATGCTGTTCGGCGCCAGCGGCGCGGCGATCTCGCCGTTGCGGATCAGATATGAATCGCCGCTGACGGTACAAGTAAACTGTCCCGCGCGCTGGCCGTTGATCGGATAGGTGTACCACACGCGCCCGACGTAGATTCCGTCGCCGACCGACCTGAGCAATCCGCGTTCGTCGAGGCCGTCTCGCGCCCGCATCACGACGTTGGTGCCCGCTGCCGAGGGATTGGCATCGAAGCGCCGCTCTCCGCCCTCGCCCAATCGGTAGCCACTGTGCGCGCCGAATTTGGCCGCTGCGTCTCCGTCCCAATGCGGACCCAACTTTTCGCTGCGATCGGGATCGGTCGCGAGCCGATGCGCGTCGTAAAAGTCGGAGAGCAATCCGACCAGTCGCCCGCCCTCAATCAGTTGAGCGCGGCGCGCGGGCAGGCCCTCGCAGGTGATACGGCGCCGGAGCGCACCCCGGGCAAGCGCCGGCTCGTCGGCAATCGACAGCCGGTTGTCCATCACGCGAGCGCCGAAGCGGCCGTGGTAGGCGGAACTCGCGGCGTGAAAGGCGCCCGTGGTCAGCGAGCCCATCACCATATAGTTGAGGATTTCGGCGATCGGCTGCGGACCGAGCAGCACGCGATACTCGCCCGCCGCCGGACGTTCGCCGCGGCCCGATCGCAGCGCCCGCTCGACGGCGTTGCGCCCAAGCGTCGGCACAATGCGACGCAGCTCGGCGAGCGAAGCGCCGATCGCGCTCGCGGTTCCCTTGGCTTCCAGCGACTCGACCAACGCCGTGACCGAGGCGGTGAAGTGCGCGCTCTGGTCGGCCCGCAAGTCATCGAAATTCGAGGCCGCGATCGCGACCCGATCGCGGATCAGCGACACGTCGCCACCGACGATGAAACCCGGATCGTCCCCAACCTCCGGCGCGCCACGGGCGAAAGCATCGGCCGCATCGTGGACTATCCGCCATGCCGCCGCGACTATCGGCGCGCCGCCGGCGCGCATCAAATCGTTCGCGGCCTGCGGATTGGCCGCGAGCCGGCGCGGCTTCGCGGGCAATCCAGGGAACTGCGGATCGACGACCATCGCGCGGCGCGCCCGCACGAGCGCGCTGGGCACGCTGTCGAGGCTCAAATCGCCGGCCTCGAAAGCCACGCCGGTTTCGCAGGGATTTTTCGACGACACGATCCGGATTGCGAAGCCGTCGGCGTTGAGCGACTTGAGTTCTTCGACGCCTGAGCAGGGAATGTCGGGAGTGTAGTTCAGCCGTGCGACAATGTGTTCGCTGGTCGAGCAGTAGACCTCGAAGGCGGCCAAGTCTTTCTCGCCTGCGATCAGCCCGGCAGCCTGGCGTGCGAATGTTTTGAGTTGGTTGAGAGCCAGCATTATCCGCCAGCCAGGCGCGCACGCGAGCGAATCGTCGGTCCGCCGTTGGACATCCGCTTGACCTGCATCGGCTGCCCCTTGCCGCAGTTGGGGATCGCGATCAGGCGCAAATCGTTACCGACCGCGTCGACCTGCATGAAGAAGCGCTTGCTGTCGCTCATCACGCTGCCGGAACGAAACAGCCGGCCCAGCCGCCCGCGCTCGATTTCATAGATGCGCCGCGCAGAAATCCGGAAGTTCTCGCGCGACTCGGCGATCGACGGGATACGGCTGCCGCAAACATAATAGCCGCGATCCACTTCGCCGATTATTTCCTCGGGCGTGCGCTCGCCCGGCATGAAAAAGGTGTTCGACATCCGGATCAGCGGGACACGGCGCGCGTCAGTCGCGCGCGCCGATCCGTTGGGTTCGACGCCGAGCGCGGCGGCGGTCGCGCGCGAGTTCAGAAAGCCGCGAAAGACGCCGCGCTCGAAATGCATCACGCGCCGGCCCGGCGTGCCCTCGTGGTCGTAGCGGTAATGCCCGTAGCCGTCGGCGCCCGGATCGGAACACGCCGACAGCAACGGCGAGGCCACGCGCTTGCCGACTTCGCTGTCGTGCATCGAGCGCAGAAACCAGCTTCGTCCGGCGTACGCCGCTTCCATCTTGAGCGCGCGATCGGCCTCGCACGGATGGCCCACGATCTCGTGCGCGACCAGCGCGTTGAAATGCGGGTCGGTGACCACCGTGACTTCGCGGTCGGGCGGATTGAGAACCGGCGCGGCGGCCAGCTCGCGCGCCTCTTTCGCCAACTCGATCGCGAAAGTCTGCAAGTCCGGATTCGGCATCAGCTCGCCGCGATAGCCCTCCGTGAGGCATTCGATTCCGCGTTGCTGGCCGATCGTGTCGTAGTTTTCGTGATGGCCTCCGCGGTCGCCTTGCGCGACGACATAACAATCGCCCTGCGAAAACGCGAAGGCCTGAGCGATCTGCGTTCCTTCGCTGCTGATAAAGACTTCGTGGCGAAGTTCGCTGGTTGCGGCGATGCGGTTGAATGCGATTTCACGGCCGAGCCCCTTCACCGCCGCCGACGCGTCGCGGCACAGCCGCTTGAGCTCTTCGGGATCGAGCGCGCGTGGGTCGCGGCGATAGATCGCTGCGACTTCGTCCCGGATCGGCGGCACGGCCGCCACGCCCCACTCCGCCGGTCCCAGCGAATCGCGCCCCAGATGTTTCAGCAGGGCGGCCTGCTCACGCGCGCTGGCGGCGGCACGATCGCAGGCCACGCCCAGCGCCGCATCGATCGCGGCAACGAGCTTGCGGCGATCGCGCGCGAGCCCTCCGATCTCGTAGCCGCCCTGCCCCGCCCCGACGCACGGCGACCGCGCACCGCCGATCCGGGCTCCGCGCGCCGCACCGGCCCACACGCTGACGCCCAGGAATGCGTTTTCGCTCTCGGCGCTGTCGCGCGGCTCGCCGTTGTCGGCCGCGCTGGATTGGATGTAGACCACCTCGAAGCGCAAGTCGGCGCGCATCACGCCGCGATGCGCGCGGACGAACCGCTTCAGTAACGCGTCGCCTTCGCGTTTCAGAAATTCGATCGCCTCGAAGAGATCGTGCGCCATCGCTAGCGTCCAGCGGCGGCGGAGATCAGATCACACCCTGACGCTTGAGCTCCTCGAGCTCGCCTTCGCCGAGGCCGAGGTATTCGCCGTAGATCGCGCTGTTGTGCTGGCCGAGCAGTGGTGCGCACTGTACCTGGACGCTCGAATCTTCCAGCTTGACGGGACATCCCGGCATCGCGAATTCCCCGCGCACCGGATGGTTCACCGTCGCGATCATTCCGCGCTCGCGCAGATGCGGATCGTTCAGCAACTCGATCGTGTCGAGCACCGCGCCGCACGGCACGCCCGCCTCGCCTAAGATTTTCATCACCTCGTGCTTGGTGTGACGGCCGGTCCATTCGTTGATGATGGCCATCAGCGCCTCGCGATTGTTCCGTCGCGACCCCGCATCGCGGAAGCGCTCGCCGTCCGCGAGTTCCGCGCGTTCCATCACGGCGCACAGGCTTCGCCACATCTCGGGGGTCGAGCAGAAGATGAACGCATAGTCGTTGTCGCCGCCGGGCGCGCATTTGAAGATATCGCCGGGGACCATGCCGACGGCGTTGCCCGCGCGGCCGACGGGCCTGTGCGTCATGTAGCTGAACATCATCGGAACGCGCACGAAGTTCAGCACCGCCTCCTGCATCGCGACCTCGACCTGCTGCCCCTTGCCGGTGCGTTCGCGCTGGATGTACGCGGCCAGCACGCCGGCCGCGGCGTGAACGCCGGTACCGGTGTCGCCGATCGTCGGCCCCGGCTTGAGCGGCGGTGAGCCCGGGAATCCGGTCACCGACATCGCACCGCCGGAAGCCTGCGCGATCATGTCGAAGCTTTTGTACTTGCTGTAGGGACCGTAGGTGCCGAATCCCTTGATCGTCAAATAGATGAGGCGCGGATTGATCTTGCGCAGCGACTCGTAGCCGAGATCGAAGCTCTCCAGCGTGCCGAGCGAGAAATTCTCGGCCAGGATATCGACTTTCCGGATCAGTTCGAGAAACATTTCACGGCCGCGGTCGCTCTTCAGGTTGAGCGTGATGCTCCGCTTGTTGGCGTTGAGCAGCATGAAGTAATAGGAATCCACGCCCGGCTTCTCGGTCACCGACCATCGCCCTTGTTCGCCCCGGCCCGGCGTTTCGAGCTTGATAACATCGGCGCCGAGCCACGCCAGCAGTTCGGTGCACGAGGTTCCTGCCTCGAACTGGGTGAGATCGAGAATCTTGATGCCGGCCAATGCCTTGTCCATCGCGTGCCTCCTGATTTCCGCTGCCGATCGCTGCTGAATCGTTGTAGCGTCGCTGCGGCCACGCGGGCAAGAAGCACCAGCCCACGGGACTAGCCGCTCCCGCGGTGCCTCTCCTTCCGGAGACCCGCGCGAGCGCACGTGGCGACAGGACGCCGCCCTCACCCGGCGAGCGCAGACGCTCGCCGGCCTCTCCCGGAGGGAGAGGCAAGTCCACGCGTCCGCGCGAGCACTCCTGAAATTTCCCTCTCCCTCCGGGAGAGGGTGCAGGGTGAGGGCGCACTTGCGGCCGCGACCGAGGCTCATCGGAAACTGCCCGTGCGCGACGCACCCTTAAGTCAACCGCGCAGCTTTGGTAGGTCTTGCTTCGGACTGCCGCGGACTGAAACGATCGATCGACCATGCCGCCAACTGCATCGGAAGCCGGCCTCAAGCTCGCGCGAATCCGCGCGGAGCTCGACCGGGCGTTTTTCGAGCGCACGGAGCTTATCGATGGCGCGCTGTGCGCGCTGCTCTCGGCCAATCATGTGTTGATCATCGGGCCGCCGGGAACGGCCAAGTCGATGCTGGCGGACGAGCTCTGCCGGCGAATCGAGGGCGCGGACTACTTCCAGTGGCTGCTCACGAAGTTCAGCACCCCCGAGGAAATCTTCGGCGCGGTCAGTCTCAAGGGACTCGAGGAAGACGACTACCGCCGCGTCACCAGCCACAAATTGCCCGAGGCGCATATCGCGTTCCTCGACGAAATCTTCAAGGCCAACTCCTCGATCCTCAACGCCCTGCTCACCGTGATCAACGAGCGCGTTTTTCACAACGGCCGCGAGCGCGTCACCGTGCCGCTGATCACGATGTTCGGTGCGTCGAACGAATTGCCAGACGAGGAGGAACTGACCGCGCTCTACGACCGCTTCATGCTGCGGTTCATGGTCGATTACATCGTCGAGGATTTCCGCTTTCTCAAGATGCTCGAAAGCCGCCCGGTTCCCGAACGCACCACGCTCAGCTTCGCCGAGCTGGGCGAGCTTTCGGCGGCGGCGCGCGCCGTCGCGGTTCCGGCCGCCACGATGCGGGCGATCGGAGAGCTGCGCCGCGAGCTGGCGCGCGGCCAGATCATCGCCTCGGATCGACGCTGGAGAAACTCGCTCGATCTGCTCCGCGCCCACGCGCTCGTGTCGGGCCGCGAGAGCGTGAGCGAAGACGACCTGATGTTCCTCGAGCACGTGCTCTGGAAAGATCCGGAGGAGCGCCCCAAGGTCCGCGACGCGATTCGCCGCCTGGTCAAGGGCTACGAGGAAGAAGCGCGCGAGCTCCTTATCCAGAGCGAGGAATTGCGCGAGTACGCCGAACGCGGATGGGAAAGCGAAGAGCTCAGGAATCGCGCGCTGATCGAAGCGCATACCAAGATCGCCAATATCCTGATCAAGTTCGACAATCTGATGCGCGACGCCGGCGAGGAGGGCCGCGCGATCGCAGGGGTCGAAGCGATGCGCGGCAAGGTCAAGGAAATTCAGCAGACGATGCTGCGCCGGATGTAAGGCTCATGGCCGTATTGATGAGCGCGAGAAGTAACACCGCCCAGGCTACCCTCACCCGTCGCGTGGCGAGCTTACGCTCGCACGCGCCGACCTCTCCCTGGTCAGGGAGAGGTGCGCAAGGGAGAGGCCGCGAATTTGCGCCGGCAAATTCATCGCCGGGTGAGGGTCATGCCCGCTGAGGAAGTATCTGCGGCGATTGCGCTGCGCGCGCGCGACTACTCCGAATCCGACCGGATCGTCACGCTGCTCACGCGCGAGTACGGCAAGCTCGGCGGAATCGCCAAGGGCGCGCGCAAATCGCGCGTGCGCTTCGAGCGCAAGCTCGAGCCCTTCTCGCACGTGATGCTCTACTTTCGCCGCCGGCCGAACGGCCAGCTCGTGTTCATCACGCGCGCGGAGGCGGCCGAGCTGCCGCAGTTCGAACTCGGCGACGACCTCGGGCGCTTCGCGCTCGGCAGCTACATGCTCGAACTGGCCGAGGCGCTCACCTCCGAGGAGGCGGAAGCCGCGGGCGCGTATGGAATTCTGACCGCAGCGCTCGCAACGCTCTGCCGCCATTCGCCGTGCGCCGCCATCCGCCAGGCGTTCGAGCTCAGGATGCTCGCGTGGGCCGGATACGGATTGGAGTTCGGCCGCTGCCGCACGTGCCGCGCGGCGATCGAGGCAACCGGCCCGCCGGCGTTCTTCGTGCCGGTGCACGGCGCGGTGGTGTGCTCGCGATGCCGTCCCACGGTTGCGGCCGGCGCCTTCAGGATCGACTCGCGGAGCGCCGCCGCACTCGCGCATCTTGGAGCGATCGAGCTGGACTCAACGCCGCAAGCCGAACCGGCCGGCCCCGACGGCGCGCTGGCGCTCGCGCGCTTTATCGCGGGCGTGCTCGATCGCAAGCTGCGCTCGCTCGAATTTCTGGAATCGATGCTGCCTGCCTGAGGGGCCTGCCTGGAATGCTGCGCAGGGCGGGACGACTGCGCCCGGTTCAGAGGAGTTTGCTCAGATCGTTGAGCAGCGCTTCCAGCCGCGACATCCGCTCGTCGAGGGCACTCCGCTCATCCTGCGGAACCTGGCCGTAGCCCCGCATATGCTGCGGCCTGCACTCAGTCACGTCGATCGCCAGAATCGACAACCTGGTTGAGAAACGCCGCCGATTCGAACTGGTGTCGGCGTGCAAATCGTAGCAATTCTTCGCGTCGCGGATTTCTGCGCGAAGCTCCTCGATCTTGGTCCGTATCGCGGGCTTGGCGGATTCGGAGATGTCCTGCTCAAAGACGGTCATCACGCGTCCGGGAGCTTCCGAAGCAGACTCCAGTGCACTCTCCATTTCCAGCAATGCGTCTTCCAGCAAACGCATCACGATGGAGAGCCTCCGTATGTGCGACCAGTTCATGGTAGTCGAGCCGGGCCCCGGCGCTTTGCGCTGTTCGGGAGCGCTGGTCGTGGCCATCCTCTACCTCACGATCAGCACTGAACAGGTCGCGTGGCTCACGACTTTGTCGGCTGTCGTGCCCAGGAATTTTCCCCAGACCTTGGAGTGCCCGGAGTGGCCGATCACAAGGAGATCGATTCCAGCCTCTTTGACGTAATGAACCAGCGCCTGAGCGGGATGGCCCGCGCGCTTTTCGGCGGCCACTTCGACGCCGTACTTCTTACCGGCCGCGAGCGCTTCCTGCCGGAGCTTCTCGAAAATGGAGTTGCCGCGCTCGCGCTCTTCATTGGTTTCGCTCGTGACATCCGAATAGCGCGGCAAATCTTCCACAAAGATCATCGACAATTTCTGTTGCTCCGCGCGCGCCAGATGGAGCGCGACGTCGAGCGCGCGGCGCGATCCTTCGGAACCGTCGAAGGCTAACGCGATGTTCTTGTACATCGGAGAAGACCTCCTAGTTTGCCGCGGCCATCGCTTCGGCCGGCTCGTCATGACTTTGCCCAAGTGCCAATACCGGCATGAAGAATCGCCCCGCAATAAGAGTGGGGACGACCGCGCTCAGAATAACGACCGTGACTAGTACGGTATACTGACCCTGACTAATGATCTTGTTCTCGAGTCCGAACAGCGCGGAGATCGTACCAAATGTCAGCCCGGTGGACATCAGCATCGTCGTATAGTTCCGTTCGCGCACCGGCATGCCGAACGCCTTTCCCAACGGCCATACGCCGACAAATTTGGTGGACATTTTGATGATTAGCAGGATGATGACGAGCCCGGCGGTCGGAACCAGCGCCGGGAGCGAGACATACAGGCCTGCCTTGATGAAGTAGAACGGCGTGAGCATGGTGAAAGCGATCGCGCGCATCCGGTTCACAAGTACGCGGTC
>Ga0209415_10012609_pt1 | contig 14052 bp, 14 predicted proteins | sample PeaSoiSIISIP2007_FD_187696 | JGI IMG/M metagenome (GOLD analysis project Ga0209415, IMG submission 187696) | Peat soil microbial communities from Weissenstadt, Germany - SII-SIP-2007 (SPAdes) (version 2) | ecosystem: Environmental > Terrestrial > Soil > Wetlands > Peat | place: Germany... | reverse complement strand
CGTCCAGATCGACATGTCCGAGTACATGGAAAAGCACAACGTCAGCCGGCTCGTCGGCGCGCCGCCGGGCTACGTCGGCTACGAGGAGGGCGGCCAGCTCACCGAGAAAATCCGCCGCCGCCCGTACAGCGTCGTCCTGCTCGACGAGATCGAGAAGGCCCACAGCGACGTCTTCAACATGCTCCTCCAGATCATGGAGGACGGCCGCCTGACCGATTCGTTCGGCCGCAAGGTGGACTTCCGCAACACGATCCTCATCATGACGAGCAACATCGGCGCGGACGTCATCAAGAACCAGTCCGGCCTGGGCTTCCGCCGCTCGACCGACGAGCAGACCTACGACAACATGAAGAGGCAGTTGATGGAGGAGATTGACAAGCACTTCCGGCCGGAGTTCCTCAACCGGCTCGACGACGTGATCGTCTTCCGCTCGCTGACCAAGGACGACCTGCGGGTGATCGTCACCTACGAGTTCGACCTGGTCCGCGCGCGCGCGCAGGAGAAATCCGTGGACCTGCGGCTCTCTCCGGCGGCGGCGGAATACCTCATCGAGAAGGGCTACAGCCCCGACTTCGGCGCGCGCCCGCTTCGCCGCGTGATCGAGCACGAGATCGAGGACCCGCTGAGCGAAGACCTCCTGCGCGGCGTCTTCCTTGGCGCGGCCACCGTCACCGTCAACGTCAAGGACGGCAAGCTGGCCTTCGATGCCGAAGCTGCGCCCGTCGCAGGCGTCGTCGAGAAGAGCGGGCCGGCGGGCTAGATCGAACCGCTGGAAGACCCACGGGCCGTCGTCCTGAAAAGGGCGACGGCCCGTTTTGCGTCTTGGGAATCAGTGCCGCTCGGGCTTAAGCATCTCGCTGGCGTAAGCGAGACAAGCGCGGATGTCCTGGGAGTTCAGGTGATCATATTCCTCGAGGACCTACTCCGTCGTCCAGCCGCGCGCGAGAAGGTCCACGACAAACTCCACGGAGATTCGGGTGCCCTTGATAATGGGCCTGCCCACCAGGATTTCGGGGTCAACGACGATTTGCTTCCGCCAGTCCATGTCGTTCTCCTTCCTTTCCCGTCTGCATCGTATTCCACACGCGACTCATCGTCTCTTCGTCGCTTGTGCCGGCGTCTTCCGACCACGCTCGGTCTTGTCGAAATGGCTGTCGAAGCTGATGACGGTGAGGTCAAGCTTCTCTGCAGCGACGAGTTGATAGGCGTCATCGAAATCGAGCCGGTATCGCTCGGCTGTCCGGATAACTTGTCTCAGGTCGCGCGGGGATAGCGCGATCATAATAATCTTGCCGCTGAGAAGTGTATCGTCCAGGAAGGACTGAAAGGCCGCGCCGCGCTTCTCACGTACCATCAGGATTCCGATGGAGTACAGAGAGAAGTCTGTAAGGTGCAATTGCGCAGAAGGGGTCGCCGCGAGAAACAGCTTGACCTCATCAGTCCTCTCTTGCCCGAGCAGCACTTCAATAAGGACATTGGTGTCGAGCAAATACATCAGGCGGTCCACCATCGAGAAGTTCTGTGTTGCAGTTCTACGGATGAATGCTTCTTGCCCAAGTGAGCCAAAGCCCCTTCCCAATCGAACTTGAAACGCGCTCGGACGCTTTTTCCCGCCGACAAGGAGTTGACCAATTGCTCAACCTTCCGCCTTGCTTCAGGCGGCAGTCTCTCAATCCTGCGGGCGATGCTGCTGGCCTTCGGCCCGACTCGAGTCGGCATGACACAATCCCTCCGCGAATTACCCGCTTGTGCGCTATCTAACCACAAACCCGTCAGCGGATACAACCAGCATCGAGCCTTACCCGCCGCGCCCCGCCACGCTGAGCGCCTCGAAGCAGACGTACGGCAGTTCGGCCGCGCCGTGCCATTCGGTCTCGGCGGAGAGGTCGCGGATGCGGTTGAAGGCGTCGAACGCGTTGCCCGCGAGCATGCAGTCCTTGACCCGGCCGACGATCTCGCCGTTCTCGATCAGGAACCCCAGCTCGACGTTGACGGAGAACGCGCCGGCGAGGACGTTCGACTGCCCCGCGCCGAGCGCCGCCTCAATCAGCAGCCCGCGCTTGAGGCCGGAGAGGATTTTCCGCCAGGGGGTTGAGCCGCCGGCGAGCCGCACGTTCGCGCTTCCGGGCGACGGCGCGCTCGAGTAGCAGCGCACGCCGTTGCCGGTGGACTGCGCGCCCATGTGGCCTGCCGTCTGGAGGTCGTAAAGGAATTCCTTCAGCACGCCGTTCTCGAAAATCGGTTTGCGCCGAGCCGGCACGCCCTCGTCGTCCACGGCCATCGAGCCGGGCCGATAGTCCACGAGCGGATCGTCCCAGAGTGTCACGCGCGGGTCGAGCACGCGCTCGCCCAGCCGCTTCGCCAGGACCGAGGCGCCCTTCTGCACCACCTTGCCGTTCGTGTTCGTCTCGAACGTGGCCAGCAGAAAATCCAGCGCGGTCGGCGTGAACAGCACCGGCATCTCCTCCGCGCCGATCTTGACCTCCTTCTCGGAGAGCCGCAGCCATTCGAGGACCTTGTCGGCGTGGCGCAGGAGGTCAGGCGAGAAGCGGCAGGAGTCCTCGCCCTCGTCCACCCACAGGAAGCTCTCCCCGCGCACGAGGAAGGCCGAGACGCCCATCGCGAAATGGGTGGACGGCTCCTCGTAGTGAAGCCCCGCCGAGTTGCAGAGCACGCTGCGCCCGAACTCTCGGCCGACGCCGCCGCCGCAGTGCGCCTCCGGGCAGCGCTCGAGCACGCGCGCGATGCCGCCCTTCATCATCTCCACGGCGCGCTCCATCGGCAGCTCCGCCGCGGCCGCGTCGTACACCTTCACCTCCGGCGCGGCGGCCACGGCGCCGGGGAACTGGAACCGCGCCTCCTGGCCGAACCCCGCGCTGTCGAGCGCGTTCGCGACCAAACGGTCCACGCTATCGAAATCGTTCGTGCAGGAAAACCCTAGCCGGCCGCGATGGATCACGCGCAGCCCCACGCCGCTCGTCGCGCTGCCGGAGACCGACTTGAGCTGGTTATCCTGGAACCGCACCCCGGCGCTCTCCGCCTCGTCATAGAGCACCTCGGCGGCGTCCGCCTTCTTCCGCGCCTGTTCGAGAATCCTCTGCGCCCTGTCGCCAGCGTTGTCGGGCAAGTTGGGCTCCTTTGTCTGGAAAGCTATCAGCTGTCAGCCAGTCGTGCTCGTCATCGTCCTCGTCCTCGGCCTCGTCCTCGGCCGTTGAAGCGTCATTCGTTCAAGGCGACGTCCGAGGACGAGGACGACGACGAGGACGAGTACGATATGATGACGCGCCTTCTACTGTCCCCCGATCACCACGTCGCGGATGCGGACGTGCGGGCCGCCGTCGGCGACGCGCAGCGGCGACTGGCCGCCCTTGCCGCAGCCGCCGAGGCCGCCGTACATCTTCAGGTCGTTCCCGATCGCGTCAATGTGCTCGAGCGTGTAGAACACGTTGCCGGTCAGCACCACGTCGCGCACGCGCTCGGCCAGCTTGCCGCCGCGGATGCGGAACGCCTCCTCGGAGGAGAAGCTGAACATCTCCATGTCGGTCTGGCCGCCGAGGAATCCCTTGGCGTAGAGGCCGTCGGGCGTCTCGGCGAGCATCCGCTCGAACGGGTAGTCGCGCGGCTCCATGTAAGTATTGCTCATGCGGACAATCGGCTCGTGGCCGTAGCTGATCGCGCGCGCGTTGCCGGTCGGCTCCTCGCCCATGAGCGCGGCGGTCTCGCGCGAGTGCAGCCGGCCGGTGAGTTTGCCCTCGCGAAGCAGGTAGGTCTTGCGGCTCGGGACGCCCTCGCTGTCGAACCGGTAGCTGCCCGCCTCGGACGGCATCGTCGCGTCGTCCACGATGGAGAGCTGCTCGCCGCCGAACCGGCGCGAGAGCTTCATCATCTCCTTGAGCCGCTCGTGCTCGTAGATGAAATCCGCCTCGCTCAGGTGGCCGAACGCCTCGTGGACGAACACGCCGGTGAGGTGCGGGTCGCAGAGGACGGTGTACTTGCCGGCCTCGACCGGCTTCGCGGCCAGGAGCTCCACCGCCTGGCGCGCGGCCTCCTCGCACTTCGCCTCGAGGTTGCGGCAGATCTGGAACCCGCGCAGGTCGCCGACGCCGTAGCGGCCGGTCTGGACGTTCGAGCCTTCCATGGCGATGGCGCTGAGCGACACGCCGCAGAAGGCCACTTGCTGCTCGATCGCCGTGCCCTCGGAGTTCACGAAGGTCACCGAGCCGGCCGAATCCATGTAGCGCGCGGAGGCGGTCTGGATTTTCGGCGAGGCGGCGCGGAGGATCTCGTTGTAGCGCCGGCAGAGCGCCTCCTTCTCGGCGAGCGTGACCTTCGCCGGGTCCTCCTTTGGCGCGGCGGCGAAATGCCCGGATTGCGGCGCCACCGGCGCGAGGCGCGCGCTGCCGCCGCCGATCAGCCGGGCCTGGTCGCGCGCCATCCGCACGAAGCGCGGCATCTCGGCGATGTCGTTGAACGAGCAGAATCCCCACGCGCCGTTCACGAGCACGCGCACGCACCCGCCGAGCGCCGTGCTCTCGCCGATCGTCTCGAGCTCGCGGCCGACGTAACTGACGCTCGTCCCGAGCCCCCGATGCACGCGCGCCTCGGCGTAGTCCATGCCCGCCACGCTGGCGAGCGCTTTGCGGATCGTGTCTTGCATCAGTCGCTCCTCAGCTTGGATTCGTCCTCGTCGTCGTCCTCGTCCTCGGCCGTTGCGTTCGTACTTTTATACGTTCCTTCCCCTTCGCTCACGTTATTAGAGAATCGCTCCACCATTCTCGTCAACATCTGAACGATCCTTATCAACATATCCTTGCCGGCTTGTGTGCGCTCCGGAATCACCGCCCCTTTGGCCACGATTGCGTCCAGACAGGCCGCGGATTCTGTCGCGGAACCGCGCGCATCATCGAAATAGCGGGCGCGCAAGTGCCGCTGTCGTTTTCCGTTTCCCTCGGCCGTATTCAGCAATGAGGAGAGACTCGATCTGTCGAGCTGATCGCAAACTTCGGCCACGCTCACGTCAGGGGCCTTCTTGGCTTCCTTGATCAGGGCGGTGACCCAGGCAATGAAGCTCAGTTCCAGCTTGTAGACGTCAAGCTGTTCGTGATCGAGCATTTCTGGCACGGCAGATTACCCTCTAACTCAAACTACGACGACCAACACGACCGAGGACGAGGACGACGACGAGGACGAGTACGATTTCTGCCGACGACGCCTCAGCGTACGAGCTTATCAAACTCCTCCTCGCCGATCACCTTGACTCCCAGCTTGCGCGCCTTGTCGAGCTTCGAGCCGGGCGATTCGCCCGCGACGACGTAATCGGTCTTCTTGCTGACCGACGAGGCCGCGCGGCCGCCCAGCGATGCGATCTTCTCCTCGATCTCCTCGCGCTTATATTTCTTCAGCGTGCCGGTGACCACAATCGTCTTGCCGTCGAGTTTTCCTCCGCCGCGCGGCGGCTCGGCGAGCGATTTCATGTTGACTCCGGCCTCCGCAAGGCGCTTCAGGACTTTCTTCGTCTCGGGCCGTGCGAAGAAATCGGCGATGCTTTTCGCCGTAATCTCGCCGATCTCGGGGATGCGCGTCAACTCCTCGACGCTCGCGGCCGCCAGCTTGTCCATCGTGCCGAAGCGCCGCGCGAGGACTCCGGCCGCGTGCGTCCCGACCTGCCGGATGCCCAGGCCGGTGAGCAGCCGGTTCAGGTCGCGCTCCTTGCTCTTCTCAATCTCGCGGCAGATGTTCTCCGCGGACTTGATGCCCATCCGCTCGAGCTCCGCCAATTGCTGAGGCTTCAGCGAGTACAGGTCCGCGATGTCCTTCACGAGCCCCGCGTCCACGAGCTGCTCGACGAGCGCCGGGCCGAGCCCTTCGACGTCCATCGCCGCGCGCGTGGCGAAGTACCGGATTCGCTGCTTGAGCTGCGCCGGGCAGAGCGGGTACTGGCAGCGATAATAGACGCCGCCGGCGTCCTTTTCCACCGGCCCGTCGCAGACCGGGCACTTCTTCGGCGGCTGCGGCGGTTTGCCGCCCGGTGCGTGCTTCTTCACGCTGACCACCTGCGGGATGATCTCGCCGGCCTTCTCGATCACCACCTCGTCGCCCACGCGGATGTCCTTGCGGGCGATCTCGTCGAAGTTGTGCAGCGTGGCATTCTGGACGGTGGTGCCCGCGAGCTTCACGGCCTCCAGCCGCGCCACCGGCGTCAGCACGCCGGTCTTGCCGACCTGCACGTCAATCTTCAACAATTTCGTCACCGCTTCCTCGGGCTGGAACTTGAACGCCACCATCCCGCGCGGCGCCTTGCTCGTTGCGCCGAGGCGGCGCTGCTGGTCGAGCGAGTTCACCTTGATCACCATGCCGTCGAGCTGATACTTCATCTTGTGCATCAGCTCCGCCCACTCCTTCGTGAGCGCGATGACCTCGTCCATGGACTTGCAGAGCTTGCGGTGCGGGTTCACGGGGAAGCCGAGCTTGGCGAGGGAGTCGAGCAGTCCGAACTGCGTCTCGAACTCGATCCCTTCGTGGACACCGACGGCGTATCCGAAGAAGCGCAGCCCGCGCGTCGCCGTGATGCGCGGATCGAGCAGCTTGAGCGATCCGGCCGCGGCGTTGCGCGGGTTGGCGAACTGCGGCTCGCCCGCTTCCTCGCGCTCCTCGTTGCACCAGCGGAAGGAGTCGAACGACATGTAGACTTCCCCGCGGACCTCGAGCCGCGCCGGCGGCTTGGCGGCATCGAGGCGCGAGGGGATCGAGCGCAGCGTCCGGAGGTTCGCCGTCACGTCCTCGCCGACGGTGCCGTCGCCGCGCGTCGCGCCCTGGACGAACCGGCCGCCCTCATACATGAGCGCCACCGCGAGGCCGTCAATCTTCAACTCAGCGACATACTCGATTTTCTCGTCCGGCAGCAGCTTGCGCACGCGTGCGTCGAATTCCTCCAATTCCTTGTGCGAGTAGGTGTTGGAGATGCTCGTCATCGGGATTTCGTGCCGGACCTGGGCGAACGCTTTCAGCGGCTCGCCGCCGACGCGCTGCGTTGGGGAATCTGATGTGACGAGGTCGGGATGCTTCTTCTCGAGGTCCTCGAGTTCCTTGACCAGAAGATCGTAATCGCGGTCGGTGATTTCTGGATCGTTATCAGCGTAATACTTGCGGTCATGGTGGCGGATGGCCTCGCGGAGCTTTTCGACTCGCTGCGCGATGTCATGCGCCCCGGATTTGTGCTTTCCCATGATTGCCCCCACATTCAGTCCCGTTCGCTCAGGCGCTAATTATATCGTACTCGTCGTCGTCCTCGTCCTCGAACTGCGTTCCTGAACGGCCGAGGACGAGGTCGAGGACGACGACGAGGACGATTGGCTGCGGCTGCGCCCTAGCCGTAATACGGCTTCTTTCCCGGTCCCGGATGCCCGGCCTTCCGCGCGAGGTCGTCCAGCCGCAACGCGCCGACCGGGCCTAGATACTTCCGCACCAACGATCGGAGTTTCGGGTACCCCTCGTCCGGCACGGAGAGAATGAGCGATTCGGCGTCGCGGTCGTCCTTCGCCTCCATCGTAACGATCTTCATGGCGATGAGGAAATCCTTCGGCACGACCGGAACGCGCCTTCCGCCGAGCAGCACCTTCGGACCGCGTTTGCGCGCGGCGGCAACGGCAGCCGTGAACAAGTCGCTCAGCTCGGGATGGCGGTCAATGAAATCGAGGAAGACACCCTTCTGCCGGAACGCAATGCCGCCGATCTCGAGAGGACGGAATGGCAACCCCGACTGCCCGGCCGCTTTGAGGACGGCGGGCATGTCCGCATGCGGCACGGCAAAGTCCACGTCCTTCGTGTTCACCTGCCGGTTGGGCGGCACGTAAACCCATACGGCGATGCGGCCCGCCAGCGCGAAATGAGCGCCGGAATCTTCGAGAATGCTCAGGCCGAATCGAGCCGAGTCCTCCGGATCGAAGGGGGCCAGGCTTTTCCAACTGAACGCCTTGCCGGAAACATTTTTCGCCATCGTCGTCCCCCTCTTCTCCGCCCTCGTAAACGTACTCGTAATCCTAATCGTAATCGCCGTGCGCTGCCGTGTAAAGACGGCGATTACGATTACGAGTAAGATTAGGATTACGAGGCGAGGCTTACGCCTCGGGGAACATCATCGCGTTGGTGAATTCCTGCTGGAAGTCGGCGCGGCCGGCGAGTTCGAGGTACTCGGTGCAATCGGAGATGCGGTTGGCCTCTTCCTTGCAGCGGCGCGATTGCAGCGCCATGCGCGCGCCGGCCCCGGCGGCGTTGCCGATGTAGAGGATGCGGTCCGTCGGCACGTCCGGCAGCAGGCCGATGCGCTTGGCCATGTTGCGCCGGATGAAGTTCCCGAACGCGCCGGCGAGCAGCACGTGGCCGAGGTCCTTGGGCTCGAGGCCGAACTCCTTGAGCAGGATGGCCGCCCCGGCGGCGATGGCGCCCTTGGCGAGTTGCAGCTCGCGGATGTCGCGCTGCGTCAGGCAGAGCGCGCCGCCGGTGCTGGTCTCTTCCTTCCGGGCGATGATGAATTCCAGCGCCTTCTCGCCCTGGACGACGCGGCGCCGGATCGGATCGGGGACGGAGGCGGGCATTTCGTCGGGCGGCAGGAGCCGTCCGGTCGCCTCGACCGCGCCGACGCGGAGCAGTTCGGCCACGACGTCAATGACGGCGGTGCCGCAGAGCCCGCGCGGCGGGAGGTTGCCGATGACGTTGAACTGCACGTCGTGGTTGATGATGAACTTGTCAATCGCCCCGTCTGCGGCGCGCATGCCGAAACGGATTCGCGCGCCCTCGAACGCGGGCCCGGCCGCGGTCGAGCAAGTGACCAGCCGGTCCTTGTTGCCGACGACCAGCTCGCCGTTCGTGCCGATGTCAATCGCCAGCGCGCGCTCGTCGGCGCCGTGCATCCCGGCGGCGAGGATGACGCCGACCGTGTCGGAGCCGACGAACCCCGCGATGTTCGGCAGGGCGTGCACCACGCCGTGCGGATGGATGCGCAGGCCGACGTCGCGGCCGAGGACGTTGACCGAGCGGCGGAAACCGGCGACGTACGGCGCCTGCGCGATGAACTCGGGGTCCACGCCGAGAAAGAGGTGGCTCATCGTGGTGTTGCCGACGACGGTGGCTTCGTAGAGGTGCTCGGGGCCGATGCCGGAGGTTTGACAGCATTCGGCGATGATGTCGTTGAGGCAGCCGACGATTCGCTCCTGGAGCTCGCGAAGGCCGTTGGGGCTGGTCGTGGCGTAGCGGATGCGGCTGACGACGTCGTCGCCGAACGGGATTTGCGGGTTCGTGCGCGCCGCGACCGCCAGCTCGCGGCCGTTGACGAGGTCCATCAGGAACCCGACGACCGTCGTCGTGCCGATGTCGAACGCGACGCCGTAGTTGTGAGCGGTCGTGTCGCCCGGCTCGAGGGCCACGAGCCGCCCTTCGGCGGAGACCGCCGTCACGCTGAAGTCCTTGCTGCGGATGATCGTCGGCAGGGTCCGCAGCGCGCCGAGGTCGAGGTCCACTTTCGCCCGGCCGAGCGATTCGAGCAAGCGGTCCGCGTCCGCGCGCTGATCGCTCAGCGCCGGGGGCGGAAGCGTCACGTGCTGCTTGGTGACCGTCGGATGGAGCGCCACCGACCGACCGCGCCCGTCGGTGAGGATTTTGTGCTCGAAGAAGCGCGTCGCGATCGGCACGAGCACGCAGAGTTCCTGCGTCACGTGCACCGAGCAGGCCAGGCGCGTGCCGCGGTCGAGCTCGGCCTTCGTGAGCAGGCGGCGGTCCGCGTCGCACGGCTCGGGCGCGTTGCGGTTGATCTCGACGCGGCACTTGCCGCAAACGCCCTGGCCTCCGCAGGGCGTCTCCAGGACGATGCCGGCCTTGCCCGCCGCCTCGATCAGGAGCGTTCCGGGCAGGACGGACACCGTGCGCCCTTCGGGTTCGAACGTCACGCGGACCGGATCTCGGGCCGAGGCGGGCATGGTCTTTCAGTTACTGCTGGACTTTGATCGCGTCCACCGGGCAAGCCTCGACGCAGGTCTTGCACTTCGTGCACTTGGCCTGGTCAATGACGGCCTTGTCGCCGCTCATCGAAATGGCCTCAACCGGGCACTCGGGCACGCACGTCTCGCAACCCACGCATTCGTCGGCGTCCACTTTGATGACTTCCTTCTCGGCCATGATTCTTCCTTCTTCCAATGGGGGTTCAGCGGTTCCGGACAATCGGAGACCTGCCTTATCTATTCTGACATGAACCGGGGCTTTAACACAAGTCTTGGCAACGCGCGGCGGATTGGGGTATGATCCAGGCAGCGCGGGAGCGGGTTTTCCGCAGGAGGCGGCCGTGCCGCAGGCAGTGGACGGATTGCTGAAGGTCCTCGACAGGTCGCGCCGGCTGCTGGTGGTGATTCACGACAACCCGGACCCCGACGCGCTCGCGAGCGCGTGCGCCTTGCAGCGGCTGGCCGCGGAGAAGGCCGGGATCCGCTCCCGCATCTGCTGCGAGCCGATCGCCGGCCGCGCCGAGAACCGCGCGATGATCCGCGAACTGCGCTTGAACCTGCTGCCCGTCTCGCGCGTGAACTGGGGCCAATGGCCGCTGATCGCCCTGCTCGACACGCAGCCGGGCGCGGGCAACAACTCGTTCCCGCCGCGGCGCGCGCCGGACATCGTGATGGACCACCATCCGCTGCGGCCGAAGACCAAGGCGCGGTTCCTCGACGTGCGGACCGACTACGGCGCCTGCACGACGATCCTCGCCGAGCATCTGCGCGCCGCCTCCGTCCTTCCGCCGCCGGACCTGGCCGCCGCGATGTGCTACGCGATCTCCTCCGAGACGCGCGACCTCGTCCGCCCGGGCGCCGAGGCGGACACGCGCGCCTACGTGCAGCTCTACCCGCTCGCGGACAAGCGCATGCTCGGCCGCATCCTTCACCCGCGACTGATGCACAGCTATTTCGCCACGCTCGCGCGCGCAGTGCTCAGCGCCTTCACGTACGGGAATATCATCGGCTGCCACCTGGGCGACATCCCGCACCCGGACTCGGTCAGCCTGGTCGCCGACCTGCTGCTGCGGCACGAGCGGATGGGCTGGTGCATCGTCACGGGCGCCTGGCAGGGCGATCTCTACGTCTCGCTGCGGGCGATGCCCGACCGGGCGCACGCGGGCGTCGTGCTGGCGCGCATCCTGCGGAAGATCGGTCGCGCGGGCGGCCACGGAACGATGGCGGCCGGCCGAGTCCCGTTGAAAAGCCCGGACCCGGCCGAGCGGGAGCGCCTCGAAAAGGAGATCGTCCTCCATCTCGTCCGCGCCCTGCATCGCCGGACCGAGGTCACGTTGCGCCCGCTGATCAGCCCCGATGAGCTCGGAGGCGCGCGCAACCGGGAATCGCTCTCCGAGGCGCGTTCATAGCGGCTCCCTTTCAAGCGTCGCCCGGCGGCCTCGCGGTTGCAAACGCGCGACCGGCTGCGTATGATCCTGAACGGCGTTTTTCCGCTTCACTGCGCCTGGGCGCGACCATCGTTTTCGGACGGAGGACCCGATGCGACACCTGATCACCGGCGGCGCGGGATTCATCGGCTCGCACCTGTGCGAGCAGCTCATCGCGGCGGGCGACGACGTGCTCGTGCTCGACGACCTGAGCACCGGGCGCTTTGAGAACGTCGCCGCGCTCGAGGGCGGCGGACGCTTCCGCTTTATCCTCGGCAGCGTCAACAACGCCGACCTCGTGACCGAATGCGTGCGCCAGTGCGACGCGGTCATGCACCTGGCCTCCGCCGTCGGCGTCCGGCTCATCATTGACCAGCCGGTCCGCACGATCGAGACGATTGTCTCGGGCACCGACACGGTCCTGCGCACCTGCGCGCGATACCGCAAGCCCGTGCTGATCACCTCGACCTCCGAGGTCTACGGCAAGAGCGAAAAACTGCCGTTCCGCGAGGAGGACGACCGAGTCATGGGGCCGACGACGCAGCGGCGCTGGAGCTACGCCTGCGCGAAGGCGCTCGACGAGTTCCTGGCGCTGGCGCACTGGTACGAGTACCGGCTGCCGGTGGTGATCGCGCGCCTGTTCAACACCGTCGGCCCGCGGCAGACCGGGCAATACGGCATGGTCGTCCCTCGGTTCGTGCGGCAGGGGCTCGCCGGCGAGCCGATCAGCGTGTACGGCGACGGGAAGCAGACGCGCTGCTTCGCGCACGTCCTCGACGTGGTCGAGGCGCTGCCGAAGCTCCTGCAGCTCCCGGCCGCGCGCGGGCAGATCTACAACGTCGGCAACACCGAGGAAATCAGCATGCTCGAGCTGGCGCAGCGCGTGAAAGCCGCCACCGGCGGGCGCTCGGAGATCGAGCTGATCCCGTACGAGAAAGCCTACGTCGAAGGTTTCGACGACATGCGACGCCGCGTGCCCGACCTCACGAAGATTCAGAAGGCCATCGGCTACCGCCCGAAACGCAGCCTCGAGCAGATCCTCAAAGATGTCATCGCCGACGTGCAGGCAAGACCGGCCGCCGGGGCATGAACGGCGCGACGCAGTTTCGGAATCTGGACAAGGATCCGCGAGCGTGAGACAATGCCTGCGGCAGCTCGCGCCGTAATGGGGAGACCAGACCGTGACACGAGATGAAGTCCTCGAAACATTGCATGAACACAGAGGCGAATTGGGACGATTCGGCGTCTCGCGTCTCGCGCTTTTCGGGTCGCTCGCGCGCGGGCAAGAGCGGCCGGAAAGCGACGTGGATGTCCTTGTGGCCTTTGAAGGGCAGACCACTTTCGACCGGTACTTCGACTTGAAGTTCTGGCTGGAGGACCTGCTCGGGCGACCGGTGGACCTGGTGACCGAGAAGGCCCTGCGTCCGGAGTTGGCGGCCGATGTGCAGCGGGAGGCTCTTCATGTCGCGCCATGATCGTCTCTACCTCAACGACATGGTGCTGGCCTGCGAGAAGATCCTCGCCTGCACGGAAGGACTCGACCGTCCAGCCCTCGAAGCGGACTGGATTCGGTTCGACGCGGTCCTGCGCAATCTCGAAATTCTGGGCGAAGCGGCGAAGGGCGTTTCTGAGGCGGTTCGGCAGAAACATCCGGACGTCCCATGGCGGAAGATCGCCGGCATGCGCGACATCGTCATCCATCACTACTTCGGCTTGGATAAGGACGCGATCTGGGATGCTGTGAAGAACCGGGTGCCGGAGCTTCTTGTGGCGCTCCGCCACATTCGCGACGCAGCAGAAAACGCAGAATGAACTCGAACGCGGCAAGGCGTCGCCTGCAGTCAATCTGTGCCGTCAATCGAAGAACCGGAACCGGAAGATGTGCCAGAGCGCGCTGACGCCGTCGCGCCAGGTGATCTTCTTGCCCTCGGTGTAGTCGCGCCCACTGTAGGAAATCGGGGTCTCGTAAATCCGCGCCTTCATCCGCGCCAGCCTCGCGGTCAGTTCCGGCTCCACGCCGAAACGATTGCTTTTGATCCGCAGGCTCCGGGCCAGGTCGCCGCGGAAGGCCTTGTAGCCGGTCTCCATGTCCGAAAGGTCCAGGTTCGTCATGATGTTGCTCAGCGTCGTTAGCATTGCGTTCCCCAGGCGATGCCAGAAGAACAGCACGCGATGCGGCCCGCCGAGGAAGCGCGATCCGAACACCGCGTCGGCCCGCCCGTCCAGGATCGGCTGCAGGAGCGTCGGATAATCCGCCGGGTTGTACTCCAGGTCGGCGTCCTGGACGATGACGATATCGCCCTTCGTCTGCGCGAAGCCGGTCCGCAGCGCCGCGCCCTTGCCCTGGTTGCGCTCGTGGTGGAAGACGCGCACGTCGTCGCTCCGGAGATGGTCCACCACCTCTCTTGTGCCGTCGGTCGAGGCGTCGTCCACGATGATGATCTCCTTGCGGTACGGCGCGGCCTGGACCTGCCGGAGGACCTGGGCGACGAACTCCCTCTCGTTGTAAACGGGAATGACGACCGAGAGCAAAGGCGCGGCCTTGTCGTTCGGGCCGGTCATCGGTATTCCCTCATGCGCTGTGTTTTGCCTGCTTCCGGCCGGAATAGCGAGCCGGGATTTCGCGAACGCAT
>Ga0209415_10012608_pt1 | contig 14056 bp, 12 predicted proteins | sample PeaSoiSIISIP2007_FD_187696 | JGI IMG/M metagenome (GOLD analysis project Ga0209415, IMG submission 187696) | Peat soil microbial communities from Weissenstadt, Germany - SII-SIP-2007 (SPAdes) (version 2) | ecosystem: Environmental > Terrestrial > Soil > Wetlands > Peat | place: Germany... | reverse complement strand
GGAAAAGGTCTGGCACGAGTACGCCGCAAACCAGGAAATCATGCAGGAGTTAAACAGCGTCGCCGAAAAGAAAGCCGATCTCGCTTTTCCCGCGACCAATCTCATCGCCCGCCTTCGTGAGGAAGTGAGCTTCGCTGCCAGCATTTCTCCGCGATTTCTTTCGATTACCGTGCTGCACCTTCGCCCCGGCCACGTGACGGCATTCCGAAGCATGCGCATCCCATTCAAGGCGATTCTGGAGCGCGCCGGCCGCCCGCAATGGGTTTATCAGGTCATCTCAGGAACGGAAGACGACACGTTCTTGATCCTGACCCCAGCCCGCACCATGCAGGAAATCTCCTCCATACCCTCGCCAACCGATCGGAACGACGGGGTCGCGGACCTGATTATCAGCTCCGAAACCCGTCTCTATGCCCTGAGCCCCTCGATGAGCATGCCCGCGCCAAGCTGGGTCGAAGCCGACCCCGAATTCTGGAAACGTCCTTGAGCGGGTGGCGCGAGCTTTAGCTTGCAGCGGCGGCTTCAGCCGCCGACCCGAACATCTCCCGAATCCGAGCTCTCCGATAATCGAAAACCCTCTCGATGTCGCTGGTTTTCGTCCTCGATAGTCTGTTCACCAGGTCGAGGGTCAAAAGGGCGATGACGGAGTGGCGGCGAAAAGGGCGATTTTCGCGATGGGGACGGAGCTGTCTGCCCCTCGTTTTCGTAAGTCGCCTTGCCGCTAGGTCATGCCGAGTGGGTTCCGACCGACAACTTAACTGATTACAGCCCGAGGCGCCGATCCAGGTCGGTGGTGATGCCGGCTAGTTTCTCGGGATTATTCACCAGGTTGCGGACGCCGTAGCCGGCGTAGTTTTCGTAGAACATCTCGACCGCGGCCAAGGACAGCGCGTAGGCGGCGACGGCGTGATCGGTATCGAGGCGCGACCAGTCCTGATGCAGGTTTTCGAGGCGGGGCAGTTTGCCATCCTTGGTCATTTTTTCGAGTTTGGCGCGGAGGGCGGGGCTCAGAACGTCGCCCGAGAATTTTTGCGCTAACCCTTCCTGGAGCCAGGCCGGCCAACGGCCCATCATCGACAGGCAGGCATGCGTGGATTCATGCGCGAAGATGCGGAGCAGGGCGGAGTCCATGCCCTGGCTGGCGGCCACCGGGACGCGGATGCGGCCGTCAAACTGGCCTCCGTTCCATTCGGCGGCGTCGGTGCTTTTGTGGTAGGCCTCGCGGCTTTGCACGATGGCGACCAGGCGCTCGGTGGCGGTGCAGCCGAGGGAATCGGAAATGCGCGAGAATTCCTGGTCCAGCGCGGTGACCATCTGGCGCGCGGTTTCGACCGGCACAACGTTCGCGTCATAACGGAGCAACACGCGCAGGCCGTAAAGCTTTGCCGTGCTCCGGTCGCCCGCGGTTTCCTTCTCAATACGTCTGTACAGCCGTTCCAGTTCCGGGTTGGGCTGAAGGTCGAGCGAATTCCTCCAATAGACCAGGGCGCGCTGCGGATCGTCCGATCGCCACGCGGCGACGCCGGCCAGCGCCAGCATGGTCGGGTCGGACTTCTTGCGCAGCTCGTTTTCGAGCAGTTCCAGAGCCTTGGCGGGCTGGCTGGCTTCAATCAGCACGGCGGCCTGGCTGGTTGCGGGCACCGGGGCGGACGCTCCGAGGGAAGGCATAGGCACTGAGACCCGGAGGGCGCTGAGCATTTGCGCGGGGTCGGACCAGCCGGCATCGCGCAGACCTTTCTCGAATTCATCGAGGCCGGAGATGGCGTTGGCCGGGAGGAATCCTTCTAATGTTTTACCTCCTGTTTCTACGGTAACTTTATAACAGGGAATGCTTTCTCCAGCGAGAGCGTAGCGGATTTTGACCGGGACTCCAGCGCTGAGCGAGGCCAGGGTATCGGAGTCGGCCGAGCATCCGTCGCGGAGGGGAGTGGCGGCCTCCCGGACGGATACGATCATTAGAAAAAGAGACAGCAGAGCCGTCATGCTGTCGAGAGTAAGGCGGATCGGCCCAAAAGTCCCTCGGGGAAACGCCTAAGAAAGCCGGCTGAATCACCGCGAATTGCGGTATTTATATAGGATGCCCTCTGAATCGGCAAAAGACTTGTTTCGCCATGCCTTAGCGACGCTTTCTTATCGCGGCGGAAAAGCGTTTCGCGGGGCGCCAGCCGGATTTTCGGAGTTTCGCATCGGGCCGGAAGGGCGCACTGCGGGGCAAATTCTGGCTCACATCGGCGATCTGCTGGACTGGGCGTTGATCATGGCCAAGGAGAAGCATGTGTGGCACGAGTCGGCTCCGCGGGCGTGGGATCAGGATGTGGAGCGGTTTTCCACGGCCCTGGCGGCATTCGACGCTTATATTGCCAGTGACGCGCCGATCGAGGCTCCGCTCGACAGGCTGTTGCAGGGCCCTGTGGCGGACGCGCTGACACACGTCGGGCAGATCGCCATGATGCGGCGGCTGGCTGGCTCAGCTTTGAAGGGCGAGAACTACTTCCGCGCCGACATCAACCTACCCCGCTAAAGCTTCCCGAGATTCCGGCCGATTACCCATTGGGACTATGTGTCTCCTAGTTCTACGACAAGGGCTAGGCAAGTTTGGCTTCCAGGGAGGCGTTTGGAGTCGTATGAATAGAGCTAAGTGGCTTATTTTAATACTCTTGGTGATGTGCGGAGGAGCCTGGGCTCAAAAGATTTCCAGCGTCATGGTGGGGACGACCCCGGTGGGCGCGGTGTTTTCGGTGGATGGGGTGAACTACCTGTCGAATCAGACGTTCCTGTGGCCCCAGGGCAGCAAGCATATTATCTCGTTCGTATTCAGCCTGGCCAGCAACGGGACTTCGCTGGGTTATCAGCTCTCTCAGAACGGCCAGACACAGTTCATGTTCGGCGGGTGGACGGCGGCGCAAACGGTGCTGGGAGGCAACGCATCAACCGTGACGATTACCGCCGATCCGAGTATTCCCACAGTGATCGGGTCGTTACAGGTGAACTATCTGGTACAGGTGCTGTTCCCCAACAGTAGTGCGACCATTTGCGCGGGAGCTCCGGGCAATCCGGCCGGGAGCGGGACGATCAGCGGAATCGTCTATTTTAACGGCGGTTGCCTGGCCACCACGCAGACGGTTTATCTACCGGCCGGACCGCTTCCGTTGCTGGCGATTCCCTACCCGGGATGGGTGTTTTACGGCTGGCAGATCAACAATGTATTTCTCTTGGCTTCCAACAGTTCTTACACGCTGACCGGGCCGGCGACGATTACTCCTCTTTTCTCGATCGCGAAACGGGTTCATTTTATGACCAATCCGCCGGGGCTGAACGTGCTGGTGGATCGGTCGGTATCGCAGACACCCATGACGCCATCGCCCAATGGAGCGATGTGTCCGACGCAGAGCTCGCAGCTTTCCGGCCTCGCGCCGGCCGGGTTCATGCAGTTATGCACGGGGGATTTCGATTTTCTCCCCGGGAGCGTGCATTCGATCGGGGCCAACACGCCGCAGCAGGACCAGGTGGGCAATTACTGGGTGTTTGAAGGCTATACCAACGGCATCGGGCAGAACGGCAATTACACGGTGGACAACGCGACCAACGTGGCCACCACGCTCACGGCGACGTTCGTCGCGGGGGTGAAGGTGACTCTGATTACCAGCCAGCCTGGGTTGCAGTTGACCGTCGACGGGCGCAGCAACTGGCAGGGCTACAATTTCGTGTGGGGGCAGGGCGAAACGCACACCGTGAGCGCGCCGGCCACGCAGGTGGATTCCAGCGGACGGACGTGGTCGTTCGTGAGCTGGTCCAACGGCGGAGCGGCGACGCAGACGCTGACCATGCCGACCACCACGACGAATATCGCGCTGACCGCGAATTTTTCAGTGCTGCCGCAGGTGACCATCAACAGCGTGCCTCCGGGCATGCAATTTTCGGTGGACGGGAATCCGTGCGCCACACCCTGCGTGGTGAGCAAGGCGTCGGGGGCGAGCATGCAAGTGGCGGCGCCGGCGTCGGTTTCGTCGAGCGCGGTTTCGCGCATCGACTTTACGTCGTGGAACGACGGATCGACGGCGACGACGCGCACGGTGACCTTCAATCAGAACACGCAGACGCTGACGGCGAATTATCATTCGTCGTGGGCGCTGGCGGCGACGGCGAATCCGGCGGCCTCGGCGGCGTTCACGTATAGCCCGGCTACGCCCGACGGCTTTTTCCCGGACGGAACGCAGGTGACGGTGACGGTGGCGCCGGCCAACGGCTTCAAATTCGTGAAGTGGGGCGGCGATTTTTCGGGCAACTTCACCACCGGCTATATCACCATGAGCGGACCGCACGCGATTACGGCGTACCAGCAGGCGGTGCCGTACATCGCGCCGGCAGGCATTATGAGCGCGGCGGGCGCGACACCGGATGGGACGATGGCGCCGGGGTCGGTGATCTCGATCTACGGAAACAGCCTGGCACCGGCGTTCCAGGTGGGCTCGACCAATCCTCTGCCGCAGTCGCTGGGCAACATCACGGTGACGATCGGCAATTACATCCTGCCGCTGCTGTTCGTTTCGCCGACGCAGATCAACGCGCAGCTGCCGAGCGAACTGGTGGACGGAAATTACGCGCTCCTGGTGCATCAGACGGGGCAGCCGGATGTGACAGGCAGCTTGACGGTATCGCGCGACGCGCCGGGGATGTTCACACAATCGAATACGCTGAACCAGCCGCTGGTGTTGGCCTTGCACGCCGACGGGAGCCTGGTGACGTTCGACAGTCCGGCGATTCACGGCGAGCAGATTTCGATTTTCGGGACGGGCTTTGGCCCCTACGCGACGACCATTGTCGACGGGTTCTTCGTTCCGGCCACGCCGGCAACGAATGTCGCCGATCCGGTGATCCTGAACGTCGGCGCGCTCGCGAAAACGCCGGATTTCGCGGGCGCGGCGCCGGGGATGGTCGGCATGACGGTGGTGCAGATGACCATCACCGACGATCTGCCGGCGGCGACGACGGTCAATCTGTCGGTGATGGTGGGCGCCAAGCAAAGCACCACGGTCGTGCTGCCACTGCAATAGCCAAGATTTACGCACTTTGCGTCTTGGCGTGAGGGGTTTTAAGGTTCCGGAGGAGCTTGAATTGGGCCGCGCGCGGCTTCCAGCGCAACGCCCAGTTCGAGCAGCGCTTCTTCTTCCCAAGGCCGCGCGACCAGTTGCACGCCCACCGGCATTCCCTGTTCATCGAGCGTGAAGGGCACGCTTAACGCCGGGAATCCGAGCAGGTTGAAGACGGTAGAGGGCATCATCGCCTGGAACAGTCCGATCGGCTTCGATTCGGTCGCGAATTTGCGCTCGCGGTGAGGGAAGGCGACGATGCTCGCTACAGGCATTAACAGGAACGGGATGTTTCGCATCTGCTCGACTAAGCTGCGGCGCAGCCGGTCGCGCGCGGCCAGCGATTCGATCACCTGCCAGCCGGATGCGGGAGGACGCTCCAGAATCCGGTTCAGGTTTTCGGTATAGGTCCAGTGGGCCTCGGATTCGCGGCCCGCGATCCGTTCTTTCGCGGCCCTGGCGGGAAGTTCGGCGAAGAAGAAACTCCACAAATTGGGCGCGCTCTCCAGGCCCTCGGGCCGAAAATCGTCGACCTGGAAGCCGCCGGCGGATAGTGCGGCGGCCGCTTTGCGCACCGCACGGCGGATGGCGGGCTGCACGGGGGTGTCATAAAATGTTTCAAACACGCCGATTCGCGCATGTTCAATTGTCGGAGCGCGGAGTTCCACCGGCGCGCTGAGCGGATCGCGATCGTCGTATCCGGCCAGCACTTCGAACAGCAGCCGCACATCGGCGACGGATCGCGCCATGGGGCCGGCAACGGCGATGCCGGTCGCGGCTTCCGAAGGCCGATGGCCGATGAGCGAGATCCTTCCGGGCGTCGGTTTCAATCCGGCGATGCCGCAGAAGTGCGCGGGGACGCGAATGGAGCCTCCTCCATCGCTGCCCACACCGCCTGGCGAACAGCCGCTGGCGATGGCCGCCGCCTCGCCGCCCGACGAACCGCCGGGAGTACGTTCGACATTCCAGGGATTATTCGCGCGCCCGGTGAGGTAGTTGTCGGTTTCGTAGCTGGTAAGGAATTCGGGCGTGTTCGTCTTGCCTAAAATAATGGCTCCGGCGCGGCGCAGGCGGGCGGCGATGGCGGAGTCCTCGGCCGCAGGGACCTCCGGCGCGAAGTAGCTGCCGAGGCGCGTCGGCAATCCGGCGATGTCGAAGGAGTCCTTCACCGTGACGGGGACGCCGTGCAGCGGACCCAACTTCAGACCCTGATCGGCCCGGCGGGCCGAGGCCCGCGCCTGGTCGGCCAGCACCATGGTGAAGGCGTTGTAGTGGGGGTTCACCGCCTCAATGCGGTCCAGGTGCGCGTCGATTAGTTCGAGCGAGGACAACGCGCCGGAGCGCGCAAGCGAGGCCATTTCGACGAGGGGAAGGCGATGAAGCATGGAGCGGTATCAATCATGGTGACACAGATGAAATGTGGTGCAGGCTGGCAGCTTGCGCGCCGGTTGCCAGCCTGCACCACAAATGGAACGCGACGTGCTAATTTTACAGCATGATGGCGTTGCCGCTGCTGATGGCGTTTCTGGCTCAATCGCAGGAATGCTCGATTTCGGGCCGGGTCTATAGCGCGTCGACGGGTGCGCCCCTCAAGAAGGCGGACGTGCGGCTGGCCGGTCCGGCTGTGAACGGACGGCCCACTGGCTCTTCCACGACCACGGATGCCGAGGGAGGATTTCGCATCGATCATCTCCCCGCTGGGCAGTACACCGCCATGGCCGATCGAAACGGATACCTGAGCGCCTCGACGAAAATGTCCTGCGGTGCGACCGATGTCGTCATCAAGATGCAGCCGCAGGGAATGATCTACGGCAGAGTCATCGACGACGATGGGGAGCCGTTCGGGCACGCGAACGTTTCTGTTTATGCCCGCATGTGGGTCCGCGGGCAGCGCCAGCTTCAGGTGGTCCAGGGCACCTCCGCGCAGGCGGACGGCTCCTTCGTGATGGGAAACCTGATGCCGGGAAATTATTATCTGAGCGCGAGAGGCAATACGAGGCCCCCAAGCGGCGAGGCGTTTGTCGAAAACTTTTTCCCGAATTCGCCGGACGCTCTGGCGGCTGCGCCCGTGAGCGTTGCCGCCGGCGCCGACGTGCGCGGCGTCGAACTGCGCGCGCGCTCGGCGCGTGTGTACAGCATCCGCGGCAGAGCCACCAACCAGAACGGTGAGCCCGTGAACGGCGTCCCCCTGATGTTGGTTCACGCGGATGGACCGAACCGCGGCTCGATGTCCAACGCAGGGACCCGCGGCGGACTGTTCGAGTTTCAAAATGTCGTCCCTGGAGCCTACGCGATCCAGTCCCTGCCGGTCCGGAGCGCGGAGGGAGGCGCCACCACCTCCATCACCGCTCATCTTTCGGTTACCGTCGGTGAGGGAGACGTGGAAGACCTGCACGTCACGTTGAGCCCGGGCGCGGAGATCGTCGGCTCTGTCAAGTTGGACAACTTGCCGTTTTCCCAAAACCTATCCGTCAATCTGCAAACGGCGAATGGCCCGGGCGTGGACAACAACGCGCAGGTCAAGGACGGAGCGTTTGCATTCCGCAGCGTTGTTCCCACGTTGTATCGAATGACGATCCGAAATCTCCCCGGCGGATTTTATGTCAAATCGATCCGCTTCGCCGGACGCGACCTGGCGCGTCGCGAGCTGGATTTGAGCGCCGGCGGTGGAGGCGCGCTGGAAATTGTTCTTTCCGCCAAGCCCGCCTCCATTTCAGGGACCGCGCGCAATGCGGACGGCGAACCGGTCGCCGATGCGACGGTCAACGTGTGGTCGAAGGACGATCCGGATATTCGAACAACACGCACGGACGCCTCCGGCAGTTTCACGCTGCCCAACTTCGCGCCGGGCGAGTATCGCGTGATTGCGTGGGAATCGATCGAAAGGGGGATCATCGAAAACCAGGCCTTCCGTGCCAGCTTCGAGAGTCGCGCGTCGGTGGTTACGTTGCAGGAAGGCTCGGCGGAGAGCGCCGATTTGAAAGTGATCCCCAAATCCGCAGCCGACGCGGAAGTGGCGAAACTTCAGTAAGCGATTTTGAGCTTCGTGGCAACTTGATGGAGTTGCTTGTCGTAGGTCCAGAGCTTGCAACCCGAAATTAGAGCCGACGCAACCAGTTGGGCGTCCGTCCAACCGATACCCTTTCCCCACAGATTGCGCGACTCGACCACGAACATGGTCTCTTCCGCATCCGCGATCAACGGGATGGGTGGCAACGATTGCAGGTCGCGGAGGGTCCGGCTTCTGCCAGGAAGGGTTCCACATGCTAGCTCTCCGATCACAGCCGGATGCATCAGAACCCCTTCTTCGTCCAAGAGCGTCTTGAGCCGCGGATCGCTTCGGTGAAAGTGATCGATCCACACGGAAGTATCGACTAGAATCATCGCTTGGCCGGCGCGGAACGTCTTCGCGGGATCGACTTCAATCCGGGCATCGTTCCTCCGAGAGCCGCCAGCCGCCGGGCGCTCTCTCGCGCGATCAGCGCCTTAAGACCCGCGTGCACCAGTGCGGTCTTTTCCTCTATTCCGGTAAGTTGCCGTGCCCGATCAACCAGGTCTCCGTCGAGGTTTAGAGTCGTTCTCATGCATACCAATATACATCATTCATCCAGATCACTATTCCTCCACCGTCAGCGTCAACCGCTCCCCATCCTCCGACGCCTCGACGTGTACGACGTCCGCCGGCACGATGGCGCCGGTCGCGACCATCGCCGCCAGAGGCTGTGTTAGGTGCCGCAGAATGACTCGCTTCAGCTCGCGCGCACCGTACTCTTCGCTGGTCCCTTTTCGCAGCAGGAACTGACGCGCGCCGTCGTGGACGTCGATTTCGAATGCTCTTTCCAGCAGCCGGTTCGCGATGTGCTGCTCCAGCGCCTCAATCTGCTGGTCGACGATGATTTCAAGCGCCGGCGCGCTGAGCGGCTGATAGGTGATCACCGCATCGATACGGTTCACGAACTCCGGCGAGAATTTCCGCCGCACGGCGTTCATGCCGATTCCTTCCAGCTTTTTCGCCGAATCTTTTTCCGCGCCAATCATGGTCTCGAATCCAAAATCGGGGCGAAGCTGTTTGCGCATGGCCTCCGCTCCCAGGTTGCTGGTCAGGAAAATAATCGTGCGCTCGAAGCTGACGGTGGCGTTGTCGCCCAGCCGCAGAACGGCTTTATCCAGCACGCCCAGCAGCAGACGGGTCATGCTGGGGGCTGCTTTCTCGATCTCGTCGAACAGCACCAGCGACAGGCTGCACTGGTCGCTGGTGACGCCGTTCAGCTTCTGCTGCGACAGCATCGGCTGCGTCTCGCGATGCCCCAGATATCCGGGCGGCGCGCCGATCAGCTTGGCCACTTCGTGCTCCATCTGAAATTCGCCGCAGTCCACCTTTAGCAACTGTTTTTCGTTGCCGTGCAGGGCCTGCGCGAGCATCTCCACCGTGCGCGTCTTTCCGGTTCCGGTGGGGCCCAGCAGCAGGAACACACCCACCGGCCGGCCTTCGGGAGCCAATCCCGCTTCGTGCATCTGCACGTACGGGACAATCTGCGTCAGCGCCTGCGGCTGACCGACAATTCGCTCCGACAACTGGCGCAGCAAATCGCCCTCGCGTCGAAACTTAGTGGAGACTGGCGTAGTCCGCATTCGCCCACAGTTTAGGAAGCGAACACGGCGGTCGAGGCCGATTGAAAACGCTAACGTGGTGAAAAGCGGTTTGTTAGCACGTCCCGAATGCGTGCGCTGGCCTGCCCATCGCCATAAGGATTGTGAATGCGGGCACGCCGCGCGTACTCTTCGGGGTCGTCCAGCAGCCGGGCCGTTTCGGCGACGATTTTGTCCTCATCGGTGCCGACCAGCAGCGCCGTTCCCGCGTCCACGGCTTCCGGGCGCTCGGTTTTTTCGCGCATCACCAGCACAGGCTTTCCCAGCGACGGACCCTCTTCCTGGATGCCTCCCGAATCGGTCAGCAGGATCTGCGCGCGGCGCATCAGGTCGACGAATTGGACGTACTCCACCGGCTCGATCAAGCGGATATTCGGAATATCGCGCAGGTGGGCGTGAACGACGTCACGCACGTTGGGGTTGGGATGAACGGGATAAACAATTTCGACGTCGGTTCGCGCGGCGAGCCTCCGCAATGCGCGGCAGATGGACACAAACCCCGGGCCGAAACTTTCGCGGCGATGCGCGGTGACCAGGATCGTCTTCTTCCCATCCGCCCGGAACGAAGGAAGCGAGTCGCGTACCGACAGCACGGCGTCGACGCCGGTATTTCCCGTAACGAAAATGTTCCGCTCATCGACGCCTTCGCGACGCAGATTCGCCGCTGCCGATTCCGTAGCCGCGAAATGCAGCGCCGCCAGCCGCGACGTCAGCACGCGGTTCATCTCCTCTGGAAAAGGCTGCCGCAGGTCGCCTGTGCGGAGGCCGGCCTCCACGTGGGCTACCGCGATCCCTTTGTAAAACGCCGCCAGCGCGCCGCAGAATGTCGTGGTCGTGTCGCCCTGCACGATGACGCAATCCGGGTCCGTGCGTTCGAGCACCGGTTCGAGCGCCGCGAGGATTCTGGACGCCGATTCAGCCAGCGTCTGCCCGGGCTGCATCACGTTCAAATCGTAATCGGGCTTGATGGAAAACGCCGCCAGCACCTGGTCCAGGATCTGGCGATGCTGCGCGGTTACGGCGACGCGGGTCTCAAAACGCGCGTCTGCGCTCAGGCAGCGAACCACGGGCGCCAGCTTGATCGCCTCAGGACGCGTGCCGAAGACGAAAAGTATTCTCAACTTACTTATGACGATAGGTGATGCGGCCCTTGGTCAGATCGTAAGGCGAAAGCTCCAGCGTGACGCGATCGCCCGCCAACACGCGGATACGATTGCGGCGGAGTTTGCCCGCCAAGTGCGCAAGCACGGTGCGTTCCTGGTCCAGTTGTACGCTGAACAGGCCGCTCGGAAATTTTTCAACAACAGTGCCGGTTACTTCAATGCTGTCTTCTTTGCTCATTAGCCTCCAGTGTGCATTATAACGCGCCGCACTTTGCGATATAACAATTAAATGCATCGCCCAATTACGCTGCTTTTCTGCGCGCTGCTTTTTCTGACCGCTGCCTCAGCCGCGCTCCCGGTTCTGAGCTATACCCTTAACCCTCCGGTCACTTTCGCCACGCATGCTCAACTGGCCGGCTATGGATTTCTGTGGGGTCCATCGGACGGCGAGTTCGGAGCCATTCCCGGAACCGGCGGCAACTACACCTTCTATGGCGCCGCCGGTACCTCCGCTTCGTGTGCCGGATCGCCCAACACCAACGGCACGATCACGTTCACCGGCACGCTCGATCATGTCACCGGGGGCGACGGTTGCAAGAAATTGTTCGGCCCCGGCGATGGTCCGGCCGGTTGGCTTTTCGACCGCGATTACGCGGGCGGTGGGAAGGTGGTGATGTTCGCAAGCGGCGGCAAAAGCGGCTACCTGATGTCCTTTCACGCCGAATATCACTGGCCGAATCCGGCGACGACGAATCATTGGTGCCTGGTGACCAACGGAACATCGGTCCCCTGCTTTTATGGCGGAATCGGCCTGGCCGTCTCCACCGACAATGGGAAGACCTTCCAGGTTGTCGGCCAAATCGTGCAGCCCAGCCAGCCCCTTTCGGTCTTCACCGGCGGAGGCTCGAACATGTCGATGGGATATGGAACGTTGATCGTTGCCGACGCGAACGGGAATCATCTCGATAATCCTCCCCCCGACCCCACTAGCGCGTATTTCTACGTCTTTTTCGAGGATTCGCTGCCGGGCTTGCCGGGAGGTTGCGACACTGGCACCTGCCTGGGTGTCGCGCGCGCCAGGTATTCCGACGTCGTCACCGCCGCCTTTTCCGGCGATCCCCACCAGGTGGCCACGGTCTTCAATAAGTACGACGGCGCCGGCTGGTCGCAGCCCGCCACCAGCAATACGCCCGATCTGTCGGGCACCGCCGGCAAGTATTCGCCCCTTTGGACCACCGGGCCCCAGGCCTGGGAAGTCATCTACGACAGCGCCTTCCATGTTTACCTCGCCGTCGGCCAGGTTTCGCAAGGCTTTCAGTTGCGCGCCTCCAGCGATCTGCTTCACTGGACGGACCCCATCGGTCCCGTCTACAGCGAACCCGGCCGCACGCTCTGGTATCCTACGCTGATCGGCGAAACCGGCGATCCCACCATCGCGGGAGCGGCGCCGCGCGTCTATTTCAGCAGTTTTCCCACCGGTTCTTTTCCCGATTACACGACCCAGATTTTTGAAAGCGTGACGCTTACCCTCTCGACGGCTCCGCCGCCGCCATTGCTCAACTCGGTCGAGCACGGCGCGACCTATATTTCGGGAGGACTCGTGCCGGGCTCCTGGACGCAGGCGAGAGGCTTCAACTTCGCAAGCGCCACGCGCATTTGGAATACCGCCGATTTTAACGGCCTGGGCAACAATCTGCCGGCCAGTTTGGACGGCGTCGGCGTGAAGGTGAATGGAGTGGCCGCAGCGGTTTATTACATCTCGCCGGACCAGGTGAATTTTCAAGTGCCCGCGGCGGTTTCCGGCAACGCCACGGTGCAAGTCCTGGTTAACAATGTCGCCAGCAGCCCGGTGACGGCGCCGGCCGCGACCAACGCACCTGGCATATTCCCGGTGATTGCGGGCGGCGTCAACTACGCGGGCGGCGTCTTTCTGGACGGAAAGAGGGCAGGGAATCCGTCCATCGGCCCAGCGTTCCGCAATGCCAAGCCGGGAGACGTGTACGCCATGTTCGCCACCGGCCTCGCGCCGTCGCCAGCGGGAACGCTGGTAAGCCTGACGCCTTTAAGCGGAGTCACCGTTACCATCGGAACCATCACTATCCCCGCGGATTTCGCAGGCCTGGTCGCGGTGGGAGAGTTTCAAATCAATTTCACCGTTCCGCAGCAGTTCGCGAGTATGGCGGCCGCGGACTATCCCATCAGCATCACGGTGAACGGCGTTTCCTCGCCGGCGATGATCGATACAAACCCTCCCGCCCCGGTCGTGCTGCCAATTCAGCCTTGAGGACCTATTTTTTGACCGCGAGTTCCTCGAACTGGTTTATTCTGACTCTGCCATCCGGAAAAATAGCGCAAATCTCAAGCTGGCCGCCCATTGCCTCGATGTACCTCGCCAGCGTGCTCACATACATATCCGCCCGATTCTCGATTTTAGAAACCTCGGACTGGCTGACATTGAGAATCCTCGCCAGCGATACTTGCGTCAGTTCACGCGCGGCGCGAAGTTCATCGAGAGCCAGATTCGCCAGCAGTTCCTTGGCTCTGGCATCACTCCGCGCCCTCGACTCCGGGCTCATCTTAGCTTCCAATTCTTTGAAGTTTCTCGCCATTTTCAAATCTCCTCCTCATCTTTTAGTTCCTTCAGATAGACGTCGTAGGGGCGGTCGGCAACAGGAACGTAAACCTGGTACCAGCGGTCGTCTCCGGTCTTGTCGCCTCCGATCAACAGAAGCGCAATTCGCAGCGGGTCGAACGCGAAGAGTACTCGATACGGACGCCCCTGGTGCTGAATTCTGAGTTCCCTCATGTGATTGTGTTTCGAGGTGACAATACGCGAGGTGTGCGGCGCCTCTAAGCAGGACGATTCGAAGTCCGAATGCTCTGCTGTTCGTCTTGCGAGAGCGCATCCTACCATTCCTCGAACTCACCGGCGAATTCGATTTCCCAGGCCGCAAAGGAATCATGACACGAAGAGAATTATTCCGTCATGGGAATAATTGTGTTGTTCGAATTTGTCTTTGGGGGAAAAGGGGACAGACGCGATTTCCGCTCAGCCCGGGGTCTCGAAAAACTTCGTCCCATCTTTCGCCCCGTCGACAAATCCAGTCGTGGGAGCAGCACTTTTGCGCTATTCTGGCCTCTGACCCTGCATGGAACTTGTCACCGGCCACATTGGATGGATCGAAATTGTCTGCGGCCCGATGTTTTCGGGCA
>Ga0209415_10012607_pt1 | contig 14059 bp, 14 predicted proteins | sample PeaSoiSIISIP2007_FD_187696 | JGI IMG/M metagenome (GOLD analysis project Ga0209415, IMG submission 187696) | Peat soil microbial communities from Weissenstadt, Germany - SII-SIP-2007 (SPAdes) (version 2) | ecosystem: Environmental > Terrestrial > Soil > Wetlands > Peat | place: Germany... | reverse complement strand
CCGCGCCCCGCTGCCCCGGCGCGAGGTCGACGAGGAGCAGTCGGTCGATGGCCAGCAGCGGCTGCGGCTCGGTGGCAGGCGTGACGTCGACTCCGCTCGCGTCGAGGAGGCGAGGCTGGCCCGTCGGAGCCGGCGTCGGCGTCACCTCGAGCGACGTCGACCCCGCGGGGGGCCTCGGGACGTAGCTCTCCCCGAGGTAGTCGCGCACCGAACCCTCGGCGTAGGCCCGCAGGCGCACCAGCGCCTGGCGCGGCGCCTGCGGCTCGTCGAGCGACAGCGCGAAGCTCACCGGCCAGTCCGCCGGCGACGCGTGGCTCGTGTCGCGCGACGCGTACCAGAGGCTCCCGTCCGCCGTGTACACGTCGACGCGCAGGCGGCTCACGAGCGCCGGCACCGTCACGTCCGTGTCGACCAAGACGAGCGCCTCTCCGAGCGGAGTTGCCCCGGGAGCCGAGGCGCACCCCGGCAGGATCGCCGTCGCTGCGACGATCGGCGCGAGGCGTCTGGCCGCCCTGCTGCCCGGGGACATTCCACTCCGACGGTACCACCCTGGTTGCCGTAGAGGGGTGGCGCGTGCTAGCTGGGCGCTCCAAAGACCACCCATCATGCAGACGACCGACATCCGCAAGGGCCTGAAGATCCAGATCGACGGCGTTCCCTACGCCATCCTCGAGCACCAGTTCGTCAAGCCCGGCAAGGGGCAGTCGTTCACGCGCTGCCGCGTCCGGAACCTGATGACCGGCAACACCATCGAGCGGACCTGGAAGTCGGGCGAGTCGGTCGAGCTGGCCGACGTCGAGACGCGCAAGCTCAACTATTCGTGGGACGAGGGCGACAGCCTGGTCTTCATGGAGACGAGCACCGGCGAACAGCTGCACGTGATGAAGGACAAGGTCGGCGACGAGACGCGCTTCCTCAGCGAGGGGCTCGACGTCGAGGTGATGACCTTCAACGGCAACGCCATCGGGATCGAGCTTCCGGCGAGCGTGGTGCTCCAGATCGTCGAGAGCGAGCCCGGTATCAAGGGCGACACGGCGAGCGGGGCGACCAAGCCCGCCAAGCTGTCGACCGGCGCCGTCGTGAACGTGCCGCTCTTCATCAAGGAGGGCGAGTGGGTGAAGGTCGACACGCGCACCGGCGACTACCTGGAGCGCGTCAACAAGTAGTCCATTGACTGTTCGCCGTTCGCGCTTACCGATCTAAGAGAGCCCTTCTCATGGCCCTCGCGACCCCGACCACCCGACCGCCCTGCGGGCTTCGTGGTCCGGCCCTTTGCACGGCGCTGCATGAGCTCCGGCGCGAGGAGGAGGCCGCCGCGCCGCCGTCCGTGGCCGAGTCGCCGCGGCCTGCCGCGTCGTGGCCCGTCGAGGAGGTGCAGGAGGTCTGGGACCGCGGGCCGCAGGCGATGGCGCCCCGGGATCTCGCCCGGTGGCTCGAAGGTCGGTCGGTCGAGCCCGAGTCGGGGATCCGTCAGCGCGATCGCGAGCGAGAGTCCTGACGCGTCATCGCCCGACGGCGCGCTCGATGTCCGCCGCGCGGTCGTCGGCTCGCGTCGCGGCGGCCTCTTCGCCGAGCGCCCTCCGCGCCTCGGCCTCGAGCCGGGCCAGCTCGGCGTAGGCGCCCGCCTTCTCCCGCCCGAGGAGGGTCACCACGGTCGAGCCGTCGACGCGCTCGATCGTCGAGGCGAGCGATCCAGCGAGCGTCCTCCGCGCCTCGTCGATGGCGACGAGGGCGTCCGGGGGGTTGCCGTCCGTGAGGCTCGCGCGCACCGCGGCCTTGCGCTTCGTGAGCTCCTCCAGCAGCCGCACGAGGGGGTCTTTCTCCACGAGGCCCATGGTCCCTCCCGTATACTTGGTAGAGACCCGCATGCAATCGGCCCGCCTGCGTCTGGTCGCCGTGGCGACGGCGCTCCTCGCCGGCTGCGGGAGCTGCCACGGCACGCCGCCTCCCGCGCCGCTCGTCTACGTGAGCGACGAGGCCGGCGGCTTCGTCCTCGCCGTCGATCCCGCCGCCGCCACCGTCGTGGCGAGCATCCCGGTCGGCAAGCGACCGCGCGGCCTGAAGCTGTCCCGCGACGGCAAGCGGCTCTTCGTGGCGCTCTCGGGCTCGCCGCGCGCCGGACCCGGCGTGGACGAGGCTCACCTGCCGCCGGCCGACCGCGCAGCCGACGGCGTGGGCGTGGTGGACCTCGCGACGCGCAAGCTCGTGAGCACGCTGCCCAGCGGGCAGGATCCCGAGTCGTTCGACCTCTCGCCGGACGGCGAGACGCTCTACGTCTCGAACGAGGAGACCTCCGAGCTGACGGTGCTCGACGTCACCTCCGGCTTCGTTCGAGGCCGCGTGCGCGTCGGCGGGGAGCCGGAGGGCGTGACGGTGCGCCCCGACGGCAAGGTCGTCTTCGTGACCTCCGAGGCGGACAGCGAGGTCACGGCCGTGGACACGGCGACGCGGACCGTCGTCGCCCACATGCCCACGGCCGCGAGACCGCGGTCCGTCGTGTTCACGAAGGATGGGCTCACGGCGTTCGCGACCGACGAGGTGGGCGGCAAGATGACCGTGCTCGACGCCGTGGCGTACAAGGCGCTGGGCGACATCGCGCTCCACGAGGACTCCCCCATGCCGACCGGTCCGCGGCCGATGGGCGCCGTCCTGTCTCGCGACGGCAAGGAGCTCTACGTGTCGTGCGGTCGCGGCGGCTCGGTGGCGATCATCGATGTCGCGGCTCGCAAGCAGGTGCGCTCGATCGACGGCGTGGGCGACCGCCCGTGGGGCATCGCGCTGAGCCGCGACGGGACGCGGCTCTACACGGCGAACGGGACGTCCGGCGACATGTCCATCGTCGACCCGGTCTCGGGCAACGTCGAGAAGCGCGTGCACATCGGCGGATTGCCGTGGGGGGTGGTCGTCGCCCCCTGAGCGAGCGGTCCTCCGGCGGAGGGGTGCGCCGGCAAGCCGGAAGGGTGCGGTCCTCCGGCGAATGAGCATGCGGACGCGACGGAGCGATGCGGTCCTCCGGCGAAGGGGTGCACCGGCAACGCGGAGGGGCACGGTCCTCCAGCAGAGGGGTGCACGGGCAGGGCGGAGGGGCACAGTCCTCCAGCGGATGAGTGTGCGGACGCGGCGGAGGGAGGCGGTCCTCCGGCGGAAGGGTGTGCGGACGCGACGGAGGGACGCGGTCCTCCGGCGGAAGGGTGCACCGGCGAGACGGAAGGGTGCGGTCGTCCAGCGGATGAGGGCGTGGAAGCGATGAAGGACCCCGTGGACGTCGCGGAGGAATGAGCGGACGCGGCGCGTCGGTGGGGGGACGCGCGGCGTCGATGAGGGGACGCGCGGCGTCGGTGGGCGGAAGCGCAGCGTCGATGGGCGGAAGCGCGGCGTCGATGGGCGGAAGCGCGGCGTCGATGGGCGGAAGCGCGGCGTCGATGGGCGGAAGCGCGGCGTCGATGGGGGGAAGCGCGGCGTCGATGGGGGGAAGCGCGGCGTACGCAGGCGGAAGCCGCGCGCCCCCTACGGCGTGAACACGAAGAGCTGCCCGTTGACCCCGACGGCCATCCGCCCCTTCGCGTCGATGGGCGTGTTCCACCCCTGCACGCCGCCGGACATCTTCGTCATCGTGCCGTCGACGATGACCGCGCCCGTGTCCCCGTCCCACCCGTAGAGGTGGTCGTCCGCGTTCCACACGATGGGGTTCGACGTCCCGTCGGTCGTCGTGACCATCGGCGACCCGAGGTCCCCCTGCGTCGAGCACCATACGGTCTTGGCGGTCACCGCGTTTGCGCTCTGCGTGATCTGCAGGACGACGAGGTTCCCCCCCTGCTTGGCGGGACAGTCGGTGCCGCTCCCGCCCTCCATGTGCAGCGCCACGTACGTGCCCAGCGCCGTCGTGTACACGGCGGGGGCACCCTTCACATTGACGTTCTTGTTCACCGGCGTCTTCAGGAGCTCGCCCCCCACGCCGCCGAGGTCGTCGCGATCGAGGACGTACAGGTAGCCATCCTTGCCCCCGGCGGCCACGAGGTGCGGATACTTGGCCCCCGGCATGTCGAAGAGCGCCTCGCTGGCGCCGCCGAGATCGGCGTCCTTGTCGTCGAGGTCCTGCCAGTTGCTGGGCGTGTAGTAATCCGCGGTGTTCCCGGAGAACGTGGGCCCCGCGCCGAGCCGAATCACGGCCTCGCCGCCGCCCCACACGCCGTTGGTCCCGGACGTGTTCCCGGTGATCGGGAAGATCGAGGTCCCGTCGGTCGGGAGCGCGCCCGGCCCCCAGATCCCGCCCCTCGAGGCCGTCGTGTGCCACCACGTCGGCGACTGCGGGCTGGCGACGGGGAAGCCGATCACCGAGCCGTAGTAGTTCCCGCCGTCCCCGTTGAACCCGCCGTAGGGGACGTAGAGCACGCCGTTCAGGAGCTGGAGCGCGCCGCGCTGGTTCTCGACGCCCGAGTCGAAGCCCGTCACCGTGGCGTCGACGTCGACGGGCCAGCTCGGCAGGACGGCGCCCGTGTCGAGGCTCGCCGCGTAGGCCTTGTGATGGAACGTGGCGCTGTTGTCGGGCGTCGTCATCGCGTCGAAGAAGATCGTGCGCGAGCCGATGTCGATGTACGGCGTGCCGGTGATGCCCGTCGGGCCGTACCCCGAGCCCCCGGGCGGGTTGCCGTCGACGGGAGTCCCGTAGGTCGCCGGGCCCTGGTCCCAGACGATGGCGCCCGTCGTCGCGTCGTACGTCGTGACGTGGTTGTTCTCGGTGGCGACGACGAAGACCTCCGCGCCGCCGGGGCCGTTCTCGACGTAGAGGGGCTGCGCGTAGACGTTCGTGGTGACGGTCCCCATGAAGCCCGCGAGCACGTGCGTCGTCTTCGCCGCGGCCTGCGTGAAGACCGGGTCGATGTAGACGCCGTCGCGCGAGCCGTTCCGGTGGTGCTGGTAGACCGACGGATCGGAGGCGGGCTGGTCGTCGAGGGCGCTTCCGGGATGGCCGCGGGTGCTCTGGCCGCACCCCAGGAGCAGGAGCGGCCAGCCGACGACAGCGAGGTGCCGGAGGGGCTCCCTCACGGCGTGAAGATGTAGAGCTGTCCTTTGACGCCGACGGCCATCCGGCCGTTGGCGTTGATGGGCGTGTTCCACCCCTCCACGCCGCCCGCCGCCATCGCCGTCTTGGTGCCGTCGACGATGACGTCGCCGGTGTCCCCGTTCCACCCGTAGAGGGCGGTATCCGCCGCCCACACGATGGGCTGAGTCGTGCCGTCGTACGTCGTCACCATGGGCGAGCCGAGGCCCCCCTGCGTGGAGCACCAGATGGTCTTCGCGGTCACCGCCGTCGCGCTCTGCGAGATCTGCATGACGACGAGGTTCCCGCCCTCCTTCGCCGGACAGTCGGCGCCGCTCCCGCCCTCCATGTGGAGCGCCACGTACGTCCCGATCGTGGTCGTGTACACGGCAGGGGCGCCCTTCACGTTCACGCCGGGGTTCACCGGCGCGATGAGGAGCTGGCCACCTATCCCGCCGAGGTTGTCGCGGTTGAGGACGTACAGGTTCCCGTCCTTTCCCCCGGCCGCCACGAGATGCGGATACTTGGTCCCCGGCATGTCGAAGATCACCTCGCTGGCGCCACCGAGATCGATGTCGTGGGCGTCAAGGTTGGTGAACCAGTCCGTGGGCGCGAAGTAGTCCGCGGTGGCCCCGGAGAACGTGGGCCCCGCAGCGAGGCGGATCACGGCCTCGCCGCCGCCCCAGACGCCGTTGGTGCCCGACGTGTTCCCGGTCACCGGGAAGATGTACGTGCCGTCGGTGGGCAGCGCCCCCGGCCCCCAGACTCCCCCTTTGAGCGCCGTGGTGTGCCACCACGTGGGCTTCTGCGGGCTTGCGACGGGGAAGCCGACCACCGAGCCGTAGTAGTTGCCGCCATCCCCGTTGTAGCCCCCGTAGGGGACGTAGAGGACGCCGTTGAGGAACTGGAGCGCGCCGCGCTGGTTCTGGACGCCCGAGTCGAAGCCCGTCGCCGCGGTGTCGACGTCGACGCCGGTGGCGGGCCAGCCCGTCTGGACGGCGCCGGTGTCGAGGCTGATCGCGAAGACCTTGTGATGGTACGTGGCGTTCGTGTCGGGTGTCGTCATCGCATCGAAGAAGATCGTGCGTGAGGCGATGTCGATGTACGGCGTGCCCGTGATGCCGATGTCGACCGAGTCCACCCGCCCTCCGGGAGGGTTCTTCGTGGCACAGGGGCCGATCGTCGTCGGGCCCGTGTCCCAGAGCACGACGCCCGAGGTGGCGTTGTAGGCCGTGATGTGGTTGGCCTCCGTGGCGACCACGAAGGTCTCCACGGCGCCGGGGCCGTTCTCGACGTAGAGGGGCTGCGCGTAGACCTCGCCGCTGACGGTCCCCAGGAAGTTGGTGAGGACGTGGGTGGTCCCCGCCGTCGCCTGCATGAAGGCCTTGTCGATGTAGACGCCGTCGCGCGTGCCGTTGCGGTGGTGCTGGTAGACGGACGGGTCGGTGGGCGGCTGGCCGCCGTCGATCCCGCCGCCATCGCCGCCGCTGCTGCTGCCACTGCTACTCCCGCTGCTGCTGCCGCCACTGCTGCCCCCGCTCCCGCTCCCGCTGCCGCCGCCGCTCCCGCTCCCGCTCGAGGCCCCGTCGTGGCCGGCGTCGCTGCCGCCTCCGGAGCCGCTGTTGCTCGCGCCGCACGCACCAGCGAGCGAAACTGCAGCCACGCCGCCGAGGACGGTGAAGGCAATGCGACGATGCATGGGAGCACCTCCTATTTCTCGGCTCATCCTAGCGCCAGGCTCGCGCCCGGGGTCTGAATCGCCCGCAGATTCCTGGGAGAGTGTGCGAGCTTGGAGCCGGATCGCTCGCGAGCCACGTCGTTGCACGCGCCCCCGATTGCGGGCATCATGAGGGCCATGAACTGGACGACGCCCGTCTACGAAGAGCTCAAGATGGATGCGGAGATCGGCTCGTATCAAGAGGACGGCGAGTGGCCTCCGATCGTCGAGCAGGCCTCGCAGGCGGACGCTTCCGACGCCGAGTAAGGAGCCGGCTTCTGCGCGCGCACGTGCTGGGGTCCGCCGCGGGCGGGGGACTGCCGCAGTGGAACTGCGCGTGCGAGAACTGCGCGCTCGTTCGCGCCGGCGACGCGCGCATCCAGGCGCGAACGCAGGACTCGCTGGCGCTGAGCCGCGGGCGCGCCGGCGACCGCTGGCTCGTCGTCAACGCGTCGCCCGACGTGCTCCGGCAGATCGAGCGGTTCGAGCCGCTGCATCCGCGGTCGGCGCGCGACACGGGCATCGGCGCCATCGCGCTGACCAACGGGGATCTCGATCACGTGCTGGGTCTCCTCTCCCTGCGCGAGTCGCAGCCGCTCGTCGTGCTGGCCACCGAGCGGGTGCGCGCGGGGCTCGTCGAGCGGAACGCCATGCTGCGGACGCTCGCGCGGATGCCCGACCAGGTGACGTGGAGGACGCTCGAGCTGGGGCGCGAAGTGTTGCTCGACGCGGTGGGGCTTGGCGTGACGGCGGTCGCCGCACGGGGCAAGCTCCCGGTGCACCTCATGGGCGCCATCGATCCGTCGCCGGAGGACAACGTGGCGCTGCGCGTGCGCGATCTCGCGAGCGGTCGCGTGTGCGTCGTGGCCACTGCGGTCGGCGCGCTGGAGGGCGTCGACGCGGTGCTTCGCGGGGCGGAGCTGGTCTTCTTCGACGGGACGTTCTGGAGCGAGGACGAGCTCGTGGCGCAGGGTCTCGGCAAGGCCCGCGCGCGCGACATGGCGCACGTCCCCATCGGCGGCGACGGCGGGAGCCTCGCGCGCCTCGCCGGGCTCGCGGCGTCGCGGCGCGTCTACACGCACATCAACAACACCAACCCCGTCCTCCGCGAGGGCTCGCCCGAGCGAGCCGCGGTCGAGCGCGCGGGATGGGAGCTCTCCTTCGACGGCATGGAGATCACGCTGTGACCGGCACGCTGCTCCCACCGGACGCCTTCGTCGAGCGCCTCCGCAGCGAAGGCTCGTCGCGCTACCACAACCTGCACCCCTTCAACCTGACGATGCACCGGGGCGAGCTCTCGCGGGAGCACCTGCAGCGCTGGGTCCTCAATCGCTACTACTACCAGACGCGCATCCCCATCAAGGACGCGCTCATCCTCTCGAAGAGCGACGACCCGGTCTTCCGGCGCGCGTGGATCCGGCGCATCGGGGACCACGACGGGACGAAGGACGGGGAGGGGGGCCTCGCCGAGTGGCTGCTCCTCGCGCGCGCGGTGGGGCTCGACGAGGAGGAGGTGCGGTCGCTGCGCCGCGTGCTCCCGGCCGTGCGCTACGCGTGCGATTCGTACGTGGAGCTCGTGCGCGAGCGCTCGCTGGTCGAGGCGGTGGCGTCGTCGCTCACGGAGCACTTCGCGCCGGACATCATGCGCACGCGCGTCGCCGCGTGGGAGCAGCACTACCCCTGGGTGGACCAGGCCGCGCTCGCGTACTTCCGCTCGCGTGTCCCGCGGGCGACCCGCGACGCCGAGGAGGCGCTGGCCTTCGTGGTGCAGCACGCGACGACCCCGGCCCTGCAGGGAGCGTGTGTCCGCGCGCTCATCGACAAGTGCCACATCCTCTGGGCGATGCTGGACGCCGTGGCCGAGGCCTTGTGACTCACGAGGCACGTCCTCCCGAAGGTCGGCCAGGCCCGCGCGTGAAGCCGCGCCTGTCGCGCAAGGCACGCGTCCAGCCCGACCCGCGCGACGGCCGCCCCGTGCTCCTCTCGCCGGAGCGGGGTCTCCGCCTGAGCGACACCGCCGCCGCCATCGTGGCCCTCTGCGACGGCACCCGCGAGGTCGATGCCATCGTCGACGAGCTGGCGGCACGGTACGGCGCCGATCGCGCCGTCATCGCCCGCGACGTTACAGCCCTCCTCGACGACCTGCACTCCCGCGCCCTCATCGAGGAAGGGAACGGCACCGCCGCAATCCAGCAAGCCCCCGACCCTCTCCCTGTCTCCTCCTCTCCCTGTGACCCTCTCTCGCCCTACACCCTCGTCGCCGAGCTGACCCACCGGTGCCCGCTCGCGTGCCCGTACTGCTCGAACCCGAGGGAGCTCGTCCGAGGGAGCGAGGAGCTGTCGACGGGTCTGTGGCAGCGGGTCATCGACGAGGCGGCGGACCTCGGCGTGATGCAGATGCACCTGACGGGGGGCGAGCCGCTGGCGCGGTCGGATCTCGAGGCGATCGCGAAGCGGGCACACGAAAGGGCGCTCTACGTGAGCCTCGTGACCAGCGGGGTGCCGCTGGAGCGGGCGCGCCTCGAGAGGCTCGCGCCGTCGCTCGATCACGTGCAGCTCAGCGTGCAGGACGCCGACCCCGCGTCGAGCGATCGCATCGCAGGGCTCGCCTCGCACGAGCAGAAGATGCGCGTCGCCTCGTGGGTGAAGGCGCTCGGGCTGCCGCTCACGGTGAACGTCGTGCTGCACCGGGCGAACCTCGACCGGGTCGAGGCGGTCGTGGCGATGGCCGAACGGCTCGGGGCGGACCGGCTGGAGCTGGCGAACGTGCAGCTCGTCTCCTGGGCGCTGGAGAACACGGCGGCCCTGCTGCCGACGCGGGCGCAGATCGATCGGGCCCGCGTCGTGGCCCACGATGCGAAGGAACGCCTGGCGGGGAAGATGGAGGTCGTCTTCGTCCTGCCCGACTGGCACGCCGACCGGCCACGCGCCTGCATGGACGGCTGGGGCCGGCGATTCGTGGTCGTCGCTCCTGACGGCGCCGTGCTCCCGTGTCAGGCCGCGCGCGGCCTCCCGCTGTCCTTCGCGAGCGTCCGCGACGCCTCCCTCGGGCACCTCTGGCGCGAAGGAGAGGGGATGCGCGCGTTCCGCGGCGAGGCGTGGATGCCCGAGCCCTGCAAGAGCTGCGACCGGCGCACGATCGACCACGGCGGTTGCCGATGCCAGGCGTTCGCGCTGACGGGCGACGCCGGCGCCACCGATCCGGCGTGCAGCCTCGCCCCGCAGCACTCGCTCGTGAAGGACGCGAGGGCGCGCGCGGAGGGCGAGACGGCGACCGCCCGCACGTGGGTCTACCGGGGGCGGTGAAGCGCCGGCCGTGGTAAGGGTCCCCGCATCGAAGTCTACGGCAACAAGACGGGTCTCTCCCCCTCGGCGCTGCGCGCGCTGGAGCGACTGTACCGGCGCCGCGTTCCCGCGGACGACATCACCACCCCCGAGCTGACGCGCTCGCTCGCGGCGGTGTCGCTCGAGACGGGGAGGCAGGTGGGCGTCCTCGTCCATCGCTCGGGTCAGGTCGACTACGTCGTCGTGGGGGACGCCGGCAAGCTGATGCTCCCGGACATCGGCCGACTCCGCGCGGCCGAGGGGCGCTTCCGGGGCCTGCGCCTGGTGCACACGCACCTGCGGGCCGAGCCGCTGACGCACGACGATCTCGTTGACCTCGTGCGCCTGCGGCTCGATCTCGTCGCCGCGATCCAGATCGCCCACGGCGGCGAGCCCCGCGCCGTCGTCTACGCGTACAACGTGCCCGCGGAGGACGGAGCGCTCCCGTACCGCGAGGTGGGACCCGTCCCCATCGGGCAGGCGCACGTCGACGTGAGCCGGCTGATGGCCGATCTCGAGGCCGAGTTCGCGCGCCGCGCGGGCGCCCGCGAGGTGAAGGCGAAGGACGGGCGCGCCATCCTGGTGCACGTCGGCGACAAGTCGAAGGGCGCAGGCGCCGCGCGCGAGGCGGAGGAGAGCATGCGCGAGCTCCGCGAGCTGGCCCGGACGGCGGGGACGGACGTGGCCGACTGCATCGTGCAGCTGCGCGAGCGCATCGACCCGCGGTTCGTCATGGGCAAGGGCAAGCTCGAGGAGGTCGTCGTCCGGGCGATCGAGCTCGACGCCGGCGTCCTCGTCTTCGATCGCGAGCTCACGCCGGCGCAGGCGAGCGGCATCGCCAAGCACACCGATCTGAAGGTCATCGACCGGACGCAGCTCATCCTCGACATCTTCGCCCAGCGCGCCGCCGGGCGAGACGGCAAGCTCCAGGTCGAGCTGGCGCAGCTCAAGTACGCGATGCCCCGCCTCGGGCAGAAGGACGACTCGCTCTCGCGACTCACCGGCGGCATCGGCGGGCGCGGTCCGGGCGAGACCAAGCTGGAGATCGGCCGGCGCCGCGCGAAGGACCGCGTCACGCACCTGGAGCGCCAGCTGAAGAAGCTCACGAAGCAGCGCGAGCAGCGCCGCCGCCGGCGCACGCGCGCGGGCGTCCCCACCGTGGCCATCGTCGGCTACACGAACGCGGGCAAGAGCACGCTGCTCAACACGCTGACGGGCTCCGACGTGCTCGCGGAGGACCGGCTCTTCGCCACGCTCGACACGCGCTCACGCACGCTGCGCTGCGGCTGGGCGGGCTGGGGGGAGCGTGAGGTCGTCATCACGGACACGGTGGGCTTCATCCGCCAGCTGCCGAAGGATCTCTTCGCCGCATTCCGCGCGACGTTCGAGGAGGCAGCCGACGCGGACCTGCTCGTGCACGTCGTGGACGCCAGCGATCCGTCGATGGATGACCACGTCCGGACGGTCCTGGACGTGCTGGAGGAGCTCGACCTCCTCGAGATCCCACGCCTCCTCGTCTTCAACAAGATCGACCTCGTCGAGCCCGCCGAGCTCCGGCTGCTCGAGCGCACGCACCCGGACGCCGCGCTGGTGAGCGCGACGCACCGCGAGACCATGCGGCCCCTCATCGAGCGCATCGCACGCGAGCTGGCCGAGAAGTGGGAGCACAGCGCGAAGGGCCCGAGCGTCGAGCCGGAGGTGAGCCTCGACGAGCGGACGGGGCGCGACGACGACGGCGCGGCCGGGGGGCAGATGACGACCGTCGACGAGATGCTGAGGGCCGCGGGCAAGCGGGTGAAGTCGCGGGCGGTCTAGGGCGACCCGGGAACCACGCAACCCGGGACGTCGTGCGGTCGATGGGTGTGTAGAATCGATGTCGTTCATGCTCGCCCGCGGTCTGATCCTTGCTCTCCTCGTCGCGGCCTCGTCGTCGTGCGGTGGCGCGCTGGCGGAGGGACGCTCGCAGTTCGACAAGGGAAACTACCCGGAGGCGAAGCAGTCGTTCGCCTCGGCGGAGAGCGACAGCCGCACCTGGAGCGACGCGAAGCGGGCGGAGTATGCGCTCTACCGCGGGCTGACGCTGGGGGCGCTCGGCGACAAGGGGCAGGCGGGCATCTGGCTGCGCGAAGCGAAGGCCATCGAGGACGCTCACCCGGGCTCGCTGGACGCTCCGGAGGCGCAGCGCCTTCACCTCGGGCTCGAGGCGAACCAGTGAGCGGCCTCCGGCTCTGCGCGGTCCTCGTCGGCCTCGGCTCCGTGACCGCCGCGTGCAAGTCGCCCTCCGCGCAGCCCACGCCGACGGACTCCGCAGCCGCCGCCGCATCGGAGTCCGCCTCGACCTCGGCTGCACCGGCGACCGTCGTGACCACCGTCCTCACCGCGGGCACGGGCCCCGTCGCCAGGCACGGCGACAGGGTGAGCGTCCACTACGTCGGCACCCTCCTCGACGGGACCAAGTTCGCGAGCTCGCGCGACTCGAACCAGCCCCTGATGTTCCGGCTCGGGCAGCGCGGGATCGTCAAGGGCATGAACCAGGGCGTCGTCGGGATGAGGGTGGGAGAGACGCGGAGGATCGTCGTCCCGCCCGCCCTCGCGTACGGCGAGCGCAGCAGCGACAAGATCCCGCCCAACTCGACGCTCACCTACGAGGTGGAGCTCCTCGGCATCGAGACGAAGTAGCTTCACAGGCGCATCAGCACGAGGCCCGTGAGAAACGACGCGGCGTTGGCCACGCCGCTGACGCCGAGCGCACGCGTCCGCGACAGCGTCGGGAAGACGAGCGCGTAGACGACGGCCTCGCTCGCGATGGCCCACGACTCGGCGATGAGGATCATGGGCGTGCGCGAGGCGATGACGCGGGCGATCACGAACCACACGATGGGGTGGCTGGCGAGGTTCGCCACGCCGATGGCGGTCGCCCGGCGAGCGAGTGACCCTTCGCCGCGCAGCAGCGGGATGGCCACGAGCAGCTCGACGGCCACCGTGACGGCGAAGAAGCGGAGCCAGAGCGCCTCGTAGCTCAACCTGCCGCCGTCCACCGGCCTCGCGCGGCGAAGTACGCCAGCATGGCCAGCTCCAGGTACGCATGGAACGCGGCGAGCGACATGTACGCCCCGACGGCCGCGCGCGCGTCGAACGCGGCCGCCCCGGCGAGCGCGACGCAGCCCGCGGCGACGATGGCCAGCCCCACCACCCCGAAGTCGCGCACCAGGCCACGACCCGTCATGCGGAACGTGCGCGTCCCTTCCCCGGGGAGCGCGTCCTGCGGGATCCACACGAGCCACACCGCGTAGTGCACTGCCTGGAGGAACACGAAGACGAGAGCCCACGCCGCGGCCGTCGCCGGCGCCGCGCCGGGCGCCATGTACGCCCCCACGCGCCAGAGGTTCACGCCGAGACCCTCGAGTCCGCCGGCGCGCATCGCCCAAGGGAGAGCCGCGCCCGTCGCCAGGAGCAGCGCTCCCGCGGCGAGCGCGAGCAGCGGGATGATCACGGCGCGGCGGTTGCGACGGAAGAGCAGCAGCCACGCGCCCACGCCGACGACGTTGTGGGCCTGGGCGAGGACGACGCGCGCCAGGCCGGCGTGGGCCGCGGCGTAGAGGCCCACCGCGACGACGACGGGCACCGCGAGCATCGGCAGCCGGCTCCGCCCCTCGCGCGCTCCGGCGCCGATCGCGAGCACCACCCAGCCCGCGCCCGCGAGGATCTCCAGGCGCGCCGCCCCGGGCATCGAGAGGTGCAAGAGGGGGAGGCCGCGCAGCGCGAGCATGACCACGGCCGCGACGCACGCCAGCGCGATGACCGGTCGAGCGACGCTCCGGCGCAGCACGAGGTAGCGAACGTCGCTCGCGAGATGCGGGACACCGAGGAGAATGGGACCCAGGACGAAGAGCCACAGGGGGCGAGTCACCGTCACGGCCAGGAGGAGCGCCACCTGCGCGGTCGCCACGAGGGGCAGGCGGGCGTCCCGCCGCCCC
>Ga0209415_10012606_pt1 | contig 14059 bp, 8 predicted proteins | sample PeaSoiSIISIP2007_FD_187696 | JGI IMG/M metagenome (GOLD analysis project Ga0209415, IMG submission 187696) | Peat soil microbial communities from Weissenstadt, Germany - SII-SIP-2007 (SPAdes) (version 2) | ecosystem: Environmental > Terrestrial > Soil > Wetlands > Peat | place: Germany... | reverse complement strand
CGCGCCAGCAGCTTCCGTCCGGCGCGTTCCCCGACACCACCGCCACGGACTTCGCCTACAGCCGCGGCACCGGGAAGGTCTTCGAGGTCCTCGCGGCCGCAGACGGTGCGCCAACCGACGTGATCACGCGGGCGCTTCGTTGGCTCCTCTCGATGCAGTACCGCGACGACTCCGTCTTCTTCGTCCCGGCGGAGCACCGCTCGCGCGTGCTCGGCGGGTTGCGTCACGACGCGTTCGACGCGGACGCGTGGATCGACGCTGCCGGTCACCTCCTCCTCGGCGTCGCGAGGCTCGCGGCGCGTGCCTGAGCCGTCGGACCTCGTCATCGAACGCATCGAGGGAGGCGCGGGGCGCCGCGACATGCCGGTCCCCGTCAAGAAGCGCTACTCGCTTGCCGAGCTGCTGCCTCGGCGGCCGAGCGAGGGCGGGTACACCCTGCCGGGGGAGATCGGGGCGCCGCTCGCCGCGGCGTTCGAGCGCGTGTTCGGGCTGATCGAGCGTGATCAAGGTCGACTGGAGGTCCTTGCGCCGTCGCGGGTCCTCACGCCGCGGTGGCACCGGATCCTGAACCACCTCTGCCGTCGCGGGCTCGCGCGGACCGTCATGCTCTCTCTGCCGCTCGAGAAGGGGGTGCCGCTCTACTACTTCGACATCGGCTCGCCGTTCCTCGCTCATCGCACGGATGGCGCCCAGCCGGAGCTCCCTCGCTACAGTCGCGGGTTCTCGGAGGACTACGACCACGCGCTGTCCAAGGTCGTCGGCGAGTGTCTCGAGCGCGGGCCGCTCCTTTACTTCCGCATGGCGGACATGCTCCGCGGGAGCGCGCGCGCGCTGCGCTCGCACGGCGTGCCTCACGTTCCGCCGGCGGAGCTCTCCGTGTTCTCGGCCGCGCAGATGGAGCGGCGGCCGGAGATGCGCTTCAACGACGACTCGGTCTTCCGTTGGACGGAGTGCACCTCGCTGCTGACCGGAGAGGAGGCGTGGGTGCCTGCCCAGCTCGTCCACTGGAACTACCCGATCGGCTGGGGCGATGTTCCGGAGCCGATGCTCCGCGAGTGCAGCACGCACGGCGCCGGCGGGTTCTTTTCGGTGGAGGGGGCGGTGCTCTCGGGTGCGCTCGAGTGTGTGCAGCGCGACGGGTTCTTCCTGCACTGGATGCGTCGGGTCGTACCGCCGCGCATCGACGTCGCCACCGTCCGCCGGCCAGCCACGCTCGCCCTGCTCGCAAAGGCCCGGGAGGTCGGGCTCGAGCCGGTCTTTCTCGACATCACAACGGAGCTCGGGATCCCCACGTGCCTCGCGGTCCTCCTCCGCCACGACGGGGAGATGCCGTACGCGTCGATGGGAGGCTCGTGCCGCCTCGACGGGGAGACGGCGATCCACGACGCGTTCCTCGAGGCCGCGAGCGTCCATCACGTCATCGCGACGAACCCGGAGCGCGTCCGCCTCCCGGACGACTACGAGCCCTTCACCGATCCGACGCTCTACACGCACAAGCGCCTCGCGTTCTGGGCCAACCCCGAGCACCGAGAACACCTCGCCTTCTTCCTCGAGGGCCGATCCATCTCGGTCTCGGAGTTCGCGCGCGGCGTCCCGGCGGCGAACGACGCACGGCGTGACCTGTCCTTCGTCGCGGATGTCTTCAAGCATCACGGGCTCGGCGCCTGGTACTTCTTGGCAAAGCACCAGGCGCTCGACGAGCTCGGGTACGCGTCGGCGCGCGTGATCGTTCCCGGGCTACTGCCTCTCTACTACGAGGAGCGCCACGCCCCGCTCGGGCACTCGCGCCTCCACACGGCGCCGCTCTACACGCCGAGCGTGCTTGCGGAGCCGCTCAATCGGTGGCCCCACCCCTTCCCGTGAGGCTAGGGAGCGAGAGCCGAAGCGTTCGTCTCTTCACCCGCCGTCGACGAACACTGCCCCTTCGGTCGCCCCGCCGCCGTCGACCTGCGCCGCCTCGACGAACGTGCCCCCGTCTTTCCCCACCGTTCCGCCCTCGAAGCTCGCGGCTTCGACGACGCCGCCGTCGATCTGCGCGGCCTCGACGAACGTCCCGTCGAGGTGGCTGATTCCCTCGACGACGCCGCCGTCGATCTGCGCGGCCTCGACGGCGCACGTCTGCGGGGTGCACTTCACGCCACCATCGCTCGCCGCGTCGTTCTTCGATCCGGGCGTCCCCGTCGTCGTCTGCCCGCCACAGCTCGCGACGCCTGCCGTCACGAGGAACGCGAGGCCAACCTCGGCCGCGGAGCGCAGATCACTCGAGAGTCGGGAGAGGAGACGAGCTCGGAAGCGACGTTTCGGCATGGCGCGCACCCTCGGAGGACGAAGAGAAGCTCGACCAAGCAAGGCTACGACTCAACCGTGGTGCCGTCAAACCGCACTCTTCCGGACCTCACGTCAGTTGAGCTCGCTCGGATCGGGAGGCACGCTTCCACCGCCCTCGTCGCCACCCTCGCTCGGCCCATCATTCGGATCGGGCGGCATGCTTCCGGCCGTCCCGGCGTCGTCCTCGCCGGGGCTCTCCGCAAGGCGCTCGAGGGCGACGATGCGCTCCTCCGGCTCGAGCGTCATGAGCTTGACCCCCTGCGCGTTCCGCCCCGTCTCGCGGATCTCGTCGACGCGTGTGCGGAGCGTCTGCCCGCGGTCGGTGATGAGCATCACCTCGTCGCCGTTCTTCACGAGGCGGAGGTCCACGACGGGCCCGTTCCGATCGCTCGCGTCGATCAGAATGATCCCCTTGCCGCCGCGGTTCTGCACGCGGAACTCCTCGAGGATCGTCCGCTTCCCGAAGCCGCGCTCGCACACGGCGAGCACGTGGTGCCGCTCGTCCTCCGTAACCACCATGCCGACGACCTGGTCGTCGTCCGCGACGTCGACGGCGCGCACGCCCATCGTCGCCCGCCCCATCGGCCGGACCTGCTCCTCGGGAAAGCGGATCGACTGACCGAGCTTCGTCGCGATCACGATCTCGCGCGTGCCGTCGGTGAGCGCCGCCGAGAGGAGCTGGTCGTTCTCCTCGACCTTGACACCGATGATGCCCTTCTCGCGGAAGTTCTCGTACTCGTCGAGCTCGGTCTTCTTGATCTGCCCGCGCTTCGTCAGGGTCAGCACGAACTTCCCCTTCTCGATCTTCGGGACCTCCACGATCGCGGCGACCTTCTCGCCGGGCTCCATCCCGACGAAATTCACGATCGCTCTCCCCTTCGCGGTGCGCGGCGCGAGCGGGACCTCGTAGACCTTCTTCACGTAGACCTTCCCCTTGTCGGAGAAGAAGAAGACGTACGCGTGCGTCGACGCCACGAAGAGCTGGGTTACCCAATCCTCCTCTCGCGCTTCCATGCCGATCTTCCCCCGCCCGCCGCGCTTCTGCGAGCGGTACGACAGCGGGCTCGTCCGCTTGATGTAGCCGGCGTGCGAGATGGTCACGACCATGTCCTCTTCCTGGATGAGGTCCTCATCGCGGATGTCGGCCTCGGCCACGAGGATCTCGGTGCGCCGCTTGTCGGCGTACTTCGCGCGGATCTCCTCGAGCTCCATCGTGATGACGCTGAAGAGGATCTTCTCGTCGGCGAGGAGCGCGCGGAGGCGCGCGATCGTGTCGGAAAGCTCGGCGTAGTCCTGCGCGAGCTTCTCCTGCTCGAGGCCGGTGAGCCGCGACAGGCGCATCTCGAGGATGGCCTTGGCCTGGCGCTCGCTGAGGAGGTACGGCTTCTTCTTCGCGGCTTCCGCGATCTCGGCCTCCGGGCGCCCCGCGCGCCGAACGAACGCCTCGAGTCCCCCGAGCGGGAGCGTCATCAACGCCGCCTTCGCCGCGGTCGGATCGGCCGCCGCCCGGATCGTGCGAACGACGAGGTCCACGTCGGTCACGGCGACGCCGAGCCCCTCGATGACCTCTCGCTGCGCCTCCGCCTGCCGCAGCTCGAAGCGTGAACGCCGCGTGACGACGTCGCGGCGGTGCTCGACGAACGCCGCGAGGGTCTCCTTGAGGTTCAGCACTGCGGGCCGGCCGTGATCGATGGCGAGGTTGATGACGCCGAACGACGACTGGAGGTCGGTCAGCCGGTAGAGCTGGTTGATCACCACCTGGGGCATCGCGTCCTTCTTGAGCTCGATGACGAGGCGGATACCGTCTCGATCGGATTCGTCGCGGACCTCGCTGATGCCCTCGATGCGTTTCTCACGCATCAGCTCGCCGAGCTTCGCGTGCGTGCGCGCCTTGTTCACCTGGTACGGGACCTCGGTCACGACAACCTGCTCGCGCTCACCGCGCCCCGGCGACTTCTCGACGAGGATGCGCGCGCGCATGATGACCGTCCCGCGGCCCGTGCGCTGGTACTGCTCGATGCCACTCCTCCCGTAGATGAGCGCTCCGGTGGGAAAGTCGGGGCCAGGGATGAATCGCATCAGGTCGTCGACGGGCGCGCTCGGGTGCTTGATGAGGTGGATCGTGGCGTCGAGGACCTCGCCGAGGTTGTGCGGCGGGACGTTGGTGGCCATCCCGACGGCGATGCCTCCCGACCCGTTGACGAGGAGGTTCGGGACGCGGGTCGGAAGGACGAGCGGCTCCTGCCTGGAGTCGTCGAAGTTGGGGCCGAAGTCGACACATTCCTTCTCGATGTCCGCGAGCAGCTCCGTCGCGATGCGAGCGAGACGCGCCTCGGTGTAGCGGTACGCGGCGGGCGGGTCGCCGTCGATGGACCCGAAGTTCCCCTGACCGTCGATCAGCGGGTACCGCATCGAGAAGGGCTGCGCGAGGCGGACCATCGCGTCGTAGACGCTGGCGTCACCGTGCGGGTGGTAGTTCGCGAGCACGTCACCGACGGCCTTCGCGCTCTTCTTGTGCGCGACGGTCGGGCCGATCCCCTGGTCGTAGAGCGAGTAGAGGATGCGCCGGTGAACGGGCTTGAGACCGTCCCTCACGTCGGGGATGGCGCGCCCGATGATGACGCTCATCGCGTAGTCGAGGTAGCTCGTCCGCATCTCGCTCTGGATCGAGACGGGGACCCTCTGTTGGAAGCCTCCCGGCGGCGAGCCGCCTGGCGGCGGAGCGGGTGCGTCGGACGGAGGCGTGGGCGGATTCGGAGGGGTCTCGGCGGCCATCGGTTGAGGTGTTCTTAGTACAGCTCCGACGAAGAAAGTACCCGGCCGAGCGTCGGATGCGCGTGTAGAATCCGGACATGAAAACTTCCGTCCATTCTTACGGCCTCGCGCTCCTCGCCGGCCTCTTCGCCGCGTGCAGCTCGTCCTCGACGTCCACGTCCACCACGACCGACGCGGGTGGCTCGTCCGGCAGCAAGTCGAGCGCATCCTCCCACGCGTCGACGTCGACGAGCTCGGTCAGCAAGTCGTCATCCATGAGCGGCTCGCCGACCTCGAGCAGCACCTCGAGCTCCGCGAGCGAGAGCAGCGGGAGCTCCGAGAGCAGCAGCTCCATGTCGTCCTCCAGCTCGGGGTCGGGCAGCGGGAGCGGTTGCAGCGGGACGCTGCTGACGGTGAACAACGTGATCTCCTGGTGCACTGTCACCATCGGGAGTGGCACCCCGTCGACCGCGTCGCAGCAGACCGTGTGCCTCAGCGGTAGCAGCGTGTCGATCTCGGCCACACCGGTCTCCGGGTTCCAGCTCTGGTCCGGCATGTGGGAGAGCGGAACGACGAGCATGGCCGGCACGGTCGCGAACGGCACGAGCACCGCGACGGCCGACCTCAGCGGGTCCACCGGCTGCGTGACGGTGTGCTGTCAGGCGACCGGTAGCACGGGCGCAGGAGACTGCTCGGCAACGAACGCCTGCCCGCCGTAGAACGAGAACCCTGGACGAGCGCCTACAGGCACTCCGGCTTGAAGTGCTGGATGCCCTGCGAGTCGAAGCTGTAGGGCGGGTCGCAGCTCGTGGCCCGCGGGCGCGCGGAGGGGGCCGTCGGACGGGGATGCCCCGCTTGCGCGGAAGGCCTCGGTGCGACCGAGGCCGAGGGGGCGACGGCGCCCTCCGACGCGTCAGAGAGCGGTGGCGTCGCGGTGACCGGCGGTGCGAGTTGGGCGAGCGCCCCCGAGATGGACGCGTGCCTCGAGCGGATCGACCCCGTTGGGCTCGTGCGCGACAGACCGAGAAGGACGAAGCCAAGGGCGAGGCCGATGCCGCCGGCGGCGAGCGGCAGGACGATGCTCCTCCCGGTGCGCCGTGCGGCCGGCGCCGCGACGCTGGTGATCGCGGGATCGACGGGTGCGGATTTCACGCCACTGGAGTCGCTGGCCCGGGCGGACGAGCGTGGGTCGCTCCCACCGGCGGCGCGGGCGGTCGCGGCGTCTGCGAGCTCGACCCGGTTGTCGCGGATTGCGCGCATGCTCTCCGGGCCGACGGAGCTGATCGTCTCGATCTCTGCCACCTCCTTCGCACGCTTGGCGAGAGCCTCCTTCGCGAACCCTTCCACCCACTCGCCCACCGCCGCGATGCCCGCGGGCCTCCCGATGCGCTCGAGCGCCTTCGGGATCGCCTGCGCCATCACCTGCGCGGAGTCGTAGCGATCGTCGGCGCGGAGTGAGAGCCCCTTCAGCGTGACCGCGTCGAGCGCGCGGATCATGGCCAGCGACGACTCGTCCGCCTCCTCCTTCGAGACGGCCTCGCTCGGCGTCTCCACGCGCCCCTCGAGAATTTGCGTGACGATGTCTTCCTGCGTGTTCCCGCCGAAGAGCCTGCGGCCCGTGAGCGCTTCCCAGAGCACGACCGACGCCGCGAATACGTCCGTCCGCCGATCGACCGCCTTCGCGCGGAGCTGCTCTGGCGCCATGTAGGCGAGCTTGCCCTTCACTTGGCCTTCGCGCGTCGTCTGCAGCCGGCCCGCGGCCTTCGCGACGCCGAAGTCGAGCACCCTCGCGTGCCCGTCCGTGCCGACGAGGACGTTCTGCGGCGAAACGTCGCGGTGGACGATGCCGAGCGGCTGACCGCGCTCGTTCGTCGCCTCGTGCGCGGCGTGGAGCCCGCGGAGCACGTCGCACATGATGGCGGCGACGATCTCGGGGGGGACGATCTGCCCGAGGCCCGCGGCGGTCCGGATGAGTCGTGCGAGCGACTCGCCCGGGACGTATTCCATCACGAGGAAGAGCTCGTCGTCCGTGCTCACCACGTCGAGCGTCGGCACGACGTTGGGGTGCCGGACGCGCGCCGCGAGGCGAGCCTCATCGAGGAAGCCGGACCGAAACTCAGGGTCGCGCGCGAACTGCGCGTGCAGCCGCTTGATCGCGATCGTCCGCGAAAAGCCGACCGGTCCGAGGAGCCGGCCGTAGTGAACCGTCGCCATGCCCCCCGCGGCGATGGCGTCGTAGACGGCGTAGCTCCCGACGATCTGGACGGGCTTCCCGGAAGGTTCCACGGACGACCGGGAGGGTACGAGAACTTCCCGCGGAATGCATCCCATCGACCTCCGCCGCGCGACTCCGAAAGTTCATCGCGAGGCCGCGCCGCCGGGATACCGTCGCCGGAACCGGAGGCACCCGTGACCGTTCACCGCCGCTCTCTCGCCATCGCCCCCGCGTTCCTCTTCGTCGCCGCGTGCGCCGAGGCACCCCCGCTCCCCGCGACGCCGCTCCCGCCGCCGGTCGCCGTCGTCCCCCCGGCGCCGCCGCCTCCGGAGCCTCACCTGCGCGTGCGCGTCCAGCCGCGCGCCGAGCCCGTCAAGGTCGTGCATGTCGACCTGGAGCTGGCATCGGCCGCGCCGCTCGGGACGTTTCGTCTCTTGCGGGGCGCCGTCGAGAACGTCTCTCACGTCGCGCTCTCCGACGCGCAAGGGAGCATCGAGTCGAGGCTGTCCGTCGACGGCGAAGGGCTCATCCTCACGCCGGCGCGCCCTCCGTCGGGGCAGACGCGCCTCTCGTACGACGTCGCGGCGAACACCGACTCGCCGTTCGACCCGCTCGGCGAGCGCGTCCTGGACGATCGGTTCGTCGGGGCGGGGGAGGGCCTCTTCCTCTTGCCCGAGGGGATGGATGACGAGGTCGTTCCGCTCGAGCTGCTGATCGACGGTGGTCCCCTTCGCGTCCCGAACGCGGCGACCACGTGGGGTCTCGGTGCGAGCCGGCGGACGAAGACTCGGCCGCGAGGGCTCCGCTACCTCACGCTCGTCGCCGGCTCACTCGGCGGGGCGGTGTTCGACACGGCGGGCGAGCACGACGAGTCGGCGTGGCTCGGGTACACCGCGTTCGATCCGCGGCCGCCCGCGGCCGAGATCGCCGCGATCCGGAGCGCCATGGCCGAGATCTTTCGCGATCGCGATCAGCCGCCCGTGACGGTCGTCTTCGCGACGCAGACCCGTCCCGTCGGTTCCTACTCGACGAGCCCGCGGTCGGGGGGCGTGCTCGTCGAGCTCGGGCCGTCCGAGCCGTGGTCGGCCGCACTCCGCGTGTCGATCGCGCAGCAACTCGTTCGCCCGTGGATCGGCGGCCAGCTGTGGGTCGGCCCGCAGGATCTCGCCCATCGCGGCGAGAGCTACTGGTTCACCGAGGGGGTCGCGCGCTTCTTCGTCACGCGGCTCCTCGCGCGTGTCGGGCTCGTCCGGCCGGACGAGGTGCGCGACGCCCTCGTCGGGGAGACGTCCGTGATCCTGGCCTCGCACCACAAAGGCGAGAGCAACGAGGCGCTCGCCGCGCGCGCGGCGACGGACGCCTTCGCCCGGGCCCACCTGGTTGCGCGGGGAGCCCTCTACGCCGCGCGCGTGAACGCGCTCCTCCGGGATCACTCGAAGGGCGAGAAGTCGCTCGACACCGTGATCCTCGGGCTCCTCGCCGATGCGCGGAAGGCCGGCAAGCCGCTCCCGGCGTCGCTGTGGACCGCCGCGGTCTCCGCGTTTCTCGGACCGAGCGAGAGCGACCTGTTCACCAGGACCATCGAGCGCGGCGAAGAGGTCGTGCTGCCGAAGACGGTGCTCGGACACTGCTATCGCGCGGCGACGGGGGAATACGTCGCGTTCGACCTGGGGTTCGACGCGGTGGCCACGCGTCTCAAGAAGAGCGGTGAGGTCGTGGGCCTCGAGGCGGGGGGACCCGCGGAGCGAGCGGGGCTTCGCGCGGGGGACGTCGTCGATGCCGACTACCGCGACGGGCACACGGAGGTCCCGGTGAAGCTGACCGTGACGCGCGGGAAGGAGACGCTGCACTTGACGTATGCGCCGAAGGGGGAGAAGCACGTCGGCCCGACATGGACGCGCGTCGCGGGGATCCTGGACGAGCAGTGCGCGGACGCGTGGTGACGCGCCCGTAGGGGGACGGTGAGGCGCGCATTCGCGCAGGCGCTCGTCGTCGCGCTCGTCGGGGGCGCGCCGCGGGCTGTGCGCGCAGGGGCGCCGTCTCCTCCGCCCGGGGACGATTCGCCCGTGCTCGTCCCGCCACGCGCGATCGTCGCGGGCGTCGTCCCGTACCCGCGGGACGCGAAGGGGACCGCGGTCGTGACCGTCGAGCTGGTCGTCGACCGGGCGGGCGACGTCTCGGACGCGACCGTCGTCGAAGGCGCCGCGCCCTTCACCGTCGCCACCGTCGAGGCCGCGCGGCGCTGGCGGTTTCTCCCCGCCACCCGCGACGGCAAGCCGATCCCCGCGCGCATCCGCATGCGCGTCGAGTTCGCGCCCCCCGTCGTCGTCCCGCCTCCGCCTGCGCGCGGCGCCACGGACGACGTCACCGTCGTCACGGTGACCGGGCAGCGGCCCGACCCGGGGCAGACGACGCTCGGCGGCGGTCAGGTGCGGCAGCTCCCAGGTGCGTTCGGCGACGCCTTCCGCGCGATCGAGGCGCTCCCCGGCCCGGTGCCGATGGCGAGCGGCCTCCCCTACTACTTCATCCGCGGCGCCCCTCCGGGGGACACGGGGTACTTCATCGATGGAGTCCGCGTGCCGTTCCTGTTCCACGCCGCGTTCGGGCCGAGCGTCATCCACCCGAGCCTCATCGACCATCTCGATTTCTTCCCCGGCGGAGCGCCCGTCGAGTACGGCCGCTTCGCGGGGGCGGTGCTCTCCGCGGCGCTGCCCGAGCCCGCGCCCGCCGCGCGCGCCGAGGGGATCGTGCGCGTGTTCGACGCCGGCGTGGTCGGCGAGACCCCGTTCGACGGCGGACGAGGGAGCGCGCTCGTCGCGGGTCGCTACAGCTACTCCGGTCTCATCCTGTCGCTCACGAGCCCGATCAAGCTCGCGTACTGGGACTACCAGGCGCGCGCGACGTGGAACATCGACGACAAGAACCGGATCGGGATCTTCGCGTTCGGAAGCCACGACGACTTCGGGCAGGTCACGAACGGCGTGACCGACACCATCATCGACGGCGAGTTCCACCGCGTCGACGTGCGGCTCGACCATGCCCTCGAGCACGGGACGGCGCGCGTCGCCGCGACCTTCGGCTACGCCCGATCGAACAACGACGACAACGACATCCGCGACCTCACCGCGTCGCTCCGCGCCACGCTGGAGGACCGTCCGTCGAGCACGATCACCGTTCGCGCCGGCGCCGACGTGGCCCTCGATCGCTACGACCTCCTCGCCAACGCCATCACGGCGCCTTTCGTCGGTGAGGTGACGGACCTCCTCTACCCGCCCCACACCGACGTCGCCGTTGGCGCGTACGCGGACCTCGTCTGGCAGGTCACGCCTCGCGTGCAGCTCGTCCCCGGCGTCCGCGCTGATCTCTACACGTCACACCGCGACGACGACCCCCGCGCCGAGCTCGCCTCGATCGGCCTGCCGATGACCGCCGTCACGACCTCGATCCTCCCTGCGATCGACCCGCGCGTCACGAGTCGCGTCGACGTCGACCGGCACGTCGCGCTGATCTCGGCGGTGGGGGTCGCGCATCAGGCCGCCGCCTATCTCGTCCCCGTCCCCGGGCTCACGTTCGTCGAGCCGGATCCCACGCTCCAGACGGCGATCCAGATGAGCCAGGGCATCTCGCTCGCGCTCCCCCGCGGCGTCACCGCGCAGGCCACCGGCTTCCTCCACTCGTACCTCGACATGACCGATCTCACGGCCACGTGTCCGAGCATCTTCGGCGCCGGCGTGCTGCTCGGGAGCGCCCCTCGCGTGATGAACGACTTCTGCATCAGCGATCCCGTACGCGGCCGAGCGTTCGGAGGGGAGCTCATCGTGCGCGCGTCGATCGGGAAGCGTTTTTCGGGGTGGGCCTCGTACACGCTCTCGCGCTCCACGCGCGAAGCGAGCCCCGTCACCGTCGTGGGCCAGGTCGGCGACTCCATCCCGCGCGGGTCGGCGGAGACGCTCGCGACGTTCGACCGCACCCACGTGCTCAACCTTGTCGCGTCGTACGACCTCGGCGCGGGCTGGGTCGCGGGCGCGAGGTTCGTCACGTACACGGGTCTCCCGTACTCGAACACGCGCGACTTCATTCCGGTGCAGCCGTACAACTCCGCGCGGATGCCTGCGTTCTACCGCGTCGACCTCCGCCTCGAGAAGCGCTGGACGCTGGGCAAGCGCGGGGCGATCGCGCTCGTGTTCGAGGGGATGAACGTGACCCTGAACAAGGAGGTGCTCGGGGAGCACTGCGCGCCCGCGCCTGGGGGCTCGGTGAACAGCCTGGACCCGTGCACGCCGCAGACGCTGGGACCGGTGGCGGTCCCGAGCGTGGGCGTGGAAGGGCGGTACTGACTCGGGGCCTCTCGGTGAAGTCGAACGACGCGGAGCTCTTCACGGGGGCACCAACCCGAGCACCCTCACCGTCGGCTCGAGGAAGAGCGGCGCCGTGGCGAGCATCCACGTCACTGTCCACGCGCGCCCGAGCGACGGCCGCCACGTGCGTACGCCGAGCGCCCGCTCGATCCCGATGACGGCCCCTTGCGCCGCGAAAAACCCGAGCATGGACGCGGCCATCGCGAGGCCTCGCACGAGGCCGAGGGCGACCCAGACGGCGTAAGCGTGAAACACCGCGCTGATCGCGAACGCGAGCAGGTAGCCGAGGATGGGCCGGCGCCGACGAGCGAACGGGCGGACGCAGGTGTCGAGCAGCCACGCGCTGACGGGCCGCGCCCATCGTTCGCCCCACAGCTCTTGCACGGTCCGCGACATCAAAGGCGCGCTGTGCAGGGGACCCGTCGCGAAGCCGAGCGTCGCGTACCCCGCGCGGGTGAGGGCGTATCCCGCAGAGACCCCCGCGTACACGATCGCGAGCGCGCACACCCAGCGATGCAGCCAGAAGGGCGCGCCCGGCGGCTCCCGCGTAGCCACGAGCAGGCCAACCGCTGCGCCTGCGACCGCGAGCCAGAAGAGCCCCACCGAGAGGGAGCGCGCGTCGAGGCGCGACGGCGCGCGGACGAGCCTGCGCGTGTCGACGACGGAGACGACGTGGGCGAGCCGTCGGCGGAGCGTCCAGTCGCCGCGGCGGAGATCGAGGAGGCGCATGTTGCCGACGAACGCGATGAGCGCCGACACGCCGCGCACGAGCGGCTGGTCGGCGGGGATGAGCCACGCGGGCATCAGGGCGGCCCCCCCGAGCGCTAGACCCGAGAGCCTCTGCGCACGACCGCCCGTGGTCCATACGGCCGCGAGCAGGATGGCGGCCACCGCGAGCAGGTTGGGGAGCCCGAGGGCCGCGCCGAGGACGCGCCCAAGAACCACGTCGACGGCGCTGTGTGAGCAGTCGGTCGGCACTTGACGGCAGAGGCGCGCGCCTAGAAGAAGTTGCCGATCGTGAACTCGAACACGTACGACTTCTCGTAGGGGAGCGGCTCGAGCGGGAAGCCCCACTCGAAGCGCAGCGGGCCGAGCGGCGAGAACCACCGGATGCCGAACCCGAGGCTCGTCCGCACCGACTCGAGGCTCGACGCGCTGAAGCAGGGGGAGACGACGCGCGGGAACTGCGGCGCGGGCGTCGTGGAGCAGAACTGCTGCTCGGTGTTCCACGCGTTGCCAGCGTCGAAGAACGCGACGCCGCGGATGCCGACCTTGTCGATGATCGGGAACTCGAACTCGAGGTTCTCGTACGCCTCGAGGTTGCCGCCGATCACCGCTCCGTTGGGGATGGGAGCGGAGTTCGGGTCGAGCGCCGTGTTCAGCGGGAGGCGCGGGCCGACGGTGCGCAGGGCGAAGCCGCGGATGTCGAGGATGCCGCCCAGGAAGAAGCGCGCGAAGATCGGCACCCCCTCCGCGCTCGGGCTGGTGATCAAGCCGAACTCGGTGTTGAGCTTGAGGACGAAGCCGGTACCGGGCGTCCCGTTGCCGCCGCCGAGGTTGTAGTAGAAGCGCGCCGACGCGCGGTGGCGGAGGAACTGGATCTCGCTGCCGAGGACGTCGCTCGCGAGCTCGACGGAGTACTGGAGGAACATGCCCGACGACGGGAAGAGACGGTTGTCGCGGGTGTCGTATGTGATCGTGGGACGGAGCGAGATGGTGCGGCCGTCGTTGAAGAGGTTCGCGAGGGGGAGGCGCTGGAACGAGGTCGCGTAGCCGGGCGTCGTCCCGAAGAACGTGCTGATCGGCGTCGTGCTCACGGTGTCCTCCTCGGCCGTCGCCGTGAGGCTCAGGCGGAGCCATGGCTGGATGAGCGCGTAGCCGTACGTCAACGATCCGCCGATGGACCGCCGGGAGAACGCCTGGAAGATGTAGAGCTGGTCGAAGAGCTCGGAGTTCATCGACCAGTCCGAACCGAGGAAGTACGGCTCGAAGAAGCGGAGGCTGACGAGCTGCCGGAGGCTCGAAAGCTGGGCGGAGAGGGCGAGCGACTGGCCGTTGCCGAAGAGGTTCGCCTGCTGGATCTGGGCGGTGGCGATGAAGTTCTCGATCGAGCTGAAGCCCGCCCCGACTTGGAACGTCCCCGTCGGGCGCTCGGTGATCTCGAAGTTGATGTTGATCTTGTCGGGCTGCGAGCCCTGCTCGGTCGACACGTCGACGCGCTCGAAGTAGCCGAGGGCGGTGATGCGGCGCTTGCTGCGCTCGAGCCCCGTCTCGTTGAACAGCTGCCCCTCCTGGATCTCCATCTCGCGGCGGAGGATGCGGTCGCGCGTCTTGGTGTTCCCCTTGATCTCGATGCGCTCGATGCGGACGGGCGGGCCGCGCCGGATGGGGATGACCACGTCGA
>Ga0209415_10012604_pt1 | contig 14060 bp, 10 predicted proteins | sample PeaSoiSIISIP2007_FD_187696 | JGI IMG/M metagenome (GOLD analysis project Ga0209415, IMG submission 187696) | Peat soil microbial communities from Weissenstadt, Germany - SII-SIP-2007 (SPAdes) (version 2) | ecosystem: Environmental > Terrestrial > Soil > Wetlands > Peat | place: Germany... | reverse complement strand
CCGCGAGCAGCCTCCCCGCCCCGCCGAGGTCGATGCGCTTCCAGAGATTGCCGACGAACACTTCGACCCAGGCGTGTGCCTCGTTGAGGACGACGCGCGTCGGGATGCCGAGCCCCATCGCGGTGATCATGAACGCGTACGCGCGGTGACGGCAGACCCCCTTCTTGGATAGCGCGAGCGCGAGGTACACGCCTTGCGGTGTCGCGGGCGGCTCGTTCGACTCGGTGAAGTCGCGGAAGTAGTCGACGAGCGCCTGCAGCGTCTCGCGGCGCGTTCGACGCGGCAGGCCGATCTTCGCGGCGACGATGTCGGCCTCTCGCTGGACGTTGCCCGGCAGCTCCCAGCGAGGCGGATGGCTGTCGTCGAGCGTCGGCTCGACGGGCCCACCGAAGGCCGCCTTCGCGATCGCGAGCTCGACGACGAGGCGCGCGCGCCCGTCGCGCGCGGAGCGGACGAACCAGTTGTCGGCGCTGTCGTGGAGGAGCTCGAAGTCGATCTCCTCGGCGCGGTCGCCGAGGTGCGCATGGAGGACGCGCGCGCCCGGGCCGACCGACGGAATGCGCGCGGGCGCACCGCGGTGGAGGTCGACGACGAGATCGCCGAAGAAGAGGGCCTCCGTCCCATCGGTGCGCGGAGCCTCGCGCGGGCTCATGCTGCGGAGGCTCGGGTCGCGGACACGGAGGGTGAAGTCACTGGCGACGGCGTCGTAGGCGACGAGGCGCTTCCACGGCACCGTCGAGGGGACGAACGGATCGTCGTACGGGAGGGTGTCCGGTCGACGCGTGTCGGTGTCGGGCGTGAATCGCGACGCGACGTCGGGCCCGACTTCCTGCCCCGCGAGGCCGAAGGAGGAAGGGGCCGGTGGCTCGGGAGGGAGCGGGGCGCGCGGATCGGGGGTCGGGACGATTCCGCGGGAGGTCTCGATCGCGGCAGGGAGGTCGCCGTCGAGGCGCAGGCCGAACGCGACGTCGTTGGCAGGATCGGGTGGGATGGGCTCGTGCTCGACGGAGCGCCGCGGGTCGCCGTGGGCGAGGTGCGCGCTCGTGAGCAGCGCGACGGCCAAGGGGATCGCGAGGCGCACGCGCGAAGGCAAGCCTGTCTTCAGTGGAACGCCGCGACGCTCGGTGGCGGCTGCGTATGCGCAGGGACGGTCGACCAGCTGCCCGGCTCGTAAAAGTAGGCGCCGTTTTTCTGAACGTAGGCCGGCGCTTTCCATGTCCTGCCGAGCGGCGGCTCGACCTCCCAGTGACCGGGGATCCACGTGTACTGGATGCCGGTCCAGTTCCAGTAACCCGGGACCCACGCCGCGTGCGGCGCCGGGGGCGCGGCGGCGTGCTCCTCGTAGACGACCGCGGGCGGAGGGCCGCTGACGAGGATGCCGCGCGGCGGGGGCACCGTGGCCGTGACGACGCACCCGCTCACGCCGAGCGCGAGCAGCGTCGGGCACGCGGCGACGAAGAGCCGAGAGCGCGATCCCCACATGACAAGAGCAGCATAGCACCCGAAGAACCGTTCGTCGGAGCAACTCTTGAGGGATCGCAACCCGAGGAGAGCGGGACTAGAAGGGAACGCATGACCGGCACGGCCGCCTCCAACCACCTCGCGAACGACCTCGATTCCCTCTCTTCGACGCTCCGCGCCAGGCTCGACGCCGCCGGATTCGACCGGGCGAAGCTCATCGCGCTCGCCGCCACCCTCACCGGCGACGTCGCGACGCGTCGCGACACGCGCAACCGCGTCCGTGGCGCGGTGCGTGCTCCCGCCGCGACCGAGATCGCGGACGCCCCTCGCGCGGGCACCCCCGAGGCGGAACGGCTGGCACGCATCGGTCGGGCCGCGCTCGAGCGGGGCGAGCTCGCGTTCGTCGTGATGGCGGGTGGGATGGCGACGCGCATGGGGGGTGTGGTGAAGGCGCTCGTCCCCGCGACGCGCGGCAAGACGTTCCTCGAGCTCCGCCTGCTCGAGAACGCGGCGCTCGGACGCGTCGCCGGGCGACCCGTGCCGCTCTGGCTGATGACGAGCGACGCGACGGACGCGCCCGTCCGCGAGGCCCTCGCGCGTCACGCGCCTCCCGCCCATGTGAAGACGTTCCTCCAGGGGCTTAGCCTGCGCCTCCTCCCGGACGGCGCGCTCTACCGCGATGCCAACGGCGAGCCGAGCTCGTACGCGACCGGCCATGGCGACCTCGTCGACGCCGTCCGGCGCTCCGGGCTCCTCGATGGGTTCCGCAAGGAAGGCGGGAAGGTCGTCTGGATCACGAACCTCGACAACCTCGGCGCGACGGTCGACCCCGCGATTCTCGGCGCGTTCCTCGAATCGCGCGCGGAGGTGATGGTCGAGGTGTGCGACAAGGTCGCCGGCGACAAGGGGGGGATCCCCGTGCACGCCGAGGGGCGCCTGCAGGTGCTCGAGGAGTTCCGGTTGCCGCGGGAGTTCGATGCGACGACCGTCCGCGTCTTCAACACCAACACGTTCCTCGTGCGGGCCGACGCGCTCGCCACGACCGACATCGCGTGGAACTGGTTCGAGGTCGAGAAGAAGGTCGACGGGCACGCGGTCGTGCAGTTCGAGCGCCTCCTGCAAGAGCTCACGGCGGCCCTTCCCGCGGCGTACGTCCGCGTCCCCCGCGACGGCGCCGAGGCGCGCTTCCTGCCGGTGAAGGACCCGGACGAGCTCGTGCGGCGCGGCCCCGAGATCGAGGCGGCGCTCGTGGCGCGTGGCATCCTCTGACGCACGGCGCCGAACTATTCACCCAAAGCTTGGGCAACTCCGTACTATGTGCCCGGTCTCCCGTGAAATTCGAGATCGCCCACGAGTTCGACATCCCGCTCGACGCCATCGAGCTCGCCGTCCTGTCGCCGCGTCTCATCGAGCAGGTCGCGCCGCGCTTGCCCGACATGGAGACCGTGACGCAGACGGAGCATACGCTCTCGAACGGCGTGCTCGAGCGGGTCTGGTCGTTCGCCGCCAAGGTGAAGGTGCCCGAGTTCGCGAAGACCTACGTGACGCGCGAGATGCTCCGGTGGGAGGAGCGGTCGACGTACGACCTCAAGAAGCACCGCGCCACCTGGACGGTCGTCCCGAAGCTCAAGCCGGAGTGGCAGCGGTACTTCCATGCGGAGGGGACGTACTCGCTCGTTCCGCGGGGGGACGGCTCGGCGAGGATCGTGCGCGGTGAGCTTTCGCTCGCCGTCCGGGTCGTGCGGACGGTCGCCGAGAGGCTCATCGTGAACGAGGTCAAGAAGACGTTCGAGGCGGAGGCCGGCGCGCTGCGCGACCTCGCGACGCTCGTGTAACGGGACGGGAAGCGACGATGCGGGCGACGCGAAGCACGGTCCTGGCGGCGGTCTCGGGGATGGCGGTCCTCGCGGGAGCGGAGGGCGCGGCGCGGGCGGGCGGGCCGCTGCCCGAGATGGCGTCACGGCTCGATGCGCCGGGGCGGAGCGTCGTGAGCGAGGACAGCGCCGAGGCGCTCGTGCTGAACCCGGCGAACCTCGCTTTTCTCCCCGGCGCAGAGATCCGCTGGACCGGCGTCCTGTGCCCCGACGTGCAGAAGGTCAACTGCGGCATGGCCATCGACGCGGCCACCCCGCTCCTCTTCGGCCTCTCGACCGGGCTCCGCCTCGACTACTTGATCCCGCCCGGCGACGCAGGGTTCCCGTTCAGCGGGTACTCGTACGCGTGGGGGACGTGGGGGCTCGCGTACAAGCTGGGCGACAAGCTCGCGATCGGCGCGAGCCTCCAGCACTCGTACTCCTCGGACGCGTACCTGAGCGGGCTCTGGGGCGTGACCACCGGGATCTCGTACCGGCCGAGCACGCGCATCGCGCTCTCGTTCATCGCGCAGGACTGGAACGGTCCGAGCGAGCAGATCCTCCCCGCGCCCGGGAGCGGAGCGCCCATCCTCGATCGCAGCTATGTCCTCGGCGCGGCGTTCCGGCCGACGGGTCGGCGCGGCCTCGAGATCGGGCTCGAGCTCAAGTGCCAGGACCTCGGGCCCGGCAACCAGTGCATCACCGCCGACGGGCTCATGGAGCCGCGCGTCACGCTCGGGGTGGACATCCCCGGCGTCGGCCGCGCGCGCGCCGACCTCACCGTCGCGCATCTCGCGAACGACGATCAGCGGGCCGTCGTGGGGACGGCCGGCCTCGAGATCGCGCTCGGCCGCGCGAGCTTCGGCGGAGGCGCCCTCTTCGGCAACGGCCTCGGGAGCTCGTCGTCCACGGGCGCGTACGCGACGGCGGCGTACACCTGGTACGCGCAGCCGGGCTTCTTCCACCCGCGCCAGGCTCTCTCGTTCCGCCTCGAGAGCACGCCGGACGTGCGCCAGCACACTGCGCTCCTCCGCCGGCTCTGGAAGATCGCCGAGGATCCGGACGTCGCGTCCGTCACGCTGATCCTTCGCGCCGAGCCTGCCGATTCCTACGCGCACGCTGAGGAGCTCGCCGACGCGATCCGCGTCCTTCGCGCGCGGAAGAAGAAGGTCCTCTGCAGCTGGGAGGACGCGGCCGCGCGCGCGCTCTACGTCTGCGCGAACGCCGACCGCATCGTCGTCAACCCCGCGGGTGGCCTGCGCTACGCCGGGCTCCGAATGCAGTACATGTTCCTCGGCAAGCTGCTCGAGAAGCTCGGCGTCCGCGCCGAGTTCGTCCGCGTCAGCGAGCACAAGGCCGCCCCGGAGCAGTTCACCAACGAGCACGCGAGCGCGACGGCGGCGAAGGACCACGAGGACCTCCTCCGCGAGTTCGAGGCCGTCTTCAACAAGGACGTCGCCGTCGGGCGCAAGATGAGCGAGGAGCGCGTGCGCGAGGTGACGGCGAAGGGGCCGTTCATCGCGAGCGAGGCGAAGGACGCGGGGCTCCTGGACGGGACCGCGTTCGACGACGAGCTCGAGAGAGCGACGAAAGAGCTCGTGGGCAAGGACGTCCACTACGAGAAGTACGAGTCCGTACCCGTCGCGCCGGTGTCGTTCAGCGAGGCCGACCACGTGGCGCTCGTGTACCTCGAAGGCGACATGATCGACGGCCGCTCGAACCACATTCCGCTCATCGGGATGAAACTCCTCGGCTCGTACTCGGTCGTCGACACGATCGACGCGGTCAAGCGGGACTCGAGCGTGAAGGCCGTCGTCCTCCGCATCGAGAGCCCGGGCGGCTCGTCGATGGCCGCCGACGTCATGTGGCGCGCCATCGCGGAGCTCGCGAAGAAGAAGCCGGTCATCGTGTCGATGGGGACCGTCGCCGCGAGCGGCGGGTACTACGTCGCGAGCCCCGCGCAGGAGATCTTCGCGCTGCCCCTCACGGTGACGGGGTCGATCGGCGTCTTCTACGGAAAAGCCGATCTGAGCGGGCTGCTGCAGAAGGTCGGCGTGAGCATCGACACCTACCGGTCGGCGCCGCGGGCCGACGCCGAGTCGCTCTTCCGGCCGTTCACCGAGGATGAGAAGCAGGCGCTCGCGGTGAAGATCCACCAGTATTACGACACGTTCCTCGATCGCGTGTCGGCGGGGCGCCACATGACGAAGGAGGACGTGGACGCCGTCGGTCAGGGGCGCGTGTGGACGGGGCAGGAGGCGCTCGACCGGAAGCTCGTGGACAAGCTCGGAGGGCTCCGCGAGGCGCTCGCCGAGGCGCGGAAGCTCGGGCACGTCGACGAGGACGCGCCCATCGAGGAGCTGCCCAAGGTCGAGCGGACGCTGCTCGACATGGCGCTCGGCTCGGTCGGCCTCCATGCCTCGTCCGGCGAGGAAGCGGTGGCGGCGGTCCTCCCGGCGCCGATCAAGCAGCTCGCCGCCGCGGTCGCGCCGGTGGTCCTCTTCGCGGGCGACGTTCCACTCGCGCGGCTCGAGTGGGTGAACGCGGGCGAGCCCTGAGGGGGCGGGCGCCTCCCCGTGCAGAGAGAGAAAGGAGAGAGGAAGCGGTAGAGATAGAGGGAGGAGGAAGCGTGCTTGTTCGGTGGTGGTTCGCACGTGGCTAGGGTGCGCGCGCGTGTCGCGAGGCTCGCGCTCGTCGTGCTCACGGTCTTCGTCGTGGGCACGCTCCCGGGCTCCTCGACGCGAGCGGTCGTCTTCGAGCGCGTCGTTCAGCCCCTTCCGCCGTCGCCCGACCATGACGTCGTCGCCAGGGTCCACGTCGTTCGGACCGCCGATCGCGCCCCCGTGGCTCACGCCCGCGTGCGAGCGCTCGCGATGGTCGACGATCGCGCGTTCCTCGCCGCGGCAGGCGACACCGACCGCACGGGCGAGGCCGTTCTCCGGGAATTGCCGCACGCCGCCACGTGGTTCCTCGTCGACGCGGACGGCTTCGCGCGCGCGTCGACCGAGCGGGTCCTCACGGGCGCACCGCTGTCGATCGAGCTGCACCTCGTTCCCGCGCACCACCTCGCCCTCACGGTCCGCGACGATCTCGGTCAGCCCGTGCGCGGCGCCGAGGTCGAGGTGTCGGGCGGCGACCCGTTGCCCGTAGGCGCGAGGACGGACGAAGCCGGGCGTGCGGAGGTCGGGCGACTCGCGGAGGCGCCCTGGATCGTCGGCGTCCGCGCGGCGGGCTACGAGGAGGTCGTCCGTCATGACGTGAGGGAGGGGGAGGCGCCGAAGGTCGTCCTCCAGAAGCTCGGCGCGGTGCTCGTGAGCGTCGTCCACGAGGGGGGTGCCCCTGCGCCGCTCGCGCGCGTGCAGATCGCGGGCACCGCGCTCTGGCCGGCGCGGGCCACAGACGCCGGCCCCGACGGGACGGTGCGCATCGGCGGGCTCCCCGCGGGCTCCTACGCGTTGCGCGCCACGTCGGGAGACGCGGTGTCCGCGACCGACATCGGCATCCCGCTCGCGCGTGGCGAGGAGCGGCGCGTGGTCCTCACGCTGGGCGCGGGCGTGTTCGCCGTCGTGAAGGTGGTCGATGGCGAGGGGGACGACGCCAGCCCCATCGCCCGCGCACGTGTCACGCTCGTCGAGGGGGGGCTCTCCCCGTTCCCGCTCGAGGCGACCACCGACGCGAAGGGCGCGGCGAGGCTCGGACCGGTCGCGCGCGGATCGTCGGTCCTCTCCGCCCAGGCCGACGGCTTCGTCGCGCGCGGCGCGATCGGGCTGCCCGAGGACGGGCGCGCCGTCACGATCGTGCTCGACCGCGCGGGGGTCGTCGAGGGGCGCGTGGTCGACGCGCGCGGACGGCCGGTCGACGGCGCGACGATCGAGCTGGTCGGCTCGAGCCCTACGGGGGCCCCCATCGACGACGACCCGAAGAAGCAGGGCTTCCGTCGCGCCGAGTTCGAGGCCACGCTCGGCGTGCGCACGCTGGTTCCGTCCGGCGAGCTCGGCGTCGTACCCGGCCCCGTCCCTCCGATCCCGCACGGGCCCGCGTTGCCCCTGGCCATGGCGGGCGGCAACGCGGCCGCGACCCAGGAGCCCTGGGTCACGCGCGACGACGGAACCTTCCGCGTGAGCCCGGCGTCGCCCGGTCGCATCCGCGCGGTCGTCCGGCATCCGGAGTTCCTCGAGGCGCTGAGCGACGCGGTCAGCCTGGCACCCGGCGGGAGCGCGCACGTCGAGGTCGTCCTGCACGAGGGGGGCGGGCTCGAGGGACGCGTGGTCGACACCGCGGGTCGCGGGGTGGCGGGCGTGTCGGTCGTCATCGCGGCGCTCCGTGGCTCGATGGAGCGGATGACCCGCACGGCCACGGACGGGACCTTCGCGTTCGCCGCCGTTCCGGACGGAGTGGTCGTCACGGCCTCCGCCGGCGACGCCGACGATCTCCGCACGGTGCGCGCGACGTCCGCGGTCCCGGAGCGCGGAAAGGCGAGCGTCACGTTGACGCTGCCCGACGCGCGTCCGCCTCTCGAGGTCCACGTGCGCGACGATCGCGGCTACCCCGTCGACGCCGCGCAGGTGGCGGCCGGCTCGATCGATCCCGCGATCCCCTTCCGGACGACTGCGTTCACCGACGCGCACGGGGACGCGACGATCCCAGGCGCGCGCGGCGTCGCGCTCCGCCTCGAGGTGACCGCACCCGGGCACGGCAGCCGCGCGGTGCAGGTCAGCGCCGGCGACGAGAAGGCGGAGGTCCTTCTCGATCCCGCCGAGTCGCTCACGGGCATCGTGCGGACGACCCGGGGCGGTCTCCCCGTCAAGGGGGCCGAGGTCACGCTCTATACGGACGTCGGCGTGCGACGGGTCGAGACGGACGTGGACGGGCGGTTCCAGCTCCCGGACGTCGCGAGAGGATCGGCGAGGCTACGCGTTCGCGCGAAGGGTCGCGTCACGAGCGAGCAGGTGCTCGCGATCGACGAGGCGAGCTCACGCACCCACGACGTGGGCAACGTCGAGCTCGACCTCGAGGGGATCGTCGAGGGCACCGTCGTGAACGAGCGCGGCGATCCCGTCGCGGGCGCGCGCGTCGGGAAAGATCACGTGCCCACGTACGTTCCGTCGACGGGTCGCGACACGACCTTCGCGATCTCCGACGCGCGCGGGCGATTCCAGCTCGGTGGGCTCGAGGAAGGCATGGTGAGCCTCGAGGCGTATGCGCCGGACGTCGGGCGCGGGCGGGCCCAGTCGCTGCGCGTGAGCGCGGGTCGAACGACGAGCGGGGTGGTCGTGCGCCTCGGCGACGACGGCGAGCGGGTCTCGGAGCCCGCGGCGAGCGGAGGCGTAGCGGTCACGCTGGGCGAGCTCTCGGGGGAGCCGCCGGTCGTGGTCGTCGTGGCCGTGGCGGATGGCAGCGAAGCAGAGCGCGCGGGGCTCGCGGCGGGCGACGCGGTGCTGGAGGTCGACGGCGTTCAGGTGCGTACGATGAGCGAGGCGCGCGCGCACCTTTCAGGCCCAGTGGGGGACGACGTCGTGGTCACCCGTCGACGAGGCGACGTGACCGAGACGGTGCGCGTCCCGCGCGAGGCGGTCCGCCGGTGAGCGGGGGGCTCCTCGTCGAGGTCGCGGATCGGTGCTTTACTCGGTGCATGCGCGTTCCGGCTCACGCTCTCGTCCTCGCGTCGTCTCTGGGTCTCGCCGCGCTCGTCGCGTGCGCGTCGTCTGGATCGGGGCCGGGGTTCGGCGGCGGGACGGGGCAGGACGGCGGGAGCGGCAAGACGGGCTCCGACGCGACCATCCATACGGGAACCGACGGAGGGACGATCCCACAGGATGGTGGCTCTTCGTCAAAGGACGGCGGGTCGAGCACGCACGACGGCGGCGGCTCCACCAAGCACGACGCGGGCGGACCTCCTCCGCACACCGATGGCGGCACGCCCCCGGGCGGCCCCATCAACTTCGATGGCGGCTGGCACCCGCCGGACTCGGGTACGCAGGCCGCCGCCGTCGGAAGCGGGGGGACGACCGTCGTCATCGGCCCGGGCGCCAACGCCACCTCCGCGGGCAAATTTGGCGGTCCGGCGACAGGGCCCGCACCGACGCTCGTCTACCCGGCCGACGGCGTGATGCTCCCGCCGAACGTCTCGGGGATCGAGTTCGAGTTCCTCCCCGGTGCGGGACAGACGCTCTTCGAGCTCTCCATCCATACGCCCACGCAGAGCTTCGCCATCTACACGAGCTGCACGCCGCTCGGCCCCGGCTGCGTCTACGTCCCCGACGCCGCGACGTGGGCATCGATTGCGTCCTACGCGCGAGGCACGCAGCCCGTGACGTACACGCTGCTTGGCGTGAACGGCGCCTCGCCGGCCGCGGTCGGCACGACGGCCACTCAGACGCTCGCGTTCTCGGACCAGGACCTGTCGGGCGGCATCTACTACTGGAACACGAGTGGCGTGATCGAGCGCTACGATCTGGCCAACCCGTCGCTCGGCGTCGAGGATTACCTGGACCCCATCGACGTGGGTGCCCTGGTCTGCGTGGGTTGCCACGTGCTCTCGCGCGATGGCTACCGCATCGTGGCGGGCAGGGACATTCCCGCGGGTGGCGGCGGACCGCTGCTCGACGTCCCGAGCAAGATGCCGATCAACATCAACGGCATGCCCGGCACGATCCCCGGGAACTTCTTCTCGTTCTCGCCGGACGGGCAGCACATCCTCACGTCGGCGGGCGTCTCGATTTCGTGGCTCGAGATTGCGACCGGGCAGAACCACGCGTCGGTGGCGCCGTCAGGCACGATGCCCGACTGGTCCCCCGATGGCCTGCACATGGTCTTCGCGCAGCCGAGCTCACCGGCATTCTTCGCGACGCCCGGCGTCGACTCTGCGGCGATCGGGATGATGCACTTCAACGGCACGACCTGGGACACCCCGACCACGCTCGTCCCGTTTAGCGGCCAGAACAACTACTACCCGGCGTACTCACCCGACGGCAGCTGGGTGGTCTTCAACCGCTCACCGAGCAACGCGGACTCGTTCTCGAACGCGTCGCCCGACAACGACGCCGGTACCTACCCCGATGGCCAGCTGTGGCTCGTCTCGGCGGCCGGGGGGACCGCGGTCCAGCTGTCGAACGCGGGCGCTCCCACGTCATGGCCGAAGTGGGCGCCGGTCGTGCACACGTACTACGACGGCAAGCTCATGTGGTTGACGTTCTCGAGCGCGAGGGCGTACGGCCTCCGCCTCGCCGAGTGGGCGGAGACTCAGCTGTGGATGGTCGCCATCGATCCGGCGAGGATCGCGAGCGGCCACGACGCGTCGTTCCCGCCGTTCTGGCTCCCGTTCCAGGACATCGGAACGGGAAACCACATCGCGCAGTGGAGCACGGCCGTCCGGCGCGCGTCGTGCTCGGTGAGCAGCGCGTGTCCGTCGCGGGAGGTTTGCAAGAGCGGGACGTGCGTGCCCGGATGATCGGCGGACTCGCGCTCCTCTTCGAGACTGCTACGGTTCATCGATGAACGCGCGGCAAGGCATCCTCGCGATGGCGATGGCGATCGCGACGCTCTTCGTCCCTCACGCCGCGTGCGCCGACGTCCCCGCACCCGAGCTCATGGCGAAACTGGCGGAGCACGCGGCCGCGTTCGAGCAGATGCGCAACCACGCGAGCTTCTCCATCGCGGCGCACCTCGACGAGCTCGACGGCGACGGTGCCGTGACCTCGACGAAGTCGGGCACGGCGCGAGTGGAGGCCGACGGGAACGCGACCCACGTGATCGTGCGCAACTACGTCGAGGACGGGAAGGACAAGACCGGCGATGCGCAGAAGGAGCAGCGTGAATACGATCGCAAGCGCGCTCGCCGCTCGGACGACGAGCTGCTCCACATGCCGTTTCTGGAGCGTGAGCGCGGGAAGTACGTCTTCGACGAGGTCGAGCACGACCCGGCGAACCCCGCGCGCGTACGGATCTCGTTCGTCCCGCGGCAGGCGACGACCCACTCGCTCGAGGGATCGGCGTGGGTCGACACGAGCACGGGGCGGGTCGTCTCGGCCGGCTTCAAGATGAGCCGCACCCCGATGTTCGTCGACTTCATCCACGTCACCGTGGAGTTCGCAGCCCAAACCACGCTAGGTCCGGCCGTCTCCAAGGTGACCTTCGACGGCGGCGGTGGAATCTGGTTCTTCCACAAGCACTTCGTCGGAAACGCGACGCTCTCGGATTACCGCATCACGCCGTGATGCGGCGTCCGCGCGACGTCACTCCGTCTTCAGAGGCTCCTCTGCGGCCGCGCTCTTCTTCTCGAACTCACGCGCGATTGTGTTCAGCGTCTCTGCGGTCTTCGTGAGGACTCGGGCGCTCGTCTCGAGCGAGAGCTTGCCGGCATCCAGGCCGTGGGCCGCCCAGGCGGCGCCGAGGTCGACGAGGGCGGAGACGATCGTTGCGGACTTCTTTTCGGTTTCCATGTGTTTCTCCTGGTGGGTGTACGCGGGGATGTCCACGATTCATTCGTGAGGAACGCACGCGACGCAGACGATGACCTTCGGGCCTGGCGCTTGCGCGTCGGCCGGGAGCCCGAGGTGGCCCTTGGCCCCTCGAGGGATGCTGTTGCCGCACCGCGAGCACGTCGCGGGCTGCGCCAGCGTCACCTCTTGGAAGGCGAAGACCTCGGCGAGCGGGTCGGGGGCGACCTTCTTCCGCAGGCGTTCGCGCTCGGTCTCGAGGGTCTTCGCGGCGCGCTTCAGGCGCTCCTCGAGCCCGGTGCCCGCAGCGTCGGCCAGCTGGACCGCGTCCTCGAGGATGGCGCGGACGAGGTTTGACACCGGGACGCGAAAGTCCTCGGCGAACCGCTTGAGCTCGCGCTCCAGAACGGCAGGGACGCGAGTGTGTAGCACGCGCTCCTTCTTGCCGGACTTCTCCTCAGATTCCGGGGGGATGTCCCCGTCGGGCGCCGGGTCTGCATCAGTTGATTGTGTCACGCCGTGATACATAAGTCCGGCCGTGATACGCGTCAAGTGACTCTTGTGTCACAAACACCAGATGACCGTGTCGGCCGTCGGTCCGGTACCCGTGGAGCTGGCTCCCGCCGGGCCGGCCCCCCCCGCAGGACACGACCACGCGGCGTTGGGGCAAGTGCCGTCCGCGGGGGAATACCGGACGCAAGCGGTCATTCCGCAGCACAGCGAGACCGTCGCGGCTGCGGTGACCTCGCCGGCGTCCACCGCCACGCACGCGCCGACGCCCGCCGGGATCTCGGTCGGAAGGCACGAGTAGAAAGCGCCTGCGTCGCAGAGCGACGCGCAAGGGCCCGAGAGCCCGCGCGACAGGCACGTGTCTCCCGCGCTCAGCGACACCGGTGCTCGCCGCACGCAGCTGAGCGTCGACCGGGCATCCTGGCCGGAGTCGCGCCCCGAATCGAAGCCCGCGTCGGGCGTGAGCGGCGAGACGTCGCGACCTCGCGGAGCGTCGTACACGGGTCCGTCGAACCCCGCATCGGCACCGCCGGCGGTGGAGCAGCCAGCGAGCACCACGCAGGCGACCCAGACGGGCCCTCGCGAGGGAGAAGCGATCGGAATCATCGAGTGCGCCCGGACCGATTCGAACGGACGACTTTCGGCTTCGAAGGCCGACGCTCTATCCAGCTGAGCTACGGGCGCGCAGCCATCGAACTTATCGCACAGGTTCGACCGGGGCGGAACCTCCGGACGGCACCGCGACGGGTGCGCTCGACGGAGCGTCGGCGGGGAGCGCGCGGAGCGTCCGTCCGACGGTCTCGGTGATCCCCTCGGAGTCGACGACGGGCGCGGTCGCTGGCTTCGCCGCGACGAGGGGCGGCGGCGGGTCCACCGGCTTGCCGTCCGCGTCCCAGAATGCGCCTGGGGCGAAGTAGCGCGCGCCGTCGGCGCCGCGCGCGAGCGTCCACGGCGAGTACCGCACGTGGGGTGGCACGACGACCCACCGCCCCACGCTCCAGGCCCAGCGCCCCCGCCGCAGCAACCACTCGCCGTCGATCCACACGGCCCCCTTCTCTCGCGGGCGCGGCGGGACGTACTCGACGCGCGCCGGAGGCGGCTCAACCGCGACGGCGACGAGGGCGCTCGAAGGTTGTTGTATATAGGGCGGGTGCGGGAGCGCTCCCCCGCACGCGACGGCCGATCCCGCGACGATGCCGACCGCGAACCCGATGAAAGTCCTGGCCACGTTGGGGCTCGCGTCGTGCGTAGCGGCGTGCAGCAAGGTGCCGCCGGGGCGTTCGGCCATCGACGAAGTCTCCGTCACCAATCTTCACACGATCCCGGCCGGCGACGTCGAGGAGCGCCTGGCGAGCGCCGCAAGCCCCAAGTTCGTCGGTCTCTTCCGCGGCGTCGTCTACGACTACTCCGTCCTCGACGAGGCGATCCTGCAGCGGGATCTCGCGCGCGTCGAGCGTTACCTGCGCGGCCACGGCTTCCTCGAGGCGAAGGTCCGCGCGGGGCGGATCACGCGCGTGTCCGGAAATCACGTGCGCGTGGAGATCGTCGTCGAGGAGGGGATGCCAACGCTCAACCACGACATCGCGATCCATGGGATCGACTCCCTCCCACCCGCCGTGCGTGCCGCCGCGGTCGACGCGGCCAAGCAGACGCTCCGCCCCGCAGCGCGGTTCGACGAGGCCGCGTTCAAGACGGCCGAGGCGAGCGTCAAGCGCGCCCTCACCGATCGCGGCTACGCCTTCGCGAAGGTGACGAGCGAGGCGCAAATCGACACGGCGGCGCACAGCGCCGACTACAC
>Ga0209415_10012603_pt1 | contig 14060 bp, 11 predicted proteins | sample PeaSoiSIISIP2007_FD_187696 | JGI IMG/M metagenome (GOLD analysis project Ga0209415, IMG submission 187696) | Peat soil microbial communities from Weissenstadt, Germany - SII-SIP-2007 (SPAdes) (version 2) | ecosystem: Environmental > Terrestrial > Soil > Wetlands > Peat | place: Germany... | reverse complement strand
CACCTGACGGTGTCCGCCGGCGTGAGCTACTGCAAGTTCCTCGCGAAGATCGCCTCCGACCTCCGCAAGCCGGACGGCTTGTCCGTGATCCCTCCCGAAAAGGCCTTGGAATTCATCGACGCGCTGGCGGTCTCCAAGTTCTTCTCCGTGGGTCCCGCCACCCGGAAACGCCTGGAGGGCATCGGGGTGCGCACAGGCCTGGATCTGCGCCTGGCCGGCACGACCCGCCTTGAGCGGCTCCTGGGCAAGCAGGGCGTGTTCCTGCACGGCCTGAGCCTGGGGATCGACGACCGCCCCGTGGTGGCCGGCCGTTCCCGCAAGTCCGTGGGAGCCGAGGACACCTTCCGGACCGACACCACCGACATCCTGTGGATGCGACGTTTCCTGTCCGTGCTCTCGGCGAAGGTGGCCGATCGCCTGGGCGGGACCGGTGGCAGGACAGTCACCTTGAAGGTCAAGTACCACGACTTCCGCCAGGTCACCCGTTCACGCACCCTCCCCGGCCCGGTGTCGGACGGCGAAGACCTGCTGCGGCTGGCCGAGGAGCTGATGGCCGAAACCCAAGCCGGATCCGTCCCGGTGAGGCTCCTGGGACTGCAGGTGAGCCAATTCGAGGCGGCGGATCGTTCTCCCTCCCCGTGGGAGCAGCTGGAACTGCCCCTTCCGGACGCGGGCGAAGGGACCTAGCGGACGGTTCTCCCCTACTCCACCGGCGCGCCGTCGGCGACCGCCGCGCCCATCCCGCCGTCCACGTTCCAGATCGAGGAGAATCCGTGGTTCTGGAGGAAGGTCCCGGCCTTGAGGGAACGCATGCCCGCCGCGCAGATGAGCACCACCGGACGGTTCTTGTCCAATTCGCCGTAGCTGCCGTCGAAGGTGGAAAGCGGCATGTTGCGGAACAGGGGCCAGCGCCCCTGGGCGAGTTCGGGCGGTTCGCGGACGTCCACGTACTGTGCGTCCTGCGGCGCCTTCCCTTCCAGGATGTCGCTCGGGGTCAAGAAGTTCATGGGATCTCCAGGCGTTCGGGTCGGAAAGGAACAAGAATGCGAAGAAATTTAACCGATTTCGTCGACGGCTTCCAGGATACGATGCACGCGGACATCCAACCTGTGGCTCCAGGCGGCTTCCCGGCCGGCTTCGGCGATTCCGTCCATCCGGGCACCACCCCCGGCGAGCGCCGCGTCCAGCCACTCGTCGCGTTCCTCGGGGGTTCTCCAGGCCAGGAACTCCACTCCCGGCTGGAAGAGCTCCTCCAGTTCCGTGCCGGATTCCGCGACCAGCAGCCCCCCGCTGGCCAGGACGTCGAAGGCCCTCAGGGTCGCGATTTCCCGCTGGTGCAATCGGGGCACGTCCAGGTTCAGGGCGGCCTCGCGGTAAGCGCGCGTCATGTCGGTTCCGTTGAGCAGCGGTCCCTTCCACCGCTCCCCCACTTCCTCCAGCCACCCGCCGTCGCCATGCACCGCCAACCCCCTCTTCGCCATGTGCACGACCTGCATCCGCCGGTACCGCCAAGCCAGTCCGGCGTCCATCGCCTCGGCGAGGTCGGAGCGCTCCACCCGGCCTTCCAGAGCCTGCACCAACGAGGCCGGGAGTGTCTGGGGTTGGACCAGGAAGCCCTGGAAATCGCGGTTCCTTTCGGCCATCGCGGCCATGGAATCGAGGAAGGACACCAGGGCTTCCAAGGTTCCTCCCAGTCCCCATGCCGCCAACCGCGAGGTGAAAAGTTTCCTCTCGTCCTGCAGCGAACTTCCCACGAAGGATGGGGAGGCGCCGCCTCGAGCGGATATCGGGTCCGACCAGCGCCGGGCGGGTGCGGCCAATGGCAGCCATTCCACCTTCGGATGTCCCATGCGCATCAGCGGCTGCACCAGTGCCTTGCGGTGCACGAAAAGGAAGCATCGCGCCCCCTCCAGCAGGGTCCAGCGCTCCAGGGGAAGGGGGTCGATGGTCCAGCTGACGTAGGCGAGTCCGGCCTCCCGGCACAGCAGTGCCAGCGGTGGGGCATGGTTGACGCCCAGAAGGCAAGTGGCGCCCTGGCTGGCGAGTTTGCGCAGGGTCACCAGGGTGATCTCGGGGGCGGAAACCGGAATCACGGACCGACCCGCAGACAGCAAGGCGACTTCCAGGTCGACGCCCAAAAGCGGCGATCGAAGCAGGATCAGGGGCGGCAAGGAGGTGTCCAACGCACGTTCGGTTCCGGCGGCTGCATCTGGCCCCAACGGTAGCTCGCTCGCGGCGTCCATGGCATCACCCCCTGGGTGCCCGAAGAAACGGGGAGCGACGAATTTTGGATGTTGGCTGGGAACGCAGCGGAGAGAAGGAGCGACGAAATGTCCAAGAACGAAGCCAGCCGAGGGCAGGCGGACCGCTCTTTCAACCAGATCCGGAGCACGGCGACTGCATGCGCGAGAGCGCTCCGGCATCCGGGGATCGCGTCTTGAGCGAGGCGACAGGCATCGCGGACTCCTCCGATCCGGCCAAACCCACCGAGAACGAGGAATTCGATTCCCTGTCCCAGCTCGCGCTCGACATCCGCTGGTCCTGGAACCATGCCACCGACGGCGTCTGGAGGCAACTGGATCCCGAACTCTGGGAATTGACGAACAATCCCTGGGTCGTTCTTCAGACGGTTTCCCGAAAGAGGATCCGCGAGGCCTTCGAAGGCGAGGATTTCCGGAAGAACGTCCAGGTTCTCATCGAGAACATGAAGCACACGGAGGAGGCGCGGTCGTGGTTCCAGGAGAACCACCCCAAATCGGCCCTGAGCTGCGTGGCCTATTTCAGCATGGAATTCATGCTGAGCGAGGCTTTGCCCATCTATTCGGGTGGACTCGGGAACGTGGCCGGAGACCAGCTCAAGGCCGCCAGCGACCTGGGCATCCCCGTGGTCGGGGTCGGTCTGCTCTACCAGCGCGGGTATTTCCGGCAGGTGATCAACCGGGAAGGCGCACAGGAGGCCCTTTACCCGTACAACGATCCCGGACAACTGCCCATCACCCCGCTGCGGAATCCCGACGGCGAATGGTTGCGATTGGAGATCGCCTTGCCTGGCTATTCCGTCTGGTTGCGGGCCTGGCAGGTGCAAGTGGGCCGGGTGAAGCTCTACCTGCTCGACAGCAACGACGCCGCGAACTACCCGGCGCATCGCGGGATCACCAGCGAACTCTACGGCGGCGGTCCGGAGATGAGGCTCAAGCAGGAGATGGTGCTGGGGATCGGGGGATGGCGACTCATGGAAGCCTTGGGGCACAAGCCGGAAGTCTGCCACCTGAACGAAGGGCACGCCGCCTTCGCGGTGCTGGAGCGAGCCAGGGACTTCATGAAGGAGTCGGGACAGTCCTTCGCCGTCGCCCTGGCCGCGACGCGCGCGGGGAACATCTTCACCACGCACACGGCTGTCGAGGCAGGGTTCGACCGTTTCTCTCCGGCCCTGATGGAGCAGTACCTGGGTGGCTACGCCGCGCAGAGACTTGGAATTCCATTCCACGACCTCCTCGCGCTGGGTCGGAAGGATCCGAACGACGACTCGGAGAGCTTCAACATGGCCTACCTCGCCATCCGGGGATGCGGCGCGGTCAACGGCGTGAGCCGTCTCCACGGAGAGGTCAGCAGGCGCCTGTTCCAGCCGCTGTTTCCCCGCTGGCCCAGGAACGACGTTCCGGTAGGCCACATCACGAACGGCGTGGACATGTCGAGCTGGGATTCCGCGGCGGCCGACGACCTCTGGACGGAGACCTGCGGCAAGGACCGTTGGCTGGGAAACACCAGCAACATGGAGGAGGAGATCCGGAGGATTTCCGACTCGCGACTCTGGCAGTTCCACACCGCGGCAAGCAAGTCCCTGGCGAAACACATCCAGTCGAGACTGTCCCGGCAGCGGGCGGAGTCGGGCGCGGCGCGCGAGGAGGTGGAGGGGGCCAAGCACCAGTTCGATCCCACCATTCTCACCCTGGGATTCGCACGGCGGTTCGCCACCTACAAGCGGCCCAACCTGCTCCTGCACGACCCCGACCGCCTGATCCGGATCCTGACCGATCCCAAGAGACCGGTGCAGATCCTGTTGGCGGGAAAGGCCCATCCGGCCGACCAGGCCGGCCAGGCCCTGCTCCAGGAATGGACGCATTTCGTCCAGAGACCGGAAGTCCTGGGACGCGCCATCTTCTTCAGCGACTACGACATGATGCTCACCGAGCATCTGGTCCAAGGCGTCGACGTCTGGATCAACACGCCGCGGAGACCCTGGGAGGCCTGCGGAACGAGCGGCATGAAGGTGCTGGTCAACGGGGGCATCAACCTTTCCGAACTGGACGGCTGGTGGGCGGAAGCCTACACGCCCGAAGTCGGGTGGGCGCTGGGCGACGGCCTGGAACACGGCGACGATCCCGGCCTGGACGCCGTGGAGGCTCGAGCGCTGTACGAACTGCTCGAGGGCCACGTCATCCCCGAATTCTACGCCCGCGACGAACGAGGAATCCCGGTGGCCTGGGTCAACCGGATGCGGGAGAGCATGGCCCGCTTGACGCCGCGGTTCTCGGCGGAACGCGCCGTGCGGGAATACACCGAGCAGCGCTACCTCCCGGCGGCGGAAACCTTCCGGGCGCGTTCGGCGGACAACGGGGCCCTCGGCGCGAAGATCGTGGAATGGCGTTCCAGCCTGGAAGGGAAATGGGCCGGCCTCCGCTTCGGGGAGTTGAAGGTGGAGACCCGCAGCGACCAGCATCTTTTCGAGGTGCAGATCTGGCTCGACGAACTGGAGCCCGCCGCGGTGCGGCTGGAGCTCTACGCGGACGGTCTCGACGGCGAGGTCGCCGTGCGCCACGAGATGGGAACGGTCCGCGCCTTGGCCGGAGCTCCGGGAAGCTACGCCTACAGCGGGGCGGTCTCCGACTCCCGCCCGGCTTCGGACTACACCGTGCGGGCCCTACCCCGCTTCGAGAACGTCCAGGTTCCGCTGGAATGCGGCGAAATCCTATGGCAACGCTGATCGAAGCCCTGTTCGTGGACATCGGGGGGGTGCTCCTCTCCGATGGCTGGGGCCGCGCCTCCCGGACCCGGGCGGCCCAGGAGTTCGGGTTGGACGCCCAGGATTTGGAGGATCGCCACCACCAGGCCTTCGAGGCCTACGAGGTGGACAAGATCGACCTGGACCGGTACCTGGAACTGGTGGTGTTCCATCGCGACAGGCCCTTCACCGTCGCCCAGTTCCGGCAGTTCATGTTCGCCGAGTCCGAACCCATCCCGGAGATGATCCGGATGGTCCGCGACCTGAAGGCGGCGCACGGATTGAAGGTGGTGGCGGTGAGCAACGAAGGGCGCGAACTGAACGCGCACCGGATCTCGACGTTCAAGCTCCACGAGGTGGTGGACTTCTTCGTGTCGTCGTGCTACGTGGGACTGCGCAAGCCGGATCCGGACATCTTCCGACTGGCCTTGGACGCCTCCTGGACGCGTCCGGAAAACGTCGCCTACCTGGAGAACACGCCCATGTTCGTGGGCATCGCCAACGGGCTGGGAATCCACGGGATCCTGCACGTGGACCCGGGAACCACCCGGAAAAGCCTGGAATCCATCGGGCTTGCGGCCGGGGCAGGCGCGGGCCCATGACGCTTTCTCACGACCCGGCGCCGGGACCCGGCGATGTCCGCGGAGAGGAATCGCGCGCGAACGCCGAGGAGAACCGCCGACGATGCACATGAACACAGGCTGGATGGGTTCGGAATCGTGGCTCTGGTGGGGGATCTGCGTGCTCGCCGTCATCCTGGTGGCCGGTTGGATCCTGCGATTGCGCAGGAAATGACCGAACCTCGGGCGAACGGCCTGGAACCTCATCCATCGCGGATGGATCTGAGGACGAAATACGGCCGCGGGCGACCCGCCCGGTTCGCCGACGTGGAACGGAACACAATCGAGGAGGACACGACATGCTGGAAAAGGCGAAGACACTGAAGGGATACAAGCTCCGGGCCCTGGACGGGGAGATCGGAGCCGTCGAGGAGTTCTACTTCGACGACAAGCACTGGACCATCCGCTACCTGGTGGTGGACACGGGGAACTGGCTCGTGGGGAAGCAGGTGCTGATCTCCCCCTACGCCATCACCTCGGTGGACCGCGACGACAAGACGGTTTCCGTTGATCTGACAAAGGCGCAGATCCAGGACAGCCCGTCGCTGGACACGGACAAGCCGGTGTCCAAGCAGTTCGAGGACTCCTACTACTCCTACTACGGCTGGCCCTCCTATTGGGACGGACCCAACGCCTGGGGATCGTTCTCCTACGCCACCGAGGCGCGCGATCATTGGGACCGCATCCGGCGGGAACAGGACGCCGGGGACCGGCACCTGCGCTCGACCCGGGACGTGACCGGCCACGTCATCCAGGCCCGCGACGGCGAAATCGGGCACGTGGAGGACTTCGTCGTCGACGACGAGACCTGGACCATCCGCTACATGGTGGTGGCCACGCGCAACTGGTGGCCCGGAGAGAAGGTGCTGATCTCGCCGCTCTGGACGGACCACATCAGCTGGGTGGAATCCAAGGTGTACCTGATGCTCACCCGCGAGGCGGTCCGGAACTCCCCGCCCTACACGGACGCGACCCTGTTGGAACGCGGATACGAGACCTCGCTCCACGAACACTACAAGCGCAGGGGCTACTGGGACGAGGAACTCGCCGGCGCGAAGCACCTCCGCTGAGAACACGGAAGTCCATCCGATGCGGCCCTTGCCTTGGGCGGGGGCCGCGGTCTTCGTAGACGGAACGCCTGCGATGTCCATCCAGGACATCCAGGACCCGCCACCCCACTTGCAGTCCGGACTTGGGCCAAACGCCAAGCAACCAAAGCGAGGTGTCGCTTGATCCTCCTTTGCATCGCACTCGGCGCCTTTTCCGGCGCTTCGCTGGATTCGGCGGAATCCGTCTTCCTGACCACCGCGCTGCGTCGCAACCTCACCCAGCGCGCCGACAGCCTGGATTGGATCTCCAGTCGGGAAGCCCTGTCCGGGGCGCGGGCCGGACTGGAGCCCATGCTGGACCTGACGGCCTCCGCAGGAACCGTCCGACCGCCGGGTGGCGTCCACGACGACGACCTCCAATTGGGCGCGACCGCTTCGCAGTGGGTTCCGGGCGGCGGAACGGCCGCGGTCGGTCTGACGGAAAGCGCGTACCGCTGGGATCCGGCACTGGTCCCTCCGCCCGTCGACAATCTGGACACGTCCACTTTGACCCTCTCCTTCCAGCAGCCCTTCCTGCGAGGCTTCGGGAGCGGCGCACCGGTCCTGTACCAACTCCGGCAAGCCCAGGCGGCGGAGCGACTGCAGTTCCACACCTCCAGGGGTCAAGGCCTGGCCCTGCTCGAACAGGCCCGCACCGCCTGGTGGAGCCTGCTGGCTCTCCAAGCCGATGTCCGGGCTCTGGAAGAAGACTCCGTGGCCCAGCAGTTGAATCTCCGGATCGTGCGGATCCAGTTTGGCACCGGAGCCGCATCGCGACTGGACACCCTGACGGCCCACCAGACCTGGGGCAAATCCAGGTTGGCCCTCCTACAGGCCGAGGAAGCCGAAAAAGAGGGTCTGCGGCTCCTGGAGACGGTCGCCGACACGGCGACGGTGGTCCTTCCCACCCCCGACACCTTGCCTCCCGAGGACAGCAGTTCCTTCCCCCCGGTGGAAGAACTCGTGCACGACGCCCAGATCCACGCCCCGCAGCTCGCGCAGGCATTGGACCTGATCAACACCCAGGAATCGGAAGCGGACTACCGCCGATCGGCGAGACTTCCCCAACTGGATGGAACCGTCTTCGCGAGTTCCGGACTCCCCGGCGGCAATCCCTCCCGGGACTGGTCGGTCGGAGCCAGGATCGACCTGGACTGGTCGATCCCCGCGGGCGCGGAAAGGGCTCGCTACCGACAGGCGCTGGTGGACCTGAATTCCGCCAAGGTGCGTTCGGCCGCCGCCGTGAGCGAGGTGCGCCACCAGATCGAACGCATCGCCCAAGCCCATGTCGCGGCCCAGGAGGAGATCCTCGTGGCCGTCGATCTCGCCCGCGTGGAGCGGGTCCGGCTCACTTCCGTGCAGCAGGCCGCGAAGATCGGGTCGCAGAGCCTGACCGACCTGGACGCGGCCCGCACCGACTGGCTGAACGCGGTGAATGCCGCTTGGCAGGCCTTTTCCGGCGCGAAGTCGCTGGAAGCCGAACTGGAGACGTGGACGGGAATCGGACCGATCCGCCAAGGCTGGATCTGGGAGGACCAATGAACATCGGAAGGTTGAGATTGCTGGTCGCGGGCTGCGCGCTGCTGGCTGGTGGCGAGTTCCTGGCGGGATGCAGGGCGAAGACCAAGGGTCGGGCGGCCATCGCGGGACCCGCCACCATCCGCGACGGTGTGAGGCTCTCGGGGACGGCCGAACCGGTGGATTCCGTGGACATCAAGCCCGAGGTCTCCGGTCGCATCGTGAAGGTCCTGGTGTCGGAGGGCGACACGGTCCGTCCGGGCCAGCTCCTGGTCCAGATCGACACCGTCCCCTTCATACTGGCCCGGAACACCTCCAGACTGCAGGTGGGGCGAACGCAACTGGCCCTGGCCACGGCCCAACGCGACCTGGCGCGCGCCAACGCCCTGGATTCGACAGGATCCGTCAGCAAGGACCAGTTGCAGGACCTGCAAGTGGCGGTCAAGAACGCAGCATTGAACCTGAGCGCGGCGAACCTCGCCCTGCAGAGCTCCGATCTCGATCTCCTCCACACCCACATCGTGTCCCCCATGGCCGGCGTGCTGATCACGTTCTCGGTGGCGGTCGGGACCGTGGCATCGTCCGCCGAAGGCATCAACGGGGGAACCAATCTGGGCACGATCGCCGACCCCACCCGCCTCAAGGTGGTGGTGGAAGTGGGAGAACTGGACTACCCCAGGCTGGTCCTGGGGATGCCCGTGCAGATCTCCACCGAAGGCACCGTGCCGAGGTCGGGCCACATCAGCTTCATTCCCAGCTCCGCCCGGGCGAGCACAGACACCAAGACCATCATGGTGTTCCCGTTGGAAGCCGTCCTGGACAGCACCTCCAAAGGACTGATGCCCGGCATGACCGTGGGTGTGGATTTCGTGTTCCTGCAGAAGAAGGTGGCCGTCGCGATCCCCTACGAGTCCATCCAAGCGGGATCGTCGACCTCCGGAGACACTTCGGGAAGCGCCGGTACGGTCCTGGTGAAGGACCCGAAGGGCGTGCTCGTTTCCAAACCCATCCGGATCGGGGTCACGGACTACCGGAACACGGAGGTGCGCCAGGGATTGGCCGCCGGGGACACCATCTGGATCCCGGATTCCGTGCAGCAGTCGGACCCGAGCAAGAACGCGGGAGGCGCTTCTTCCAAGCCGGGCGCCAAGGGTGGGGCCATTTGAGCGAACCGATCCTGGAGACGAGGAAACTGAACAAGAGCTACCAATTGGGGAGTCAATCCGTGCCCGTTCTGCACGACATCGATTTCCGGCTGGAGAAGGGCCAATACGGCGCGATCATGGGTCCATCGGGATCCGGGAAAAGCACCCTCCTGAACATCCTGGGATGCCTGGACAAGGCCACCACCGGCGAATACCTGATCGAGGGCAAGGAGGTGGGGGGACTCTCGCAGAACCAGCTCGCGGACCTGCGCGCCAAATCCATCGGGTTCGTCTTCCAATCCTTCAACCTCCTGCCGCGTTTGAGCCTCTGGCAGAACGTGGAGCTTCCTTTGCAATACTTGGGCATCGGACATGGAGAAAGGCACCGCCTGGTGGACGAAGTCCTGGCCAAGCTCGGTCTGGCCGAACGCGGCGAGCACCTTCCCATGGAGGTCTCCGGAGGCCAGCGCCAGCGAGCGGCCATCGCCCGCGCCCTGGTGAAGCGCCCCGCGATCCTCCTGGCCGACGAGCCCACCGGCAACCTGGACAGCACCACCACCGGCGAGGTGATGGATCTCTTCGGGGAGCTGAGCAAGGAAGGAAACACGATCCTGCTCATCACCCACGAGCAGAGCGTCGCCGACCGCGCGAGCCTGCGGTGGCAGATCCTGGACGGTCGGATGGAACCGCTCGCGTGACGATGGGGACCGTCTCCACCGGCGGGTGGCTGTTGCCGCTGCAGCTTTCCGTCCGTGAGCTGGGCACGCACGTGGTCCGGAGCCTGGTCACCGGCTCCGCGGTCCTGTTCGGGGTGGGGTCTTTGCTGATCATGAACTCCCTCTCGCGCGGCATGGAGGATTCCAACCAGAAGCTGTACCTGCAGATGGGCGGTGCCCAGGTCCTCCAGGCGAGCCCTTCGACGGCCATCAACCTGGCCCAGCAGGCGAAGTTCTCCGGCTCCCCGGGGCTGCGGCTCTCGGACGTGGCCATCCTCCAGGCGAACCTGCCGGAATTCAACCTCTGGGTGCCGGAAATGGCGGTGGGTCCAGGAGAAATTCGCACCAGCGCGGGGAGGGTCCGGGCGATGGGAACCGCCTCCGTCTGGGAACGCTTCGGGTTGCTGGGCGAGGAGTTCTCTTCCACCGAAGGCCTTTCGCCCCAGGCTTGGGACGCGGGCCAGCCCATCGCGGTGATCGGGCCGCAGGTTGCCCACCAGGTGGACAAGACGGGAGGTGCGCTGGGCAAGAATCTCATCGTCTCCGGGATCCAGGTGCGGATCGCCGGGATCTTCAAGACCACGGGAACCTCCGACCAGAGGTCCTACGAGGTGGCTCTCCCCATTTCCTGGTACCGGACCACCCAGGCGAAAGGCGATCCGACGTTGTCGCTGCTTCGCGCCCAAGTCACAAATCTCGGAGACGTTTCCCGGGCCGAACGAGATCTGGCAGGCGAATTCCTGGTGCTGCACCGCGGGGTGAGGGACGTGGACATCTCCACCAATGCGGACCTCCTCTCCGACTCCCGCAAGAGCATCGCGACCATGTCCATGGTGACGATGCTGATCGCCGTCGTCGCCCTCCTCTCGGGCGGTGTGGGAATCCTGAACATCCAGTTCGCATCCCTTTCCGCGCGCGTGCGGGAACTGGGGGTCTGCAAGGCGCTGGGGGCGAGGTCGGGATTGCTTTTCCGGCAGATGCTGCTGGAGAGCGTCGTGATCTCCGCGGCCGGAGGGCTCGTGGGCTGCCTCGTGGGCGTCCTTCCCGAGGCATTCCTCTCCAACGCGCTTCCTTGGAAGCCGCGCCTGACGTCCGGCGACCTGCTCCTGGGCGTGGCCATCTCCTTGGGGCTGGGGACCCTCGCCGGACTTCTCCCGGCCCTGCGGGCCGCGAAACTGGAACCCGTGGAGGCGATGCAGACATGATCCCCCTGCTGAACTCGATCTTCCAGGGAATCGTCTCCGCGTTCCGCGAGATCCGCTCCCAGCCGTTGCGTTCCATCCTTTCCATGGCCGGGGTGGCCCTGGCGGTCGCGGCGCTCACCGCCCTTCTCACCATCGTGGCGGGCCTGAAGACCATGGTCGCGCAATCCGTGGTGGACATGGGCGGAGCCGGGCGGCTCATGATCCAGCCCCAGTTCGAATCGGACCTCCAGGAGAAGCAGAGCTTCTCCCGCTCCCCGGGCCTTCGCTACGCCGACGGCGATTCCGCCGGAATCGACCTTCCCGGCGTGGAAGTGATGAACACGGCGGGCCAGTGGGAGTTCGCGTCCTACCTGGGACAGGAGACCAGGATCTACCTGATGGGAAGCGATCGGGACTACCTGATGCAGGACGTCCAGGCGATCGTGATGGAAGGCGCCATGCCCGACCAGGGCGCCTTCGACGGGGCCCAGCCCGTGGCCATGGTCAGCTGGACGCTGGCTTCCATGTGGGACAAGGCGGCGCGCGCCAGGGGACAGAAATTGGTCGGGTCGTGGCTGGACATCGGGAACGTGGAATTCAAGGTGGCGGGAACCTACCAGAACCACAGGAACGCCTGGGGACGGAACGCCGTGACGGTGGCCATCCCCTGGAAGACCTTCGAGAGGTTCTTCCAGGGGAAGAACACGAACATCGGCACCCTCCAACTGCGGATCGAGGATCCCGACAGCACCACCGCCGTCCTCCGGTCGCTGCGGACCCTTTTCCTGGGACTGCACCGCGGTGCCCAGGATTTCCTGTTCCAGCAGTTCGACTTCCTGGCGAGCTTCACCGCGATGATCGGGAACATCTCCCTGTTGTTCGCCACCGTGGCCGCCCTGTCCCTGACCATCGGGGGTCTGGGGATCTTCAACACCATGCTCGCCGGCCTGAACGACCGGATCCGGGAAATCGGGGTGCGCAAGGCTCTGGGAGCCCGACAGGCGCAGATCGCCTCCCAATTCCTTTCGGAGTCCATCGTGCTCTGCTCGTTGGGAGGGATCGTTGGCCTGGGATTCGGGTCGCTGCCCGCCATCTTCGGAGCCCAGTTGGCCCGTTCCATGTCCATCCGCCCGGAATTCACCCTGCTCCCCATCCTGAGCGCCCTGGGACTTTCCGTCGCGGTTGGTGTCGTGGCCGGACTGTACCCGGCCATCCACGCGGGCAGACTCTCCCCCATCGACGCGTTGCGATACGAATAGAGGCACTGATGTTTTACGAAAAAAACGTGGTTTCCAAAGGGCCTTCCATGTATCTAAAGAATGGCCATCTCAACCGAGCCTGACTTCGAGTTGAGACGACGCTGAATTAGCAGGATGCTGAAGAGCACCCCATTTTACCGCCTGAATTTTCCTGTTGAGGAAAATTCGAGGGGTCTGGCGTGAACGTGATGGGTGCTGTCCCTGGATTTTCCGGGGCCCTATTTGGCCGCTCAAGGCTCGCTTGGCCCAAAGCGAGCCTTCGTGTGGTCCATTTCGCCCCTCTATCACGCTTTTGCCGCCATCAGGTTGTTCATCCGGACCAGATTGTAGGCCGAGAGGGCAAGCAGGAACAGGGCGTCGACCGCCGCCTTGCCTCGGATCTTGACCTGCCTCAAACACCCGGCCAGTTTGATCCATCCGAACACCTGCTCGATGCGTTTTCGACATCGGATGCTGATGGCGTATTCCGGCGTCGCTGCGATCTCGTCGGGTACCGCGGAACTGCGATGGGCGTTCTTGTTCTGGGCCACATGCGGTGTCGTCGCGAGATCCGCAAGTTGCTCGACGAAGTCGTTGGCGTCATAGCCCTTGTCGGCGGCCAAGGTGATTCGGTGATCCCCTTCTTCGCGGTCGATCATGGCCAATGCCGCGCCGGTCTCGCCGCCGTCTCCACTTGCCCTGCGCACCTCGCCTTGCACGACCAGGCCGCTGCGATTTTCCATCACGGCATTGCCCAGATAACTCGGTTTTGCCGCGGTGTTGTCGGACTTGCGGGCCAGTCGAGCATCCGGATCCGTCTTGGATCGATGCGTGTCGTTGGAGAACTTCTGACCCCTGAAATCTCGGATCACATCCTTGCCCTTCGCCGGTGGATCGGCCTTCGGAGGATCCACCGGCGGATCGTCTTGGTCCTCGGACTCAGACGCGATGGCCTCGTAGCTCTTGATGCTCGCCCAGGCTTGCAGGAGCGTGCCGTCCACGCTGAAGTGCTCGTTGGACACGAACCCGCGCTGGCGGGCCTGCTCCACGATCCTGGAAAGGAAGCTCCGGGCTATTTCCGTCGTCAGGAGCCGGTCGCGATTGTGCGAGTAGACCGTCGGAACCCACATCTCCTGATCGATGGACAGGTCCAGAAACCAGCGGAAAGTCATGCTGTCGTCGATGCGCTCGACGAGCTGGCGCTCGCTGCGGATCCCGTAGATCACCTGCAGCAGGCTGGCCTTGAGAAGCTGCTCGGGAGGGATCGACGCCCGACCGGAAAGGCTGTAGATCGCCGTCAATTCGGTGTCCATCCCGCGAAGAGCCTTGTCGGCAAGGGCCTTGATCCGGCGAAGAGGATGGTTCGCACGGACCTTCGATTCAAGGTCAATGACGGCAATGAAACTGGGATTGGGCCTGACTCTACCGCGCATATCTCAAGATACGACAATTTCCGTCATTTCGCAATAGGAAAAAGAGAATTTCAGCATCCTGTTAGCCCCCCAACCGCCAGGGATGGGCCAGATCGTAGATCGTCTTGGCGGGAAGG
>Ga0209415_10012602_pt1 | contig 14061 bp, 10 predicted proteins | sample PeaSoiSIISIP2007_FD_187696 | JGI IMG/M metagenome (GOLD analysis project Ga0209415, IMG submission 187696) | Peat soil microbial communities from Weissenstadt, Germany - SII-SIP-2007 (SPAdes) (version 2) | ecosystem: Environmental > Terrestrial > Soil > Wetlands > Peat | place: Germany... | reverse complement strand
CTCATCAGAAAACACCGCAAGACTCCCCTTGTCGACCTCTCCGAACACCAGCTGTGTCGAGGATGTCAACAGAGCCATCATGCGTTCAAATGCTCATTTAAGTGTAAGAAAATAAACATCTTAGATGGATGTCGGGCGAATCTACGGTGTGGCGTGTGAGGCGGAATTAGCCGTGGACTCGCAAGCCCCGGGGAGGATGAGGCTTTGGCCCGCATAAATACGGTTGGGGTCGCGCAGGGAAGGGTTGGCGGCTGCAAGGCAGGGCCACGCGGAGGAACGGCCCAGGTTGGACTTGGCCAGAGTCCACAGCGTGTCGCCCTTGCTGACCTTAATCGTTTTGGCGGCGTTCGAACCAGCAACGCGCTTTGCTGAAGTGGCAGTGACTGCGGGAAGAACAAGTCGGGCGCCGGCGCGAATTTGGTTCGGGTCAACGATTGCCGGATTCACGGCTAGGAGTTCGTGCCACCGATTGCCGCGCCCCAGATTTTGTTGCGCCAGCTTCCAGAGCGAATCGCCGGGCTTGACGCTGATCGAATGTTGTGTGGTGACCGGTTGAGTCGGCGCTGCAACCACAGACGTTGCTGCCGGATGAATCGTGGAAACGGGAGCGACCGGTTGAACTGAATCGGCGGCAGGCGCCGCGGGCTGCATCGGTTGAACGTGCAAACTTGGCAGCGCGGGGCGGAAGAAAAATTTGGGCTGCGGCGGAAATGCCAGCGGGCGGCGAGCGCGGAATATCGGACGGACGGCCTTGGAAAAATCCGGACGAACGGCGGGAAGAATATTTTCAAGCGCGGCCGTTGGTACTTCGCGGCGAATTTCAGGACGAACATTTCCCCGGGCCGCTGGACGAATTTCCGGACGGGCGGGAGCTGGAACGCCGGAGAAAGGATCGCGGCGAAAAACATTTGAAGAGGATTTCGGCGAAGAAATTTTTGGACGAAGAACCGGTTGCGCTGGAGGATGAACCGCGGGACGCTCCGGCAAAATCGGAGACGCTAGCGCCGGAGTCTCGAAAGGAAGATGGAACGGTTCCGTTTGTTTCGGTTTCAGCGCTTCCAATTCTTTTTGCTTGCGAAGCTGGCGAGCGACTTCGCCGAGAGAAGTTTCTTGCGCTGGAGAAGTTCCCGTCGCTGGAGAATTTGCATCTAGAGTCGCTGGAGAATTTTGCGCGTCGGCGGGCGCGCAATTATTTTTTCGCACGCATTCATTTCGCTTGGCTTCCACTTGCGCGCGATCTTCAGGAGTCAGAATATTCGGATGCTTCAGATCTTCTTCGGTGTAAACGTGCTTGGCGCGTTTTTGTAATTCTTCTTTACGTGCCCGTTCCTTGCGAGCGGCTTCCGCGACACTTTGATCCTGCTTGCTTTGGGGATCTTGCTGATCCTGTGCGCGAGAAATCGTTGCGCCGAAAGTCACAAACGTGAAAACAAGAATTGCCGGAGCCGCAAATTGGCAGGCGCGCGAAATTCTCCGCGAGCCTGGGCGACGCGGCTGCAAGGACATGGGGCCGTTTGGGGCAGTCAGCAGCATGGCAAACCGACTACAACTACGGGGGGACTCCGCGTAAAAAGAGTGTATCTCGAAAACGGGAGAATGGGAAAAGTTTTTCTCTTGGGGTTGCCTGGCTGGAAACCCGGGTGGAAGCCTGATTTTCAGCGCACGAAATGACGCGATTGGCGTACTATCTCTGCTCTTCTCAAGCGAGCGAGAGGGCGGGAGTAATTAAAATGAAAAAAGAGACGGGAGAGAAACTTATAGCCGCGGATTTGAGGACGGCGGAGTCCGCGAAGGATTCGGCCGCGAACCGGGAGGATGGGAACACCGGCCGGCGGAAATTTTTGCAAGCGAGTTTGCTCGGAGGAGCGGTCGCGGCAGCCGGACCGATTTTGCAGCCGGTGTTCGGCGCGGCGCGTGAGAACGCGGCTGCGGCCGAGCCTGCTCCGGTTGCAACGTTCGAGCTGGATGAAATTACGACTGGTGAATTGCAGGACGGAATGAAGTCCGGGAAATACACCGCGAAGTCGATCGCGGAAAAATATCTGGCGCGCATCGCGGCGATCGACAAGAGCGGGCCACGCGTCAACAGCGTCATCGAAACGAATCCGGATGCGTTGCAAATCGCGGAAGCGCTCGACAAAGAGCGAAAAGAAAAAGGGCCGCGCGGGCCGCTGCACGGCATTCCCGTGCTGATCAAGGACAACATCGCCACCGCCGACCGCATGCAGACAACGGCGGGATCACTCGCGCTCGTTGGATCGAAGCCACCGGCGGATGCATTTATCGCGAAAAAATTGCGCGACGCCGGCGCCGTGATTTTGGGAAAAACAAATCTAAGCGAGTGGGCAAATATCCGCTCGAACCATTCCATCAGCGGATGGAGCGGACGCGGCGGACAAACGAAAAATCCGTACTCGCTCGACAGAAATCCGTGCGGATCGAGCTCGGGAACCGGCGCCGGAATTTCCGCAAACCTCGCCGCCATCGGAATCGGAACGGAGACCGACGGTTCGATTGTGTGCCCCTCTTCCGCAAATGGGCTTGCAGGAATCAAACCGACGATTGGACTGGTGAGCCGCAGCCATATTATTCCGATCTCGCATACGCAAGATACGGCGGGGCCGATGTGCCGGACGGTGCGCGACGCCGCGATTCTGCTGGGAGCGTTGACCGGAGCCGATCCTGACGACGGCGCGACAGCGGCAAGCGACGGCAAATCTTTCAAGGACTACACGCAATTCCTGAAAGCCGATGGGCTGAAAGGTGCGCGCATCGGTGTGTTGCGGAAAGCGTTTGGGTTCAATCCGGCGGTGGACAAATTGATGGAGAGCGCACTCGATGTGATGAAAAAGCAGGGAGCGACGCTGGTCGATCCCCTGGAGATCGAGACGTACGGAAAATTTGGGGAGACGGAATTTCTCGGGTTCATGTACGAGTTGAAAGCGGATTTGAACACCTACCTTGCCTGGCTCGGGCCAAATGCTCCTGTGAAAACGTTGAAGGAAATCATCGAGTTCAACGAAAAAAATGCAGCCAAAGAGATGCCGTATTTTGGACAAGAAAATTTCCTGAAGGCCGAAGAAAAAGGGCCGCTGACGACGCAGGAATATATCGATGCGATTGCCAAGAACCATGAGCTGGCAGGGAAGCAGGGAATTGACGCTTCCATGGACAAGAACAATCTGGATGCTATCGTCGCGCCGACAGGTGGTCCGGCTTGGCTGACGGACATCGTGAATGGCGATTCCTTTGGCGGAGGAAGCTCCGAATTTGCGGCCGTGGCCGGGTATCCCAACGTAAACGTCGTTGCGGGATACAGCTATGGCATGCCGGTGGGCATATCGTTTTTTGGGCGCGCTTGGAGCGAGCCGGTTTTGATCAAGCTGGCTTACGCATTTGAGCAGGCCACGAAATTCCGCAAAGCTCCGCGATTCCTGCCACACGTGGAAGGCTAGCTGGTCGGGCGGGGCAAGCCCCGCCCCTACAGGATCTTCCGGTTTCTTCCGGTGCTTTGCACTTGCGTGAGTGCGAGAGCGGCAGCAGAGCGCGCTCTCCACTGTACCTCAGGGAGTCTTGAGATAAATGTTGCTGATGTGTTGTGCCTGCAGCATGGCGTTGAACGCGGCGAGGTCTTTCCCAACCAGTTGCTGAAAGTCCTGTGCTGCTTTGTCGCCGCGTTGCTTCAACTCGTCCTGCACGGCGGTCTGCTGGGTGGTGGGCGGAAAATCGGCGCTGCTGTCCAGTTGGTTGGAAAGGTAGGCCACCTTCTGCACAAGCATCGGCGACCAGCGACAGTCGTCCTGGCCGCGGCCGGTCAACTTGAGCTGAAGTAGAGTGCCCTCGATGGCGGCAAGTTTTTCGCCGAGATCGTCGGAGGCTTTGCGCACTGGCTTCATAGTCTCGTCGGTGCCGAGCTCTTTCCCCAGGGAAACGAGTTGCGCGCGAAGCGACTCGATCTGGTTCACCGTTGCCGTGGTGGCGTTCATCTCATCGTAAAGCGCGGTTTGCACGCGGGTTTGCGCCTGAATGTTGCTCTCCGAGCCGGTGGTGTGCGGATCCTTAAGCACATTCAACTTCTGCGTGAATTTCTCTTCGCCTACAGTGAGCGTGACCGTGTAAGTTCCCGGCAGGGCCAACACCGACAGCCGACCAACGGCGGGCGGCTTGCGCCAGCCTTCCGTTCCAAACGGAACATCGGGCGCGTAGAGCGGGGTAGTTCTCAGGCGCATTTGCGCGGTGCGCTCGGAGCGCAAGTCCCACCAGATGCGGTTGATGCCCGCCTTTGTTTCGCAGGGCGCCGGATCAGGATCGGGATCATCGTCATCTGGCTTTTTGGCTTCGGCGGCGCCGGGCTTCGGACCGTGGCATTCAATCTCACGGACTTTTTTGCCGGCGGCATCAGTGATGGTCAGCTTGGCCACGTCCTTCTCGCCCAGGTTGGATTTGAGATAAAAATTAATGGGCGCACCGTACGGCGGATTTTTTCCCGTGGTGGGGTCGTAGTCGACCGAGGCGGCCTGCACGACTTCTTTAAAGCGATACGCATCGCGAGGCGCGAAGAGATGCGATTTGGCCGCGGCGACGTCCGGCGTCAACTGTTCGAGTGCGGTGATGTCATCGAGGATCCAGAAGCCGCGGCCGTACGTGGCCACAGCGAGATCGTGGAATCTTTCCTGAACTGTGAGCCAGTAGACAGGCGCGTGCGGCAGGCCCGCTTGGAGAGGCTGCCAGTTCTTTCCGTCGTCGAAGGAAACGTACAGCCCGCCTTCCGTGCCCAGATAGAGAAGTCCCTTGCGGACGGGGTCTTCGCGCACACAGTGCGCATAGCTGAGCATGTTGTGTGGAATCCCGGCCGTGATCAACGACCAGGTTTTGCCGTAGTCCGTAGTCTTGTAGACATAGGGATCGCGGAAGTTGACCTGGTGGCCGTCGACAGTGAGGTAGGCAGTACCCGCGTCGAAGCGCGAGGCTTCGATATTGTCGACCGTGCCCCACGCGGGAAGGCCGGGAAGATTCTTTGTGACGTTGGTCCAGTTCTTTCCGCCATCGCGCGTTACGGACACTTGCCCGTCGTTGGTGCCCACCCAGATTAGGCCAGCCTCTTTGGAGGATTCCGTCAGAGCGAAAATCACACCGGCATATTCCACGCCGATGTTGTCGGGAGTGAGGCCGCCGGAAATTTGCTGGCGGCTTGTGTCGTTGAGCGTCAGGTCCTTGCTGATGATTTGCCAGCTGTTGCCACCGTCGGTGGTGACGTGGACGAACTGGCTGCCCACGTAAACTTTGTTGTGGTCGAAGGGAGAGATGGCGATGGGAAATTCCCAGTTGAAGCGATATTTCACTTCGGCTGCGGGCGCGCCAGCAACATAGTCGGGCCACACTTCCACTTCGCGATCCTGGTGAGTGCGCTCGTCGAAGCGGGTCACTGTGCCGCCGATGCTGCCTGAGCCAGTGCCGGTGGACCAGATGATGTTGTTGTCGACGGGATCGGGCATGGCGAAACCGCTCTCGCCTCCGGCCACGGGGTGCCAAGCGCCGCGCGGAATTGTGCCGCCGCCGAAGCCGCCGAATTGAAGGCTGTTGCTGGGGCCGCGCCACGAGGGACCATCCTGCCTGTTGCCGTAGACGAAGTAGGGAATCTGGTCGTCCACGGTGACGTGATAAATCTGCGCGATGGGCAAGTTGACGTGGTTCCAGGTGTGCCCGCGATTCACGGAAATATTTACGCCGCCGTCGTTGACTACGGCCATGCGATCGCCATCGGTGGGATCGATCCACATTTCGTGATTGTCGCCGCCGGGATCGGAAGGCATTTTGGTGAGAGTGTGGCCGCCATCAAGCGTGCGCGAAAAGGAAGCGGAAAAGAAGAAGACTTCGTTCTCATTGTCGGGAGCAATCTCGGTGCGTGTGTAGTAGTGGGTGCGACCGCGGAGTTGGCGGTCGGAATTGACCATCTCCCAGCTATCGCCGCCGTTGTCGGAGCGCCAAAGTTCGCCGAGTTGGCCGGGGCTGTTTAGTTGGGGAACACCGTCGCCGGTTTCAATTTCGGCATAGACACGGTTGGAATCTTTTCTGGCGACGCGCACGGCGATGCGGCCGACCGGAGAATGCGGCAGGCCATGACCTTCGAGACGCTTCCAGGTCAGGCCGCCGTCGGTGGACTTGAACAAACCGCTGCCGGGCCCGCCGCTGGTGCGGCCCCAAGTGTGAATCTCGATTTGCCACATTCCTGCAAAAAGAATGCGGGGATTGTTGGGATCCATGCCCATGTCGGAACAGCCGGTGTTCTCGTCGACAAAGAGAACTTTGTCCCAAGTTTTGCCGCCATCGGCGGTGCGGAAGACGCCGCGCTCGGGCTGCGGTCCGTAGGCGTGGCCGAGAACGCAGGCGAGGACGACGTCTGGATTACGCGGGTCGATTTCGACGCGGCCGATGCGGCCGGCCTTTTCCAATCCCATCAGAGACCAGGTCTTGCCGGCGTCCACGGATTTGTAGATCCCTTGTCCGACGGAGATGTGGCTGCGGATGAAGGATTCGCCGGTTCCCGCCCAGACGATGTTGGGATCGCTGGGGGCGACAGCGAGCGAGCCAATGGAGGCGACGGGTTCGGAATCGAAGATGGGATCCCAGTGGATGCCGCCATCAGTGCTTTTGAAAATGCCGCCGGAGGCTGCGCCGACATACCAGATATTTGGCTTGCCGGGAATTCCGGCGACGGACGTGGCGCGGTTGCCTTCGGGGCCGATGTAGCGGTATTTGAGCTGGCCGTAAACATCTGGACTGATGGCTGGCTGCTGCGCGTGCAACAAGCCGGGAGCCAACAGGAGCGCCATGGCGATGAGTACGACGAATTTCGCAACCACGAACCTCGCACGCTTCCACATAGTGAGCATCTCCGATGAAACTAAATTTGGGATGCGCGGATGATATAGGCGGTAGAGGAGCAGGTCAACGAGTGCCGTTAGCAGGTGGCCGGCAGCGGCAGATTGGCTCAGTCGCGGATGGGGCGCGGTGCGTCGAAAATAATCTGCGGGGGAGTGTTGGCGATCTTGCGGTCCATGACGACAACGCTGCGGAGCATGAGGCTGAGAGCAAAGGTGATGACGGAGGCGCGGCGTGGAGAGAGGCGGCCCTTGGCGAGCAGCTCGACGACATTGGACAGGATGACGTTGATATCGTCGGTGGATTCATAGGCGCCACCCTTGTCCTCGAGGATTTCGTCAGAGAGATCGATGGAGTCGTCGAGCGCATCCGCAGTCTTACGGGCACGGAGGGCATGGCGACTGCACAGACCGGTGGCTGGGTCTTGAGCATGGAGGCGGCACTGGCTGCGGTTGCGATTGCGAGCCTGGCAGCGTTGGAAACTTCGGGGAGCGTTTGGTTCGGGTGAAGCGGTGGCTTGTAGGGGTTGTTCGTTCATTTTATTCCTCAGATTTAGGGTGGTATAGAGTGCCGGGGTCGCCCCGGGGTATCCAGAGAATCGTTAAGTAAAGCTATAAAGGGAATGGGGTTGCGGGTGTTGCTGTGCGATACCAGAGCGGCAAAGAAGGCCGCTGGATTTGGGGCTCGAGGGGAAACGGACTCAGGCGAGAGAAATCCAGCCAGCATAATACCGCACTTTTGATAACTTGTCAAGTATTTTCTTGTGCGGTACTCATTCGAACGGCGCGTACGCGCGAGCTAAGTTGATGAGGGGAAGGGAGATGAACGAGAATTAGACGCGCAAAATTGGCCAATTGTGCGGGGCACTATTTAGGAGGAGAAGGATAACGCAGAGGCGTTAGGTAACAGAGAAACGCAGAGAGTGGAGACGACCACGGAGCAGAGGTGGCGGGAATCGGGGTCTGCGAAGAGGGCTGTAGCCTACTCACCGTGAGATAGCCGAGCGCAGAGAGTATGGACTATTCGTAACGCAGGGCGACCATGGGGTCGACGCGGGAGGCGCGCAAGGCCGGCAGATAACAGGCGAGGAGGGAGACTCCGCCCAGGACTGCCGTGGCGGTGAGAAAGACCAGGGGATCCACACCGCTTACTTTGTAGAGGACGCTGGCGAGAACCTTGCCGGCAAGTAGAGAGAGAGCTATGCCAGCAACGACTCCCAGGGAGGTAATCACCATCCCTTCGCGCAAAATCATGCGCTGGGCATCGCCGGGTTTGGCGCCGAGCGCCAGGCGAATTCCGATCTCGCGAGTACGCCGGGCAACGGTGTAAGCGCGAAGGCCGTACAAGCCGACCATGGCCAGCACTAAAGCTACCGAGCCGAAAATCGTGAACATGCGGGCCGCGGTGCGGACGATCCACAAATCAAAGCTGCCTTCCATGTGATTGCGGAGCGTCTTCAACTCGATCACGGGGAGGCGGCTGTCCACAGTGCTGACCTCGTGGCGCACGGTCTCGAGAAAATGTGGGTCTTGCGTCGCGGTCTTCAGATGGATGGTCATATCGGCCTGGTATTCCTGGCCGAACGGCACGTAGACGTGAGGTTGCAGAGCTTCGCCAAAGACGTTCTCTTGTATGGGGGCCACGATGCCGACGACCTCGGCATCCCGACTGCCGCTGGAGGTACTATTTGCCAAGAGACGGATGTGCTGCCCAACGGCATGGCCAGCAGGCCATAGCCGCTCGGCTGCTAATTGGTCCAAGATGACCACAGCGTCCGTTTTCCCATTTTCAACTTCACTTTGGCGGAAAGGGCGTCCCTGAAGCAGCGGGATGCCCATCGTCGTGAAATAGTCTTCACTCACCAGATTGGAGCTACACGATATTCCGTTGGCTTGATTGGAACGGTCGGAGTTCCCCGAAGGAGCATCGCTGGAGCGCTGAATGTCTCTTCCCAAGGAAACCATTCCGAAGGGAACGGTTGCAGCCATGCTGGCGGACTCGACTCCGGGAACGGCACGTAGGCGGTCCAGAACAGCGCGAAGGAGCTGGCGGCCATGGGCCTCGTCGTACCCGGCGAGGCTGGGGTCCACTTCGATCAGCGCGGAATTTTCGATGCGAAAGCCCGGCTGAACGTTCTGCGTCGTCCTTGCGCTGCGGATGAACAAGCCCGCGGCCGTAAGAAGAGTTAAAGAGAGAGCGATTTGCCCGACGACCAATAAATTGCGCGGAGAAAGGGCGGCCCTGCCAATGCGTACTTTCTCGAGAGTTTCTCCGCTCTTAAGAGTGGTGACGATGCTGGATTTGGAGAAGCTGCGGGCTGGTCCCAGGCTAAAGATGAGCGCGCTGAACACGCAGAATCCGGTAGTGGCCAGCAAGACGCGTAAGTCCGGGACTGCGGTGTACACGAGATCGATGGGCGCCAGGCGGGCCATCGATTGCATCAAGACGGAAGTGCCCGCAGCGGCGAACGCGAGGCCCGCCGCACCGCCGATGAATGCGAGGACCAGACCTTCGACGAGCAATTGCTGCAGGATGCTTCCGCGCTTTGCACCGAGGGCTTGCCGGATGGCGATTTCCTTGCGGCGAGCGGCTCCGCGAACCAACATCATGTTGGCGACGTTCAGCGAAGCAATGAGGAGAACGATGCCGGCCATGGAGATTACGAGAATCGCCGGAAAAGCCGCTTCGTTGCCGCTAGGAGGGCGCGTGGAGACGGTGTTGCGCGAGAGGGAGTGGACGAGGAAAGTTTGGTCTTTGTTTTCTCCGGGGTAGGCCTGGGCCATGCGGTCCGCGAGCACGGCGAGGGAAGCGTCGGCGGCCTGTTGTGTGAGTCCTTCGCGCAGGCGTCCGAGGACGATCAGCGCATGATTGTTTCGCGACGCGAGTTGTTGGCCGTGACCTTCGAAATCATTCATCATCGATTCGTACATGCCCAGAGGCAAGTACAGTTCAGGGCTAATCATGGCGTGCATCCCGGTGAAGCCCTTGGCGGTGATGCCAACGACCGTAAAGATGCGACCGTTAATCTGACGCGTTTTGCCGAGCAGATCCGGATCCGCTCCGGCCTTTCTCCAGTAGGAATAGCTAACGATCAGGCTGGGGATGCCGCTGCCAGGTTGTTCTTCTTCGAGAGTGAAAGCCCGGCCGCGAAACAACGGGACGCCGAGCGTTTCAAAATAATTTGCGGACACGATGTCAGAAAATACGCGGCGCGTGGTGTCGCCTTCCGCGATGCCTACGAGGGCGAGGTTGTGTGCCGCCAAGCTGCTGAAGACGACGTTGTTGGCGCGCAGGTCAGAGTAGTTTGGATAGGAGAACGCGCGGTAGGTGTCCGGCTTCTGGGTGTCGCGGCTGAAACAGCCAACGATTTGTTCGACCTTGTGAATCAGCAACGGCTTCAGGAGCAGAGCGTCGACGATACTGAACATAGCCGTGCTGCCGCCAATGCCTAGCGAAAGTACAACCACGGCGGCCACGGAAAAACCTGGCTGCTTGAACAACATGCGGACGCCGTAACGAATGTCCTGGATCAGGTTTCTCACGTGCCTCTCCTACGGTTGACGTTGAGAGAGATACGAGGGTGCAAGCGAAAAAGTTGCATGAAAGGCCGGACCGCTGCAGATAGGCTCCTTCCGGCGATGCACATTTCCAGATGTCCGGTAATCCGTGCGAGGAGTTCAGGGAATCCTGACCAGGTGGGAGAAGCCGGCATCTTGGAGTTGTCGATTCAGCTGAACCAGCGAAGTGAATTTTATAGAGACAATTCCCAAAGAGCCGGCCACGCTAACGTTGGAAAAGCGGTCGTCAATGAAGAGGACGGCGGGCGGGTCTATTCCGAGCTTGTCCAACGTGTAGCGAAAGATCGCCGGGTCTGGCTTGATCAGGCGGACCTCGGAGGAAAAGACGCAGACGTCAAAAAAACGCAGCCAGGGGCGATTCTTTCGAAGGTGAGCCACAAAGCGAAGATCCGAATTAGAGAGGAGAGCCGTCTTGACGCCATTGGATTGGAGAGTCTGCACCCATTGCAATAAGGGCTGTTCGAGCGTATCCCACATGTCGATATCCAGGTCTTGCAACCGCTCGATAGTGAACGCGTCGACTTTGGTGCCCGCGTCGCGCGCGAGGGACTTCCAAAAGGCGGCCGGAGTGATATCGCCCTTGTCCAGAGGGCCGCGATTCTGATCGTAAAGACGCCAAAAGGTCGGGTGATCGACGCCAAAGGCGGTGGCCATCTTATCGATATGTTCTTCGCGCGGCGATTGACAGAGTACGAGGTCGTAATCGAGGATGACCGCTCGAATCGCATTGGATTTCTGTTGGTCACTTTGTTCTTGTGTGGTCATTTGCTTCTAGAGAGATGGCTCCGTTATGGGATGAGGCCTCGTGTCACGGGGCAGACCGCGTAGGCGGTAAAGCTCTGTAGCCGAATGCTACCATCTAATTACAAAAACAACGGCTTCTCTTTAAGTGCCCAATAAGGCCGCAGCCGTAACCGGAGAAGGTGCTCAAAACGGCGTACTCGGAAACTTGAATCCCATGGCCGGGTGCAGGCCTTCCGCGGAGTTGCGGCGTCCGAGTCCAAAAAAATCCACAGACTGTATAAAAGTGAGCAGTACGCAACCTCGAGAGCTTCTAGGCTGCGAGGCCATAGATCCAAATAGGGAATTCCGGGTTCATTGCCAGCCCCGGGCGAACCTTGACGACGTTCGGAAGGCAAAGAAGGAAGGAAAAAGCATGTTTCACTTGATCTGGTATCTTCTGATTGGGCTTATCTCGGGAGTTATCGCGAAAGAGGTGATGCACGTCCACATAACGATTTTCTGGACGGTGGTGCTCGGCATCATCGGATCGATTCTCGGCGGCAGCGTTGCCCACATGTTTTCGCGCCCGACAAATCAAAAATATCATCCCGCCGGGCTCATTTTATCGACGCTGGGCGGGATTCTGGTTCTGTTCATTTGCTATAAGTTGAATATCCATTTTCCCGCGGTCTAACCTAAGAGAAGCCAGCCTGGATAGCGTATGTCCTGTTAAAGGCGGCTGCCGCACGCCCGGGGCAGTTGGTGAAATATTGGGGCCCTCGCGCTCGTCTATATCTTCAGGAAGGGCCAATGTCCTATTCGCCCATACTCATTTTTCATATTTGCGCAGGGACGGTGGGGTTGTTGTCTGGGACCGCTGCGATGATCTTTCGGAAAGGCTCTCCCCGGCATGTGCTGGCGGGACGGGTTTTCGTTGTGTCTATGCTCTGCATGGCTGTTGGCGCGGTGTATCTTGCGATCGTGAAGCATCAACCAAACAACATCGGCGGGGGAATTCTGACTGTTTATCTGATCGGAACGGCATGGATGACCGCGAGGCGCAGAGACGGGGAAACAAGACGTTCTGATTGGGCTGCGCTGCTGATTCCTTTGACGATTGGCGTTCTTACCTGGGTGAATGGTGTGAAAGTGGTGCGGAGTGGAGCGAGCTCACAGGACGGAGTTCCGGTTGGAATGACATTTTTTATGGGTTCGGTGTGCCTGCTTGCCGCGGCGGGGGATGTTCGCATGCTGGCGGGCGGCGGCGTTTTTGGAGCAAAGCGGATCGCGCGGCATCTGTGGCGCATGTGCTTTGGGCTGTTCATCGCGGCAGGGTCATTTTTTATGGGGCCCTCAAACCGGCCGCTGAGATTGCTTTCGGCGGTGGGCGTCGGGCGACATCTATCGCCGGCTTTCCTCAGTACAAGCCTGTACTTGGTTCTCACCCTACTGCCGCTGATTTTGCTGATTTTCTGGCTGGCGCGAGTGCGGTTCACAAACTCGTTCGGAAGAACGTCTGTACAGGTGGCCTCCACAAGTTCCGATTGACTCGCGAAGTGGAATTGCGGCGTTCTGCGATTCCCGATGTCAGACAAGCCAAATTATTGTGAGTTAGCGCAGCAGACGAGCGGGCTTTCACTCGTAGAGTGATCTCGTTACGAAAAAGTTCTTCACCGCCGGCTGAATCAGATAGAGAAGCAGCGCACCGGCGATGACTAGGCCGGTCCCACCCTCAAGATAGTGCGCCATCCAAATGTTTGCCAAGTTGCCCAAAACTTGTGTCGCGATTAGAGCTACGGCCAACATCCATCCCCAACGGCGACGTTTGAACCAACCTATGCCTGCAACGACGAGGGTCGCTGCAAGCAACAGGAAGGGGATCCCCACAGCTTTCCCGAGCGGTGCGAGTTCTTTGTAGGCGCGTGGATTGAGATTCCAGATACGGTTAAGAGCGCTGCCTTGCCAGACCAAGGTGGTACCCGCAAGAGAGGCCATGGCGGCGCCAAAAAAGAGGAAGACGCCGACTGCGGTCATTCCGCGTGGGGACTTTGTTATTGCGGCGTTCGCGGAGGGATTCACGCGTTGAATATAACCTGAACCTGGAAGTTGTCACGGTGCACGTGCCTGGATTTTTCCTCGGCAATAACAGGTATTACAAGAGTGTGGCGCTTCGTTCGTTCCGTGCTTCCAGGAAATGCTATCCTGCGCTTGTGGAAAACCGTTCGTTCACGGACGTCGGCGGAACTCCTGGCGGACTCGGCCAATTCCTTCTGGGATTTGCGATGGCTTGCGTGGGGGGATTTCTCATCACCAACCAGGTGAGCATCGTTGGTTCTTACTGGAGCTTCTGGGGAGGCAATAGTTTTGGCATCACGCTTCTGCCCATGCTGTTCGGCGTTGGCATTCTGTTTTGGAACGGGAAGAGCTGGCTTGGCTGGTTGCTGACAGTCGGCGGAGCGTTGTTCATCTTCGCTGGGATCATCGCCAACATGCACATCTATTTTCGTCCCACGAGTCTCTTCAACACCATGGTCATGCTTATCCTGCTTGTCGGCGGGCTAGTATTGATTGCGCGTTCGCTCCGGTCGCATAACTCGAGGCAAAGCTGAAGCGCGGAAATAGCTTTTTGCAAAAATCCCTTTGCAAACTGCAATATTTCTGTCCAAGCAGGCGTTGACATCGTTCGCCGACAGACATAGCATCCTCACTATCCGATACAAAATCGCGTGCGGAGCGGAAGCCATTAGTAGAACAGGCACGCGTGCGGTGCGACGTCGCTACGGAGCTGTTATTTTTCAGTACTCTACACGTAAAAGAAGAAGAGGCTCGTTCGCTATGGGAGAGCCGCGCAAGTGTGTGAGAAGCGGGCAATCACGGA
>Ga0209415_10012600_pt1 | contig 14062 bp, 14 predicted proteins | sample PeaSoiSIISIP2007_FD_187696 | JGI IMG/M metagenome (GOLD analysis project Ga0209415, IMG submission 187696) | Peat soil microbial communities from Weissenstadt, Germany - SII-SIP-2007 (SPAdes) (version 2) | ecosystem: Environmental > Terrestrial > Soil > Wetlands > Peat | place: Germany... | reverse complement strand
GCGGACGACGGGATTCGAACCCGCGACCCTCACCTTGGCAAGGTGATGCTCTACCAGCTGAGCCACGTCCGCCTGTTCGAGGGGGATTCTATCAACGTCTCCGAACGGACCTCTGCCGGCGGCTCAGCATTGTGCCCGGTCGGGGCTTGTCGGGACCACCCTCAGGCCCAGTGGCGCGGTGTCCGCACGGCCGCCTTGACCAGCTCACCGAGGGCGTCGGAGACCAGGTGGGCCAGGTGGTCGACCTCCGGCACGAGCTCTCGGCATCCGACGACGCCGACGTACAGGGTGCCCGAATAGCTGATCACCGTGACGTTGAGTCCGACCCCGTCGGCCAGGGGACCCACGGGATACAGAGCCACCAACCTCGCCCCGGCACACCACAGGGGAACGTCGGGGCCGGGGATGTTCGACACGAGGACGTTGAACAGAGCGGGTACATAGTCGAAGAGACGCAGGTTGCCGGCCAGACGTGCCACACGCGACGACAGTGCCGGCACCGCCAGCTGGGCCCACTCCCGCAGGAGGTCTTCCGACAGCACCCGGGCCTGGTCCTTGGCCAAGCGGGTGCCGGAGGCGATCACGCCGAGGCGCTCGACCGGGTCGGCCACGGTGGTGGCCAGCGAGACCAGCATGGCGTGGAGCTTGTTGCCGAGTACGCCGGTGTCGGCCGGGGAGCGGGTGGACATGGGAACCATGGCCACGAGCGGTTCGTCGAGCACTTCGCCCCGTTCGGTCAGCAATCGCCGGAGGGCGGTGGCCACGCAGGCCAGGACGACGTCGTTCACGGTGCCGCCGAACACGCGCCGCACCGTCTGGATGTCGTCGAGCGGCGCCTGGAGGAAGGCGAAGCGCCGGTGGGCCGAGATGGCGCCGTTGAGTGACGTCCTCGGGGCGCGGAACGGAGAGGGTGGTGGATCGGTGTCGTCTTCCTCGCGCAGCCGGCGGTTGCGCTCGGACAGGCCCCGCACCGCACCCACCGTGCGTCGCAGTGCCGAGGCGGCGCGTTCAGGCTGGCGGGTCAACGACGAGAGGGCCCCCGTCACCAGGTCGCGCTCGGTGGGGAGCTCGTCCGGTTGCCATGGCCGGCTGGGCGCGGCCACCGTACGGGCGTCGGGACCGAGATCGAAGAAGGCGGCGAGCACCTCCGCCCCGGAGGCGCCGTCGATGGCGGCATGGTGGAGCTTGACCACGATGGCGAAGGCGCCGGACTCGAGCCCTTCCACCACGTACATCTCCCACAGCGGCCGGTCGAGGTCGAGAGGACGGCCGGCCACTTCGGCCGCGAAGGCCGAAAGTTCGTGAGGGCCACCGGGAGCGGGCAAGCTGGCCCGGCGCAGGTGGTAGTCGAGGTCGAAATGGGGATCCTCCACCCACACCGGGTGGTGGAGGCCGAAAGGCACACGCACGGCGCGCCGGCGCAGCGGCGGTACCAGGTGGAGCCGGTCGGAGACGACGTCACGGACCCGTTCGAAGGACCGTGCCGCTGTGTCGGCCGGCGACCGTGCTTCGAAGACCATCACGGCCGAGACGTGCAGCCGCATGGTCGAGGTCTCCATGGCCAGGAAGCTGGCATCGAGACCGCTCAGACGTTCCACCGAGAATCGATCCTGACGGGCCGGTGCCCTACCGGCCCGTGTGTCCGAAACCGCCGATGCCCCGGGTGCTGGCGGGGAGTTGCCCGTGGTCCGTCTCGGAGAACTTCGCCTCCTCCACCGATTGGATCACCAGCTGTGCGATCCGGTCGCCCCGTCTCACCTCGTAGGGCAGGGAGGGATCGGTGTTGACGAGCAGGATGCGCAGCTCGTCGCGGTACCCGGCGTCTATCAGGCCCGGCGTGTTGAGGCAGGTGACCCCGTGGCGAAGGGCGAGCCCGCTTCGGGGGAGGACGAAGCCGGCATATCCCGGCGGCAGGGCCATGGCCACGCCGGTGGGGACGAGGGCCCGGCCCCCGGCCGCTTCCAGGATGACGTCCTCACGCGCGTAGAGGTCGGCGCCGGCGTCACCGTGGTGTGCGTAGGAAGGGACGGGCAGGTCGGGGTCGAGCCGGACGAGCGGTACCTCGAGCACGGCAGCGACCCTACCCGGCCGGTGCCCGGCCCCGCCCGAGGGGCCGGGGTGGGGTCTCGGAGAGCCGTTAGAGGGGAGCCGTTAGAGTCGCCTCGTGCTCGTCTGGATGGACCTCGAGATGACCGGCCTCGACCCGGCGCGCCACACCATCGTGGAGATCGCTACCCTGGTCACCGACGACGACCTGAACGTGGTGGCCGAGGGCCCCGACCTGGTCGTCCACGCCGGCGCCGACGCCCTGGCGGCCATGGACGAGTTCGTCCGGAGGATGCACACGAAGTCGGGGCTGCTCAAGGCCATGGAAGCGTCCACTCTCAGCCTGGCCGACGCCGGCGCCCAGACGCTCGAGTTCATCAAGGCCCACGTCCCCGAGAAGGGCACCGTCCCGCTGTGCGGGAACTCGATCGGCACCGACCGTCGCTTCCTCGACGCCCAGCTGCCCGACATCGAGAACTGGCTGCACTACCGGTCGGTCGACGTCTCCACCGTGAAGGAGCTGTGTCGGCGGTGGTTTCCCGAGGCCTACGCCGGCGCTCCGGAGAAGGGGACGACCCACCGGGCCCTGGACGACATCAAGGAGTCGCTGGCCGAGCTCGCCTACTACCGCGCCGCCATCTTCGTGACGGCCAAGGCCCCGTGAACAGAACCGTCGGGACCACATATCGAGAAGATCGAGAAGATCGAGAAGATCGAGAAGATCGAGAAGATCGAGAAGATATAGAGAAAATCGAGAAAGAGGACGGTCATGAGACTTCGTACGTTGGGTCATACCGGCATCCACGTGTCGCCGCTGTGTCTGGGGGCCATGATGTTCGGAGCGTGGGGGAACACGGATCACGACGACTGTGTCCGGATCATCCACAGCGCCCTCGACGCCGGGATCAACTTCGTGGACACCGCCGACGTCTACTCGGCCGGGGAGTCGGAGGAGATCGTGGCCAAGGCCCTGGCGGGAGGTCGGCGCGACAACGTGGTACTTGCCACGAAATTCCACGCCCCCATGGGGGCCGACGCCAACATGACCGGGAACTCGCGTCGCTGGATCGTGCGGGAGGTCGAGAACAGCCTGCGCCGCTTGCGGACCGACTGGATCGATCTCTACCAGGTCCACCGGCCCGATCCGACGTGTGACATCGACGACACCCTGGGAGCGCTTTCCGACCTCGTGCACCAGGGCAAGGTCCGGGCCATCGGCTCCTCCACCTTTCCCGGCGACCTGATCGTGGAGGCCCAGTGGGTGGCCGAGCGTCGCCACCGGGAGCGCTTCGAATGCGAGCAGCCCCCGTACTCGATCATGGCCCGGGGGATCGAGACGGAAGTCCTGCCCACCTGTCAGCGCTACGGGATGGGCGTGATCGTGTGGAGCCCCCTGAACGGCGGATGGCTGACGGGCCGCTACCGCAAGGACGCTCCCCTGCCCGAAGGCGGACGGGCCAGCCGGATGCCGTCGCGCTATGACCCGAAACGCCCGCAGGTGACGGCCAAGCTCGAGGCTATCGAGGCGCTCGTCCCCGTGGCCGAGGACGCCGGCGTGTCGCTCAGCCATATGGCCCTGGCCTTCTCGCTCACCCACCCGGCGGTGACCTCGGCCATCATCGGGCCCCGGACGATGGAGCAGATGACCGACGCCCTGGGCGCCGTCGACGTCGCCCTGTCCGACGAGACGCTCGACCGGATCGACGACGTGGTCGGCCCCGGTGTGACCCTCGATCCCGAGGACCGGGGGTGGACGCCTCCGTGGGTGTCCGAGGCCTGGCGCCGCCGTCGGCCGGCCGCCACCCGGAGATTGGCCGACTGAACCGAAAGGAAATCCATGCCGAGTACGGCGCCCACGTCGATCGAGGAGGCGAACCGCACCCTCACGGCCGCCGGCCAGATGTTCGAGATGCAGGAAGTCGAGATCCGCGGCGTCGTCACCCGGATCTGGAAGAACGCGCCGGCCGGCCTGCGGGCTGTCCTCGAGCTCTCGCGCAGCCACGGCGACCAGGACTATCTGGTCTACGAGGACGAACGGACGACGTTCGAGGAGAACTACCGCGTCTCGGCTCTGCTGGCGGGGGCCCTGCAGGACCGTTTCGGGGTGGAGAAGGGAGACCGGGTCTCCATCGTCATGCGGAACCTGCCCGAGTGGGCCATGGCCTTCTGGGCGTCGGCCGCCGGCGGCGGCGTGGTCGTCCCGCTGAACGCGTGGTGGACGGGAACCGAGCTCGAGTACGGGCTGCATGACTCGGGCACGGCCGTGGCCTTCGTCGACAGCGAGCGGCTGGCCCGTCTGCGCCCCCATCTCGCCGCCCTGCCGCAGCTGCGGGGCGTGGTCGTCACCCATGAGGACCGGAGCCCGATCGGCGATGTGAGCGGTTTCGCCGTGCCCGTCGTCGGCTTCTCCGACCTGGTCGGCGACACCGGCGCCGCCGCCTCGACGTTGGCGCTGCCCGACGTGGCGATCGACCCCGAGGACGACGCCACCATCTTCTACACGTCGGGGACGACGGGGAAGCCGAAGGGCGCCGTCGGCACCCACCGGAACATGGCCACCAACCTGATGAGCCTGTACTTCCTGAACGCCCGGGCTCAGATCCGGCGCGCCCCGACACCGGACGACTCGACCCCCGACGGCGCGACACCGCAGGGCGAGGGGGGCGGCGTGGACGGCAATGCCTATCTGTTGTCGGTGCCTCTCTTCCACGCCACCGGGTGCCACTCCATCCTGGTGGCCAACACCGCCGCGGGGAACAAGCTGGTGATGATGCACCACTGGAACCCCGAGAGGGCCCTGGAGCTGATCGAGCGGGAGCGGATCACCACCTTCGGCGGGGTCCCTGCCATGGCCATGCAGGTGATCGACTCGCCCGACTTCGCCCGGCGCGACACCTCGTCGGTGCGTTCGGTGGCCTACGGCGGGGCCCCGGCCCCGCCCGACCTGGTGCGGCGGATCAAGGAGCACTTCCCCGTGGGATCGCCTTCCAACGGCTACGGGCTGACCGAGACGTCCTCGGTCACGACCATGAACGTGGGCGACGACTACGTCCGCAAGCCCGACAGCGTGGGTCCGCCCGTCCCCGTGTGCGACGTCGCCGTCGTGCCCGACGGTTACGAGGGCGAGGAACCCGGCGCGACGCTGCCTTCGGGCCCCGAGGTGGTGGGCGAGCTGTGGATCAAGGGGCCCAACATCGTGCGCGGCTACTGGAACAAGCCCGAGGCCACCGCCGCCTCGTTCACCCGGGGCTGGCTCCATTCCGGTGACATCGCCCGGGTGGACGAGGAGGGCTTCGTCCACATCGTCGACCGGGCCAAGGACATGGTCATCCGCGGGGGCGAAAACGTCTACTCGGTGGAGGTCGAGGCCGCTCTGTTCGAGCATCCGGCCGTGGCCGACTGCGCCGTCATCGGCGTGCCCCACCCGGTGCTGGGCGAAGAGGTGGGCGCCGCCATCGTGCTGCGGCCCGGCACGACGGTGACGGCCGAGGAGCTCGGCCGCTTCGCCCGTGAGCGGCTGGCCTCGTACATGGTGCCCAACCACTTCTGGTTCCTTCCCGAACCGCTTCCCCGCAATCCCCAGGGGAAGGTCTTGAAGCGCGAGCTGCGGTCCTCCCTGGTGGGTGACACGCCGGTGATCCCGTGACGGCGGACGGGCGGCTGCTCGAGGGCGGCCGGGCCGTGATCACCGGGGGTGGATCGGGGATCGGTCGCGCCGTGTGCCGGCGCTTCGCCGCTCACGGGGCGGCGGTGGCCGTCCTCGACATCGACAAGGTCGGGGCGACGGCCACGGCCGACGCCGTCGGGGGGATCGCCTTCGAGGTCGACGTGACCGACGCCGAAGCCATGCGGGCGACCGTCGATGCCGCCGCTCGCGAGCTGGGCGGGCTGACGCTGCTGATGAACAACGCCGGGGGCAGCACGATGGCGCCGCTCGCCGGATGGGACCCCGACGAGTGGGACCGGCTGGTCCGGTTGAACCTGCACGGCGTGTTCAACGGGATGCGGGCCGGGGTCCCCCACCTGCTGGCCAACGGGGGCGGGGCCGTGGTGAACACGTCGTCGATCAGCGCCACGCGCCCGTCGGCGGGCGAGGCGCCCTACTCGGCCGCCAAGGCCGGGGTGATGGCCCTCACGGCCTCGGCCGCCCTCGAGTACGGGCCGGTGATCCGGGTGAACGCCGTGGCCCCGGGGATGATCCGGACGAACCTGACGAAGCCGCTGCTCGACGGGCTCCCCGACGAGGTGGAGCGCTACCGGCGGACCACACCCATGGGACGGGTGGGCGATCCCGAGGACATCGCCGACGTGGTGCTCTTCCTCTGTTCCGACATGGCCCGTTTCATCACCGGTCAGACCCTGGTGGTGGACGGGGGGATGACCCTGCACGGGGCCGGGGTCGACGGCCTCTTCGACCGCTTCTTCACGGCGGGCGGCGCCTAGAGGAGCCGGCGCTCGGAGGCCCAGCGGGTGAGCTGGTGGCGGCTCGACAGCTGCAGCTTGCGCAGGACGGCCGAGACGTGGCTCTCCACCGTCTTGATCGAGATCGAGAGCTGCCGGGCCACCTCCTTGTAGGCGTAGCCGCGGGCGATGAGCCGCAGGACCTCCCGCTCGCGCGGGGTGAGCTGATCGAGCTCGGGGTCGAAGGTCACCGTCCCCCCGGCCGGCACCGACGGATCGGCGGCGAAGGCGTCGAGGACGAAGCCGGCGAGACGGGGGGAGAAGACGGCGTCGCCGTCGGCCACGCGGACGATGGCCCCGGTGAGCTCGGCGCCCGAGATGGTCTTCGTCACGTAGCCGCGGGCCCCGGCCCGGATCACGCCGATGACGTCCTCGGCCGCGTCGGACACCGAGAGGGCGAGGAAGCGGACGTCGGGATGGAGCCGGCCCACGGCCTCGATCACGGCCTGGCCCCCGCCGTCGGGCATGTGGACGTCGACGAGGACGACGTCGGGCAGCCGCTCGCTGATCAGTTCGATGGCGGCGGCCACCTCGTCGGCCTCACCCACCACCTCGACCTCGGGGCCGAGCTCGGTGCGGACACCGGCGCGGAAGAGGCGGTGGTCGTCGACGAGGAAGACCCGCAGGGGCGCGCTCACGGCTGACCGTCGGACCTGGGCATGACGAGTTCCACCTCCGTACCCTCCCCGGGGCTGCTGCGGATGTCGGCCGTTCCGCCGTGGCGGGTCATGCGGGCCCGGATCGACTCGGAGATGCCGCGCCGGTCCTCCCCCACCGCCCCGGGGTCGAAGCCCTTGCCGCGGTCGCGGACGAAGAGCGACACCCGGGTCGGCTCCACCTCGGCGAAGAGCGACACGGTGTCGGCCCCCGACCAGGCGGCGGCGTTGACGGTGGCCTCGCGGCCGGCGGCCAAGAGAGCCCGTAGCTCGTCGGAGAGCGGGCAGTCCCCGACGACGACGGAGTCGACGGCGGCACCGTGGCTCTCCTCCACGTCACGCTCGATGATGGCGACGCCCTCGGCCAGCGTGATGACAGCGGAGGCGTCGAACGACCCCGGTGAGCGGCCGTCGAACAACCAGGCCCGCAACTCGCGCTCCTGGGCCCGGGCCAGGCGGGTGACCTCGCGGGGGTCGGTCGACGACCTCTGGATGAGAGCCAGCGTCTGCAGGACCGAGTCGTGGATGGCGGCGGCCATGTCGGCGCGTTCCTGGCTGCGGACCCGTTCGCGGCGCTCGACGGCCAGATCGCGGGCGAGCGCCAGCCACCAGGGACCGAAGACGACCAGGAAGCCGAGCACGACGACGGCGGCCCAGACGACGGCCTCCAGGCTGGCGCCGTTCGGGTGGCGGGTGGCCACCAGGCCGCCCAGGCCGATCAGGACGACGACGGCGCCGATCACCACCCGCCCCACCAGGGTCCGCCTCGTCCGCCGCTCGAACAGGCCGGGCAGGGATCCCTGTTCGACGGCGTCACGGAGGTAGCGCTTCTCGTCGTCCGATGTGTCGCGCCAGACCACCACCAGGCCGGCGGCGCCGACCGACACGGGCCAGACGAGATTGGCGACGAATCCGAGTCCGAGCGCCACCAGCGCGATGAGCACACACCCCAGGAGGGTGGCCATGGCGAAACCGAGGGCCAGGGTGCGGCGGTCCGAGAGGGCACGCCGGGCGATCGAGACCGTCTCCCCCTGGCGGGGCATGATCAGCCAGGCGAGGAGGTAGAGGGCGAAACCCGAGGCGTCACCGAGGGAGAGGACGGCGAAGATCAGCCGGATGACGTTGGCGTCGATGCCGAAACGGGCCGACAACCCCCCGGCCACGCCCCCCGCCATCCGGTCGCTCGTACTCCGGCGCAGCGGCCCCTCCTGGCGGGGAACCCGCCAGCGGGGACGTCGGTGATGGACCTGCGGAGGCCGCTCGGCGCGGACGGGATCGTCGGGGATGGGTCGATGATCGCATGGGCCCATCCCCGCGACCACCGGGTTCGTCCCCGAGACGCCGGGCCCGACATCGGGGTGGCGTCGGGGTGATACCCGATACCGCCCGGGGCGCGCCGTCTCCAAGATGACCCCATGGACGAGAACCTCACCCCCAGCCCCACTCCCGACGACCCACCCCTGCCGACCGGCATCGTCCTCGGTGACGATCCGTCCGCCGGGGCGGGCGCCGGGGGTGGGCCCCCCGACGGCGCCACGACCGGTGATGGCACCCACGACGGCCACGAGCCCGACGAACCGGGATCGCCGCGCCGGCTGCGCCGGGACATGGCCCACCGGATGCTCGGGGGGGTGGCCGCCGGGGTGGCCCGCTACCTCGACATCGACGTCGTCTTCATCCGGGTGGCCTTCGCCGTGCTGACGTTCTTCGGCGGCTCGGGAATCCTCATCTACGTGGCCGCCTGGTTGCTCATCCCGGCCGACGACGAGGAGCATCCCCTCGCCCAGCAGTGGGCGGGGCGGCGGCCCCCGCGTCGTAGCCTGATCGTGCTCCTGATCGGCATCGTGATCGGCGTCATCGCCCTGTCCGACCTCTTCTCGAGCGGTCCCTGGTGGCCGCACCGCGACGGCGGGGTCGGACTCGTCCTCGGCGCCGTGGCCCTCGTCCTCGCCCTGGGCCTCGTGGCCGGCAGCGGCGGGAACCGGACGGCCGCGTCCCGGTTGCGCTGGCTGGTGCTCACCCTACTCCTCTCGGTCGTGGCCGTTCTGGTGGTGGCGACGGCCACCGTCTTCTCCATCGAGGCGGCCAGCGGCGTGCCGCTGCGGGGCGGGATCGGCAACACCCAGTGGCACCCGACGAGCGTCGCCCAGGTGGCGAAGGACTACCGGCTGGCCGTGGGCAATCTGAACGTCGACTTGTCGGCCGTGCCCTTCCGGTCGGGGACGACCCACGTGACGGCCAGCGTCGGCATCGGCCGGCTGACCGTCGAGGTGCCGCCGGGGCCGACGGTGAGCGTGGTCGCCCACAGCGGCCTCGGCGACGTGCAGGTCTTCGGCCACGACAACGGGGGGCTCTCCACCGTCCAGACCATGCAGTCGCCGGGCGCCGGATCCCGGAGCCACGTCGTTCTCGACGCCGATGCCGGCGTCGGTCAGGTGCAGGTGGTGAGGACGGCGTCGTCACTGTCGTGACCGGCCCCGGGCGTCTACCGCCCGACGACGAGCTGGCGCATCCACCACCGGATGACCCCGCCGTCCGTCTCGGCGCCGCGCCGCTCGAGCCGCGCCGCCAGCTCCGACCTCTCGGACGGACCGGACACGGCCAACACCGCCGGATCGTCGCCCCAGGTGGTCAGGTTGAGCGAGAAGATGGTGGCGGCCAGGCCGGCGGGGACGTCGAGCGGCGTCCGCCGTCGCACGACGACCTCACCCGGCTCCGGCCGGGCCTCCGCCAGGAGACGGCCGGCGTAGAGGTCTCCCCCGCGCCCCGCCACCACGATCGACGCCAGCTCCAGGTAGCGGGCGAAATCGGCGTCCTCGGTCTCGATGGACTCGGGCTCCTCCACCACCAGCACGCCGCCGGGGCGGAGCTGGCCGGCCCAGACGGCGAGGGCGGCATGGGGATCGGGCAGGTGGACGAGCAGGAAGCGCGTGTAGATCAGGTCGGCCGGGCCGCCCGGCAGGGGCGGCCGGGTGACATCGGCCACCTGGTAGCGGCAGCGCGCCGCCGTCGCCGCCGTCGCCTCCACCACGAAGGCGGCCGAGCTGTCGATGCCGACGACCTCGGCCTCGGGGAAGACCGACGCCACCATGGCCGTGGTGTGTCCCGACCCGCAGCCCAGGTCGAGAGCGACCCGGCGCGGGCCGGGGGGGACGTCACGGAGCAGGGCCCGGCTGGTGGGCCCGAAGACGCGGGCGAGCACCTCGAGGCGACGCGACGCCACGGCGGTGTCGCCGAAGGCGTAGGACGCCGCCGGTCCCGGAGCCGTCCCCGACGAACCGGTCACGGCGCCGAAGACGACGGGGACGAGGAGACCGGGACGACTACTTGTTGGGCTGCGGTGTCACCCGGAGGTAGGGCTTGAGCGCCTTCCACCCCTTCGGGAACTTGGCCTTGGCGTCCTCGTCGGAGACGGCGGGGACGATGATCACGTCCTGTCCGTCCTTCCAGTTGACCGGCGTGGCCACCTGGTGGTCGGCCGTCAGCTGCAGGGAGTCGAGCACCCGGAGCACCTCGTCGACGTTTCGGCCGGTGGAGGCGGGGTACGTGATCATCAGCTTGATCTTCTTGTCCGGCCCGATGATGAAGACCGACCGCACCGTCAGGGTGTCGCTGGCGTTCGGGTGGATCATGTCGTACAGATCGGCCACCTTTTTGTCGTCATCGCCGATCAGGGGGAAGTTGAGGGCCTGGCCCTGCGTGTCCTCGATGTCCTTCTTCCACCCGTTGTGCGACTCGACCGAGTCGACCGACAGGCCGATGATCTTGGCGTTGCGCTTGTCGAATTCGCCCTTGGCCTTGGCGAAGGCGCCGAGCTCGGTCGTGCAGACCGGCGTGAAGTCCTTCGGGTGGGAGAAGAGGACACCCCACGAGTTGCCCAGCCATTCGTGGAAATTGATGGTGCCCTCGGTCGTCTCGGCGGTGAAGTCGGGGGCGATGTCGCCCAGACGGACTGCCATGTGTCCTCCTGCTGTCGTGATTGGTCCTGCGTCGATCCGCTGCCGGTTCGGCGTTGCAGGGGCGACTGTAGCGGGATCGGCGCCAATTGTCGACCGGCCCAGTCATCTTTCTGGCCGTCATCGTTCGGGCCGGTCATCCCTCGGGCTGGTCCTGTCGGACGGGGCCGGCCCGGCCGTCACCCGACCCTCTGGGAGAATGCCCCGGTGAAGACCATCGAGGTCACCGCCAACGGACCGGTCACCGTCGTCACCATCTCCCGCCCGGCGCGCCGCAACGCCGTCGACGGGGCCACGGCGGCGGCGCTGCTCGGCGCCTTCGAGGCCTTCGACACCGACCCGTCCTCCTCCGTCGCCGTCCTGACCGGCGCCGGTGGCACCTTCTGTGCCGGTGCCGATCTGACGGCGTTGTCGGAGGGCGACCGCCGGCCCGTCCTGGAGGATGGTCCCGGGCCCATGGGGCCCACCCGCCTGGAACTCGCCAAGCCCGTGATCGCCGCCATCGAAGGCCACGCCGTGGCCGGGGGTCTCGAGCTCGCCCTGTGGTGCGACCTCCGGGTGGCCGCCACCGACGCCGTCCTCGGCGTCTACTGCCGCCGCTTCGGCGTCCCCCTGGTGGACGGGGGCACCGTCCGGTTGCCCCGGCTCGTGGGCCAGAGCCACGCCCTCGACATGGTCCTCACGGGCCGGGGTGTGGCGGGCCCCGAAGCCCTGCACATGGGACTGGTGAACCGACTGGTCCCGCCCGGCACCGCCTTGGCCGAGGCCGTCGCCCTCGCCCGTCAGCTGGCCGCCTTCCCCCAGATCTGCCTGCGCAACGACCGCCGCTCGGTGCTGTGGCAGTGGGGCCGGGACGAGGAGGACGCCCTCGCCACCGAGGCCCGGCTCGGTCAGCAGACGATCGCCAGCGGCGAGACGGCGCTGGGCGCCGAGCGCTTCGCCTCGGGCGCCGGCCGTCACGGCGCCAACGTCGACGGGCCATGACCACCGCTCCGAGATGACGGCCCCGCCCCGCCCGGAGGCGGTGCCGGCCCCGCCTCCTTCCGAGGCGGTGGTGGCCGCCTTCGATTTCGACGGGACCCTGACCCACGGCGGCAGTGTCTGGCCGTTCCTGGTGGCCATCCGGGGGCGCCCGGCCGTGGCCGGCGCCGCCGTCGTGTCGGCCCGCCGTCTGCTGGCCGCCGCCCTCCTCGGTGGTCCTCACGCCGACATGGCCAAAGAGGCGCTCTTCCGGCGGACCCTGGCCGGCCTGCCCGCCGACGAGGTGGCCGACCGGGCCGCCGCCTTCGGCCCGGCCCACTACCGGCGCCGGGCCCGGGCCGATGTCCGGCACCGGCTCGAGTGGCACCGGGCCCAGGGGCACCGTCTCCTCATCGTCTCGGCCTCGCCCCAGTGCTACCTCGACGCCGTCGGCCTCGAGCTCGGCGTCGACGCCGTCCTCGCCACCGGCCTGGCCGTGGGGCCCGACGGCCGTCTGACGGGGAACTACGACGGTCCCAACTGCCGGGGCCCGGAGAAACTGACCCGCGTCCGCCAGTGGATGAAGGAGCACCCGCCGCCCCCCGCCGGCTCGGCTGCCATCGCCGACGTCCTGTGGGCCTACGGCAACAGCGACGGCGACCGCTTCCTGCTCGGAGGGGCCGATGTCGGGGTCGATGCCGGCCGGCTCGGCCGCTTGGGGGCACTGCGCCGCTTCCCCCGCCTGTCACAACTCCCCGCCGCCGACGGCGATGTCACCAGCTCCGGCGGAGCCGGTGGTAGGTCCGGGGCATCACGGCCCGGAACACGGTGGCGGCGTCGATCAGCCGAGAGGCGCTGATCTCGAGGGACCGCCCGCCCATCGTGTCCACGATCAGCCGCGCCACCTCCTCCTCGGTCCGGCGCGTCAGCCGCGGCGGCGCCCGCAGGCCGCGGCCGAGGGCGTCGCGGCCCATGGCCGTGGGCATCCAGGCCGGGTATACCGTGTGCAGCCTCACCCCCCGGCGCTCGGCCCGGAAACTCACGCTCTCGGTGAAGGCCGAGAGCGCCGCTTTCGACGCCGGGTAGACACCGGGCCCGGGCGAGGGCAGCCGACCGCCGTCAGACGACACGTTGACCACGATCCCCGATCCCCGGTCCATCATGCCCGGCAGCACGGCCAGGGTCCCCGCCACCGCGGCGAAGAAATTCACCTCGAAGGTCCGCCGGACATCGGCCATCGTCATCTCGGCCAGCCGGACCCCGGGGTCGTAACCGGCGTTGTTCACGAGCACGTCGATCGCGCCCCGGCTCTTCTCCACCTCGTGCACCAGCGCCGCCCAGGCACCCGTGTCCGAGACGTCGCAGACCGACACGGCCGAGTCGTCCGACCGCCTCCGCAACTCCTCCGCCACCTCGTCGAGCCGCTCCCCCCGCCGGGCCACCGCCGTCACCGAGGCGCCGGCCGAGGCCAGATCGAGAGACACCCGGCGACCGAGTCCCGCCGAAGCCCCCGAGACCACGACCACCTTCCCCCGGTAACGGTCGCCACCGTCGCGCCGTCGCCGCCGTGCCACCGCTCAGCGCCTCACGGTGCGACGATCACTGGGGGGCGAGTGCGCCGCCCACCAGGTGGCCCCCGTAGCCAGGCACCTCGGCCGCCACGTCACCGAACTGGGGGGCATCGCCGAAACCGACGGCCTGACCCGACGCCGTCACCACGATGTAGCCCTGGCCGGTGGCCGTGGCGAGCACCGCCACCGCCGTCGACCGCAGACCGATCCCGGGCAACGAGCCCCAGAACGGCGCGTCGCCGAAGGCGAAGATCCCGCCGTCGGCTCCCACCAACCAGTAACCGCCGCCGTCGGGCGTGGCGGCCATCCCCACGATGGGCTGGTCGAGGTGCTGCCCGCCCATCGACCCGTGGAAGGCGGCGTCGCCGAAGGAGAAGATGCCGCCGTCGGACGCCACCGTCCAGTAGCCCCC
>Ga0209415_10012599_pt1 | contig 14062 bp, 18 predicted proteins | sample PeaSoiSIISIP2007_FD_187696 | JGI IMG/M metagenome (GOLD analysis project Ga0209415, IMG submission 187696) | Peat soil microbial communities from Weissenstadt, Germany - SII-SIP-2007 (SPAdes) (version 2) | ecosystem: Environmental > Terrestrial > Soil > Wetlands > Peat | place: Germany... | reverse complement strand
TTGCGGTGTCTCGACGGCGACCGCCCTAGGAAGGTCAAATATATACTCTTCGCGGAAAAGGTATAGCCGTCGTGCCTGTCGGCAAAGTTGCTGGTAAAAGAATGGATCGTAATCGGGCCTCCACGAGATTTGAGCGACGTCGAAGTCGCCTGGAATACCGAGGTCCCAGCACAGGCAGCGCAGTTGTTCCCTTTCCATCGGCTCGCGCTCGATGCGGGCACGAATCTGGCACAACGCGTCCGAAAATTTGCCAAACCGATGATAGCTCTTGCGGGCTGCTTCAACTTGCTCGGCGATGTTGGCGGGAACCTTCACGTGGATGCGGCTTGGCAGAGCCGTCTCCCACTTATTCAGGCTCCATTGCCCGTTCCGGCGCTGGTACTTGCCCGTCTGAACGAACGTTCCCCGTAACTCGACCTTGGTCCCCAGCAGGTGTTTCCACCGGTTCCAGGTTGCGTCCCAAGGGATCGGCATGGCTGACTGGGCGAGTGTCACTTGGAGTTTCCGCCGTGCATCGTGGTAGATCGCACGATCATCGTAAAAGTCAAAATTCCGCAACGGCGCGTGGAACCGGCGCTCCTGCAGTTCGGGCTGGAACGACAGGATTTGGGTCGCGAAGAACGTCTGACCATCGCGTGAGCGTTCACCGGCGACCAGAATTGACCCGAAGCCCCCATACGGAAACGGTGCCGCGGCCGACGGGTCCTTCAGCAGCGAGTCGTAACAAGCCCTCAATTCAGGTTGCGCCAGGATGTTGAGGGCGCGCTCGAACGTAGCGCTGTGGCGGTTGGAAGCGGCGGCAGTTCGGAACTCCAATTGCCTGAGCTTGAAGGCTACACGCAGCTCAGCATGCGAGGCGGGGGGCGCGATCCGCAGAACGTCATAGAAGCTCTTCTGGTGCTCCCAGGGCAGTCGCCGTGTGGTCACGTAGAAGTAATCGCGCAGGACGTCGCAAGGCAGATGGATGGAGGAGATGCCCAGCCGGCTTGCGCAAACCTCCGCTCGCACGTAGAGCCGCTCCCGCTTATCGGCTTTGGGTTTCGCAACATTACTGATGGGAGCTTGATAGAGGTCACGACTCGGCACGGAAGACGAGGGTTTTCGGATGTAGATTTCGGTTCCAGTTCCTGCAGAATCGCTGGGCAGAGGGAAATCCATTTCATCGCCCGGCCGAATCAGGGCACCCAGGAAATTGGAGAGGAACACACTGCCACCACCGTTGAAATGACAAACCGTCTTTTCGCCTTCGCGTTTAATCTCCGAGGCTGCGCGATGGAGGATCGCTTCAGGAATGAGACTCGCATGTTGAGCGGACGTCTCCATAAGGAGTGCAGAATAGCCACCCGGCTCGTTTCCGTCAAATGAGCTCGATCAGGAAGGAGGACAGAACAATGTCCCAGAGTGTGAACAAAGTCATTTTGATCGGATTTCTTGGCGAAGCGCCCGAAGTCCGGTTCAGTCAGCAAGGCAAACCAGTCGGCACCTTCAGTGTCGCGGTCAACGAGAACTGGAAGGACGCCCAAGGCTCGCGTCAGGAACGTGTCGAGTGGTTCCGAATCGTTTGCTTTGGTCGTCTCGCGGAGGTCTGCGGTGAGTACCTTTACAAGGGCCGCCATGTCTACATAGAGGGCAGGTTGCAGACTCGGAAATGGTCAGATCGGGAGGGCGACAAGCGAACGACGGTTGAAGTTGTGGCCAACCAGATGAGGATTCTGGATCGAGCGCCCAAGAACGGAAACGGCGGAAAGGTCGTCGAATCCACGAAGGCTGTGGAGCACGCCGATGAGGGCGATAACCCATTCAACGAGCCGCAGAGCGAGACCTCTGACCAGGATATTCCGTTTTAACGGATTCCCTCGGTGCCCTCCCGTTCCCTCCTCGTAGGAGGAAGGACAGCCAACGCTGATCGAAGGCGACCATCCTGCCCCCCCTCGTAGAGCATGTTGGACGCCCGTGGACGATCTTATGGTCGCTCGCGCGCTCTCTTCTTTTCGGCCGCTCGTTTCAATCGAACCATCAAATCTCTGAGCCTCTGCCTCTGCTGCCGCTCACTCTCGTCTTTTGGTTCGGCCTGGGGACGAGTAACCCGCCAGGTGAGCTGACCTGAGAGCAGGCCTTTAGGGTAGGCTCCCGGATCACTGAGGGTGTAGTTTCGGAATGATGTGGGCGCCTCTTGAAAGCAACACTGGACTGCGCCGCGCAGCAATTCGGGGTCGCCTTCGTCCAGGAGACTAATCAGACGGACTTGTTGCCGAAAGCGTGCGATGTACTCCATTGGTAGGTTGAACAGATAGGGAGTGAGAGCCTGGGCACCGATGATCCGCTTGCGCTCGTCCACCCCATTTTCGACCAACATGAGGAGAGCGTCACCTGTCTGGTGTCCCGGCGACTCCGGCCCGAAGACCACGAGATACCTGATGTTTGGGTTGGCAACGATGTTACAAATAAGCTTTTCGATACCTATGTTTTCAGTCTGGATAGTGCCGGAGAGGGCGGCCCCGCTTTCCAGGCCGACGCGGACCAGGTTTTCAATCTCAGGCGGAATCTTTTCCTGGTCGTAATTCAATATGACGGCGACAGCGACGGGCGAGTAGTCATTGCCACGCAGATAGCGCCCTTCTTCCGGCGGATAGCTGGAAGCCGGTTCCACCTTTAACATTGCCCTTCCACCTCACCTCGAGTGAAGGCCTGAAGCCGTGCTCGGAGTTCGTCGCGTGCGCGGCGGAAGGCGGCCAACCTTTCTTCTTCGCAGCCTTGCGCGGTGGCGGGATCTTCGATGCTCCAATGAATGCGTGTTGTTTTCGCCGGGAAGATGGGACAGCTCTTCTTCGCGTTATCGCAGACGGTGATCACGTAGTCGAAATCCTTCCCCGCAAACTCGTCCACAAACTTGGAGCGGTGACCAGAGATGTCGATCCCCACCTCACGCATCACGGCGATAGCCTCGGGTCGCACGCGGGTCGGTTTCGTGCCGGCACTGAAGACCTCGTAAGCATCTCCCGCATCATGGCGCAGTAACCCTTCCGCCATTTGACTGCGAGCCGAATTGCCCGTGCAAAGGATTAGGACTCTCACTTAGCCGTTACCTCCGTTGTGTCTCCTGATGCTGGCGTCAGCTAAGGCCTCACGGCAATCTCCATTAGAGTGGTTCCTGCTGACAACCGGTAACAACCATCAAGGTCGGGGCATTCCAGACAATGGCGCCAGGCTTCACGGTTGGTAGTAGTAGCGCGCCTGGTGACCGCGATCCCCGGACGGTCAATCTGGTAGCCGAACACCTTTCCCGCCACGGGCTCATCGTGAGCCAAGGAGATCACCGATGGGAACATCTTTCCATAGCACGCGGGTTCGTTCTTCATTGGACTGCCTCCTTACGATTCCTTGGCGATGAAATCCAGAACGCGCCCTTCAATTTCATCGCGAACACGCCGGAATACTGTCATGCGCTCAGTGCGCGAGCCTTTCGCGGAGGCAGGGTCTTCCAAGCCCCACTCATAATACCAGACGGCGCCTGGAAGCACCGGGCAGGTTTCCTTAACCTTGTCACACACCCTGATGACGTAATGAAAGCTTTGCCCCAAGAACTTTGCGACATCTTTCGAGTCGTGGCCCGAAATATCGATGCCGACCTCCCTCATGACTTCCACTGCCGTGGGATTCAGTGTTCCGCGCTCGGCGCCCCCACTGAACACCTCGAACCGGTCCGCCGCATGGTGCCGCAGGAAACCTTCGGCCATTTGGCTGCGGCAAGAATTTTCAGCACACACAAACAGCACTCTTGACTTGATCATTGTTCTCCCTCACTGTCCCTATCACTATCTAATGAGCCGCGCCTCGCGAAATGGAGCCGGGGAGGAGGATTACCCACGAACCAGTTGAACTGCGTCGGTGCCCTCCCGATGTGGCGTGAAGTAATAACGCTGAAAGCGCAGAGCAACGCTCACCAGCCCAATCAGTACTGGGACCTCGACGAGCGGACCGATCACCGCCGCAAAGGCGGCCCCGGAATTGATTCCAAATACCGCCACCGCCACGGCAATCGCCAGCTCAAAATTGTTGCTGGCGGCGGTGAAGGAGAGGGTTGCCGTCTTCGCGTAATCCGCTCCAAGCCTCTTGCCCATATAGAAGGAAACCAGGAACATCACTACGAAGTAAATGAGCAGGGGCAGTGCGATCCGCAGAACGTCGAGCGGCAAATGAATGATGTATGCACCCTTCAGGGAAAACATCACCACAATCGTGAAGAGCAAGGCGATAAGCGTTACCGGACTGATGCGGGGAATAAATCTCTTCTCGTACCATTCCCGCCCACGCAGTCGAACCAGGGCAAAGCGAGTGAGCATGCCTGCAAGGAAAGGAACCCCCAGTTAGAAGAAAACGCTCTGCGCAATCTGCTTCATTGACACATCCACAACTGCGCCTCTTAGACCAAGCCAAGTTGGCAATACGGTGATGAACAGCCAGGCATAAACCGAGTAAAACAAAACCTGGAAAACCGAATTGAAGGCGACGAGTCCGGCGGCATACTCAGTATCGCCATTGGCAAGTTCATTCCAAACAATCACCATGGCGATGCAACGGGCCAGTCCGATCATAATAAGACCGACCATATAGTCGGGATGATTCCGTAAGAAGGTAACGGCGAGAACGAACATCAAAATAGGGCCGATCACCCAATTCTGCACCAGTGAAAGAAGCAACACCCGTTTGTTTCGGAAAACTTCCCCAAGCTCTTCGTAGCGGACTTTTGCGAGGGGCGGGTACATCATAAGAATCAAACCCGCTGCAATAGGAACTGAGGTTGTGCCCACCTGAAAGGCCGTCAGGGTCCGAACGAGACTTGGCAGCAGATAGCCAGAGATCACGCCCAACGCCATGGCGAGGAAAATCCAAACGGTAAGGAATCGATCAAGAAAAGAGAGCCTTCGCGTTAGATGTGGTGGCATACTTCGTTACCTTTCCCTCTTCAATTTGCGTACCAGCGACGTGGAGCAGTGATGAACCACTTCCCGCAGCAACCAGGACCTCAGCACGATGGGCTGGGCTTTTTCGCCTGCACGAAGGCACTCATGAACTTGCCATCGACGAGCGGTGCAATGGCCTCCACGTCAATCCCTATCGGCTTGAAGCTTTGCGACACCAGGCCTGAGCAGCTAGTTGTACCGGGTCCCACGGGCTGCTCAATGGAGGCGTGTAACTGAGATCAAGATCGTTGAAATCTTCCACTGACATTCCGTGGAATAGCGCGGTGGCGAAAATGTCGTTGCGCTTGGCCACCTCCGAACGCCAGTGTCCGGCAATCTGTGCGCCCAATAGCCTTCCGCTGACAATGTCCCCGGTTACCCGTATTCGCATCTCCTGGGCGCCCGGGTAGTAAACTTTATGGTCCCAAGCAACGGTTTCTACCGTTAAGGGTTTGAATCCTGCTGCTTTGGCCTCCTGTTCACGAAGGCCGGTCCGGGCCGCAGCCAAGTCGAAAACCTTCACAACCTGGGTGCCGACACAGCCGGCAAACTTCCTGTTTCCTCCAACCGCATTCTCTCCCGCAACTCGTCCTTGTTTGTGCGATGTCGTCCCAAGCGGCAAATACTTGTACTGCTGCAATACCCGATGCCATGTTTCCACGCAGTCCCCAGCAGCGTAGATGTCGGGGATGTTGGTACGCATGGACTGATCCACTTGGATGGCCCCTTTCTGTCCCGTCGAGATTCCGGCTTGCACGGCGAGCTGAGAGGCTGCTTTTACACCCGTCGCGAGGAGAACTAAATCCGCCGACTGTTCGAATCCATTCGTTCCCGAAACACGCAAACACTTCGAAGACTCAATTGCTGTTATTTCAACGTTCGTTATCACGTCGACTTTGTGCCGCCGCAACTCATCGCCGACTGTGTCGCCCAACTCGGGATCAACAGTGGCAAGCACAGATCTGGTTCTACCAACCAAAGTGACTTGCAGGCCTCGATGGACCAGCGCATCCGCCATTTCCACGCCGATGTAGCCCGCCCCGACGATGATGGCAGAGCGAGGGCTGGCCTCCAGCAGTCGGCGCTGGACTCCAAAGGAATCATCCATGGTGTGAAGACTATAGACTGCCGGTAGGTCTATTCCACGGATTTCAGGAATTAGGGGCACAGCTCCGGTCGCAATGAGCAGGCGATCATAAGAGAGACGCTTCCGTTCGTTCTCCCGATCAACTACGTCAACAGTGTTCTTCGTTGGATCAATGGCCATGGCCGTATGCCACGTCAACAGGTCAATCCCTTCGAACTCGGTTCTGTGGGCGAGTTGATGCCAGTCAGGCGTCTCTCCACTTAGGAAGAACGGCAGCCCGCAAATGCTGAAGTTCGGGTACCCATCGGCTAGGACAACGGTTATTGCAGTGCTGGGGTCGAGCTCACGTGCCCTCAAGGCAGCACTGATCCCCGCATCGCTGCCACCGATAATCAGGAATTTCAGATTTCTCCCCATGCGATTCGATCCTTACTTGAGCGGCTGCCAGTTCGCCGTCAACTGGCTCAGCAGTTGTTCCCCTTGCTTTTGCACTGAGTCCGGTAGCTTCGCGTAAAGCTCATTTTCACGGTGTAATACCTCCATTCTTGTAAGATGGCGCCGGCCCCAATAAGCAAGAGCCCACCACTTTCCTTTTCCGTTGTTGGATTCGAACTCTTCGAACATGAAACAACACCCGCACACGTGACGCCCAGAATGATCAATACGGCCGCTAGCCAGAATTAACGCGTCTTCATATCGTCTCCTTCGTGGTGAGGTAATTTACCGAGCGCAAGGATAAGGACTCTCACCGTGATGACTTCGGTTTGTTCGCCCGCACGAAGGCGCTCATGAACTTCCCGTCAACCAAAGGCGCAATCGCATCCACGTCGATGCCCTTGCTGGCGAGTAATTCACGCGCATCCGCAACGCGGTAAATGCGGGTCGGTTCGATGCTGGCGATCTGAAATCCGGCCTCTGTGAGTTTCGCAAGGTATTCGTTCTCCTCCAGCGCTCCGGCCATGCAGCCCACCCATAACTCCATGCTGCGACGAATCTCGGCGGGGACTTCCCCCCGCACAACAATGTCGGAGACTGCAAATCGCCCCCCCGGCTTGAGCACGCGGAAGGCTTCTCGCAGCACTTGGTCTTTGTCGGCAGAGAGGTTGATGACACAATTCGAGATGATGACATCGACAGCGTTATCAGGCAGAGGGATGTCCTCGATTTCTCCCTTCAGAAACTCTACATTCTCAATTCCGGCCTTCCTTCGATTTTCTCGGGCCAGCGCCAACATTTCATCCGTCATGTCCAGACCATAGGCCTTGCCGGTCGGCCCCACCCGCTTGCCGGACAGCAGCACATCAATGCCCCCGCCTGATCCGAGATCGAGCACCGTCTCACCGGGCTTGAGTTCAGCCAATGCGGTTGGGTTTCCACACCCTAGCGAAGCGAGGAGAGCTTCCTCGGGGATTTGGCTGGTTTGAGTGCCATCATAAAGATTCGAGGTGATAGGGTCAGGACAACCCTCGACTGGCGGAGCCGTCCCGCAACAAGAACTCCGGCCCTGGATGACGCGCAGAGCCGCCTGCCCGTACTTCTCTTTCACTACTTCCTTGATGTTTTCTGTGCTCATTTATTCTTCCTTTCCTGGCTTCCTTTTGAGGCTTGCACGATCAAAACCAGGTCGCCGGGTTTAACAGCTTTGTTGCGGGTGCAGCACTCCGCATAGAGGAAATTAAGAAGCTCCTGTAGGGCCTCGGTATTCGCCGTGTACCAAAGGAACGTACCCTCGCGCCGCACGTTGACCAGTTCCTCGTTCTTGAGTTTGTCGAGGTGATGGGAGAGCGTAGAAGCAGGGATTCCCAGTTCGTCCTGAATGTCTCCCACCACCAATCCCTGCGGATGGGCGGTGAGCAGGAGTTGCATGATGCGCAAGCGCGGCTCGGCCCCCATGGCTGCAAACATGTCCGCGTAGCGTATGACTTGCTCAGCATCGTCACGAGTTGCCATACTTCCATTATACTGGAAATAACGAATGTGTCAAGCAGCTTCGGCCCTCGTTCGTCCGCCGCGGGTAAACGCCATTTCAGTCCCCTCTTCATCGGGGAGGTCCCTTCAACCGCTGAGCGGGGAGATCACGGCCAACAATATGGGCCATTTCAGTCCCCTCTTCATCGGGGAGGTCCCTTCAACCTCAAAGTTCATCCCGTTCTGCAAGGTGGACGAGGCCATTTCAGTCCCCTCTTCATCGGGGAGGTCCCTTCAACTCGCAAGGGTCGCCGCCCTTGAGCGAGCGTATAGCCATTTCAGTCCCCTCTTCATCGGGGAGGTCCCTTCAACTCGTAGACCCTGAGCTGATAGGGAATCGCCTCGCCATTTCAGTCCCCTCTTCATCGGGGAGGTCCCTTCAACGAATGAAAAACTAGGGGTGGGGTGTAGGGAAATGCCATTTCAGTCCCCTCTTCATCGGGGAGGTCCCTTCAACTTTTGCGCCGTCCGGAGACGGTCGAGAATTCGCCATTTCAGTCCCCTCTTCATCGGGGAGGTCCCTTCAACCCGACCGCCCCGCCGCCGGCGTGCAGCAGTCCGCCCATTTCAGTCCCCTCTTCATCGGGGAGGTCCCTTCAACCAGCAAGTATGCACGATTTGCTGGCTGACAATCGATTTCAGTCCCCTCTTCATCGGGGAGGTCCCTTCAACCACTTCAATTTTCAGTGTGGAATTTGCGCGCACAGATTTCAGTCCCCTCTTCATCGGGGAGGTCCCTTCAACGTCACGGACTGGATTGGCCTCCTCGCCCAGCCCCAGAATTTCAGTCCCCTCTTCATCGGGGAGGTCCCTTCAACCCAGCACTGACCGGCAAAGCTGATCCTGCCGTAGATTTCAGTCCCCTCTTCATCGGGGAGGTCCCTTCAACCAACGCAGGCTACCTTGGCCATTCACCTTTTACCGCATTTCAGTCCCCTCTTCATCGGGGAGGTCCCTTCAACGGCCGGAACGACTACCGTGACGCCTACCACCTGGCATTTCAGTCCCCTCTTCATCGGGGAGGTCCCTTCAACTATGCCCCCGGTAGTGGTACAGCGGGCCATAGGGCATTTCAGTCCCCTCTTCATCGGGGAGGTCCCTTCAACGGCGCCACCATCTCCTCCGGCGCCACCGTCTACTCATTTCAGTCCCCTCTTCATCGGGGAGGTCCCTTCAACGAGGACATTCTCCACATACCGCTACTCTCGCTTGACATTTCAGTCCCCTCTTCATCGGGGAGGTCCCTTCAACGCCGCTCGACTGGTCCTGCGTATTCGTGCCATTGCATTTCAGTCCCCTCTTCATCGGGGAGGTCCCTTCAACTACGAGACCCAGGACGGCGAACCGCTCGGAGAATGGATTTCAGTCCCCTCTTCATCGGGGAGGTCCCTTCAACATGGGCGGGCTCACGGCGGCAATAGTTACGCGAGACGATTTCAGTCCCCTCTTCATCGGGGAGGTCCCTTCAACTCACCGGCGCGGGCGCAGCGGGCGCGCCCTACGTATTTCAGTCCCCTCTTCATCGGGGAGGTCCCTTCAACCCAGAGCCATGGCCCTTCCGAGAGGCGCACGTTAGATTTCAGTCCCCTCTTCATCGGGGAGGTCCCTTCAACCGTATTTGGGCTCTGCGAAATGCGCAGGCGATACCATTTCAGTCCCCTCTTCATCGGGGAGGTCCCTTCAACGATGTTCGCGGCGGCCGCCGAATCGGCCTACAAGCATTTCAGTCCCCTCTTCATCGGGGAGGTCCCTTCAACAAATCAGGGGGATCGGTGGGCAACGCAATTCGCAAAATTTCAGTCCCCTCTTCATCGGGGAGGTCCCTTCAACGCCACGTCGAGCGGGATCCAGTAAGGGTTTTCCGATTTCAGTCCCCTCTTCATCGGGGAGGTCCCTTCAACTCGAGCGCGTGGTCCGGCGTTACCACCGTGCCAAAATTTCAGTCCCCTCTTCATCGGGGAGGTCCCTTCAACGCAGTTATGTACAATAGCTCTTGTAAGAATCAAATGATTTCAGTCCCCTCTTCATCGGGGAGGTCCCTTCAACTCTGCGGCTACGGAACTTTCGCGTGGCTGGCCAAGATTTCAGTCCCCTCTTCATCGGGGAGGTCCCTTCAACAGGACCTCGCTCTGCCCACGAACGGGAATGGCAACATTTCAGTCCCCTCTTCATCGGGGAGGTCCCTTCAACACCGGTCGGCCCCAACTGCGGGAAACCGCCCAAGCATTTCAGTCCCCTCTTCATCGGGGAGGTCCCTTCAACCAACCTGCCTACTGCCCATCTGCCGACCGAAAACGATTTCAGTCCCCTCTTCATCGGGGAGGTCCCTTCAACGGGCGTACCGAGCGTGGTTACAGGCGCAATGGAATATTTCAGTCCCCTCTTCATCGGGGAGGTCCCTTCAACGCCTCCGCCGGCCGCACAGATCGCGCTATCCCTGGATTTCAGTCCCCTCTTCATCGGGGAGGTCCCTTCAACGCAGGCGCTCCTGCAAATACTCCGCCCACGATTACATTTCAGTCCCCTCTTCATCGGGGAGGTCCCTTCAACGGGAACGGGAGTCTCCGGATCGATCAATTATCAAAAATTTCAGTCCCCTCTTCATCGGGGAGGTCCCTTCAACAGAGCGAACGAGAAAGCGCGCGGTGTGATTCAGTACATTTCAGTCCCCTCTTCATCGGGGAGGTCCCTTCAACTACCGGGGGTTACTGGTTTTGCCGATGTATGACGCATTTCAGTCCCCTCTTCATCGGGGAGGTCCCTTCAACCGCTCTATTTCTACCCTATTTTCAGTACGATAGAGGGCTGCCGAGCCGGAATTCTTCGAAAACCCCCAACTTGCTGGAAATGCCGGGAGGTTTGCGGAAATCCACGACCCCAGACGGGCGCCCCTATCTGTCTCAGGCCCTTCCACCTTTGTAAGTTCCTCCTTATTCAAAAGATATCCCCACAGTAGTTTCTGAACTCGCATTCCTCGCACCGAGCTCGCACTGGCGTCGGTTCGGGCAGGATTCCCTCTTGAACCATCTGCCGAATACTGGCGATTCGCGCCAGGACAAGCTCCTTCAGGCGCTTAGTGACATTAATTCGAATGAGCTGATCGCTCGGCGTCAGATACACAAAGGCCGCCGGCGCAGGGAGCCTCATGGCGTCTTCGACAAGCAATGCATAAGCCGCAAGTTGCATCACGTGGTTCCGCCTGGGCCGGTCACGCGTATACTTGAAGTCCACAGGATAGCATGCTTCCGGCGTGACGATTAGGAGATCCAGTTTACCGCTCAGACCCAGCGCAGGAGAGTCGAGCCAAACATGGAAACGGCGATCACCCTCGCTCAACCGGTACCGGCGCAGGGTGCGGCGCGCTTCCAGCGCGTCAAGCCTGATCTCAACTTCCTTGCCGCGCTCCATCTTCACGGTGCTTTTGCGCGCCACTGGCATCACGGTGTTATAAAACACAATCCGCGGGCAGTAATCCCATTGCTTCAGGTCGTTCACGCGGAGCGGGATAAGGTCGGTATCGGCTGCCATTGTCAGATCCGGTGGCCTCGCAGCGAGGGGAATTCCGGGAGCGAATAGGAATCGAGCGCGACGAGAGCGATAGTGCTGCTCAGGAGCTTCTGGAATGCGTCCTTCTTCACAGGATCAAATCCGTGTGCAAGGATGGAATTGTTTCGGGCGGTGAGTGGCGAGCTCTTCTGGGATAAATTCTCCGCCGCGAATCTCTGCTGGAGAGGGTCCCTCAGCGCGCCAAGAAGTTTGTAGTCATCCTGGAGCCCGAGTTGGATATTCCCGTTTTCTGCCTTTGCGCACCAGCAGGTTCTAAGCGGCTCAGGTACGTTGGCCAGCGGGATTCTGGATGTGCTGCTGAAGCCATGATTTCGAAGCTGAACCTGCGCCGCAACCTCAATCGCGCGATAAAGCCGCGCAACAGCATCGTCAAAGCGGCCTTGTTTGGCTCGACGACAAGCATTGGCAATTAGGTCCGCAATAAAATGAGCGTCCGGCGCCTTGGGATCAAGCTGGGAGAGAAATTGCCGGTGTTTCTTGATTTGTCCTTCGAGCCGGTGTTGCTGCTCCGGAAGCGCGCTCCCAAAATCGGTAATATTCTTGAGGACGTTTGCGAAGCAGGCGTCCGTCTTCTTATGGTCAAACAAGTCCCAAGCCTCGTACGCGTCTGCCAAGTCTTTCATGGTCTGCAAAACCCGCTTGGCGGAGGGGCTGGCGGCGCGGTCGCGGGCGTCCTCAAGAACCGTGGCCGCAGCGGTGAAATTACCGTGGTCGAAGAGCAACGTCGCCTGCTCGATGGCTTGGTAGCCTAATCCGTCCCACGGATTAACGGAATGGACCATTTGCTCGGTTCCACTCACCACCACGCCAATTCCCTGCTTCGTGCGCTCCTTTCCTCCCACATATAGAAACTCGCAAGGCCACGTTCGAGCCACTAGCGCTAGGGCAGCGGACATGAGTTTCGTCCCGCCAGTCAAATCGATCGCCGCCTGCTTGCGTTCGGAACCAATGCCCCACTCTCTAACCAGCGGCTCGAGATCGCGGAGGGTCTTCACGCAAAGCTCAAAGTCTTGGGCGTCGGGTACCACCTTGATGTCGTACGCCGGCTCGGCAAGGCCTTCACTACGAAGCAAGGGGAGAATTTTCCCTGCGATTTCGGTTCTCGTTTGAGGCGAGGGCACAAACACAACTCGACGTGGCTGATGATGTTTGAGGGAGGCTACAATGGGCTCGGGACTGCCTCCCACAGTGTAGATGATCAGTCTCTCGACATCCGCGGTTTCAATATTCATCGCCTAATCCTCCGGCCAGCGCATGGGCACCGGGAAAGCCAGGGCGTAATGAAACAGCGGCGGTAGGCGAACCCCTTCGCCGTCCTCGGCGGGGTCCAGCAGGTTCCCCAGCATCCGTCCGTAGTAATCTCGCGGTTCGCCGCCGCGGAGACTGAAACAACTGCCCACCCGCAAGCGCAAGAATGACTTCACTCGCCAGGTTTCCTCTTCTCCTAACGCCACCCGGTGCCCGTCCACAAACTGGGCCGGAACAGGATTCTTGACCTCGAGTTTCCAGCAGCCGTCTGTCGGGTCATGCGCCGCCGGGCAGAAGGAGCTTAACGATACGAAAGCGTTTGGCTGAGCGGCGACGACGGGGGCCTGCCACATTTCCAGCGACTTGAACTCAAGTCGGCCAAGGCCGCGTGATTTGGCGCTGCCCCATCCCTCGCGGCAGATGGACCTCAGGGCTGATTCAATCAGGTTCAGACTCTCGCGATCACGCAATCTGAGGAGGAAAACGATTTCGCCAGGAGCAGGCTTGCAAATGTTGGCCGGCCCGGTGGCAACACGGTCGTCATAGGCCTGCGGCAAAGCACTGTGAGTGTGGGCTGCGGTGACGAACAGCATACCTTCGCGGCCCGTATTGGATGCGCGGTTCATGGCCAGATGGGAATACAGAGCCGGCTTCACGGAAGGGCAACGAGCTTGCAGCGCAATGAGTTCATCCAGTGGAACATCACTCTGGCAAGACCGCGAAAAAACGTCAAGTGGCACGGATTGGATCTTCTTGGCAACCTTTCTCATTTTGGGGACAACGCCCTGTTCCAATTTTAGCTTTGCCGCCAAAGGCATCGGGAGCCACGGAGTTCCGTGATCGTCGCAGGGGAAACCTTCCGATACCAAGAGCGGCGGCTGCCAGTCACCGGGCGACTGAGGGCGCAACGCCTGCAACTCACCCAGCCAGTCTTTGCCCAGGTCCTGTTCGGCTCTTGTGCCTGTCATCAGGGCGCAGATCAATCGGCCCCATAAGGTGTCGGAATCGAACGGGGAGTCCGTCGCCACAGGTGACAACACTGCCAATCGGAATTGATAATCCGCGTAGGGACCAGGCACGTCTACTGTTCCTTTCGGAAGTCCCAGGGTTCGCCGTTCCATTTCGGATCGCGGAACTGAACCTTGCCATAGCCGGCGGAAATCTTGCCGCCGATGCCCTCTTTTTCAACCAGGCGCAGACCGAAAGCGATGACTTTCCGATAATCAGC